>Ga0055451_10000394_pt1 | contig 17476 bp, 11 predicted proteins | sample China_Galinas_PW_3_FD_57745 | JGI IMG/M metagenome (GOLD analysis project Ga0055451, IMG submission 57745) | Wetland microbial communities from San Francisco Bay, California, USA, that impact long-term carbon sequestration - China_Galinas_PWB_D2 | ecosystem: Environmental > Aquatic > Marine >... | reverse complement strand
TACCACGCGATCTACCCCGGGGTCGACCTTGTCGTGCATGAAGGGGACCGGAGCCTGCAGTACGACCTCGAGCTCGCCCCCGGCGCCGACCTCGACCGGTTCGTCGTGCGGTGCGAGGGCGTCGAATCCCTCGCCGTCGGTGATGACGGCAAGCTGGTCATGAAGACGGAACGCGGCGAAGTCGAGCAGACGGCCCCCGTCGCCTGGCAGACTCGTGGCGATGGCTCGCGCTCGCCGGTCGTGTGCCGCTTTCGCGTGATCGACGACTCGTCCTACGGGTTCGAGGTGGACAGTCTCGACGCGGAGCTCGCTCTGACCGTCGATCCGCAGATCGACTACGCCACCTACTTCGGCGGCAACAGCTACGACAACGTCGCGACGGTCGCGGTAGACTCGCAGGGCTCGATCTATGTCGCCGGCTACACGTATTCGACCGACCTCGATCCGACGGTGACGCACGGCGACACGAGCCGGAACTCGAACAAGTCCGTCGCCTTCCTCGCCAAGCTGGACCCGGTGGCGCAGAACGACAGTCTCGTCTTTCTGTCGATGTTCGGCGGCGAAGGCAGCGAGACGACGGTGGGCATGTCGCTGGACCCGAGCGGAAGCGCCGCCTATGTCGGCGGCTGGACGTCCTCGCGGAGCTTCCCCACGCAGACGCTGAACCCGGCGTTGCGCACGCACAACGGTGGAGCCAACGACGGCTTCGTCGTCGCTCTCGACACCGCTACGGGAGCGACCATGCTCTACGGAGTCCTGCTCGGGGGCAGTGGGAACGACCTCGTCCACACCGTTACCGTGGATGCCCAGGGCAACGCGCACGTTGCCGGCGTCAAGGAATACGACGGAACGTATCAGCTCGGCGGCGCGGCGGCTCAGGTGCATGGCCCTCTGGGGGACAAGGACGCCTTCGCCATCGTTCTCGACGCGGCCGGCACCAACGTGCTCGCCCGCGCCCTCATCGGCGGCGCCGGCGAGGACTGGCCGCATGCGATCGCGCTCGACGGTGGCACGACCTATCTGGCCGGGTGGACGGTGAACGACCCCGCCAATCAGCCCGGTTGGTTTCCGACGACGAGCGACGCCCTCAAGCGAAGCCCCGCGGCAGGTGGGGGTGGTGGCGGCGGCAAGGGGAAGGGCAAGAAGAGTCAGACCACCAGCACGACCGATCTCGATGGGTTCGTGGTCCGCCTCGATCCGACGTTGGCCACCGTCGAGTACTCGACCCTGCTCGGTGGCGGTGGGGGAGACCTCGCATTCGACATGGCACTGGCGGGCGGTCGCGTCTATCTGTCCGGATACACCCTGTCGAGCGACTTCCCGACCGCGAGTCCGGCCATCGACGCGTCGATCGGACTCGCGGGCGACGTCTTGAGGGGAGAGCGGGACGCCTTCGTAAGCGTCATCGACTTCACGGCGTTCGATCCGGGTGTGGTCGCGCCGACCCTCGCGTTCTCGACGTACCTGGGCGGTGACAGCGTGGACTCGGGCGGCGGCATCGCCGTCGATGTGAGCGGCAACCTCTACGTCGGGGGTGTTACCGAGTGGGTGAAAGGCAAGCAGCAATCTCTTCCGGTAGTCGGCGATCAGCTCAAAGCGTCCAAGACGTTTGCTCGTGACGCGTTCCTGGCCGTGTTCCGGCCGGCCGGCAACGGCTACAACCTGGCCTACTGCACGCTGGTGGGTGGAAACGACCTCGACAACGCCGCCGATGTCGCACTCGGACCGCAAGGCAGCGTGCACCTCGTGTTCTCGACGCAATCGACGGATCTCTTCACGACGGCCAACGCTGCGTTCGGCAGCAGCGCATCGACGATCTGGGGCGGGTACGTCCTGAAGATCGCGTCACCGCTGTAGGCCGGCCCGGGACGCCCCCAGCTCCCGCCGGACGCAGTCATGAGTCCACGTGCCCAGTGAGCAGGTCGGCCACTGACGAGAGCACGGCGTCGGGCTCGATGCCGCTGTCGAGGTCGGCGGGCCGGAACTTCCCGGTCCGCACGAGGACGCCGGCAAGCCCGGCTTCGATCGCCGCACCGACGTCGGTGCGGACGTCGTCACCGACGACTGCGACCGCGGCGGGCTCACAACCGAGGCTTCCCGCGACTGCGTGGAAGAAGTCGGGCTCCGGCTTGCCGAACACGCGCGCCTTCCTGCCCGTTGCATACTCGAGGGCGGCCACGAACGGCCCGGCGTCGAGTTGCAAGCCGGCGGTCGTCTGCCAGTAGCGCGTGCGCCCGAGCCCGATGAGCCCGGCGCCGCCGACCTGCACGAGACGGAACGCGTGGTTGAGCGTCTCGAACGTCCACTGCTGCGCGAGATCCCCGACGACGACCCAATCGGGTCGCTGCGCGTCACGCCGGACGCCGAGAAAGTCCGGCAACGCCGCTTCCTGCACGAACAGGCTCGCCGACGCGTTCGAGCTCCTGAGGAACTCACCGGCGACGAACGGTGGCGAGAGGATCTGATCCGGTTCGACCTCGAAGCCGAGACGCACGAGCTTCTCGGCGATGCTCGCCCGACACTTCGACGTCGTGTTGGTCAGAAACCGCAGCGCCACTCCGCGCGCGCGCAGCGCGCGCACGGTCTCTCGGGCACCGGGCAGTGCGTCGTCGCCTTCGTACAGTGTCCCGTCGAGATCGAACGCGATTGCACGGACGCCTGCTGGTAGGAGCTCGGTGGACACTCCACCCTCATACACGTCTCGACGTGCACCGCCAAGACCGTCACGACGCTACTTCTGCTTGCCGTTGTCGGGCACGTAGATGACCTGGCCGGACGCGAGACGATAGGCGACGCCGAGGCGCACGCCTTCGCCCTTGGACCTGCCGTCGGCGGGGCGGAAGTGCTCGAGTGAAACCCTGCGCGACTCGGGTGTCTCGTCGGGCGGGGAGCCCGGGTTCGGGCGCTCTTGAGCCATCGTGCCCTGGACGACGAGCAGGAGCGCGGTCGCGAACACGATCGCGCAGTCGAAGAAGTTGACGAGCAGCGCCAGCGGGTCGTCGTCGAGACGGCGGAAGCGCGTCTTGCGCAGGACGGTGCGTTCGCCGCGCCGGTCAGGCATCGGGGCCTCCGGCCAGCGCCTCCATCGCGCGAAGGTCCTCTTCGTACCAGCGTGCCCGGATCGAGCCAACGACGAAGCGGATCGCGCAGACGACCAAGCCAGCAACCGTCGTCGTGAAGGCGACGACGATCTTGTCGGCGAACAGCGAGAAGTCCGCCTTGGTCAGCTCGTGCAGCGCCGGGCCCAGCGGGATCAGCGTGCCGGCGAGGCCGAGCATCGGGCCGATGCGGCTGACGATCGTGTTGCGGTCGATGCGGCGCGTGAGCGCCTTCTCGATCCGGTCGAGCTCGGTGACCGTTTCCCGCGGTTCCTCGGCCCGGTCACGTGCAAAGGCGGCGAAGCGGTCGACACGCGCAACGAGTCCGCGCCGCCGGTCCACGAGCTCGCGTAGGAACGAGCCGAGCTCCAGGAACGACGTAGCGAGCAGGAACAGCAGAATCGCGACGACGGGGACGAGGAGCACGCTCGAGACGTGCAGCAGGGTTTCTTGCATCGGGTCCACAGCGTTCTCTCCTTCAGCGCGGCTCGCCGCGGACGAAGCCGATCAGCACGAGCAGCAGCAGCCCCGCCGCACCGAGCAGCGGCAGCAGTGCGCTCGGAGTCTCGGGCTGACTGTCGTCGGGCACGAGCTTCTGCCCTTCGACGAGCTCGGGTGCATCTGTCACAGGTGTCGGGTCCTCGGCTCCTTCGGGCGTTTGCGCGACGCGACCTCTGGGCTCGGCGCTGGCTTCGGCGGCCTTGGGGGCTACCTGCTGTTCGGCGAACGCGCGCGTCTTGCCCTTGCCGGCCTCGAAGATCCCCGCGGCTTCGCCGTGCTCGGCGATCGAGTCGAGGAGCGTCTGCGCGATCTCGCGGAGCAAGGCCGGATCCGCCTTCCAGTAGCCCTTGCGCGCGGCTTCGAGCATGACTTCGGCCATCTCCTGGAGCGCGAACGGGTTGACCTCGTCGAACCAACGCCGCAGTCCCATCTGCAGCCGGTCGTCGAAGAACACCGACTTCACCTGCTCCCACATGTCGGGCCGGATCGAGCCCGAGCGCATGATCTCCCAGCCGTAGAGGTTCTTGACGTACACGGCGACCTGGTTCGCGCCGGCGTAGCCCTCCTTCTGCATGCCGGCGATCCACTTGCGGTTGAACAGCCTGGTCCGCAAGTCGCGGTGCATCGCGTCTTCCGCGTCGAGCAGTCCCGCGCGATCGACGTCGCGGACGTCGGAGAGTACGTACTCGGGACGCTTGCCGCTCACGTGCTCGATCGCAAGCGCGAGGGAGCCGCCCGTGTACCATGTGTACTTGTTGGACAACGGGCTGGTCATGGAGTCGTACCACGTGCGCAGCACGATCTCCGAACCGCGGATCGCCTCCTCGTAGCCTTCGCGCGCCGGCTCGCCCCACAGGTCGTCGGTGTAGACGTGCGAGACCCGTTTCATGTAGCGCTCCATCAGCTCTTCGCGCGTGTCCCAATCGCCCGAGCGCTCGACGAGATAGTAGTAGGACGGGTCGGAGACGCTGCCTGGGGCGTAGCCATAGACACGCGCGCGGGCGAGCTTCTTCGCGCGTGACACCGGAATCTGTCGCGCCAGCAGAGCCCGCTCAGCGGCCAGCGCATTCTCACGCAGGTAGTTGTTCGGCTCGTCGATCGCGATCACCGCGCGGATCGCGTCGTCGAGCAGGCGCATGCGGCTCGGGAAGTTGTCGCGGTAGTACGACAGGGCGGCGCAGAACACGTCGACGCGCGGCCGGCCGAGCACCTCGCGTGGTGTGATGCGGAACTCGAGCACGAGGTTCTTCGCGTTCCAGATCGGCTCGACGCCGATCGTGCGCAGGATCTGCGCCTCCATGACGCCGTAGTCCTGGAACGTCGCGAACGAGCTGATCGAGAACGCGACCTTCTTCGGCCAGTGTCCGAGCTTCTGCTTCTGCTGCGCGAGCAACCGGTCTGCGAGCTCGCGGCCGAGCTCCCACGACGGCCGGCTCGGGACTTCGTCCGGACTCAGCATGTAGAGGTTGCGACCGGTCGGGAGGACGCCCGGGTTCCTGTCCGGGCCGCGGCCCGGACCCGGCTCGACGAACCGTCCGTCGAGTGCATCGAGGATCGCGGTCACTTCGCGTCCGCTCTGCGCATAGCCGTCGGCGAGCTCGCGCGCGACCTCGATCCCCTTGGTGATCGCCTCGGGCAGCTCGCTCGGTTCGCGATCCGTCACGACCTGAACCGCCTCGCGTGGCTCGAGACCGCGCTCGAGGACGAGACGCACGAGCTTCTCGGCCTGCCAGGCAATGTGCGTGGTCTGTGTGCCGTTGTCGAGGAGCCCGGCGAGCGCGTCGGTGAACGGCTTGCGCAGGCAACAGACGATGCTCGGGATCAGGTCCTGCTTGCGCGGGGCTTCGCCGAGCACGTGCAGGCGATTGGGCACCTTCTCCTCGAGGATCGAGTGGAGGTACTCGTCGACCGCCTGGATCTGCGCGTCGTCGATCCTGCCGCCCGCCGCGAGGTCGAGGTGCAGGTCGCGGTCGAGCTTCTGCGCTCGGACCGCGCGGTCGATCGCGTCGCGGAACTTCTCTTTCAACGTGCCCGGGGCGAGCGTCGCCCACTTCTCGAGGTCGTCGTGCAAGCTCGACAGCCCGTCGGCCAGACCCGCCTTCATGAGCGGGGGCGGCTGGTGGCCGATCGTCAGCGCGTAGACGCGGCGCTTGGCCGGCGCGGCTTCGCCGAGGTTCTCGACGATCCACGGGTTCACGTTCGGCAGGTCGCCCAGGACGATGTCGGGCCAGTCGTCGCTCGACAGTCCGACACTCTTGCCGGGCAGCATGAACTCCGAGCCGTGGGTGCCGAAGTGCACGACGGCGTTCGCGTGCAGCTCCTCCTCGAGCCAGAAGTAGGTCGCGAGATACTGGTGCGGCGGGCAGGTCAGCTTGTCGTGTGCGCTGGAAGAGTCGTGGGCCTCGCCGCGCATCGGCTGCGGCAGCAGGACGACGCCGCCGAAGTCCAGGCGCGGGACGACGAAGAACGCGCGGCCGCCCGCGTCGCGCCAGACCATGAAGCGGCCCGGGGCCGGGCCCCAGCGCTCCTCGAGCTTCTTGCGCGCGCTCGCGGGGACCCGACGCGCGAGCCACTGGTTGTAGCGCTCGACCGGGATCAGGACCGGGTTGCCTTCGTGCACGAGCCGTGCGAGCTCCTGCTGGTCGTCGACCGGGAGCTGGCGGCCGTGGTCGATCATCTCGGCGACGAGCTGCTTCTCGTCGGGTAGGTGCTCGACCTCGTAGCCGTGCTCGCGCATCGCGGCGAGCAGCTTGACGATGCTGCGCGGTGCGTTCAGGTACATCCCGGTCGCGCTGCCGCGCATGAGGCCGCCTTTGTCCATCTCGCGGTCCCAGTAGAAGATAGCGATGCGCTTCTCGGAGCTCGGCGTCCGCCGCAGGCGTGCCCAGGCGCTCGCGCGCCGCACGAGCTTGTCGATGCGGTCGGGGATGGGTACGAAGCTGTCCGCCGTGCCGCCACCGACGAGGGGCCCCGCGCACGCGTGCGGCTCGATCGCGCCGAGCGGCTCCTGGCCCGTCACGTGGAACGCGATCTCTTGGGGATCGATGCCGTCCTTGCTCGCGCGCCACTCGTCGATCGACTTGTTGCGGAAGAACATCGAGTGCAGGTGGGGGACATCGAGCCTCACGCGTAGCGATACGCGGTCTCTGCTGTGGCACGTGTGCACGACGACGTCCGGTTTGGCAGCGGCGAGCAGCTCCTCGTAGCGCGCGGTCTGGTCGCCGAGTCCCTCCGAAGTGTCGATCACGACGAACGCGGTCATGCCCTCCTGCTCGAGCCGGCGCACGATGGCTTCGACGACCTCGGGTTGCTGGAAGTCGAGGTGGATCGAGTGCACGAGCACGGCCGCGCGGGGGCGTTGTTTTGCGCCAGGGTTTCTGGCCTCGAGGAAGTCGAGCATGCCCTCGGCGTCGAGCACACCCTCGTGGTCGGGGTGCCAGAGACCGACCGAGCGCGCGGGCTCGGGTGGCTCGATCTCGCCTTTGGCACCGCAGTAGCGGATCGCGACGTAGCGGAGCAGGCGCCGCAGGTTGTCAACGGAAGTCGCGTAGTAGCGCGAGAGCGCAGGGTCGCACGCCAGAAGGCCCTGATGCTCGGGCTGGCTCGTCAGCGCTGGGGGCTGACGGGCGGTGAGCATCAGGGCCTGGAACCCGGGCGTTCGGCGGCGAGCGGCGAGGATCAGCTCGGCGAGCTGTTCGCCGTCGGCGGCCCGGAGGTGCTGCACGAGCAGGACGTCCACGCCGTCCAGGCTCGCGCGTCGTTGTCGCACGGCTTCGTCACTCAGGAAACGGACCTCCACGGCGGCGCTTTCGGCGACCTGCTCGATCTCGGGATAGACGCCGCCGTGGAGTCCGAAGAACGCGATACAGGGTCGCTCTCGCGCGGGTTCGTTCTGCGAACGGCCGCCAGGCAGCAGAACCGCGAGAACGACGGTGGCAATGCGGAGGCTCATCACTCGGACCCTGCGTCGCTCTCTCTCTCGTCCCTCCTACAGGAAGATCGGCCGCATCGCATTGGACAGCCAGGGCTGTCCCTGCTTGGGAATCAGGATGCTCTGCATCAAGATCGTCCGACCAGCGAGGCTCGGATCGGCGGGCACGTCGAAGTAGAGGTCGAGCGCGCCGCTCGCAGGGATCGTCGTCAGCGGCACGGTGATCATCGTGGACGGGTCCATCCACAACGTCCCGAACGGGCCCGCATCGATCTCCTTGTGGGTGATGCCGAACAGCCCGACCGCGAAGGTGCCGGGTTGGCCGGTCTGCAGATAGCGGAACGGTTGGCCGCGGACCGCAAAGCGCGAGAACTCGGCGAAGCGCGAGTCGTTCGACAACGATCCGTTGGCCGTGAACACATAGACGTGCGAAGAGGTCAGCGCGAACCCGATCGACGAGTTGGCGCGGTGCGTCGAGTACGTGCCCTTGAGGACGACCGACTCCCACGTGTTGTGGAACAGGCTGTAGCCGTAGGCGCGAACGTTGTCCGTCGCGATCGCGGTCAGACGCCAGATGCTGCGGCCGCCGACGTTGGGCGTACCGATGATCTGCTGCGAGGTCCAGCGGCCGAGGACGGAATCGAAGGCGTCGATCCTGTTCTTGAATGCGACGAGCGTCAGCGCGCCCGAGGTCTGCGTCACGAGCGTGCCGCCGGTCGCGGGGTTGCTGGCCCACTTGGCCAGCCGGGCGCTGAAGCCGTCGTACCCGCTCTTGGTCTCGAGCACGATGCCGTTGAACATCGGATTGACGGTGATCAGCTGCGGTGCGGGCGAAGGTGTCGCGACCCATTTGTCCTGGATCGCCGAGTAGGCGTAGCTCTGCTTGCCGCCCGCGAAGATCGCCGTGTCTCCGAGCGCGAACGAATACGGGGCATGGTTCGGAGCCTCGGTCAACCGGCCGGTGATCCCCGAGAACGCCAGGTACTTCGTGCCGGTGTCGAGCAGGGCGCAGACTGCGAGCGACTTGCCGCCGATCTGGATGTTGCTCGCCGGGACGACGGCCGGGGTTTGCGTCCAGGATCCGGTGCCGGGCGCGTAGCAGCTCGTGCGCGCCGTGCTCGTGAGGACGCAGACGTTGCGGGCGGCGAGCACCTGCGGCACGGCGGGTTCGACGCGCCGCGAGAGGCTTCCGTGCAGAGCGTCGAATGCGAGGAAGTCACGGCCGGCTTGGAGCATCGCGTAGCCGTCCTGCAGCTCCGCGACCGCGGTCGCAGCGCCGGTCCAGGCCATCGAGCTCCAGGTGTTGGTGTAGCTCGAGAACCCGAGCACCTCGTCGGGACCGGTTTGACCGAGGAGCGCGCCGCTGCGGAACGCGTAGCGCGCGTTGGTCGTGCGAATCTTCTTGACGACCCACGAGCCGTGGAACGCGCTCCAGCCGTAGGCGTTGGTCCCATCGGTCACGGCCGCGACGTAGGACCCGAGATCGATCGTCGCCGCGGTTCCGGCCAGGCGCTGCTTGACCCAATGGCCCCGAAACCCCGACCAGCCCCACATCGTCGTGCCGTCGATGACGACCGCGACCCAGGACGAGGTCAACGAGCCGACCGAGAGCTTTGCGTTGGCGGAAACCGACAGCGTGTCGACGGCGCCGGTCCGACTCGAGTAGCCGTGGATCTGCTGGCCGTCCTCGATGATGCAGTAGGAGTTGGTCAGGCTCAGCGTCGGCGACTTGCCGACCGGCTGGACGGTCCACTTGCGCAACTGACCGGAATAGAGGTGAACGGCGCCGGGGGCTTCGAGTGCGACAACGGACCCGAGAACCGTGTAGGTCGTCATCCCCGCCGGGACCGGATACTCGTTCCAGTACGGGCCGTCGGGGTTCTGTGCGAGGGCGCCGGCGGCGAGGATGCAGGCGGTTGCGGCTGTCAGGGGAAGTCGTCGGGGGATGCGCCGGTACATGACGTCTTTCTGTGTGGTGGTGGTGCCCGGAGTACGCAGAGAAGGAAGCGGCCGCTGTGCAAGGGCCGTTCCGCAGCGTGCGTGGTCCGCGGGATCGGAACAGCCTCCCGGCAGCCGGGTGAAATCCCCGTGAATCGCACGTTCCACCCTGGTGGCTCGCGCGGTCCGATGAACAAAAACCGAGCACGGGCGCGCGTGTCGTGGTCGGTTTTTGTCCAGGGCTCAGTCGCCGTCGAGGTCCTTGAGCTTGCGGCGCAGCGTCGCGCGGTTCATGTGCAGCTCTCTTGCCAGCAGCGTCGGCTTGTCTTCGAAGCGCGGCAGGAGCGCGCGCAGGAGCTTGCCTTCGAGCTCGCCTTGCAGCGTGTTGTAGTCCGGAGCATCGCCGAGCTTCTGGTCGAGCCACGCCCGCAGCGCGTGGTCGAGAGCCACCTCCTTGGCGGCGGCGCCGGTCGTCGGCAACTCGTTCCGGTTCGAGAGGTCGCCGCGCAGGGCCTCGGGCAGGTGGATCTCGAGCATGACGCTTCCGGTGCAGACAGCGGCCGCGTGCTCGAGAACGTTGCGCAGCTCGCGCACGTTGCCGGGCCACGGGTATCGAGTGAGCGCGGCCATCGCCTCTGCGGAGATCGACAGGCGCCGCTCGGGGTGGAGGTTGGCGAGGATGTAGGCCGACAGGGCGGGCAGGTCCGACGCGCGCTCCGCGAGGGGCGGCAGCGGCACTTCGAGTACTCGGAGTCGGAACAGCAGGTCCTCGCGAAAGCGCTTCTCGCGTACGGCCTTGTCGAGATCCTGGTTGGACGCTGCGATGATCCGCAGGTCGACGCGGCGGTCCTCGCGGCCGCCGACGCGCACGAAGGTCTTGTCCTCGACCGCCCGGAGCAGCTTGACCTGCAGCGCCGGCGGTATCTCCGCGATCTCGTCGAGGAACAGCGTGCCCCCGGCCGCGCGCTCGAAGTGTCCCGTTCGCGTTGCTTGCGCGCCGGTGAACGCGCCGCGCTCATGGCCGAACAGCTCGGCCTCGAGCAGAGCTTCGGGCAGGCTCGCGCACGACAACGTCACGAACGGGCCGGTGTGTCGCGCACTGTGCCGGTGAATGACCTGCGCGGTCAGTGACTTGCCGATCCCGGTCGGTCCGGTGATCAGCACGGGCGCGTCCGAGACACACGCGTGCGCGATCGCGGCGAACGCCGGTTGCATCGCCGGCGCGGAGCCGATCAACACCGGCGCGTGGTCGGGCACCTCGGGGAGCTCGCCGGGAGCATCCGCGACCTCCGACTCGAGCAGCGCTCGGATGCTCGATTCGAGCTCGGCGAGATCGAGAGGCTTGACGAGATAGTCGGTGGCCCCGCGCTTCTTGGCTTCGACGGCGTTCTGCAGGCTGCCGTGCGCGGTGATCACGAGCACGGGTAGCTCCGGCGACTCGGAACGGATCCGTGCGAGCACCTCGATCCCGCTCTCGTCGGGCAGCCCGATGTCGAGAAGGATCAGATCCGGCGCCTCGTCGGCGAACGCGGCCAGACCGAGCGCTGCCGACGGTGCCTTGATCGCGACGTGGCCCATGCGCTCGACGAGCATGCCCAAGGCCGTGGCCAGCGCGGCTTCGTCTTCGATGATCAAGACCCTGCTCATGCGGACTCCCGTGCGTCGTTGCCTACGGCCGCGTCGTGCGTTCTCGGCAGGACGAGCACGACCTGGGCACCGTCGTCCGTGTTCGAAGCACGAATCGTGCCGCCGTGCGCGCGAACGATCTCTTTGGCCACTCCCAGACCGATCCCCATGCCGCCTTCCTTCTCGCTGTAGAAGAACTCGCCGAAGCGATCGAGCGCGACCGCGGAGAACCCGGTTCCCGTGTCCCGGAAGCTGAGCTCGACGTGGTCCGTGCGGCCTTGCGCCAGGATGCGCAGCGATCCTCCTTCCGGCATGGCTTGCACGGCGTTGGTCACGAGGTTCTGGAATACGTGGGACAGCCGGCGGGCGTCGCACTCCAACGTCAGCGCTCCGTCGCGCACGAGCTCGGCATCGACACGCGCGTGCAAGAGGCGCGTGCGCAGCATGGACAGGACTTCGTCGACGAGATCGCCGACGTTCGATGCCCCGAGCGCCGGTGGCTCGGGTCGACTGAGGAACATCCACTGTTGCACGAGGCTCTCGATGCGCGCGGCCTCGTTGACCATCAAGCCGGCGATCTCGTCGGCGTCGGAACCCTGTAGCAACTGTGCGTGCATCTTGATCGCCGAGATCGGGTTCTGGATCTCGTGGGCGAGGGAGGCCGTCATCCGACCGAGGAGCGCCAGCTTCTCCATCCGCGCTCGTTCGTCCCGCTCGACGAGCAGGGCGCTGCGCGTCGCATCGAAGGCGCGGGCGACATCGCCGATCTCGTCGAGGCGCTCGGCCTCGGGAACGTCCAACGCGGCGTCGCTTTCGATGTTCGGCAGCTTCGCGGCGAGGCTGCGCAGCGGACGCACCATCCCGCGAACGACGAGCCACGCGGTCAGCAGACCGAGAACCCAGCAGGCGAGCACGACCTCGATGACGAGCGGGCTCAGGAACTCGCTGCCGACCGTGTGCGCGAGCACCAGGTCCTTCCCGTCTCGCACGGGCACGATCGCCCACTCGAGGTTGCCGTCCCGGTGCACGGCTCCGTCGGCGGGCACGCTCGCGACGAGCGCGGCGCTCGGCGCGCCGTCCGCCGCGTCTCCGACGAGTCGTCCCCGCTCGCGTAGGAACACGTCGAAGCCCGTCACCCGCTTCAGGTCGCGCAGCATGCCCTCGCTCAGCGGCAACCCCGACTCACGGAGGAACCGGGCATCTGCGGCCGCTACCCGTTCGAGTTGCTGCCGCTTCTCCGCGGCGATCTGTGCCGACATCAGCGTGGCCAACGCGAGCGATTCCCCCAACGCGAGCAGGAGGATCGGGAAGCCGACACGCCATGCCAATCCGCGAAACGCCATAGTCGTTGGATGCTACCCGGTTCCCCCCGGTCGGCGACAGATCGCTCGACGAGAGAACACACTGGACTCCGATCCTGAGTGGAGTCGTGTTCCACAACGAGTGGCTCGCCCTCGACCCACGTGCCAATGCGCTCGGCCTGAGCTTCTCCAACGGCGGGACCTCGACGATCGGGACGTGAGGTCGCCGTCGGGGTGTCGCGTCGTTCGCGACACGACCCCCGAGGTCACTGAGGCATCGGGGCTTCATCGAGGATCTCGATCTCTTCGATCTTGCGAACGTCGTTGCGCGCGCGCTCGGTCCGCGGGTTGTCTTCCTCGAACACGAGGGCTATTCGAGGAACCCCATGAACCTCTCCATCACGCAACGTCCTAATCTCCTGGTCGACCAGGAACCGGTCGAGATCGTCGAGCGCAAGGGGATCGGCCACCCGGACACGATCTGCGATGCCCTGGCCGAGCAGCTCAGCATCGCGCTCGCCCGTTTCTATCTGGAGCGGTGCGGCGCCGTGCTCCACCACAACGTGGACAAGGTTCTGCTCGCGGGTGGGAGCTCGGCTCCAGCATTCGGTGGGGGGCGGATCCTGGCTCCGATGGACGTGTTCCTGGCCGGCCGCGCGACCTGCGAGGTCGAGGGGGAAGACGTGCCCATCCAGGACCTGGTGGTCGAAACTTCGAAGGCGTGGCTCACGACGCATGTCCCGACCCTCGACCTCGACTCCGGCGTGAGGATCCACAATCTGGTCCGCGCCGGGGCCAGCAACCTCGTGCAGTTGTTCGAGCGGCACCGAGGCGAGCGTGTTCCCCGGCTCGCGAACGACACGTCGATCGGTGTGGGCCATGCCCCGAAAAGCCGCCTCGAGAACGTGGTGCTCGGCATCGAGGAGCACCTGAACTCGCCCGAGTGCAAAGCGCTCCATCCGCATCTCGGGGCCGATGTGAAAGTCATGGGGGTCCGCGAGGGTGAGGCCGTGTCCTTCACCGTGGCCTGCGCCTTCGTGGACCGTCACGTCGAGAGCTTCGCCGACTACCGCGACAAGCGGGCCGAGCTGGAACAGCTCGTCCGCGACACCATCGGCTCGGTGTTCGGCGGTCCGGTCAGCGTGGCCGTCAACACCGGCGACGATCTGACCAAGGAGGAGATCTATCTGACCGTGACCGGCACGTCTGCCGAGGCCGGCGACGACGGCGAGGCGGGTCGCGGCAACCGCGCCGGAGGGCTGATCACTCCCTGTCGGTCCATGACCATGGAGTCGTGCGCCGGCAAGAACCCGATCACCCACATCGGCAAGCTCTACAACCTCGTGGCGCCGAAGATCGCCGAGTCCGTCGTCCACCAGGTGCCGGACGTCGCCGCCGCACAGTGCTACCTGGTCAGCCAGATCGGCCACGCGATCTCGGATCCGCAGCTGGTCCATGTCCAGGTCTCGGGCGAGGTCGCGCCGGAGGCCGAAGCTGCGATCGCCGAGATCGTGACCAGACATCTCGACGGGCTGGAGGAGCTGTGGCGCCAGGTCGTCGACGGAGCGTTGGTCGTCTATTGACACGTGGTTCAGTTACAACGCCGCGGTGACCGAGTACAACACTCGGCTCGAAACGGTTCCCGACCACAGGTTCATGCGAATGTCGCAGTTTGCGCCCAGACAGCTGATCGAATCCGAGGCGGACGACACCCCGGTTGCGAGCGAGTCCCCACGAGGTCGGGACTGACGCATGGCTCTGGCCAGCTTTCCCTGGTACGACCTGCCCGAGCTGCACGACGCGACCAACGGACTGTGGGAAGCGATCTCGACCCGCCTGACCGAGGCCGGATTCGACGAGATCCCGAACGGCCTCGAGCGAACGATCGACCACAACCGCATCCTCATGCGACCGGACCTCGTTCTGAGTCAGACGTGCGGCTACGTCGCGGTCGGCCGCGGGCATAGCATCGTGCAGCTCGTCGCCACGCCGTGCTACGACGCTCCGGGCTGCCGGGGTAGCGGCTATCGCAGCTTCGTGCTCACGCGCAAGCCGCTCGGCGTCTCCAACGTCGAGGACCTGCGCGGCCTGCGCTGCTCCGTCAACGAGCCTCTCTCGCACTCGGGCGTCAATCCGATCCGACAGCTCGTAGCGCCGCTTCACGAAGGCGGCCGGTTCTTCTCGTCGGTGCAGCTCAGCGGCAGTCACATCGCGAGCCTCGAAGCGCTGGCCGGCGACGACGCCGACGTCGCGTCGATCGACTGCATCACCTGGGAGCTCGTTCGCCGCAATCGCCCCGAACTGTTGGATCGAACGACGGTCTTCGTCGAGAGCGACCTTTCCCCGGCTCCCCCGTTCGTCACTCGCGTCGAGTGCCCACCCGAGCGCGTCGCGCTGCTCCAGCGCGTGCTCGACGACGTGCTCAACGACCCGGCCTGCGACCGAATCCACGAGCAACTGCTGCTCCGGGCCATCGAGCTGATCCCGCTCGACGACTACGAGTGCATGCTGTTCACCGAACGCAACGCGCTCGAGGCCGGCTACGAGGAGCTGAGCTGGCCCGACTACCGGCTCGCCGCAGAGTAGTCGAAGAAACGTCGCCGAGACGTTTTTTCGACCTCGTCGGTCGCCGGCGGTTACCATGCACCGCCCCAGAGTCCTCAAAACAAGGAGATGGGTCATGCGCCTTCCGACGCTCCTCGCAGTGCTTCTCCTCCCGTCCTTCCTCTCTGCACAGACAGCGAGCTACGCCCTGTTCGGAACCGGCTGCAGCACGCAGCTCACGGCGAATGGCCTGCCGCAGATCGGGAAGAGCTTCACGGTCGTCTACAACGGCCCGAGCTTCTGCAACGCAACGGTCTGTGCGCAGCCCGTGCTCCTGACCGGCCTGTCCAACACGCAATGGGGATCGATCAAGCTGCCGATCCAGCCTTCGTTCGCGATCGGCGGCTGCGGACTGCTCGTGTCGATCGAGTTCATGGCACCGATCGCACCGGGCAAGAAATCTCTCGACATTCCCATCCCCAATGACGGGCGCCTGATCGGCCTGCGGTTCTATCACCAGTGGATGACCCTGATGACCGCGACGAGCTCGGCAACTACGGTCTACTTCTCCAACGGCGGCATCATGACGGTCGGGACTTAGTGCCCTTCCTAGGGCAGGCGAATACGGACTCCGTTGCTCGTGCGCAATCGCAACGGCGACCCCGGGCTCGCGCCTATGGTCTGCGCGAGGAGCGTTACGCCGTGCAGGCCGGGTGAGATCATGACCGTCTCCTTGCTCCCGGTGACGATCGGGATCATGTTCGCGAACGGGAAGTCCGTCAGCAGGGGGCACTGGGTCGGCGGCAACGGGACGTTCAGCTGTTTCGTGCCGAGGATCAGGAACGCGAACGGGGGACGGCCCCGACTTCCGAGCGAGGCGCTTCAGTCTAGCAGACTGTCGACAGGGCGTCAGCGATAGCGTGACCGCGGGCCGGGACCGGCGCGAGCTCCCTCTCGACATCTCAGCGGATACCACGCCTCGCGATCGGGTAGAGCGCTGCGCCGGCCGCGATCGTCGCGAGAGCTGCAAGGATTTCGGGCGCACCGTGACCCGAGAGCTCGTTCTTGGCCATGAACACGACGGCAAACAACGTGAAGCTCACATACGCCAACGGCAACCATGGGTAGCCGGGAAGCGGGACGCGCTCGCGCCCTTCGACGTGACGTAGCCGCATCAGAGCCAACACCGTGGCGCATGTCGACAGGCCGAGCGTGAACCCGATGAAGCCGAGCAGCTCGCGCAGGCCGCTGATCCATACGACCAGGATCGCCAACAGGCACTGAAGCGCGACCGCCGATGCGGGGACCTGTCCGCGAAACTGCAGGAACCGCGGGAACAGCCCATCGTCGGCCATCTGGGCATAGACCCGCGGACCGATCATGACCATTGACGAGATCGAGGTGAACAGGGCCAGCAGGATCAGGGCCGTGAGCGCGTGTTCCAAGACCGGGCCACCGAGAGCCTTCGCAGCAATCCGCCCGACATCGGGTTGACCCATCAACGCGGTCGCTTCCGCCGAGTACAGGAACACCGCGTTCAGCGCGAGATACGCGACCGTGACGACAGCCGTGCCCATCCACAGCGACCGGTTCAGGGTGTACCCGGGGTCGCGAACCTCTCCGGCGACGTAGATCGCGGCGTTCCAGCCGGAGTACGAGAACGAGATCCACACGAGGCTGGTCGCGAACACACCGAGCGGGAAGCTCGCGTGCATCGGCGGCGGGTCCGCGGTCGCTGCCCCGCCAAAGAGCCGTACGGCCCCGTATCCGACGAACGCACCGATCGCCAGCAGCTTGAGCAGAACCGCGGTGTTCTGCACCCGGACCCCGCCGCCGAGCCGTACTCCGTGCAGAGCACCGGAGAGCACGATGGCAAGAGTCGCGATCGCGTTGCCGGTCGGCCCCTTCACGCCGATGTAGGCCGCGACGAGCAGCGCAGCCACGGCGATCGGCGCAGTGAATCCCGCGACGAGCGAGATCCAGCCGGCGAGAAAGCCGGCCAGCGGGTGCACGGTGCGCGAGAGCATCATGTACTCGCCGCCCGACTCGGGCAGGCGTCGGCCGATCGCACCGTAGCAAACCGCGCCGAGCATCGCGATCACGCCACCGAGTCCCCACGCGGCGAGCACCAGTCCGCGACTGCCGAGGTCGGCCAGCGAGAAGCCCGTCGTCGTAAAGACGCCGCTGCCGATCATGTTGGCGATGACCAGGCACGCGGCCGTCGTCAGTCCCAGGCGTCGGCGCGAGAGCATCGCTGAGGCGGAGAGCGAGTCGTCGTGAGGCACTGTTGATCCGTAGGCGGCAAGAAGCGTCCGTGGGAGTCTGCGGCGCAGCCTCCATGGCGGCAAGTTTCGCCTGACGCATCTTCGGCGACAACGTGTCGACTCGGGCGCAACCCGCACTCGGGACACCTTGCGGAAGCAGCGTGCGTTGTGCATGTAGCACGCGATCGAGGCCTCGATCCAGACACAGACGAGCAGCGCCGCGCGGCGTGGAGGAGAGATCCATGGCGAAACCGACCTACATCCGTTGGCTCG
>Ga0055451_10000392_pt1 | contig 17488 bp, 14 predicted proteins | sample China_Galinas_PW_3_FD_57745 | JGI IMG/M metagenome (GOLD analysis project Ga0055451, IMG submission 57745) | Wetland microbial communities from San Francisco Bay, California, USA, that impact long-term carbon sequestration - China_Galinas_PWB_D2 | ecosystem: Environmental > Aquatic > Marine >... | reverse complement strand
TTCCGACCGACCGCGCGAAGCCACCGCGGAAGCCGCGCAGCGGCTGGGCCTTCCGCTAGTACCCGTCAACGGGGCCGAGGATCTCCTACGGTCGCCGCAGTACCGTCACCGCCGATTCTTCAACGACGTGACCCACCCCGTGCTCGGCACCGCCCCGTACCCGGGACCGCCCTACCTGCTGACTGCCACACCGGCTCAGATGACCGCGGCCGCACCGAGGTTGGGTGAGCACACTGCGATGATTCTTGGTGCCCTCGCAACCCCGCGGGATCGCCGTGCGGTGCGCGCTGGGCAACTCAAGCCACCCGCGCGGACCCGGGGCGGACCGCTGGAGGGCGTACGGGTCGTGGAACTGACCAAGGTCTGGGCCGGGCCCTACACCGGGAAGCTGTTGGCACTGCTGGGCGCCGAGGTGGTCAAGGTGGAATGCTCCGCACTCCCCGAGGAGATGCGGGCCTACGGTGGAACCGACATCAACCATGCGCCGTATTTCCTGAGCATCAATCCTGAGATCCTCAGTGTCGATCTCGATATCAAGTCGGCGACCGGGATGGCGCAGCTACGTGAGCTCGTAGCCAACAGCGATATCGTGCTCAACAACCTGCGGCCGGGTGCCATGGAACGCCAGGGGCTGGGCTATGCCGATCTGGCGGCGATCAAAGCCGACATCGTCTCCGTATCGATCAAGATGTGGGGAAACGATGGGCCGTTGGGCTATCAGACGGGCTACGCCCCGTCGTTCTCGTCGTTGGCCGGCCTGGCGGCACTCGTCGGATACGAGGGCGGCCCGCCGCTGGGTGCCAACATGCGCTACGGCGATTCGACCGTCGGTGCCGCTGCCGCGGTCGCGGCGATTGCGGCACTACTGCACCGGGAGCGAACCGGGCAGGGTCAGTTCGTCGACGTCTCCGCAGTCGAGGTGCTCTCCTCGATGGTCGGTGACAGATTGGTCGAGCACGCCCTGACCGGTACCCAACTGCGGCCGGACGGCAATCGGCATCCGGATTTCTCGCCGCACGGCTGTTATCCCTGCGGCGATCGGCAGTGGGTCAGCATCGCGGTAGGCACGGACGACGAATGGCGCCGCCTGTGTGTGGAACTCGGCGCGACCGACCTACTCGCCGACCCCTGCTACGCGACCACCGGCGACCGACAGGTCAACGCCTCGTCCCTCGATTCCGCGATCGCGGAGCACACCGTCACCTGTGACGCCGCAGACCTGGCGCACCGGTTGCGGACTGCAGGTGTGCCTGCCACCAAAAGCGCTACCGCGGTGGAGGTCATCGACGACAACCTCCTGTGGGAACGCGGCACCTACCGTTTTGTCTCCGACCACCGCGAAGGCCAGCGGCCGATCCTCGGCGCATCCTGGCGGCTGTCGCGGGCACCGGTCGCCGTCGAACGAGGCGCGCCGGACCTCGGCGAGGACAACGCCTATGTGCTTGGGGAGATCCTGGGCGCAGACCACCGAGCGACACCACCGACATGACCCCCACTTTGGCGGGCGCCGTAGCGCTGGTGACCGGCGCCAGCAGTGGCATCGGCGAAGCGACGGCACGCGCCCTGGCCGCCGACGGCGCGAAGGTCGCCCTGTTGGCCCGCCGCACTGAGCGGCTCGACCACCTCAAGTCCGGTATCGAGAATTCCGGTGGGCATGCCGCAGTGGTCTCCGCCGACGTCACCGTCGCCGACCGAGTGCGGCGGGCGGTCGAGACCACCGTTTCCGAGTTGGGGCGACTCGACATACTGGTCAACAACGCCGGCCTGATGCGCATGGGGCCGGCCATCGACGCACCCCTGCAGGATTGGGACGACCTCATGTCGGTCAACATCCAGGGCGTCCTGTACACCACCCGCGCCGCGCTGCCCCACCTCGTGGCAGCAGCGGCCGATTCCCCCCGTGGTGTCGCCGACGTCGTCACGATCAGTTCCACGGCCGGTTGGGTAGCCCGCGCCGGCACCGCCGTTTATTCGCTGACGAAGTTCGGTGTCAACGCGTTCAGCGAGGGCCTACGCCAGGAGTTGATCGACAAGCGGGTACGCGTCGGGGTGGTCGGTCCCGGCACCGTCGACACCGAGATCGGCGACCACCTGCCACCACCGGCCAAAGCTGCCCTCGATGAGCGCACGGCGGGTATGACGAAGCTTCGGCCCGAGGACATCGCCGATGTGGTGCGCTACATGGTCACCCGAGACCGGCGGGTCGCGGTGAACCAGATCCTGGTACGCGCGGCCGAGCAGACGTGGTAGACGCCATGGCGAAGGGATCGGCACCGGCAACCGACCACGCGATAACCGGCGACGACACCGCCATCGAGTTGCCCACTCATCCTTCGGCGCTGTTTGCAGCGGGTAGTGGATTTCTGACATCGGCGTTCCACGCCTATGGAACCCTCTCTTCCGACAACGCCATCACCCGCATCACCGAATGCGCTGAGGTCGGCGGTGGCAGCACGGGCCGAAAGGCGACGTTGTCCGTGGAGTACGCGCGGAACGACCCGCATTTGCCCACAAACCTATTCGTCAAGTTCTCCCGCGACCTCGACGATCCCCTCCGCGACCTCGCCCGCACCCAGATGCAGCCCGAGGTGCGTTTCGCGGAGCTCACCCGCCGTCCCGGCTTTCCCATCACGGTGCCCACTACCCTGTTCGCCGACTACCACGCTGGCACGGGTACCGGCATCCTGATCACCGAACGGATCCGGTTCGGCGCGGATGGAGTCGAGCCGCAACACCACAAATGCCTGGACTACGAGATGCCTAGTCCCGTAGAGCATTACCGCACTGTGGTGAAATCCCTGGCCCTGCTGTCCGGCTGGCACCGCGGCGGCGCCGCGGGCGATGTGATCGATCGGTTTCCCGTCGACCTGCAGGCGGCCACCGTCGGCGAGCGGCCCCCTCTGTGTGAAGACAAGTTGTCACGTCAACTGAGCCGACTCGCCGAGTTCGCCGACACTCATACCGGATTGCTCCCACCCAATATACGTACGCAGGAGTTCCTTTCAGAGCTTTCCGGCCAGGTTCCGCTCATCGTCGGCGGTGAGCCCGCGCTGTGGCAGCACCTGGGCGCCAGCGCGAACCACATCGCACTGTGTCATTGGAACGCCAACGTCGACAATGCCTGGTTCTGGCGCGACAACGACGGCCGGCTGCAGTGCGGCCTGCTGGACTGGGGATGCGTCAGCCAGCTGAACGTCGCGATGGCGTTGTGGGGCGCGCTGTCGGCAGCTGAAATCAGTTTGTGGGACCGGCATTTCGATGACCTGGTCAGTCTCTTTGCGGAAGAGTACCAGGCGGCGGGCGGACCGTCGATCGACCGCGGTGAGCTGGCCGCTCAGGTGTTGCAGTACGCGGCCATCATGGGCGCGACGTGGCTGCTCGATGTTCCCGCGCTGATCCGCACCCGGCTGGGCGAGCCGGCCAAGGCGATGACCCGGTTCGATCCTGCGATCAAGGACGATGAGGCAATCCGCGCTCCCCTGCAGATGCTCACCAATGTGCTCAACCTGTGGCAGACCCGGGACGTCGGTGCGCTACTTGTCGCCCTGCGATGAGGTGAGCAGGACCGGGCCACCCTCCGTGACATGCACGGCGTCGCGAGTGAACACCGCACCGATGCCCTCCTGCCACACATACCCTGTGACCGCGAGAACCATGCCGGCTTCCAGGGTGGTATCGGCGACGGACCTGGGCAGCTCCGCGGACACGACGGGTGGATCGAAGCCCATGCCCAGGCCGTGAGCGACCGGCATCGGCGGCAGGGCTGCGCCGGCCCGTTGGTAGGCGTCGAGCAGGTCGGCGGCCGGCGCCCCGGGCCGGCAGGCGGCGAACAGCCGCTCGGTCAACGACTTCGAACGTCCGAACAGCCCACGAGCACCGAGTGGCTCGTCCCCGGCGACCGCGGTGCGGCCGACCTCGCCGACATAGCCGTCGGCGAGCGCCCCGGCGGCGAAGGCCACCAGATCCCCGGGCTGGATTCGGCCATCGTCGCGGGCGCGTCGCCACGGATGTTCGCGAGAGGTCACCCAGGCCCCGTTCTGCGTCGCCGGTGTGCTGACTCCGGCCGCGGTCATGGCCTCCATCAGCGCGCCGACCAGCGACTGCTCGCGGCTGCCCGGAGCAAGCTCACCGACGGCCGCCACCAGCGCGGTCCCGGCGACGCCCACTGCCTGGCGTAGCGCCACGATCTCCTCGTCCGTCTTGATCCGCCGAGCCGCCCGCATCGCCGGTTCGCCGTCGACAAGTTGGGCGTTCGGGAATGCCTGCGGCAATAGCTCGGCGAATGTCGGTGACAGCGAGTCGGTTCCGACCCGACAGGCGGTGGCCGACGCCTCGAAGCCCTTGAGCACCTCGGTCAGTGTCAGCGGACTCCAGGACAAGCCGTAGAGCCGTTCCCGGCCGATCTCTTCGGGCACACCCTCGTCCCACGTGCTGTTCAGGTGGATCTCACCGGTGGCGCGCTCCAGCACACAGATCGGGCCGAACGGTCGCGTGCCAGCGACCCACAACTGCGGTGTGCCACTGACGTAACGCACATTGGCCTGCCGACCCAGCACCAGCAGATCCAGGTCGCGGACCGCCATCTGGGCCAGCACCCGTTCGCGCCGCCCGACTCGTAGTGCCCGATCGTCGGGCAGCGTCTCAGTCGCCATACGGGGTGTAGGGGTAGTCGGTCAACGGCTGGTAGCCGTCCTCGGTGATGATCACGATCTCCTCACTGCGATAGCCGCCGGTTCCGTCTTCGAAGACCACCGGTTCGAGTACCAATGCCATCCCCGCGGGGAAGACGAAGCTGTCGTCATACTCCGCACCGAGATCCGTTCCGATCATCGGCGCTTCGGCAGGGTACGTACCGATTCCGTGCCCCAAGTAGAAGTGCGGCAGCCAAGGCTTACGGCCGCCGTTGGCGGCCATCGCCGCGCGGGCCAGATCGCCCGACGTCGCACCGGCCCTGGTCACCGCCAGCACCGCGTCCAGGATATGCTGCCACAGTCGGTACTGGTCCTGCTGGCGCGCGGTGGGTTCGTCACCGACGATCCAGGTGCGTCCGAAGTCCGAGCAGTAGCCGCCGTAGGTGATGCTGGCATCCGTCCACAGCACGTCACCCTGCTCCAGGGCTCGATCGGTGGTCAGCAGCGGCAGCGCAAGGTCACCGTGGGTGGTCCATACGCCTGCGGCACGCGAGCTCGGCATCACCTGCCAGATCGCATCCAGCATGTTCGAGGTAGCACCGAGTTCGAAAGCACGGCGCACGAATTGAGCCGACAGGTCGATCTGGCGCACGCCCGGCGCCAGGGCCTCCTGCACATCGACGACTGCCTCTTCGGTGATCCGGCACGCCCGGCGGATACAGGCCATTTCGTCGGGGGTCTTGACCAATTGCGCGGCACCCACGACGACGGCGGCGTCGATCGAGGTGTCTGCGAACAGTCTGCTGCCGGATCGGCGCATCGCCCCGGTCAGCTCGTCGACGGCGACGACGGCTCCGGGCCGGATCAATGCCTCGGCCCGTCGGACGAAACTTTCCACACCGTCCTCGAATTCGAGGTAGACGGCGCGGTGCCGGTGGTCGGTGGGCACCTGAAGCTCAGCGGCGGCACCTTCCCGGAATGGCAGGAACACGTGTGGATGTTCATCGTCGGCCAGCACGACCGCCACCGGCCGTTCGATGTGGCACAACCCGCCGTCCAGAAGCGGCCAGCTTGCGCCGGTGGCATAGCTGACATGGCCATTCATCAGCAGGATCAGCGCGTCCACCCCGTGGTCGGCCATGGCCGCACGCAGCCGGGCGACGACCTCGCGATACATGCGCCCACGCTCGGGCTCATCGGGGATCGAGAACGCTGTCATGACACCCCCAGAAAGTTCTTGATGTTTCCGCTGACCACGCGGGCGGCGTTCTCGGGTCCGAGCGCGGCCACCACCGCCGAGAGCGCCTGTTCGGAATACCCGAAGGTGCTCTCATTGTGCGGGTAGTCACTGGACCACATCACCCTGTCCACGCCGATATCCTCGATCAGGCTCAGACCCAGTGGGTCGACCATGAACGAGGCATACATGTGGGTGTTCCAGTAGTAGCGGATGTCGTGGCGCGGTGGGTGACCGAGCATGTGGCGATAGGACGCCAGCACATGCTCGGCGTCCTGCAACGCCGTCGGCACCCAGGCGATCCCGCCCTCGAACCAGCCGACCTTCAAACCCGGATGGCGATCCAGAATGCCGGAGAAGATGTAGCGCGCGAACATGTCACGGAACGAGTCCAGGTTGATCATCATCGCTACCGCGACGCTGCCGAACTCACATGGGCTCTTCGGCGGGGTCTCACCGATGTGGTGGGTGACCGGCAGGCCGGCCTCCTCGATCGCGTCCCACACCGGCATCATCGCCGTGCCGCCGTAGTCGATCACTACGCCGTCGTCGTCGAAGCCAGGGTAGAGCGGCAGCAGAAAGGTCTTGATTCCCAGGGATTTCAGTTCGCCCAGGGTGCGTTTGGCCCCGGCCGGGTCCCACCAGTTGATCAGCCCGACCCCGTAGAAGTGACCGCCTGAGCGTTCCTGGATAGCGGCGATGTATTCGTTGTAGATACGGAATATCCGCTCGCGCAGCACCTTGTTCGGATAGTGGAACAGCGCCAGAACCGCATTCGGGAAGGCCAGTTCCTTGTCGACGCCGTCGTCGGCGAGTTCCTGGATCCGAGTGTCGATGGCGGCGGCGCCGGTCGCCGCACCGGGCAGGTCGTCGTACTGCATCAGCACCGCACTGAAGTCGCCGACGACGAACGACTGGCCTTTGATACCCACCATGTAGGCGCCGTCCTCGTACCAGATCCGCGGCGCCTCCTCCTTGAGGTCGTCCGGAAACTGCTCGTAGAAGATGTCCGAGGCCAGCGAGAGGTGATTGTCGGCGGAAAAGACCTCGGTGCCCGCCGGCAGTCCGATCTGTTCGCGGCTGCCGCGAGCGTGACCGCGGCGGTTCTTCGGGGCCCCGAATCCAGCCGGGGGGTAGTGCAGCTTCGTTGGTATTGGCATCGATGTCCCTTCACCTGGAACGGGATGACTGAAGTGCGGGCTAGAGCATGCCGAGCAGTCTCATGTCGTCGACGTACTTGGCGATGAGTTCGCGCGAGATGCCGGGGATCTCGTGGCCCGCGGATTCGACCGCGGCGCGGAATCGTGCCGCGGGGACCGGCGAGCCGGGTACTGCTGTTGCGGGTTGGCGGTACACGTCGAGCACGGTGAGCACGGATTGCTGTTTGGCACGTTCCGGCAGGGCCTGCATCGCCGTCTCGAACCGGCGCAGCCATTCGGAGTAGTCGTCGATGCGGTGCACCGGGAGTCCGCTCTCGGTGAGCCAGTCGACGAAGGTGTCCAATGACACTCCGTCGTCGTGCGGATTGGTGGTGTTGTAGGTCTCAAAGGTGTCACCGCCCCGCAGTCCACCCCAACTGGTACTTCGGCGCCGATGATGTCGGCCAGGAGGCGCGAGATCGTCAGTGCCGACAGCGAGTCGCCACCGAGATCGATGAACCGTGCATTCGGGTCGACGTGGTCGGGCGATAGCCCCAGGGTGGCCTGAACCGCCCGTGCCACCACCTCGGACACAGGTAGGGCGGCACCTTCGGCGCGCAAAGCCCGCAACTGCCGGGCTTGGTTTTCAGCCAACTCCGCGTAGCGCTGTTCCAGACGCTGCCCGTAGCACTCTTTGAGCCTGGGCCGCAGGAACTTTCCCACGCCCGAGAGTAGTCCGTTCTCGAGGCTGAACGGCTGCGTCTCAATGAGGAAGTCACGCGGGATCTCATAGCTGTTCAGCTGGTTCTCGTGCGCCACCTCCAGCAGCGAAGCGGCGATCGCCGACGTCACCGACGCCGGGTCGCGTCCCTGCGTCAGCGCTGCGATGAGATCGTCGGTCGGTACCACGATGCCCAGTAGGAATGCCCGTTCGCTGGAGCCGTAGAGGTAGATCTGGTGAATCAGCTGACTCTTGGCATACAGCGCCTCGAGCCGAGCAACGGCGACGAACTCACCCTGGGAGAGTTTGATGACGTTGTTGCGGCGGTCCACGAAGCGCAGCCGGTCCGGCGCCACCTCGGCCATGATGTCACCGGTCCGGTAGTAGCCGTCGGCGTCGTACATCGTCGCGGTCAGGTCGGGCCGCTTGTAGTACCCGGCCATGAACCGTTCCGATTTCACCAGAAGTTCGCCCCGCGGATAAGGCTTGTCAGTGTTGAAGCAGCCCAGTTCGGGAACGTCGTCGAGTTTGTAGTCGATGACCGGCGGCCGCAATACGTGTTCGTCGGCCAGCAGCATGCCGCCGGCGATCTCGGTCGAGGAGTATCCGATCATCAGGTGCTGTTCGAGCACCGACTCCATGAACTCCTTGATCTCCGGCGACAACGCAGCCGAGCCGCACCCACAGGCCAGCACCCGTCCGCCGAGGACTCGCTCGCGCAGATCCTCGCGCAGTCGCTCCCCGGCGGCGTCGGGGTCGGCGCCTGCCATCGCCGCCTTGTCGAGCTCACCCAGATAGTGGTGATAAAACATCTCGCACACCCGCGGCACCAGGCTCACCGTGGTCGGCCGGGCCGTCGACAGGTCGTCGAATAGGGTCGACAGATCACTACTGGCAGCGAAGTAGCTCACCCCGCCGTTGGCCAGCGTCATGACCACATAGCCGTAGCCGATGAGGTGGCTCATCGGCATGTAGCTGAGCGTGATGACCGGCTGATCCGACTGTGCCAGCCACGAACCGATGCAAAGGCTTTCGGTCAGCATCGCCCCCTTGGGCGTACCGGTGGTACCCGAGGTGTAGAACACCCACGCCAGCGGATCGTCGCGATCGGCCGCCACGTGCAGTGGGGCGGCCGGTAAGGCTGCGGCGGCATCGACGATGTCGTCGAGCACCTCGATCACGAGCGGACTGCCGGCGTCGGTCAACCGCTGTGCGGCGGCTTCGAACCGGGCTCGGTGGGTGTCATCGCGCGGTTCATAGTCGAACAGGATCAGCCGCTGCGGGGCACTGCCGAGTACCAGCGCTTCCACGGCGGTGCCCAGGGATTCGTTGCTGGCCAACAGAATCCGCGGCTGGGTGTGGGTCAGGATTGACGTATGCTGCTGAGCCGGCGCGCTGGTCTGCAGCGGTACCACCACCGCACCCAGGTGAATGCAGGCCAACTCGATGACCGCGTAGTCGACGCTGGCGAAACCGAGTACACACACAAAATCGCCTGGAATCAAGGGGTGTTCACCGTGGCAGTGCCAGTCAGCGGCGACCGCGCGGACCCGCTCCCACAGCTTCCGGTAGCTGATGGTGACGAACTCCGGCAGGAAGCGCACGGTGGTCTGTCCGGTCGCCGGATCGGTGCCCAGTCCCCGAGCACGCGCACCCAGGGCGGGCCGACCGGCGTAACCCGCCATGACTGTCGCCATCACCTGCGCGATCCGCAGCCCCGGTTGCCGCGCCGCCGCGGCAACGGAATCGTCAGGTTTGGCGGCGCGGAACTGCGCATCCTCGGCACAGAGACGTTCGCGCCGACGGGCCATCCGATCCCACTGCTCCTGTTGCGCACCCGGATCTTTTATATCGCTACGGCCGACGAAAGCCATTGCTTCACACCCTGGATCGGCACCGAGGTAGATCGGCGGTCAGACGGTAATCGAGGAATCCACATCGCGGTCCGGCCGCGTGGAGGCTGCGCTATCGAGCCGGGCTGCCGGCGCCTCCCACAATCCCACCAGTGCGGTGATCAACTCCTCCGCGATCACCGACCAGCTCGAACTTACTGAGGGTGAACCGTCCGCGAGCTCACCCTCGATCTCGGCACAGGTGTGCATCAACAGATTCGTCGCCATCATCCAGCGGCCGAGACGCACCCGCTTCGGGCGCTCCGGGAGGCATCGGTTGATCCCACGGACCGTCTTCAACATGAGCTCAGAAGTCAACGCGTCGGCGACCACCACATCCCGATAGGTTGGGTCGGCCATCGCTTGAGCCGCAAAACGTGCATATGACGTCGGCGTGCCCAGTGCCTCGAGATGCTCGGTCAACGGATAGACAAGTACCCCGATCCAGTCCCGCAACTGCAGGGTCGAGGTTATCTCCGCCAGCTTGCGCAAGCGGATCTCGTCAATGGCGGCCCGGTGCCTGGCCTCGATCGCGCGCAGCAGGTCGGCTCGTGAACCGAAGTGGTAGCAGGCGGCGGCGTTGTTGCCCTGCCCTGCGGCCTCGCTGATCTGCCGGTTGGACACCGCATGCATCCCATGCTCGGCGAAGAGTCGCTCAGCAGCCACCAGCAGCGCGTCACGGGTGACAGACGACCGATCAGTTCGCTGGTCTTTGGCTGAGCTCACCGTTCATAGTGAACACCACAGGTCAAAGTAAATCAAGGAATTTATTTACATACTAGGCGCTGCGTGCTCCCGCTTGTGTCACGATCGGATTGATGACCACTTCTCCTCCGCTGCGCCAGCCGGGTGAGCGCACCATCGAGATTTGCGGCGGCAACGTCGTCTACGAAATCATGGGCTCTACAGGCGATTTCATCGTTCTTACACCTGGAGGCCGGTTCAGCAAGGACATCCCCGGTCTCCGTCCGCTGGCCGAGGCTCTCGCCCGGGGCGGCTACCGGGTGCTGCTGTGGGACCGGCCGAACTGCGGGAAATCCGACGTGCAGCTCTTCGGCGAGTCCGAGTCACATATGCGGGCGGTTGTCCTCAACGAGCTGATCGCTGCACTGGGCGTCGGTCCGTGCATTCTGGCCGGCGGTTCGGGAGGGGCTCGTGATTCCATGCTGACCGCAGTCCTCTATCCACAGCAGGTGACCAGGCTGGTGCTGTGGAACATCGTCGGCGGGATTTTCGGCACGTTCGTCCTCGGCCACGTCTACGTTGTGTCCAGCATCCTTGCCGTACGTGGCCGTGGAATGCCGGGATTGTTGGACGTCAGCGACTGGCGGACGTGCATCGAGGCCAATCCGGCTAACCGGGAACGTCTTCTGGGGTTCACTGCCGATGAGTTCCTCAGCATCATGCTGCGCTGGCTCAACGCGTTCATCACCAAACCGGGTCAGACCATCCCCGGCGTCGACGACCACCTCTTCGACGACCTCTCAATCCCAACCCTGATCATCCGGGGTGGCGAAGACGATCTCAACCATCCCAAACGAACTTCCCTGGAAGTTCAATGCCTGATCAAAGGATCCGAATTGATCGACCCGCCGTGGCCGGAGGATGCCTGGGAGCGCGCATCCGAAGCGATGGCGCAGGGAAAGTCCAAGCGATTCAACCTGTTCGACACGTGGGTGCAGGCGGCGCCCAGCATCCTGGAATTTCTCGACCGCTGACCACGGAGGGCACGGAAGATGAACGGTGAGGTTACCTACGACCCGTACGACGTCGCGCTCAACGTCGACCCCTATCCCACGTTCGCCAGGATCCGTGAGGGCGCTCCGCTCTACTACAACCCTGACCACGACTTCTACGCACTGAGCCGGTACGCCGATGTCGACGCTGCGCTGGTCGACCACGGCATGTTCAGTTCCGCTCGCGGAGCGATCCTGGAGATCATCAAGTCCGGCATGGAGATTCCGTCGGGCACCCTGATCTTCGAGGACCCGCCGATACACAACATCCACCGAAAACTGTTGTCACGAATATTCACCCCACGCAGAGTTTCCGCCCTGGAACCCCAGATTCGCGAGTTCACCGCCCGATGCCTGGATCCTCTCGTCGCAGCTGGCCGCTTGGACTTCGTCAAGGATCTCGGCGCGCAGATGCCGATGCGGGTCATCGGCATGTTGCTGGGAATTCCTGAAGCCGATCAGCAACACGTCGTCGACCACGGTGATTCGACCTTGCGGACCGAACCGGGGCGGCCGATGACGGAGAACCCGAACGGGACGATCGCCACCGGTGAGGTGTTCGCCGAATACATCGATTGGCGCACGAACCATCCCTCTGACGACATCATGACCGAACTGGTCACCGCGGAGTTCGCCGACGAAACCGGCACCAATCGACGCCTCCGGCGTGAGGAGTTGCTCCTCTACCTGCAAGTGATCGCGACCGCAGGTGCTGAGACGACCACCCGATTGATCGGCTGGGCGGGCAAGGTCTTGGCCGAACACCCCGATCAGCGCCGCGACCTCGTCGACGACAGGGCACTGCTACCCGCCGCCGTTGAAGAACTGGTGCGCTTCGAACCCCCTGCACCGCACATCAGCCGATACGTAACCCGGGATGTGGACTACTACGGCCAGACGGTTCCCGGCGGAAGCGCGATGATGCTGCTCATCGGCGCCGCCAACCGTGACCCGCGGCAGTTCGGATCTGACAGCGAGACATTCAATATCCATCGAACACCCCACCAACACCTCGGGTTTGGCGTCGGCACCCACTTCTGTCTCGGCAATGCTCTGGCGAGACTGGAGGGACGCATCGCACTCGACGAAATTCTCGACCGTTTCCCAGAGTGGGACGTCGATCTCACCGACGCCGAACTCAGCCCCACCTCAACGGTGCGCGGCTGGGAGTCCATGCCTGCGATCGTTGCCGATCGCACCTGAACAGGGATGCTGTTCCAGCCCCGCTGGAAGCCCGAAGACGGTCGTTGTGCGCTCCACTCGACGATGCGGGCGTGGTGCCAGCGGTTTGCCGTCGGTGGGTTGGCCCGGCTGGGCAAGATCTGTCAGGGTCGGGGCCGCAAACCGTCGATTTTCGAGGAGACGGTTGCCAAGATCGTGAAGCTGACCATCACGACCCACCCTGCCGGGCGCCCGCATCGGCCGTGTCGCATGATGGCCCTGACCAGAAGCGCAACGGCACCACCACGCTGCTCGCGGCCCTCGACGTGCCGACCAGCACGATGGGCGGTCTTTGCTTTTGCGAAATCAACAACTAGTGCAGCTAGGTACCATAGTTGAGCTGTGGTGGCAGGTAGTGGATTCGAACCACTGTAGGCGTAAGCCGACGGATTTACAGTCCGCTCCCATTGGCCGCTCGGGCAACCTGCCGGGTTCGCGCCGCACCGGGAGCCGGTTTGGTGCGACTAGCAGGGTACAACGAGGATGTACCCCAGATACAAACCGGCCGATCATCAAGGAGGGACGAGTCCAATGGCGGATTCATCGTTCGACATCGTCAGCAAGGTCGACCGCCAGGAGGTCGACAACGCGCTCAACCAGGCGGCCAAGGAACTGAGCACCCGCTTCGACTTCCGCGGCACCGACACCAGCATCTCCTGGAAGGGCGAAGAGACCATCGAGCTGGTCAGCTCCACCGAGGAGCGGGCCAAAGCCGCCATCGACGTCTTCAAGGAGAAACTGGTCCGCCGCGACATCTCCATGAAGGCCTTCGACGCCGGGGAACCGCAGGCCAGCGGCAAGACCTACAAGGTCACCGGCAGCCTGAAGCAGGGCATCGACCAAGAACACGCCAAGAAGATCAACAAGCTCATCCGCGACGATGGCCCCAAGGGCGTCAAGACCCAGATCCAGGGCGACGAGATCCGGGTCAGCTCCAAGAAGCGCGACGACCTGCAGGCCGTCATCGCGCTGCTCAAGGGCGCCGACCTGGACGTGGCTTTGCAGTTCGTGAACTACCGGTAGCCGGCCTGGCCCGACCAACCGGTCAGTGCCTAGTGTAGTGACCGAGACCACATCATGCACGAAGCGAGGACCGCGATGACCGCCACGCCGGAGGCCGCACCCATACCGCAGACCGAACCGGACGGCGGCAGCTACGACGTCATCATCGTCGGCGCGGGCATCTCCGGCCTCGGGGCCGCCTATCGCATCACCGAGCGGCGGCCCGGCACGCGCTACGTGATCCTCGAGCGCCGCGACCAGATCGGCGGCACCTGGGACCTGTTCCGCTACCCCGGCGTGCGCTCGGACAGCAGCATCTTCACCCTGAGCTTCCCGTGGGAGCCGTGGACCCGCAGGGAAGGCGTGGCCGACGGCGACCACATCCGCGAGTACCTCGTCGACACCGCCAGGAAACACGGCATCTACCCCAACATCCACTTCCACACCCACGTGGTGTCCGCCGACTGGGACTCGGCCACCGACACCTGGACGGTGCATACGACGGACGCCGCCACGGGCGCCTCGGCGACCTACCGGGGCCGCTTCGTGTTCTTCGGCAGCGGCTACTACAACTACGACGAGGGCTTCACGCCGCAGTTCCCCGGCATCGAGACCTTCAAGGGAACCGTGGTACACCCGCAGTTCTGGCCCGGGGACCTCGACTACGACGGAAAGAAGATGGTCGTCATCGGCAGCGGTGCAACCGCCATCTCGCTGATTCCCGCGCTGGCGAAGAAGGCTGCCAAAGTCACCATGCTGCAGCGCTCCCCCACCTACCTGTTCTCCGGACCCCGGGTGAACCCCGCCCTGCAGGCCATCCGAAAGGTGTTCCCCCGCAAGATTTCCCATGCCATAGTCCGGTTCGTCGCCGCCGCCTTCGAGGGCGTCATCTGGTTCATCGCCCGCACCAGCCCGGGCCTGGCCAAGGCGCTCATACGCCGCCAGAACGCCAGCAAGCTGCCCCCGGGATATCCCGTCGACATCCACTTCAAGCCGCGCTACAACCCCTGGGATCAGCGACTGTGCCTAGTCACCGACGGCGACATGTTCGCCGCGATCAGCAGCGGTCGCGCCGAGGTGGTGACCGACCACATCGATCACTTCGACGAGACCGGCATCGTGCTGAAGTCGGGCGGACACCTCGACGCCGACATCGTCGTCACCGCCACCGGCCTGCAGCTGCAGGCCCTCGGCGGGGTACGGATCTCCCTCGACGGCGTCGAGATCAAGCCCCAGGACCGTTTCGTCTACAAGGCGCACATGCTCGAAGACGTGCCCAACCTGGTGTGGTGCGTCGGCTACACCAACGCCTCCTGGACGCTGCGCGCCGACATCACCGCCCGCGCGACGGCCAAGCTCATCGACTACATGGACTCCCGCGGCTACACCCATGCCTACCCGCATCTGGGCGGGGAGCCGATGCCGGAGAAGCTGGCCTGGGACATCCAGGCCGGCTACGTGCTGCGCAACCTGCACGCACTGCCGAAGTCGGGCACCAAACGGCCCTGGAACGTGCGGCAGAACTACTTCGCCGACGCCATCGACTACAACTTCGTCGACAAGATCGACGAGGACATGGCCTTCGGGCGGGTATCGGAGCTGTCCCGCTCCGCCTAGTGACGTCACCCGGGCGCAAAACGGCTAACCCTGGGCGGCGGTCCAGTCGTACGGGAGGAACTTGCCGTCGAAGGTGACGACCACCCGGTCACCGGCGGGATGCGGTTTCTTCTCGACAGCGACGCTGAAGTTGATCGCGCTCATGATGCCGTCGCCGAACTGCTCGTGAATCAGCTCCTTGATCGCACCGCCGTACACCTGCAGCGCCTCGTAGAAGCGGTAGATCGTCGGATCGACCGGTACCGCGGTCGGTAGCCCACCGCGCATCGGCACCGACGCCAGCAGCGGCACGGCAGCGGCATCGAGTCCGAGCATCTCCACCAGGACCCCCGCCTGCTCGGGCGGGATCGGCTGCTGGCCCAACAGGGCCGACGTTGTCCACACGACGGGGCGCCCGATGGCATCGGCGAGCTGCTGCCAGGTGAGTCCCTTGGCGAGGCGGGCCATGACGATCTGTTCGGTGAGTTCCTCTCGTGTCATACGGCCCAGCATGCACCTTCGCTGTTTCGCCGACGTGAAGCGACGCGGGCGGCGCGGCGGACATCAGCCTCAGGGCCCGCAGGGCTGGACCTGAAGCTGCCTCACCACCTTGCCAAACTCCACCTACCACCGCGGCCTCGGCAATACGCTGAACGCCATGACACCTGCTCGCCGAGAACCCAATGTCGTCGTGCTCGGCGGTGGCTCCTGGGGCACCACCGTCGCGTCCATCTGCGCACGCCGCGGACCGACGCTGCAGTGGGTTCGTTCGGAGGAAACCGCCAACGACATCAACGAGAACCATCGCAATTCCAGGTATCTCGGCAACGAGGTGGTGCTGTCGGACACGCTGCGCGCCACCACCGACTTCGTCGAAGCGGCCAACTGCGCCGATGTCGTCGTCATGGGCGTGCCCTCGCACGGGTTGCGTGGCGTGCTCACCGAGCTCAGCAAGGAGCTGCGGCCCTGGGTGCCGGTCGTCAGCCTGGTGAAGGGCCTCGAACAGGGCACCAACATGCGCATGAGCCAGATCGTCGAGGAGGTGCTGCCCGGCCATCCGGCAGGGATCTTGGCCGGGCCGAACATCGCCCGCGAGGTCGCCGAGGGCTACGCGGCCGCGGCCGTCCTGGCCATGCCGGACCAGCACCTCGCGGCAAATCTGGCAAAGATGTTCCGCACCAAGCGCTTTCGTGTGTACACCACCGACGACGTCGTCGGCGTGGAGATGGCCGGCGCACTCAAGAACGTCTACGCCATCGCCGTCGGCATGGGCTACTCCCTGGGAATCGGTGAGAACACCCGCGCTCTGGTGATGGCCCGCGCTGTGCGGGAGATGTCCCGCCTCGGCGAGGCGGTCGGCGGCCACCGCGACAGCTTCGCCGGCCTGGCCGGCATGGGCGATCTCATCGTCACCTGCACCAGCCAGCGCAGCCGCAACCGCCATGTCGGCGAACAGCTCGGCGCCGGCAAGCCGATCGCCGAGATCATCGAATCGATGAATCAAGTCGCCGAGGGCGTCAAGGCCGCCAGCGTGATCATGGAGTTCGCCGAGAAATACGGGCTGAGCATGCCGATCGCCCGGGAGGTCGACGCCGTGATCAACCACGGCTCGTCGGTCGAGCAGGCCTACCATGGCCTGGTCGCCGAGAAACCCGGCCACGAGGTCTACGGCTCGGGCTTCTAGCGGGGTAGTTCAGTCCTAGCCCGGCAGCGCGTTCTGATAGGGGCTCGTTCCCTCGGGCCGCTCCAGCAGCGGATTCGACCCGGCGACGAAGGTACCGCCCGGGCTGATGACGAAACCGACCTGATCGTGGCTGTTGACGCAGGCCACCGACCCGCCGGCGTCGACACCGCAGCTGATCTCGCGGAAGCTCAGCCGGGTGTTGGGTGCCAGTGGCTTGACGTCACCGGCCGCGGCAAAAATCGGCTGGCTGGTGTTGGAGAAACCGGGCGGACCCACCGGCCCGCCGCTCACCAGATTCGCCCCGCCGGGCGCACCGGGGAGTGGCCCGCTGCAGCCGTAACCGCCGTTCAGCTTGTCCAGTACACAGGTGATCCCCGCCCCTCCGGAGAAGGCGTACCAGTTGCCACTCATCACCGTGTAGTCGACCGGACTCACCGGTGTGTACGCGTTGACGTTCGGAAGGGTCGGAGCCGGCGCCGGATCGGCCCAGGCCACAGCAGGCACACCGATCACCACTGCCCCCGCAGCGCACACCGTCCCCGACAGAAGGCCGGTCAGAATTCTGCTCTGCATCATCACACCCTACGCAACAGCAACTCCCGGCGCAGCTGCCGCAATAGATCCCTTCG
>Ga0055451_10000391_pt1 | contig 17489 bp, 21 predicted proteins | sample China_Galinas_PW_3_FD_57745 | JGI IMG/M metagenome (GOLD analysis project Ga0055451, IMG submission 57745) | Wetland microbial communities from San Francisco Bay, California, USA, that impact long-term carbon sequestration - China_Galinas_PWB_D2 | ecosystem: Environmental > Aquatic > Marine >... | reverse complement strand
TATTGTGTTCTCCGGCAAGAAGAAGGACTTCATGCGCTCGGACACTCTCACCGCCAAGTACCTGAGAGGCGAAGAGGGTCTCGTGCCCAGGCTCGTAAGGCGCAAGCCCGGCGGAATGCTTACGCTTAAGGGCGCCTCGGGCAATAACCTTAAAAACCTCGACCTCGAGATACCGCTCGGCACGCTCACGAGCGTCACGGGGGTTTCGGGCTCGGGCAAGTCGAGCCTCATAGTGGAAACCCTTTTCAGGGGGCTTGCCAGAAAGCTCAGGATGAGCGAGGGCACGCCGCTTGAGTTCCGCACCATCAGCGGACACGACACCCTGAAGAGCGTGAAGCTCATCGACCAGACGCCCATAGGACGGAGCCCGCGCTCAAACCCGGTTACGTATCTCAAGGTCTTCGACCACATCCGAAAGCTCTTCGCCGCGCAGCCCGAGGCTAAGTCTCAGGGCATGGGCCCGGGGTTCTTCTCTTTCAACGTGCCCGGCGGCCGTTGCGAGACATGCAAGGGCGAGGGCTATCAGAAGGTGGAGATGTATTTCTTCGAAGACCTCTACATCAAGTGCGAGGACTGCGGCGGCAGGCGCTACGGGCACGACGCCCTTAAGGTGCACTACAGGGGCAAGACGATAGACGACGTGCTGAACATGACCGTCGAGGAGGCGATTACAGTCTTCTCGGACATACCGCAGGCGGTATCGAAGCTCGCGCTCATGCAGGACATAGGGCTTGGCTATCTGAGGCTCGGTCAGCCGGCCACCACGCTTTCGGGTGGCGAGGCGCAGAGGCTCAAGATATGCGCGGAATTGGGCTCTGGAAAGGTCTCTGACGTGCTTTACATACTCGACGAGCCCACCGTCGGCCTGCACATGAGGGATGTGGGCGCGCTCCTTGAGGTGCTCAACAGGCTCGTGGACGCGGGCAACACGGTGGTGGTGATAGAGCATAACCTCGATGTGATCAGATCCTCCGACTGGATAGTGGACCTCGGCCCCGAAGGTGGGGTCGCGGGCGGAGAGATACTTTTTAGCGGCCCGCCCGAGGCGATAACGAGGAAGCGAAAATCCCACACGGCGAGGTATCTGAAGGAGATGAAATGATCGTCTTCGACCGTGTCGACAGGGCCTTCGGCGACAAGTGGGCCGTCAAGGACCTATCGCTCGAGATTCCCAGAGGCGAGGTCTTCGGCCTCTTGGGCCCAAACGGCGCGGGCAAGACCACGGCCATTAGGATGATGACCGGCATTCTCGAGCCCACGGAGGGCACTATCTCCGTTGCCGGTCACGACATCGTCCAGGACCCAATCAAGGCGAAGTCGGTTACGGGATACGTTCCGGACCGCGCGTTCCTCTACGAAAAGCTCACCGTCCGCGAGTTTCTCACCTTCGTGGCCTCGGTCTATGGCATAGACAAGCACACGGCGGGGGAGAGGATAGATGCCTTATGCGTGAAGTTCGACATCAAGGACATCGAGGACTCTTACATCGAGGGCTGCTCGCAGGGTATGAGACAGAGGGTCCTGTTTTCCGCGGCCCTCATACACGAGCCGCAGGTGCTTGTGTTCGATGAACCCATAGTCGGGCTCGACCCCTTCGGCGTGGAGCTCGTGAAGGAGCTCGTGCGGGAGCTATCGGCGAAGGGCACGACCGTATTTTTTGCCACGCACATACTCGCAATCGCCGCCGACCTATGCCAGAGGGTAGGGCTCATAGACAACGGGAAGCTCATCGCGCTAAAGAGCAGGGAAGAAGTGGCCTCGCACGAGGGCGGACTCGAGGGGCTTTTCATGAAGGAGCTGAAGGGGCGTGGACGCTAACCCGCTCGTACTCCTTCTGCCCGGCCTGTATTCCATCGGCCACAAGATGAAAGCGCGCTTCATCCTCAAGCGGCTGCCCTTCATCCTGCTGGGCCTCGGCTTCTGGGCGCTGTTGTATGTGGGCACTGCGCAGGTGCTCTCGTACGTGCGGGACATAGAGTTCATCGGAGACCTCCTGGCGCGAAGGCTCTTCTCGCTCATGTTCTTCAGCCTCATGGGATTTCTTTTCTTGAGTAACCTCGTTACGGCAATAACCTCGTTCTATCTCTCGAGCGACCTGCCGCTCCTGCGCGCCCTGCCTGTAGGCGAAGGCGCGATACTCTCTCAGAAGACCGTTTACAGCATCGTGAACTCCTCGTGGATGGTGGCGTCTTTTGTGCCGCCCGTGCTCGTTGCCTTCGGCACGGAGTACGGCGCTGGCGCTGGCTACTATCTAACCGTCTTCGTCGCGTTCGTGCTCTTCATGCTCATAACCGGGGGGCTCGGCATAGCGGCGGCGCACGCGCTGACGAGGATTTTTCCCGCCGGAAGGGTGAGGGACGTGCTCTTGCTTCTGGCTCTCGTCTTCTTCGTAGTGGTCTATTATCTCGTGCGCTCGGCCGTGCCGGAGGACTTCGCGCAGCCCGTGGAGATGGTAAACCGGATAATGTCTTTTAAGGTGGACAGCCCCATCCTTCCAAGCTTCTGGATAACGCAGGCCGCGATGCCGCACCTTGCGGGCGGCACGCCGGACTACCTGTACATTGCGCTACTGTTTACGAACGGGGCTTTCTTCATGATGGTCTCGGGGCTCGTGGGAAAGCGTCTGTATGCGGGAAACTTCGACCGCCTCGCTCCATCGGGGGGCTCGAGGCGAAAGGGGCGCATCGGGTACTATCCGGGCGAGGGCATGGCGCTGCTATACAAGGATGTGAAGGGCTTCGTCAGGGACAAGGCGCAGTGGTCGCAATTGCTGATCATCCTGGCGCTCGCCTTCGTGTACGTCTATAACTTCAGGATATTCGACATAGCCATGGTGGAGGACGCTGCCCCGTACGTGCGCGAGGGGATGATGCTCGCGAACCTCCTTCTGGCCGGGATGGTGCTCTCGGCCGTGGCCGCGAGGTTCCTCTACACGGCCGTGAGCGTCGAGGGCAGGGCGTTCTGGATAGTAAAGAGCGCGCCCGTCGGCATGAGGCGCTTCCTAATAGAAAAGCTCATATACGGCGCTGTACCCGTGACCGTGCTTACGCTTGCCATAGTGGTTGTGACGAACGTCTTTATGAAGATGCCGTGGCCTCACATGTTCGTGTCTGTGGGGACAGTGCTCGTGCTCGGGGTCTCGGTGAGCGCCCTCGGCGTGGGCATGGGCGCGATGTACCCCCGGTTCAAGTACGAAAACATCGCCTCCGTGTCGATGCGCCTCGGGGGCCTGACCTTCATGCTTCTGGCCTTCTTCCTCGTCGTGGCCACGGTGCTCATGGAGACATGGGTAATCTATCTGTACTACGCCAGGGGCTCCTTCCCGTGGCCCGCCGGAATTGCGTCCGGGGTGTTCATAGTCTGCATGAACTTCCTTGCGGCCTACTATCCCATGAGGCTTGGGATAAGGCGATTGAGTTATAATATCCAGCTATGAAGATCGCAATCGCAGGACTGTCCAACTCGGGGAAAACGACCATATTCAACGCGCTGACGGGCCTCTCGCTTGAGACCACGGTCTATCCGACGACCTCGGGCGAGCCGCACTACGGCGTGGTGAAGGTGCCCGACGAGCGCCTCGAAAAGCTCACTGATATATTCAAGCCGAAGAAGACCACCAACTCCACGGTGGAGTACATCGACTACCTCGGCCTCACAAAGGGCGACCAGAAGCAGAACCGGAGCGTGCTCGAATTCCTCAAGGACGCCGACGCCGTGCTCCACGTGGTGCGCGCCTTCAAGGACGAGTCGGTCGTCCACCCACTGGGCGACGTCAATCCCGAGCGCGACGTCACGACGCTCAGGACGGAACTCATACTGGGCGACCTCGAGCTTGTGGAAAAGCGTATAGAGTCCATGGAGCAGGGGGCCAAGAGGGGAAAGAAACCCTCGGAGACCGAGCGCTCCGCCATGCTCAAGTGCCGAGAGGCACTGGAGGCGGAGAAACCCCTGCGCGAGCTTGAGTTTAGCGCCGAGGACCACTCGGCCATGCGGCACCTGCAGTTCATGACCCTCAAGCCCGAGATAATGGTCTTAAATATCGCCGAGGGAGACATAGGTTCTGATGAGACGTCTGCTCTTGTAAAAAAACTCAGTGAGTTCGGGCCGGTTGCGGCACTCTCGGGGAAGGTGGAGATGGAGATAGCCGAGCTTCCCGCCGAGGAGAGGCTGGACTTTCTTAAGGACCTGGGCATCGACGAGCCGGCGCTTAACAAGCTCATCCGCATATCCTATGACCGAGTGGGCCTCTGCTCGTTTCTCACCGCAGGCGAGGACGAGGTGAGGGCGTGGGCTATCAAGAAGGGCACCAACGCGCTTAACGCAGCAGGGAAGATACATTCCGACATACAGCGCGGTTTTATTCGGGCGGAGGTCGTATCCTACGAGGACTTCATGGCCGCAGGCAGCTTCTCCGCCGCGCGCGACAAGGGTACGTTAAGACTTGAGGGCAAGACCTACGAGGTAAAGGACGGCGACATCATCAACTTCAGGTTTAACGTGTAGGGCTACCGAAGCGAATCGCCGACGATAAACAGCACCGTTCCAAGCACGAAGAAAATCCCCGAGGCCTTTGCCAGTTTAAGTTCCATCTGGTTCATCTCCGCCGTTAAGGCCTCCCACTTCCTCAGCACGAGAAACCGCATTCTCCTCAGCGCTATCACAGAGATAAAACCGACACTGCCGACCCAGGAAATAAGGCCGGTCCATAAAAAGTATTCATGTAATGGCATTTGCTAATCACTCACTTTCTTGTGAGAAAGCATAACAAATATTCTCTCCCTCATGCCTTCTCCAGCCTCACGCCGAGGTCTATCTCTTCAAGGACGGAGGCCACGAGCTCGCTGCGCTCACGGGAGCCTGTGTAGCAGACCGCCTCGCCGGTATTATGGGCCTCCAGCGCTATCTGCGCCGCCTGTTCGGCCGCGCACCCCGTGGCCAGGATTATCTGGGCGATGACCTCCTCGAAGGTGTGCCAATCATCGTTTAAAATTATGACGTTCCATGGCTCGATTACGAACGTAGAGGTGTTTTCGAGCACCGACTCCTGCGTACCCATGCAATATAATAAGCAATGCTGTATCATTTTGAAAGAGGTTTATGCCACTCAAACAGGGTCATTGCTAGCGACTGGCGGGAGCGCGGCAATCTCGGCGAGATTGCTTCGTCGCTACGCTCCTCGCAATGACGAATTAAGAGCGAAGGCAAGGCCATGGACAGAAAGCATAGAGAGGAAGAACGCAGCTACTACCTCGACCTCGAGCGAGCCCGTGACTACGACCGCCGCTCGGCGCGAGAGCGCAGCCGCAAGCGCCAGCTCGGGGTTGCCGAGAAGATAAAGAAGTACGCCACGAAGGGCGAGCTCCTCGATATAGGATGCGGCACGGCGCGCATGCTCATAACCCTTGCCAAAGAGCTTCCCAAGATGCATTTCACGGGTACCGACATATCGGAGGCGATGTTGTCAATCGCGCGGGAAAACATACACGAGGCAGGGCTTGAAGATAGGATAAGCCTTGTTGAGGCGTCTGCCGAGGCCCTCGGCAAACTCCCCGCAGATAATTTCGACGTCGTGCAGTGCCACGGTGCCTTCAGCGGGTGGCTCGAGCCGCTTAAAAGCCTCGAAGAGGTGGCGAGGGTTTTAAAGCCCGGCGGAATTCTCTACCTTAGGGATTGGAACAAGGCCGCCCCTGAAAGCGAACTCGGGCCGTATCTCGAGGACGCGACAGTAGAGCAGGAGAACAGGGTGAGGATGGCTTACGAGTCGTCTTACGCCTTCGAGGAGTTCAAGGCACTGCTCGGGCGCGCGCCCTTTGAGCTGCTTGAATTCGGGGCCGAAGGGCTCTGGATGGAGGCCGTACTCAAACCTACCAAGAAGTAGCCCCCTCGGAGACTAAACCTTCCAGGAAATATCCGTCGAACCTGCGTCCGGCGCTTCCTCCGTGCCAAGCGCACGCTCGTACCTGCGCGCCGCCTGCAGCAATCGATCCTTTAGGGTGTTTTCGTCTATCTCGCCCGAGCGGAAATTTACGGCGATATTGTAGAAGGCGTCCAGTATCTCGCTCTCTATCCAATGCAGTCTTTCTTCCATGGCCGACTCCTTTAAAGAGGTATCAGCTGAAGCGATAGTGTTTCTTCACGTCTTTTAAGATCTTCCACGTGCACGACATGCCCTTGGGGAAGGTGACCAGGTCTCCCTTGCCCATCTTCACGGGCTCGCCCCCGTCGGGGGTGACGATGACCTCGCCGTCGATGAAATAGCAGGTCTCCTCGGCCTCGTACTCCCAGGGAAACTCCGAGGCCTCCTTGGTCCAGATGGACCAGCCGGGCACTCCCATCTCCCTGAGGCGCGCGTCATCGGGCTGCCGCTCTATCTTCACTTCAGACATCTTTGCAACCTCCTTCCCCACACTATAGCAGAACCCCGGCCGGTTGCCAAAAAAGGCTAAATTGTCCTTAAAATCTAAAATGTTCTCCTTTAGCCGCGAAAAGTGAGATATGATAATGTTATGGCAAAGTGGATATACCACATCTACGAATATTTCTCCACAAGCACTTACAAGACGGCTAGGCGTGTGGTGCGCGTGGTGGTGGGTTTCACCTTGCTCCTTGTGGGCATAGCGCTCATAGTGCTGCCCGGCCCGGCCACGGTAGTGATACCCATATCTCTGATGATACTGGCCGGTGAGTTCGTCTGGGCGAGAAGGCTTCTTAACAAATTCAACGAAGGTTACAAGTCGGGAGTGAACGGCCTGAGCAGGCTGCGCAAGTATTTTAAACAGTAGGCAGGTTCGCGAGTTCCTCGGGAAGCCGACGGGGCTTTCCGTTTTCGTCAACGCAGGCGAGCGTCGCGCTCGCCTCGGCCAGCAGCGTGCCGTCTCTTTCTATCCTTTGCACGAAGGTGAGCGAGGCGTGCTTTATCTCCGAGATGCCGGTTTTTATCTCTATGATGTCGCCCAGGCGCGCGGGCTTGCGGTAGTTGATGTCCACGTGGGCCACAGCGAATATCTGCCCGCGCCTGTGGTACTCCGCAACGTCCATGCCATGGGTGGCGAGGAACTCCGTCCTGCCGCGCTCGAGAAACCGGAGGTAGTTCGCGTAATAGACAACACCGCCCGCGTCGGTGTCCTCGTAATAGACCTTCGCCTTGATGGTTTCCATACGGGTAAGGATAACAGATTTCGGGGAGCTTATTGACCCGGTCACGCTCCGCAAAGGCGCCGGGTGGTATTTACGCCGTATGGGACCCCATAGCCCGTGGGGCGGATTTTTAGCTGTAGTCTGTGTTATGGGTCTGCTAAAATAGGTATATGTCTTTAAGAAAAAAGATATTTTTCAGCTTTTTCGTAAGCGCCTTCATTATCGCGGTGCTGGCCGTCTTCGAGTACGTCAACTTCGTTCAGGTCAAAAACGAGATGAGGTCGCTGGAAGTGACGGACACCATAAGGAGCACCTCGCTGCAACTAAGGCGGCACGAGAAGAACTTCCTGCTTTATCCGCAGAGCGCGGAGACCGAGATGAAGGCCATAGACGACTATCTTGCGCAACTGGACGATGTCACGAGGGGACTGCAGCCGGTAAGCGAGGGCAAACACATAAATGTTCTCGTAGGAGACTATAAGACGAGGTTCGAGCACATCGTCACGTTGCACCGCGAGGTAGAAGATGCGTTTCAAGACATGCAGTCCAGGATGCCTGAACACGACAGGAGCTTCATTCCTCTCATAGAGGCCAACTTCCTCGACAGACCGGGATACATGGCGGAGTTCCTCGAGAAGTTCTTCCCATTATCATACGACCACCCTCTGGTGTCGCGGCTGAGGGAGCTCGACGGCGAGATCGCTACACTCAGAATAAACGGCGAGGATATCATAGAGGCCTCTAAGGCGCTCGACGTTGCCGCAAGGGCAAAGGCCGAGCAGGGAATCCACGCGTCGCATACGGCGATACTCGTCGTGTTCCCGCTGTTCCTCGTCATAGGACTCGCTACCCTGTTCTTCATAAGCAACGACCTCGTGCGAAGGCTCAATACCCTGACCGCTTCGGTGGATAAAACCGGCTCCAAGTTCATCACTCAGATGCCGGTTCCCGAAAGGGCGCCAGAGCACAAGGACGAGGTTGACGTGCTCGTGGATAAATTCAGGCGCATGGGCGAGCAGCTCGATCTGTGGCAGGATGAGCTACACGAGAAGAACCGTGAGCTCCTTGAGTCCAAGAAGCTCGCCGCAATCGGCACGCTGGCCTCCGGCGTGGCACACGAGCTCAATAATCCGCTTAATAATATCTTCCTCTCGGTTCAGGTGCTCAAGCGAAGCCTCGGCGACGACTCGCCCGCGCAGTTAAAAGAAGTTGTCGAGGAGATCATGGGACAGACCACGAGGGTGAAGGGCATAGTGGGAGACCTTCTTGAGTTCGCGAGGGAGCGTGAGCCCCGCTTCGAGAACATAGATATCACGGGACTCATCAGAAAGGCATACGACCTTGCGCGTAAATCCACCCACGTGGAAGGCATAGAGCTTGTCATCGATTCGCCGCCGTCGGTTATCCTCAGGGCCGACCCTAATTTGATGGAGAGGGTTTTCATAAACCTGTTCAGCAATGCGCTTGCGGCCATAAGCGGAGGGGGCGAGGTGGTCGCCAAGGTGGAAGAGGGCGACAAGGACGTCAAGATATGGGTCTCCGATAACGGCGAGGGCATGTCCGAGGAAGACAAGGACAAAGTGTTCGACCCCTTCTTCACCAAGAAGGACAAGGGCACGGGCTTGGGACTGGCGATAGTGCTGAGCATCATAAAGAAGCATAATGGTACGATAACCGTTGAGAGTTATAAGGGCGAGGGTACCGCGTTTGAGATAACCCTGCCCAGAGGATAAGATGGCCCTGAAGATACTGATAGCCGAAGACGAACAGATAACCCGAAAGCATATCGCAAGCACTCTTTTGGCTGAGGGTTATCACGTGGATGCCGTGGGCAACGGCCTCGACGCGCACCGCAAGGTCAAGGCCGACAACTTCGATATCGTTATCGCTGATATCAAGATGCCTGGCATGAACGGCCTCGAACTCCTAGCGAAAATAAAGGAAGAATCCCCCGGCACCGACGTTATAATCATCACAGGCTTCGGCAGTATTGGTTCGGCCGTTGAGGCCATGAAAAACGGCGCATTCGATTACATCCCGAAACCCTTCGAACTCGACGAACTCGTGCTTAAAGTAAACAAGCTGAGGGACCGCAAGTCGCTGCAGAAGGAGAACATTGCCCTCAAGTCATACCTCGACACGCTTAAAGACATCACCGTCGTGGCCGAGAGCGACAACATGAAACGCATAATCGGCATAGTGCAGAGCATCCAGGATTCCGACTGTACGGTACTTCTTACCGGGGAGAGCGGCGTGGGAAAGAACCTGCTGGCGAAGATCATCCACCACTCGAGCCCCCGAAGAGACAAGCTCCTCCTATCCATAAACTGCGCCACCTTTACCGAAGAACTCCTGGCCAGCGAGCTCTTCGGGTACGAGAAAGGTTCATTTACGGGAGCCGCAGGGCAGAAGCATGGGCTCGTGGAGATAGCCGACGGCGGCACCTTGTACCTCGATGAGATAGCCGAGCTGCCTCCAAACCTGCAGGCCAAGCTACTGAAGGTCATCGAGGAGCAGGAGTTCTTTCGCGTGGGCGGCGTAAAACCGGTAAATGTGGACGTGAGGTTCATAGCGGCAACGAACGTGAATATCAGGCAGGCAATAGACGAGGGTACCTTCAGGCGGGACCTCTATTATCGTCTCAACGTGATGGAGATATACATCCCCCCGCTCAGAGAAAGGAAGCGGGATATCGAGCCCCTAAGCAGACACTTCCTCAAAAAGCATATACCCGAATACGGAAAGAATATAAAGGGATTTTCGAAGGAGGCCCTAGACATACTCAAGAATTACAGCTTCCCGGGCAATGTCAGGGAGCTTGAAAACATCATTGAAAGGGCCGTAATTCTCGAAAAAGGGTCCTATATTGCACCGGAATCCCTGCCTCAGACCATTTCAATGTTTCAAATTGAAACTCTAGAACCAGAGAAAATCAAGCCAATCGACGCGGTAACCAAGGATTACGCGAAGTCAGTTCTGGAAATGCTCGGTGGCAATAAGGCAGAAGCAGCGCGGCTTCTCGGCATTTCCCGCACAAGCCTCTGGCGAATGCTCAAAGAAGAATAGCGTTCAAGCGCGTTTCAAATTGAAACTGTAAATACACCCCGCCTGTGTAATCCCCTTAATATTTAATCTTTTTTATGTGGCATGGCCCTTGCATAATCACCATGTGGAGGTGAAAGGCAATGGCTGAAAAAGAGATCCTTTATGTTACCTATAAGGACGAGAAGACCGAAGAAGGCCTGTCGTATGCCATCTATCTTGCGGGACAGATAAGTGCAGGTCTGCGGATTGTTCTGCTTAATCGGAATGGGTCGGACGAGAAGATAGGCGACGTAATGGCCGCCGTCCACTCCGCCGATGCAGGTGACATTGCTGCCTCTGAGTCATTTGTACCGGACAGGGATGAAGACGGCAACAAAACGGCTTCCATTTATACCTACCTTATGGACAAGTGCGAAGAGGAGGGCGTCAAGGTCAACATCCACACCGCGCCTTCTGGCACCGTGAAAGCGGTAAAGGACTATCTGAAATTCAGAAAGGTCGAGATGGTGGTGCTGAGCCCGTCAGTAAGTAAGAGCGGAATCATCAAAAGCCTTGCCAAGATTTCACCTACCCCAGTCGTTACTATGGCGCGATGACGCCATAGGGAAAGAATATCTCTAAAGGAGGGTTGAATTTAATGTATCTGTATCTGCCTGTTGCGCTTACAAGTATTAACATTCTTCTACCCATCGGGCTTGGCCTCGCCGTCGGACTGCTTTCAGGCCTGTTCGGAGTCGGCGGCGGCTTCCTCATGACCCCGCTTCTAATAATGATGGGTATCCCGCCGACGGTGGCGGCCGCTACGGACTCAAACCAGATAGTCGCGGCGTCCACTTCCGGGACCTATGCTCACTGGAAGCTGGGCAACGTGGACTTCAAGATGGGCATATATCTGCTCATCGGCGGTTTCACGGGAGGCCTGCTGGGTGTGCAGGTCATAAAAATTCTCAGGGCCATGGGCAACGCCGACTTCGTCATCAAGATGACTTACGTTCTCATGCTCGGCGGCGTTGGCTCATATATGTTCATCGAGAGCCTTCAGGCCATGAAGAAGGCCAAGAAGCCGGTTGCCGAAGATGCACCGAAGAAGGAATCGGGGATGCAGAAATTCATGGCATCTCTTCCTCTTCAGACCCGGTTCGAGAAATCCGGCGTCACGCACTCGGCTCTAGTGCCGGTCGTGGTGGGCTCATTCGTCGGCATACTGGCCGCGTTAATGGGCGTTGGCGGAGGCTTCCTAATGGTGCCGGTTATGGTGTACATGCTCAGGATGCCGATGCACGTCGTGGTGGGCACGAGCCTCTTTCAGATACTTTTCACCTGTATAGAGGTAACGTTCCTTCAGTCCTACACTAACCATACGGTTGACTTCACGCTGGCCATACTCCTTCTGTTGGGCTCGACCATTGGGGCCCAGGTGGGCACCATCTTCGGCAGGAAGCTCAAGGGCGAGCAGTTGAAGATAATGCTGGCGCTCATAGTGCTGGTGGTGACCGTGAAAATAGTTCTCGACCTCACCCTTACGCCGAGTATTCTACTCTCGCCTGCGGGAGGTCACTAATGAGCAAGACATTTATCAAGACCATAGCCATAGTGGCCCTGGCCTTCGGATTTTCCGTATGGCAGGCCGGAGTTTCGGCCGCCAACCTTACGGTGGAGGCGAGCAAGGATTCCATGCAGGTGGACTACAACTACCACGGCAGCGTTCTAAACCTCAGCGGCATTATGGACAAGGGCACGGACCTTGTGCTCACCGTGGCATCCGACGAGTCGCACCAGAAGCTCAAGCAGAAGAGCAAGGTGGGTGGCATCCTATGGATGAACACCGGCGACGTCTCGTTCGAGCACGTCCCGAACGTCTATTACCTGTTGAGCACTAAAAAAGCCGCCGACATCCTCAGCGCCGAGGAGCTCTCCAGAAACGACCTTGGCTACGGCGCCATCTTCGAGCGCGCCAGCATCGAGGCCACCCAGGAGGAGGGCGACAAGAAGACCCTGTTCGACGAGTTCGTGAAGTACAAGGAGAGGAACAAGCTTTTCTCGGTATCCGATGGCGGCTTTGATCTCTCCGACGAGGGTTCGGCGCAGAAGTACAGCACGACCATCAAGTGGCCGTTCCAGATACCTCCCGGCGAGTACATGATAACCGCCCATGCGGTCAAGGACGGCAAGGTGGTGGATCAGGTCTCGACGAACGTCACCGTCGAGAGGACCGGGGTAGTAAAGAGCTTGACCGACATGGCGCAGAACAACGGGGCAATCTACGGGATTCTGGCCATAGTCATTGCTCTTGCGGCCGGTTTTGGAGTCGGATTGATATTCGGGAAAGGTGGAGGTGCTCACTAATGATATATAAGAACATCATAGTCGGCATAGATAGGTCGGAGTTCAGCAAGGCGGCTCTTGTGGAAGCCGCGAGATTAGCCAAATCAAGCGGTGGGCAACTGAGCCTGGTTCGCGGTGAATATTCCGACACGGAAGAGTTTTCCACTACGGCGGGTTCCGCCGAGAAGAAGGTGGAAAAGGGTAAGGAGCTCTGCGAAGAAATTAGGAGCACCTTCACTGCCGAGTGCAACGTAGAGATGAATTGCGTCGTCAGGGAAGGCGAGCCTCACGAAGTTATCGTTGAGGTGGCGGATGAGCTGAAGGCCGACCTCATTGCCATGGGTACTCACGGAAGGAAAGGCCTGAAGCGGATGATCATGGGCAGTGTCACCTGGGGAGTTATACAGGACGCCAAGTGCGACATTCTGGTCGTCAGGAAGCGTAATAAACCCGGGTGCGAGGCATACGGGAACATTCTTCTTCCTTACGACGGCTCGGACCTGAGCAAGAAGGCCCTCGAAAGGGCCATCGAGTTCAAGAAAGAGAGCCCGGAGATAGTGGTCACGCTGCTTTATGTCATCCCTCGTTACGAGGAGATGATCGGATTTATCAGAACCGAGGCAATACAGGACAGGCTCTACGAAGAAGCCCGCAAGATAGTGCTCACCGGGCTCGAGATAGCGAAGAAGAGCGACGTCTCAATAAGCACCATCATGGAAGAGGGCCATCCGACGGACAAGATAATCGATATCGCCGCCGGACTCGGCACTGACCTGGTAGTGATGGGCAGCCACGGCTGGCGAGGCTTTAGCAAGGCAATGTTGGGAAGCACGGCCGAGCGCGTCATAACGCATTCGGAAGTGCCAGTATTAATTGCGAGGTGATAAACATGAAAGGGTGCCGCAAGATTTTAATTGCCGTAAACGGGGAACTCAAGGTCCTGGACAAGGGGCTTGAGCTCTCGGACGACGAGAAGTGCTGGATAACGGTTCTGAAGGTGATCCCCTCTTACGAGGGCGAGCTTGACCTTACGGCCATCAGCAACCTCAGGGACGTCCTTACCTCAAATGAGAGGGAAAAGATAGAATCCATCAGCGAGGCTCTTAAGGAAAACGGCGCTTTCGCGAAGGTTCGCGTCGAAGAGGGCGACATCACCGAGACCATCAACCGCGTTGCCGCCGAGGAGAGGTGCGACCTCGTAGTGCTCGGCAAGAAGAAGAGCAAAGGCTTTCTGAGCCGCATCTTCGGAGACAGGGTGGTTGAAAGGGTATCGGGCAGCGCCCCATGCCCTGTGCTCGTTGTGGACACACAGTAACCTGCGGCTACCGGAGCGATAACGGGACGCCGGCGGCAATTCTGCCGCCGGCGTTACCAGAGTCTCTCTAAGATATCTTCAGCCTCTCCAGCAGTTCTCTTACCGCTTTGAAAGAGCGTCTGCAAGTTCCCTCGCAAGGTCCGAGAGCGTCTCGTCCCTCGCCCCGAACACTACGAAGCTACTAAAACGGTTCGTGAGCCCTAAAACCTCGGCGCGGCTTTCGACCGCCTCGGCGGACCTGCCGTTTGCCGCCACTCCACGTGCGATGTCAGCGCCCGAGATGTCCCTGCTCGTTGTGCCTCCTGCGTAGTAAATCGGGAGCACCACGAGGTTGTCCTCGTCGCGCAGTCCACTGGAGAAGGCTTCGATATACCCTTCGAGCATGAGTTTCGTGGGCCCGAACCCGTGGGGCTGAAACACGTAGCACACGCTGCTTCTGAGAGGTTTAACGGCCTCGATAAGCGCGCGTATCTTGTGGGGGTTATGGGCATAGTCGTCTATGACGAGGCTGTCACCCTCATCGAGCATTACGTCGAACCTGCGCTCGATGCCCCTGAAACTCGCAATCGCCACGGAGGCGTCCTTCAGTGTGACGCCCAGCTCGCGGAGTACCGCGATGGCCGAGAGCGCGTTATAGACGTTATACCTGCCCGGATGAGCCAGCCTGAACCTTACGCCTTCGACGGAAAACTCCGAGCCCCTGGGCGCAAGCGACAGGTCTTCGGCCTTGAGTTCGGAGGGGGTGTCTATTGAGAAGGTAACCGGGTCGGATATGGCGAGGCGTCTAAGGCGCTCGTCGTCGGCGTTTACGAAGACACTCCCCGAGGTATTAGAGGCGAGGGCCTCGAACATCCGGGCCGTCTCTTCGAGCCCCTTGTGGTCGAGCGCCAGGTTAAGGAGTATCGTGTATGCCGGGCGGTAGTTCACTATGGTACCGTCGGACTCGCACGCCTCTATGACGAGGATATCGCTATCGCCTCTAAGGCAGTTGCCGGGGTTGGTGCCGCTTCTCAGGCCCTTTACGCGGCCGCCCCCGAGAAAGTTGGGCGACATGTCGAGCTCACGCATCGCATGGGCCAACATGCCCGACGCCGTGGACTTGCCGCTCGTGCCCGAGACCGCCACTGTCCTGTACGATGACACTATCTCGGCCAGGTACTCGGGCCGCGTCTTTATCGGAATGCCCAACTCCCTGGCGCGCACTATCTCGGGCATGTCTTCCTCGACGGCAGTGCTCATGACGGCGAAGTCCAGCGTGTCCGTGATGCCGCTTCCGTCCTGAGGGACTATCTCGATGCCCGCGGCCTTCAGGGGGGCGTATGCCGGGTGGTGCGGGTCGTGGTCGAAGGCGCGGTCGGAGCCAGAGACCACGCGGCCGCGAAGCGCGTCGAAGAGGGCGAGGGCGGAGGTGCCGCTTCCGCCTATGCCCGAGTAGAATATCCTCAGGAGCTTGTCGGACATGGCTTTGAGATTAATTGTAACTTATCGGGCAGGGTTACGGATGGGGCTTTCTATTCAGGCGGAAAGAGCCTGTCGAGCTCCGAGGGGTCCTGGGCGGCATCAACCCCTTTTCCCGTTATGCGAGCGCTCTCGAAGTACCCCTGTCTTTCGTAAGGAAGGAAGATGCCTTTGACATAGTCTTCGTCGTGGAGGTACTGAAGGGCTCTATAGAACTCCTCCTCGTCGTCCAGACCGAGCATTTCGATGAGGTTTGCGGTCTTTAGCGGGCAGAACGCCTCGGACCTGTGGCAGTCGTAAAGTGCCGCCAGAATTTTCCGCCTGATTTCCTGCTGAGATGCCATATTTTATTAGATATTAGCAGATATAGAAGGTCAGGTAAATCCCCCCATGGAGCCCATAATGAAAAAATTCATAAATATATTGACAAATAAGCTCGAAATCCTTAAACTTATACTGAAGCCTTAGTTACGGATGTAGTCGAATTAATGAAAGTCCGGGAAATAAACAGGCGGTTAGCCCCGGCAGGAGGGTCAATGAGAAGGTCAGTTATAGCATTTTTGGCACTTTGTGCTCTAATTGTAATGTCATTCCCGCTCGTGTCTCACGCGGCGGATTACGGCGGCAAGATAAGAAAAGCTAATTATGCCTGGCTTGGTGCCGGAATTTTTTCCCCGAGAGCCGATCTTGACGATCTGGACCTGGAAGACGGTTACGCCATCAACATGGCCTTTGGTCACTATTTCACCGACAGGATTGTTGTTGAGCTTGGCTCTGACGTTTATCAGGCAGACGGCAATTCGGGTGGGGTTTCGAGGGGTCTCCTGATAGTACCTATGACTGTCACTGCGAAATATATGATTCCCACGAGCCTTGGCGAGTTCTATCTGGGTGCCGGCGGCGGCATATATTTCGTTCGCCTTAAGCAGTCAACCGGCGGCGTCACCACCCGGGAGCATGATGTGGTTGCGGGTGGACACCTGGTTGTCGGTGCCAATTTTGATGTCACCGACGACGTGTTCCTCGGCGTTGAGGGCAAGTGGACATTGACCGACCACGCCAAACTGTATGGGCAGCGGCTGAATTTAAGCGGCGGGGCGCTAACCGGACACGCCGGAATAAGGTTTTAAACAAGTCTTTTCCTTCGGAGGGGGCGGTGACCGCTCCCTCCGCATAACACTCTTCCTACCTTCCTGAATTACGAATTTACTTTTAATGACAAACCGAGAGTGCCCTTGATATAATCCTTAGACATGCTTGAATCAATAATTCTCGGTATAGTCCAGGGCATTACGGAGTTCTTTCCAATAAGCTCCACTGCCCACCTCGTGCTGGTGCCGTGGCTCCTGGGCTGGACGGGCGAGGTGAACTCCCTTACGTTCGACGTGGCGCTCCATGGCGGCACCCTCGTGAGCCTCTTCATATGCTTCTGGAAGGACATCAAGTACATGCTTGGCAAGGACCTCAAGCTGGTGGCACTAATTATCATCGGCACTATACCGGCCGGGCTCGCGGGCTTTTATCTCGAAGACTATGTGTCAGGAGCGCTCCGGAGCCCTCTTGTCATAGCGGCGTCGCTCGTGGTCATTGGCGTGGTGATGTACGGCTCGGAGACTCTTAAGGGGAAAAAGGCCGTGAAGGGCATGGTTCTCCTGGACGCGATATTCATCGGCTTGATGCAGGCCGTCGCGCTCGTGCCCGGAGTATCGCGCTCGGGCATCACGATATCGGCAGGCCTAATGCGCGGCATGAAGAGGATAGAGGCCGTGCGGTTTTCGTTCCTTCTATCGATGCCGGTCATTGCCGGGGCCACGGTTTTAGAGGGCAAGAAGCTCTTTGCCACAGGCGCGCACTACGACCTCAAGCTCTTCGCGGTCGGGTTTTCGGCATCTCTTCTGACCGGCATATTTGCGATTAAGTTTATGTTAAGGTATCTCAAAGACCATTCGATGAATGTCTTTGTCATATACAGAGTTGTGCTCGCTGGCGTTATACTTGGATGGCTATGGCTGGGACAATAAAACAGAAGATGCTCGGCATATTCTCCGTATTCGGCAGCATCTATGTTGGGCTCAGCCTCGTGACATATTCGAGGTGGGACCGCTCCTTCTTTACCACCTACTCCGACAAGCCCATACAGAACTACGGCGGTGTTGTGGGCGCTTATCTCTCGGATATCCTCATGACCGTCATAGGCGTGGTCGCATAC
>Ga0055451_10000390_pt1 | contig 17528 bp, 7 predicted proteins | sample China_Galinas_PW_3_FD_57745 | JGI IMG/M metagenome (GOLD analysis project Ga0055451, IMG submission 57745) | Wetland microbial communities from San Francisco Bay, California, USA, that impact long-term carbon sequestration - China_Galinas_PWB_D2 | ecosystem: Environmental > Aquatic > Marine >... | reverse complement strand
GGCCTTGTCGACGCATCGGTGTTGATTCGCCCGCGGGTACCGAGCCTCGCCACAAGGACGGCGGTGGCGCGCCCGCGTCATCAGGCTGAGGTACCCGATCTACAGGAAGACGACTCATGTCCACACGAATCGAGATAGTGCGAGGTGATATTACGGTGCAGGCTGTTGACGCCATTGTGAATGCGGCGAACGAGAGCCTCCTCGGCGGGGGTGGCGTGGACGGCGCGATCCATCGGGCGGCCGGTCCTGAACTTCTCGAGGAATGCCGCGGGATTGGCGGGTGCCCCACCGGACAAGCACGAATCACAAAGGGCTACCATTTGCCGGCGCCATGGGTCATTCACACCGTGGGTCCTCTATGGCGTGGCGGCCACCACGGTGAGCCCGAATTGTTGGCGTCGTGCTATCGGACCTCACTCGCGGCGGCACGGGAGAAGGGCTGTCGGATCGTGGCGTGTCCGGCGATCAGTTGCGGGGTATACGGGTATCCGCTGGCTTCGGCTGCCAGGACGTCGATTCAAACGGTTCTCGCCGAGCTCGCGAACCAGCGATTGCCTCAGAAGGTGCGATGGGTCATGCTTGACGAGGAGGCCTACCACGCGTGGACAGACCTTGCCAAGGGTGTGCTTCCGGTATTACCGGACACGACAGACTGAAGGAACTCACGGATGGGGACCGTGCGCCGGAGCTTGACAGGCATCTTGGCGGCTCGAACAATACGCTTGGGAATGACAGGCGGGAATCACGAGCGTATGAGTGAACAGGTCGGCTTCCGCGTCGTCCGCGCTTGTGTCATGTTTGTGCGCTCAGTCGCCTGTGCGATCCTGGGGGAAGGAGTACGGCGGCCGTGGGGTTGCGGTGTCGCCGTTTGCGCCATTCGGCGCAGTTCTACCGTACGATTCGAGGGAAAGGTGAGGTTCGGATGAGACGTTCATGCCGCATCAACGGCCCTGGGCATCAGCTCACCCGTATGCTAACCGCTAGCCTGCTTGTGGGTCTCTTGGCCGGCGCGGCTGGAGCGAAGGACCGCTATGTAGTCAAACGAGATGGGACGAAGATTCAGATTCACCGTTCAGAAACGGAATTCGCCATCACGCTGAAGGACACCGCCGACGCCAAGGCCGACCGGCAGCGGATGGCCAAGAGCGGCGTAGGAGTCGTGGAGGATATCCCCTGGGCGCCGAATGCGCCTGTCAAGTTGCTGCGGGTCACCAAGGCCTCGCAAACCAAACGCGGCCTATTGGTGACGGACCAAGCCATCGACCAAGTCTTCCCAGTTTACCGCTACGTCGACGGTGGAGAGCCTGTCATTTCGACTGGCACTGTCGCGATGCGTTTGCGTTCCGGTCTTCCCGCCGGCGAGCTTGATCGGATTCTGGAAGCCTATTTCCTGGACCTGGTCGAGCCGGTCGACGGTCTGGACTTGACCTATCTTGTCAAGCCGTCGGAATTGATGGGCGACGAAGTGTTGCGCGCGGAGGCGCTGGCCCTCGACCGGCGGATTCTATGGGCTGAGCCGAACTTCCGTAGTCCCGTTCGTCTCGCTCAATTTACCCCATCGGACCCATTGTTTGGGCGCCAATGGTATTTGAACAATACTGGTCAGAGCGACGGGACCGTCGGTGCGGACATCAATGTGCTGGATGCGTGGGATTCAGGGGCTGAAGGGCAGGATGTGCTGATTGGCATGCTGGATGACGCGTGCGATGTGGACCATCCCGATCTGGTCACCAACTACCTCGGAACGGGACACAATCCTACCGTTGAATCCACGGCAAGTGGCTCTGCCGATCCGCGCCCCAAAATCATCAACGATAGACACGGCACCGCAGTGATGGGGCTAGCGGTTGCCCGCGCAAACGGGATTGGTATCAGAGGCGTGAGCCCCCTTTCCCAGTTCACGGCCTCTCGCGGTCTGGGGCAAGGTCTTTCGAATGCGGGTTATGCCAGCGCCTACACGTTTGCAAGGCAACAGGGCGTAGACGTGCACATAAACAGTTGGGGGCTTACCGCCGGTGCGCCTATCCCCGCCATCATCGAAGACGCGATCGAAACCGCGTTTATCGACGGACGCGATCTGGATGAAGAGGGGCCCGATCCACCCCGTGGCATGGTCGTGGTGTTCGCATCCGGCAATGGGGATGAAAGCAATGTTGGGCTTTTGCTCGGAGCGGGTGACGACATTTCCACGCTGCCCACGGTCATTGGCGTGGGTGCCTCGACGATTCGGGATGGCGTGGCGTCCTATAGCAACTACGGACCGGAAATCGATGTGCTCGCTCCAGGTGGCGGTGACTTCGCGGGCATCACGACAACGGACGTCAATGACGCCGGGGGATACATTGACAAAGGGTACAATGTCGGTGGCTCCAATATTGAGCTTGATGTGCCAGACTTCGATACGTCTGGCCTGTATAATGGTTTCTTCGAGGGTACGTCGGCAGCGTGTCCGATTGCTGCGGGTGTGGCCGCCCTGACATTGTCGATCAACTCTCAACTGACCGCTACGGACGTAAGATTGATCCTGGAGCACACTGCGGCCAAAGTCAGCCCTGATGATGCATTATACGACGGGATTACGAACCGCAGCACACGATACGGGTACGGTCGTCTGGATGCGGCCGCGGCAGTCCAAGCTGCCCAGGACTCGCTCAGAAACGGGGGTTATACCTGGCCCGATCGCCCGGCCAGGGTCGTCATGGACACCGCATTGGGGCAGATCCGGTGGACACAGAACGGTGATCCGCTCGAGTTTCGCGACAACGAACAGAACAATGATCCCACCGGTGACAATACGAACATCGAGGTTCTACGCACGACCGACGAGTTTCTTGTCCTGGCGAGCAGCAGCCCGTTCAGTTTCCTTCCGGAGGACGGCGTGTGCTACAGCCAGGATCAACTCGGCTGCGGAAGCGCGCCATTGCAACCACTGCCGCAGGGCGTATCGATTGAGGCTGTCGGCTGCGGATTGACATGTGGCGTGGGTGCCACCGGCACCTGCGAAGCCGGCGCGTCACAATGCGTGGGTTTCGCGCAAACTGGCGGCAAACAGTATTTTGCGATCTACGCGCGCACCGCGATCGGACGCTACTCCTTCGGTGTCAGTCTCGACACGGATGGAGTCATTCGTAATCCGGGTTCGCTTCCGCCGCGCTCCGGTATCCCTCTAGCACCTGGTGACGGTGGCAGTACGGATACCACTGAGCGGCCGACGGTCTCCATCGAGTTCGCGCCGCGCACCGGTGTGTCGCCACTTACCGTCAGTTTTAGGGGAAATGCCTTGAGCACGTTGGCGATCGACGATAGTCGCACGGTATGGGACTTCGATATCGACGATGGAATCGCAGTCGACGCCGCGACGCGAAATGCGACATATACGTACGTGCTCCAGCCGGGCGAAACGCCGACCAATCAGAAGACCTTCATCGCACGGCTCACGATGTTTGATGTGGATGGCAACATCGGGTTTGCCCAGGCGGCCGTGTCCGTCACGGCTGCCGGAGTCGATCCCAACACCGGCGCCGATAGCAACGCCGAGCTGCGCATCGTCATCAGTGTGCCGGGGTCGACGGGATCGGATATCGAGAGCGGCACTTCCCCGCTGCAAGTCGAATTGAGTGTCGATGCGAACGAGTTGACGGGTACCGTGGAAAGCGTCTTCTGGGACCTTGGCGACGGTAGCACCCGATCAAGCCGCTTCGTTTCTCACACGTACGTCAATACTACGGGAGTGCCCCTTCGCATACCGATCACCGCTACAGTGCGAATTTTGAGCGGAAACGAGGAGATCGTGAAAGTGATTTCCCGCCGTGTGACCGTCAACCCGGGTGGCACGGCGGTCGATACAAACGGCCCCACTTGCACGACCGCAGACGGATGCGGCGCAATCGGTCCGGGTGGCGAGGCCACACCGTGTGGCGTGATCGGCATGGTGCCGCTCGTGTTCCTGTTCGTCAGCCTCTCATTCCTGCGGCGATTCCGTTACACGAATCGCAACGGTGGTGCCTAACGTGCTACCGAGATCTAGCGAACGCGTTGCCCGAGTCATCAAACTGGCCAATCAGGTCGCGCGCGAATACGAGCAGGAATATGTGGGCACGGAACACGTGTTGTTGGCTATTCTCCAGGAGGGTAGCGGCATTGGTGCCAGTCTTCTCATGAACCGGGGCGCAACCGTAGACCGTTTGAAAGAGGTTATCGACCAGCTGATACGCAAGCAAATGGAGGAGACCTGGGTGTTCGGGCGGCTCCCCGGTACGCCACATTTCAAGAACGTGATGGCGGGGGCGATCAATGCATGCCAGAGCGAAGGCGCCGGCGAGGTATGTTCCGAGCACCTTCTATTGGCCTTGGTGTCCGAAAGAGGCTGCGTGGCTCAGAAAGCACTCGGCGAACTGGGGATAGCACACCGTGACCTGGTAAACGATCTCGCCGTCATCAGGAAGCGCGAAAAGAGTTGATTCCGACTATCCGCCGCGGGATCACGTGGTTGGAGTGAGGAAACGCCTCCAGGCGGTTCGCGTTATGTCGTTTCAGAGCTGACTCACCAATTTGCCCTCTCAGGCATTGAGCCGCTCCCATGCCATGGCAAACCACGGCGTGAATCGGCTCGGATCATTTTCAAGTTCCATGCGAATTGCATCCCGGTGCGTCCAGCGGGTTTCCGCGACCTCTTCAGGGTCGGGTGCGCAGGGGCCCTCGGATGTACCAACCCAGACGTGCAGGAATTCGCGCTCGTGCAGTCCCGACTGTGGATCGTAGGCGGCATAGGCGAAACGGCACGCCCGGTGCAGGTCGGCGACGACGCCAAGCTCTTCCCGCAGGCGCCGCAGTGCGGCATTCTGGTTGGATTCACCCGGACGAGGGTGGCTACAACATGCGTTGCTCCAAAGCCCCGCGAAATGGTACTTTCCTGCAGCCCGGCGCTGAAGAAGCACACGGTCCTGGCGGTCGAAAATGAAGACAGACAACGCGCGATGGAGTCGGCCTCCATCCTGATGAGCGCGCAGTTTCTCGAGCGTGCCGATCGGCGTGTCGTTTTCGTCTACGAGAATCACTTCTTCCACAGCGCTTGATCCACCACTACCGCCTCGTGCCCACGGTGTCCCGGTCCGCCCGGGCATCGCATCGTCATACCCCACGCCCGCGGGAAGATATGCTAGTGGGCGAGCCAAACCACGCCAAACGCAGCCCACCAGCGAATTCCCGTTGCCGGTATCGGGGGGGAGGTACCAACCCGCAAGAATCGGTCCGATATGCACGATTCACCGTCACCTGGAACATGGCTATGGAGGCGACCCGTACGGATTCACGCGGTCAGGCAACGCCATACCGTCTACAGTGAGCTCTCGATCTGGTTTTTTTGGGGTCCGTTCGCTAGGATGAATGAAGTGGCCACTTTCCGCTGGTTGGGGTGCGGGCGAGGTCGTGGGGTGGTCAGCGCCGTATTTGGGCAAGGTGAGCATCAACGCGCCTGGTTCTAGGTCCCCAATCCGGGTATCGGCTATGTCGGCGATTGTTTCCCAAACGAGCGATTCGATGGCGCGACCAAGACACCGGCAATCAGCATGGCTCGCATCGCTGACGATCTTCATTTGCGCCGTCCCACTTCGTGCGGAAGGTATCCCCTGGCGAAACGGACCTAGGGAAAGCGAGGTAAGGTCGCCTTCAGAGGTTCTTCAGACGCTGGAAACCGCTCGTGAAGACGGTCGCCCACACCACGTGTTGGTGACACTGGCCAAACCGGCCACCCCACAAATCCGCGCGGCCCTACGACGGCAAGGTATCACCCTGCTTGGTCCGGTAAGCGGCAAGTCCTTCTTCGCAGCCGTGGACGCTACCACGCTGGATGTAGACGGGCTGCTCGCGGAGGAGGCTTGGCGTGACGTGAGCCCAATTCAGACGGAATGGAAACTTCATCCCTCTCTCACTGCGGACGAACCGCCGCAGTGGGCTTTGGTCGATGCGGGAGACTCCGGTACGTTGGTGGCCGCCTACGTGTTGTTGCACGCCGACGTGCCGCTCATGCCGGACGGATTGGAGGTCCTGGACCGCCATGGCGCGGAAGTTCAATCGTCCCTGAATTCCGTGAACGCCGTCATGGTCTATCTCCCACCGGGCGCCGTCCGGGATCTGGCTTCGGAGGACGCCGTTCAGTGGATTGAGCCTCCGCTCCCCGCCTTACAGCCCACAAACGATCGGAACCGTGAGCTGACGCAAGCCGAGATCGTGCAAACAGATCCCATGTACGGCCTGGATGGTACCGGTGTGTCGGTCATGGTCTATGACGCCGGGGTCGGCGACTTCACGCACCCGGATTTCGGCGGTCGCCTGACGCCCCGAGATCTGTCGGATGTCGAGTCTCACCCGACACACGTCGCCGGAATCGTCGGAGGAGACGGGTTCGCCAGCGGCGGGCGATTCCGCGGCATGGCGCCGGCGGTGACCATTCAAGCGTATGGCGTCAACGGTGTTTACGATCCTGACCTGGTCCCCCTCTTCACCGATCCGTTTGACCTGGAAATGGACTACTCGGACGCGATTACGGAACACGGAATCAGCGTGGCGAATAACTCGATCGGCAGCAATGTGTGCATTAATCTGTTCGATTGCGCCATTACCGGTGATTACGGCCTCGTCTCAGAGATCATTGACGGGATCGTGCGCGGCGCGCTGGGTCGTCCCGTCATCGTTGTCTGGTCCGGCGGAAACGAGCGAAACTGTGATCGGTGCCGCCAGGAAGGCGAGTCGACTCCCGAGGGCTACCATTCGGTCGTGCCACCGTCGGGCGCGAAGAACCACATCGCCGTCGGTGCCACCAACGCCAATGATGATTCAGTGGCTTATTTCACGAGTTGGGGGCCCACCGACGACGGGCGACTCAAACCCGATCTGATGGCACCTGGGTGCGAAGTGGGAGACGATTTTGGTGTCACGTCGTTGGCTGTCGGTGGTGGTTATTTGGCACAGTGCGGTTCGTCTATGTCCGCCCCCACCGTGACCGGCTTGATCGCCCTCTTGCTGCAGGATTTCAGAGAGCAGTTTCCCGAACGCGACGATCCACGGAATGCCACCGTAAAGGCACTGCTCGCTCAAAACGCCGTCGATTTGGTTCACGCGGGCCCTGATTATCAGAGTGGGTATGGCTCAGTACGCATCCAAGAAACCATCGACTTCATGCACACGGGCCGGTTTCTCGAGAGTGAACTCTCGCAGGACGAGGGTCACGTGATGTTTGTAGAGGTCGGCGCCGACGACGCGGCGATCAAGCTCACACTGGCCTGGGACGACGCACCGGGCACGCTGAATGTTGCCAAGGCACTGGTCAACGATCTGGACCTCCGCGTTTACGATCCATCCGGGCAGCGGCATTTTCCATGGACGCTCGACCCGCGGCGGCCGGCCGATCCCGCCGTTCGCGTGAAGCCGGATCGCACCAACAACATCGAGCAAGTGTTCGTGGATGCGCCTGAAGCGGGCCTGTGGCTCGTGCAGGTGTTTGGATTCTCCGTGCCCACGGGTCCGCAGCCGTTTTCCCTTTGCTACTCGCCGCAGTTGAGCGAGGACTGCGACGGAAACGGTCTGCCGGACATCGATGAGCTTTTGGCCGACCCGGGATTGGACTGTTCCGGCAACGGTCTTCTGGACAAGTGCGAAGCGGATTGTGACGGAAACGGCACGGCGGATTCGTGCGAAATCGCCGCCGGGTTGATTGACGACTGCGACTTCAACGGAATCGCCGATGGGTGCAGCGACGACTGCGACGGTGACGGTCAACCCGACGAGTGTGTGTTTTTGTCCGGGGTCGATGACTGTAACGGAAACAACGTGCCGGACGATTGCGAAGCCGATTGTAACGGAAATCTCGTGCCGGACGCCTGCGACCTCCTTGTCGGCGACAGCGACGACTGCGACGAGAACGGCCTGCCGGACGAATGCCAGGATCAATCGGACGATTGCAACCAGAACGGATTCTGGGACGCCTGTGAGACGGCCTTGGGGGCGACGGACGATTTCAATGGCAACGGCGTTCCGGACGAGTGTGAAGATAATAGCATCACGGTATACGTCAGTACCGACGATTGCCGGCCCCCCGGTGCCGGATCGGTCGACGATCCGTTTTGCACGATTCAGGATGCCATCGATACATCGATCTCCGGACAGACCATCGTCGTGGCCCCGGGTGTGTACCGCGGCGAGCGAAATCGGAATCTGGATTTTGGCGGAAGGACCATACTGCTGCGATCCGAGGATCCGTCTGATCGGGACGTCGTAGCCGCGACCATCGTCGATGGCGAACATGCCGGGCGGGGCTTCTTCTTCCACAGCGGCGAATCGGGAGAGGCCGCAGTCGATGGGATCACCATTCGCCACGGTCTGGCATCGCAGGGCGGCACCCCAGGAGCCATGCGCGGCGGCGCGGTCTATTGCCGGGATGCCAGCCCGACCTTCCGCCGCTGCATCATTTCGAACAATGCCGTAGAGCCTACGATTTTCAGCGAATTCGGTGGAGGTGGGTTCTATCTCGAGCGGAGCACCGCCGTGATCGATCGGTGTGAAATCACCGGCAACGAGACGTCGAACCTCGGCGGCGCTATCTATTGCTTCCAGAACAGCCATGCCAAAATCCGTAGCTGCCTCATCGCCGGCAATGGAGCTTTCTTGGGTGGTGGAATCGCGATGTTTGCGAGCTATCCATTGATCGAGCATTGCACGTTCGCCGACAACAATGCGGGGTCTCGCGGTGGGGGCATCCACTGTAATCAAGCGGCACCAACGCTGCGCAACAGCCTTCTCTGGGGAAACTCTGCCGACGGACAGAAAGACCAGATTTCATGCATCAACCCCACCGTCAGTTACTCGGACGTCGAGGACGGCTGGCCGGGCACCGGCAACATCGACGCGGATCCCCTGTTCTCCGCCCCGCACGAGGACTTCCACCTCACCCCGGATTCGCCGTGTGTCAACGCCGGCGACCCGTTACTTCCGGTATCCGACGCCAAAGACCTGGACGGTGAGCCGCGTGTTTCCGGTGGTCGCACCGACATGGGCGCTGACGAGGTGTTCGATGCGGATTGCAATGACAACGGTATCCCGGATGACGAAGATATCGCGTCCGGCACGAGCGGCGACTGTAATTCGAACGACCTCCCGGATGAGTGCGAAGACTGCAATGACAATCTCATCGCGGATTCCTGCGACATCGATAGCGGGCATAGCAGCGACGGCAACGGTAACGGCGTGCCGGATGAGTGCGAGCCGACGCGATCGCTGATCGTCGATGCGAAGGGTCCGTTCGATCCCGCGCCGGGCGATCCCTCCCTCGGTGATCCGAACGAAGACGGATCGGATGAGCATCCGTTTGATTCGATCCAGGAGGCCATCGACGCGAGCCGGAATGGCGATACCGTGACGATACATCCCGGGCTCTATCGGGGCGATGGTAACCGGGACATTGATTTCACCGGCAAGGCGATTACGGTGCGATGTCGCAGCACGGACCCTAGCGTCTGTGTGGTGGATGCGGAGTTTGTCGCCCGCGGCTTCGTGTTTGAGACGGCGGAACCACGCGGAGCGGTACTGAAGAACCTGACGATTCGGCACGGGCGGGCGGACTTGGGTGCCGGTATCCTGTGTGACGGCGCCTCGCCGACCATCGAACACTGTCACGTCGTTGACAACCTGGCCGAGGTGAACGGCGGTGGGTTTCACTTCAACAACAGCCGTGCCTTGATCAATGGATGCCTAATTCGTGGCAATCAGGCCGCTACGTTTAACGGCGGCGGCGCATACTGCAACAATAGCGACCCGACCTTCCGGCACAGCGTGTTCCGGGACAATCAGGCCGGCTTCGGAGGAGGCGCCGTGTTTGCGCTTTCCGGAAGCGAGCCCATCGTTTCCAACTGCGAAATCACGGGCAACGTGGCGACTCGTGGCGGCGGCTTGTACGCGTCGGTCGCGACTTTCCGAATCGAATCGTGCACGCTTGCGGACAATCGTGCCACACTTGGCCGAGGGCACGCCATCTACGCGATAAACAGCGGCGTTGCGGTTCGCAGTAGCATTTTGTGGGGCGATGTCGCCCCTTCACCCACGAGCCAAGTGTTTTCCGGATCGCGTGCCCTGGTGCTATCGTCGTTCAGCAACGTGCGCGGGGGGGAGCAGGGCATCGAGGGCACGGGCTCCGTCCAATGGCTCGACGGAAACATCGCTTTCGATCCCCAGTTCTTCGACGCCGCACACCGCAACTACCATTTGCTTCCCGGTTCTCCATGTGTCGACACCGGTGACGCGGGAACCGTGCTCTCCCTCGACGCCACCGACCTTGACGGCGACGCGCGATCGATCAACGGCCGAATGGACATGGGATCGGACGAGCTCGATACGGACTGTAACCACAACGGTCAACCCGACCGCGTCGAAATCGAAACAGGCACTAGCCCCGATTGCAACCGGAATTTTTACCCGGACGAGTGTGAGCCCGACTGCGACGACAATCGCATACCGGACAGTTGCGACATCGCGCGGGGCGACGACGACGACTGCAACGACAACGGCGTGCTCGACACTTGTGATCGCAGGTCCGGCTTGTCCAAGGATGACGACGGAAACGGCGTGCTGGACGAGTGCGAGGATTGCCGTACCGACCAGGACTGCGCCGACGCGCTCTTCTGCAACGGCATCGAGGCTTGTGTCAACGGCATTTGTTTTCCCGGCGAACAACCCTGTCTCGGTCTTATCTGCCGCGAGGACACGGATACTTGTGTGGAGTGCCTGAAAGACGCGGAATGCGACGACGACAACACCTGTACGAACGACGCTTGTGTCGAAGGCGCCTGCCGGTACGCCGCGAATGACTCCCTTTGTGACGATGACACAAGGTGTACCCTGAACGACCGCTGCATCGCGGGAGAGTGTATCGGCGAAATAGTGCCCGATTGCGGCGCCGCGTTCCGGATCGCCGCTGCTTCGGTGAACGGTGTACCACTGCCCGGCGGCACCACGTCTCGGGTGCGCGTGCACGTCGGGGATGAAATCACCTGCGAAATACTCTTGGAGAACTGGCAACCTCAGGAACTCGCCTTGTATCAGGCGACTCTGGACTCGCGCAGTCTGGCAAGCGGCGCGCTTGGCGGGCTCGCACCATTGATCGAGCCGTCGCCGTCGGTGGGCGCGTTCATCGACCAATCGCGTCCCGACTACGTTTTTTCCAGTGTTCAGTCCATCACGGCGGTGGCCACGTCGCGGCCGGACTATTCGTTCGCCGCGTTGGGCTTGCTGCAGTCCGTGCCAGACCCGGGCCAGCCCGCTTACTGTGGCACGATCATCATCACCGTCCCCGATGAGGCGGCGGGAGTATTTTCCGTGTCCATCCTGGGTGATCCGCTGTACACGTTCCTATCGGATCGCACGGCCATCGCCCTTCTCCCGTGGGAGGTCCAATCACTCGAGATCTTCGTCGACACGGATTGCAACGGAAACGGCAGGCCTGACGATACGGACATTGCGACGGGCGTTAGCGCGGATTGCACAGGCAACGGACTACCGGACGAGTGCGAGACGGATTGCAACGAAAACGGCGTCGCGGACAGTTGTGATCTGCTGGACGATGCGGCGATCGACTGCAATGAAAACGACGTGCCGGATGAGTGTGAAACGGATTGCAACGGCAACGGCGTACCGGACGACTGCGACATCGCGTCCGAGGAGAGTCTCGACTGTGACGAGAATCGAATCCCCGACGAGTGCGACATACGCGATCGACCGGAGCGTAATTGTAACGACAACGATCTTCCCGATCGGTGCGAGCCCGACTGCAACCAGAACGGCGAGCCGGATGACTGCGATATTCGCGACGGAATCAGCGTTGATTGTGATGAAAGCGGCGTGCCGGACGAGTGCGAGCGCGATTGTAACGAGAACGGCATTTCCGACCCCTGCGACGTGGTCGATGGACTCAGTGCCGATGAGGACGAAAACGGCGTGCCGGACGAGTGTCAGCGCATCCTGCAAGTTCCGCTGAAATTCGATTCCATTCAGGATGCCATCGACGACGCATTCGACGGCGATACGATCGAACTCGACAACGGCGCCTACACGGGCTCGCGCAATCGCAACCTGGAGTTTCACGGCAAGGCCGTCATCTTGCGCTGCAAAAACGAACCGGGCGAATGTGTCATTGATGCGGAGGGGCTCGGCCGAGGCTTCAGGATTCGCAATGCGGAAGGTCCCGATACGATCATCGAAGGTCTCGTTGTCACCAACGCAACCACGGGCGTTCAAATCCTCGCTGGCGCAAGTCCGACCTTCGTCGATTGCCGATTCGAGGGCAATCAGGGCAGCGGTGTCTTTCTCAGCGGCGCCGGAGAGGCCACGTTTCGCCGGTGCCGCTTTTTGGGCAACGGAGGCCACGGCTTGCTCAGCAGCGTCAGCAACCCGGTGGCTGAGGATTCTCTGTTTGCGGACAATGGGGGACGGGGCGTGTTGTTCCGATTCGGCGACGGCATGACGATGCGTAATTGCACGGTGACCGGCAACGCGTCGGGGGTCGCCTTCGTCAGCGGCGAGTCGTATCTGCGCAACACGATCGTACACGGCGATCGGGCGGACGGCACCACCATGATCGTACAGAGCGCGGCGGTCGTGACGGTGGAGCACTCGGACATCGAGGGCGCCGCGGACGCCGTGTCGGTTGACGGATCTTCGGAACTGGTATGGGGTGACGGGAACATCGATGTCGATCCGAAGTTTGCCGATGCGGACGGGCCCGATGACGACATCGACACGTGGGAGGACAACGACCGTCGATTGTCACCGCAATCCGCGTGCATCGACCGCGGTCATCCGGAAGATTTCAATCTGCCGGGCCGTTTCGACATTAACGGGGAAGAGCGCGTCCGCTTCGACGCCGTCGACATCGGTGCGGACGAGTCGGACATTTTTCTCGACTGCAACGCAAACGGGCGACTCGATGCCCATGATTACACATTTGCGGACGGCACCGATTGCAACGCCAACGGCATCCCCGATGATTGCGACATCGCGGAACTCACGAGCCTCGATTGCGACGGAAACGAGCTGCCGGACGAGTGTGACGTGCGACGGATCGTACGACTGGAATCGCCGGCGTTGTCGCCGTTCGGCGGCGACGCGCCGCAGTCCTTCACGATGGACAGCCCCCCGCCGGCCTACGGAGGCGTTCGCGTCACCCTTTTGGCCTCATCCGACTTGAACGGGACCTCGGAGTATGTGGACGTGCACTTTAACGGCATACGTGTGGGTTCGGTGTTCAAGAACAGAGGAAGCGACTGCGCCGCGACGCCCGACGAGGCGATCCTGCTGGTTCCCTACGAAATTTTCAATGACGCCGTGGACGGCGGGGATCTGCACATCGAGCTTATTGCCACCTCGGCCGTGAACGCGGCACGCTGCCGCAACGGCACTTCGATCGCCGTCACCCTGGAATATGAGGCCGTGGCATCCGAACCGGACTGCGATCGCAACGGAACGCCCGACCGGTGCGAACCGGGTGTCATCGGCATTACCGGATCGTCACCGGCCAGCGGCGCCATCGATGCCAGGCAACCCCATCCGATCGCCGATGCCGCGCTGCCTCAGGGTCTAGATGTACTGGAACTGACATTCAACTGTTATCTCGGACGACCGAGCCCGGCGGACTTTGTCATCACCACCGGCTCATCCGAACGAGCGGCACCGCAGGTGGAGGCGGTGTCCATGTTGGACGGCGTCACCGTGCGGTTGGAGTTGGAGGGACCGATTCCAGCCGGCACATGGACGTTGGTCACCCATTTGCCCACCGGCGAGTCTGTCTGCCTGGGCTCGCTGCCCGGCGATGTCTCCGGCGACCGCACGAGCAGCGTGCCGGACATCGCCGCCTTGATCGACTCCATCAACGGCGTCGAGGGGAAGGTGCGACCGGATTATGCCACGGACATCGATCACAGCGGTGTCACCGGACCCTCTGACATACTGCGCATCATCGACCTGTTGAACGGCGCCGGCTCATTTGAACCGTGGCTCGGACGAACCCTGCCGGCCTCGCCGTGCGATTGATCGGCGGCCGCTGCATGGATTGGCACGCACGCGTCACAGGTCGCACCGTGCCCAATCCACGATTGTGTACCGCACACAGCGCGTTGCTTTTTGGTCTCGCGATCCGGTATAGTTAGTATTCCACTGATTTTCGCGTGGCAGGAGGTTTAGGAACTTGGTCCGATGTGGATATGGCGTGCTCGTCGTCCTGATCGCTCCGTTTCTGACGGGTTGCGGAAGCCTTTCCACCGCCCTTCTGAGTCAGGGTGGGGATGGTCGCCAGGCCGGAAGGTCCGGTAGCTTCACCGTCGACGACGGCACAGACGGCAATCCGAACGGCGCGACAGCAACTGAAGACCCGACGGGGAGTTCGGACGGTGCAACGGGCACAGACGACGGCGAGCCTGATACCACCGACCCTTCTGCAGAGAACAATCCAACGGCCAATCCCGCCGATCCGCCGTTGATCATCAACACCCCCGGCGGTCAGTCGGTTGATCCGTTATTGCCCGACTCCCCCGACACTGTGGACCCGATCGACTCCTCCGTTTTCGATCCACTCGCCGCAACGCTGGGCGATCCCGCAATGATGGGTGACCTCCTGCCCTTCCTTCTCGACGGTTTCCTCGTCGACATGCTCGGTCCGGCGGGCACCTCACCGTCCGGCAACGCCGATTCGTTCAGCTATCTGGAGTTGCTGTGCCGCGATCAAGGCCTTCCCGAGACTTATTGTCGCCGCCGGTATGCCGAGTGACGGAGGTCGAGTGCAGGTCTCAGCGATCCCAGCCAAACGGCCGTGCGCAGAATTCGCACTGGACCTCGTAATAGACTGAGTATGACATCCGTGTCCCATGCTCCGCCGACGACTTCGGTCACGATCTTACCGTTCTTCGCGCATGCCATACGGATGGCTCATGGGAGGATTTTCTGGATGCTCGGCAAACGCGAACGCACATTTCCCATCGTGGCACCAACACGCTGAACCTGGGTTCCGGTCCGTGACCGGGCGACCTAGTGCAATTCTTCGCACATCCCGGTGCCGGATCGCCTTGTGAACAGCACTTTGCCGGCGACGAGCAGAAGCAGCGCAAGGACGATGAGCCCCCAGGTGGAGGTGGCCGGGATGTGTTCGGCGCAGTCGGGGACGCCGTTGCCGTCCGCATCCCACCTGTCGTCTAGGCCGGCACATTGATCGACGCAATCGAGGACCGTGTCGCCGTCGGCGTCGCCGACATCCGGAATGCCACAGCCGCAGATGCCGGGCTCTGACTTGCCAGCGTCAGTCAAACATCCGTCACAAGGGTCTCCGGATCCGTCACCGTCGATGTCCGCCTGTTCGGGATTGGGAATGTTGACGCAATTGTCTGATCGGTCACACTTGCCGTCGGCATCGCTGTCCGGTCCGTCGTTTAGGGGGTCAAAGTCCGGTAGCGGCCCGTCGCCGTCCACGCCGACGGCGCAATCGTCGCAGAAGTCCCCGTCTTCATCCCTGCAGGCATGCGGGTCGAGTGGATTCACGTCCTCTCCGTTCGGCACGCCGTCGTTGTCGGCGTCTTCGGTTACGGGTGCGAATTCGTAGGTCACCGTGTTGGTTGCTTGTCCGTCATTGAAAGTAAAGGTTGTTGTACCCACTTGCGAAATCGGTTGATCCAACACGACTTGCACAGTGTCCGGCGGGCCGTTCTGGAGTCGGCGCGTCCACTCCACCGACGGCGTGATGCCACTGGTGGACTCGACCGTGATGTCGTCCACGTAGACGTAGTTCGGCGCATCGAAGGTGACGGTGAAGCGGTCGACGAGCCCGTGTACCTGGAGGAACAGCGGCTCCTGCGGCGGGTCGGTGGCGACGATCTGCTCGCCGAAGGACACGGTTCCAATTCGCACGAAATCCCATTGTTCGTACTTGCCGGGCACAACGTCGCCCGCGCAGCCGCCCGTTCCCCCGAACGAAACCAGTGTGGTGGAGGCCGGCGTATTGTCAGTATTGGCGTAAAAGACGCGACCGTCCGCAGCGAAGCGGTAGTTAAAGCCGTCCAAGCTTTCGAAACGGAAGAGGTGGAACTGTTCAAGTTCAAGATTCCTGATAGAACCGCCGCCCCCGAAGGCAATGGCGCCGTCGCCGGTCGGCTCGAGCGCGTCAAACATGTGGTCGTATAGAACTATCACTAGCCCATCGCAGCCCGCGAGAAAGGGCCCTTGGGGATGGTTCGAGCGGAAGTGCCATTCCACCCATAGGGTCGGCGGCGGCGGGTCTGGAGACTCCGAGACGCGCACGGTGTAGAGGGCACGGTCGCTTTTGTCGTCGTCCCAGCGGAGCGTAAACGCGCCGTCCTCCAGTGACTCGTGACAGACGTCTTCACAGGGATTGGCGATAAGCCAGCCGGCGGTAGGGTCGTAAGGCAAGACGTCGCCGTTGTAGTTGTGCAACAACTCGTCGCCGAATGTAGGCGCGACAATGAGTGTGCACAACAGAGTTACCGCCGCCCGTGGTACCACCGGAGTCCCTCCTGCAACGCTGCTCCTGCTGCGTACCGGCCATTGTACACGATTACCCATCCGTAGGGCAAGGCGCAAGCGACCATGGCTACTGGTCAAGTTTGAGTGCCCCGGGCGGCTTGTCCGCCCGTGGCGACAATGGCAGCAAGCTGCCAGTGGCATCGGTCAAACTTGACCGTTACCCGACTATGAGCAATCGGTGTCCGGCACGACTTGCGTAATCCAAGTGGCAACGCACCAAGGCGCAATGGTTCCATGCCCCGCGGAGCTTCCGCATAAACCGTTGGTTCACAAGCAGTTATGACCGGTGGCCCAACCGCACATTCGACTGTCGGACCCCCTCTCGCGAGAATCACGAGTGATCGTCAAGCTATCTATTGAGTGCCCTCAAATCTATGCGACCGCACACCTCGATATACGTCCCCAAAGAGCAGCGAGCCACAGGTCGGCGCGCCATCAATAGCTGTGCCTGGGCTATTGCATCGACCATTCAGAATCTGTATGATTATCAGACCTCTTGGGGTGATTCTCACGGCGTTGGTCGCTTCCAACGCGCCTCATACTATTCGCATTCTGTTGGAGGACCTTCAATGAATGCATCACGCCTCTTTTTGGGAACGTTCCTGTTGCTACTGGCCGCCCGAAGCGTCGCGGCAGCACCCGCGCCCGTCGTGACCCCCGAAACGGAGTCTCTTCTCGAGAATCCGGCGGTAAAGGCCCTCATCGTTGGCGACAAGCTCCGCGCCCTTTATGGAGGGCCTATCGCCGTTAATGGGGATGATATCAGCGACACTGCGGCATGGGCGAACAGTTGGCTCGTGGACGAGGATACCGGGCACAAGGATGCCCTCGGTGTGACCGACGTCGATCTCGCTCCGGGCCTAACGATCACGACTCGCAACAATAAGTTCACAATACTCACCTATACACAGCTTATGGAGCCCGGCCCTCTTCCCGCACACGGCACTTTGGTCAAGGTG
>Ga0055451_10000387_pt1 | contig 17563 bp, 14 predicted proteins | sample China_Galinas_PW_3_FD_57745 | JGI IMG/M metagenome (GOLD analysis project Ga0055451, IMG submission 57745) | Wetland microbial communities from San Francisco Bay, California, USA, that impact long-term carbon sequestration - China_Galinas_PWB_D2 | ecosystem: Environmental > Aquatic > Marine >... | reverse complement strand
CCCTGTGGGACAATCGCAGCCCATTCTTCTTGCGGCATATGTTGACGAACTTCCTGATGTAGTTCTTCTAATTTTTCGAGTAATGGGGATGGTGGTAAAAGATCAAGCTGAATAGTAATAAATGGCATTACTAAAAAAAGATGAAGCAATACAGAGAGAAGTACGAGTGCTATGAGTGTATACTTAGAATCCTTTTTTTCTTCCATGCTCTTAACCTTTTTTTGATGTACTTTTTTTTATTAGCGTAGCCTATTTATGCTAAAAAACGAAATGATCGATATTTTTATGGTATACTTAATATACATATCTTGAGGGGGAATATGATTATTGATCGTTCATTCTATCTGCGTGATACGGTACACGTAGCGCATGATTTGTTGGGCGCTATCGTGGTTCGTACTATTGGTGATATTATACTATCCGGTGTGATTACAGAAACAGAAGCATATTGCTTTACAGATGATCCAGCAAGTCATGCATACCGAGGCCAAACAAATCGCAATGCACCTATGTTTGGGCAAGTAGGGTGTGCCTATGTCTATTTTATTTACGGTAATCATTTTTGTTTTAATATTGTTGCGAAGTCTAATGATGTGCTTGCGGGTGCGGTACTGATTCGTGCTATACAACCGGTTGAAGGAATTGAACATATGTATCAACATCGTGGGACTAATAACATGCACATACTTACCAATGGGCCAGGCAAATTAACACAAGCACTTTGTATTAATAAGCAAGATAATTGTACTGATCTTACTGCGCAGGGTGATTTGTATGTGACTTTAGGGACACAGCCAAAAACAATTGAGGTGACATCGCGTATTGGTATTTCTTCTGCTCAAGATAAGCTATGGCGGTTTGTTGGTACCTTATAAAAGTGTGCAGCATCCTTTCCTGCGTAATTTTTGATTATTACTATTAGCCTGTTGTTGTTCTTCAAGAACTTCTGCTGCAGTTGCTGATGCTATATCACTAATTATGTTTGAGATGCCTTCTTTTGGTGTATTTGCTGTAGTTACATCTTTAATGACATTCGCGATACCTCCGGCAATTTCATCTTCGTGTTCTATAACCATTTTTTCTACCATTTGTACCGGTGCAGAATTAACTACTTCTGAGGCTTTGTCATATAGTTGCATACCTTCATTCAGATATTTATATTTTGCTAGTATGCCATCTTTGAGTGAGCCATCAGGTAGTTTTGCTATAATCAATTTTGCACTTTCTATCTTTACTTTAATTTCTTGGAGTGTTGCTTCATCTTTTTTATCTTGCAAGCGATTGAGTAGAGTGATGCCGTCATCAATAACATTTTCCGCCTTTTTCTTGTTTTCAATTGTCTTATCCATAGCGATAGTATGGTTTGGCAATATGAACAAAGCTGCAGTAAGTGAGGTATAAAAAATAGATTTCATGACTATCTCCTTTAGATAGGGTGAATATATTTTTAGTTCTAGCATATCTTCTCATATGATACAAGATAAAAAGTTTCCACTAGCAAATAGATTGATTTTTGGGAATTTTATTTCATTTATTTGGAAATTATTGAAGACCAATTTTTTTGCTTCATGATAGACCATTGCTCATGAATAGCATGTGTTTTGCTACCTCGTTGCAGCATAAATCGTAGTATTTCATCTAAGAATTTTTGCGTAGGAGGAAACGGTACGTGTGATTGTACAAGCCAGTGCATTAAGATGCGATATTGCATAATTGGATGCAAGTTAAACAGTTTGTTTATATTTAGTTCAATTTTTTCTTGAACCGTATGAGTTATTTCTTTAAATATGCTATGCGTAAGTTGTTCTAAAAAGTCTTCCGTCTCTTTTAATCTATTGAGTGTAGTTAAGAAGTTTTGATCAAAACGTTTATCGCATGCACGTAATGGAGGGAGTGCCGTATTGCGGATACGGTTACGCAAAAATTTAGGGGATTCATTGCTCGGGTCGGTTAGATATGTGATTTGGTGTGCATCAAGATAAGCAATAATATCATCTTTGTTAGTTGCGAGTAGAGGGCGAACATACATACCATGCTGTGCGCGCATAGCAGTCAGGCCAGTTAAGCTCGAACCACGAATCAAACGAATAAAAAATGTTTCTTCTTGATCCTGCAAGTGATGAGCCAGCGCGATTGCAGATGCATCAACCTCTTTGGCAATCAACTCTAAAAATTGACGCCGCATCTTGCGCCCAAATTCTTCTTGGGAGCCGCCCCATTTGGCTTGAGACGAAAGTTCAGAAATTTTTTTGGTAACCAGTGGGATGCCGAGCGCCTCTGTTGCCTCACGGCAAAATTGGACGTCTTGAGCAGATTCGGCTCGCCACTCATGATCAAGGTGAGCAGCATGCAAAGTAATGATGTCTTGTTTGTGCAGATTTGCGAGCAGGTGGAGTAAAAAAATAGAATCGGGTCCGCCCGAAAGGCCCAGAACTATACGTGAGCATTTCGGGAATAAATTATGTTGCTGAATAAATGTATGAATCTGTTCAGTTAATTTATTGATTGCCATTATTTTGATTTCGTACTTGCTGTAGGTAGCGTTCCTCTGCAAGTCTGAATAAATCTACACCGTTATTAGGATCAGAATTTGTAGCTAAAGGTTGCGGGTTACCTCTTCTGTGTTGCGTAAAATAGCTTTGTTGCGCAAGTTCCCATAAATCAAGCATAGGGGTTTGTGGCGGTGTATTTGGTGGAGATTCATATAATTCGCCACTTCTTCTTAATTCGTTGATCGTGACGCTTGCACTTTTCCCTACAAATTGCTGGTAATCATTGTCTCCTTTTCTTTCCATGGCAGTCATAGATGCAACTGCACCTACCAACAAGGATGCGATTAATTTTTTTGTCATAAAGATCTCCTTAAATATTTGTTTTTTTATATAACCCTAAAGGAAAATGTTATTTTAAAGCCATTTTTTCTTTAAAGCAATGTTTTTTGGTTAAAAAAGGTCTCGAAATAATCGAGACCTTTTTTTTGATCATGTTAATCAGAAAAATAATTAGATGTCTAAGTTACGTACAAAGTGGCCATAGGTTTCTATGTATTCTTTGCGTCCTTTTACATCATCGCCCATTAATGTATTAAACCAACGGTCAGCTTCTAAGAAATCCTCTATGGTTACTTTAAGCAATGTGCGTGTTTTTGAATCCATAGATGTTTCCCACAATTGTTCCGGATTCATTTCACCCAAACCTTTGTAGCGTTGAATATTCATGTATGATTTACTGATGTCACTAACTGCATGCATAAATTTAGTAGCACCTTTGCCGGTGATAGCACGCTCTTTACCAACTACTTGTAACCGCCATGGATGATCTTCTATCAGACTTAGTTTATTTAGTTGCGCAAGCAATGTTTGTATTTCAGAAGAAATAAAGAATGCAAAAGGAACAGACCATTCTTTACTTAACATACGAAATACTATGTTGTCGCTGGTTTCTTCTAGATCTTCTTCTGATAGTATTTTTTGTTTTTCATAGTTGATTTTATATTGTGTGAAGCTTAATTTTAAACTATCTATGAGTTTATCTGTACTTTCCGTCGGCTCCCATGGATTCCTGCGGATTGCTGCAACTAGATAATGACATTGTTCTGGTGCAAGTCTGAACTTACCTCCTAGTTTGGTAAGTTTACTTTCATAATTCATAAGCTCATCAAGCAATTTATTATATATTGCCGAATCCATATGTTGTTCTTTAACATATAGCTCAGTTTGCTCACGAGCCCAGTCATATAAAAAGTTGGTAAAAGCTTTGGTATCTTTGAGATATTCTTCTTTTTTGCCAATTTTTGCTTTATATAGTGGTGGTTGTGCAATGTATAGATAGCCATGTTCAATCAATGGTTTCATGTGTCTAAAGAAGAAGGTAAGGAGCAAGGTGCGAATATGTGATCCATCAACATCGGCATCTGTCATTAAAATAATTTTGTGATAACGCGCTTTATCCGGTTGAAACTCTTCTCCTATGCCAGCACCAACTGCAGAAATAAGTGCTTTAATCTCTTCATTAGAAAGTACTCGGTCAAGGCGTGCTTTTTCTACGTTTAAAATTTTACCTTTGAGTGGTAATATTGCTTGGTTAATGCGGTCTCGGCCTTGTTTTGCAGAGCCTCCTGCAGAATCACCCTCTACAATAAACAGTTCAGTTTGTGCGGGGTCTTCTAATGTACAATCTGCAAGTTTACCGGGCAAGATAGCCGATTCCAGAACCGTTTTGCGACGAGTAAGCTCTCTTGCTTTTTTTGCTGCATCGCGTGCACGGCGTGCAAGTTCGGCTTTTTGTAAAATCTTTTTAATGATAGAAGGGTTTTCTTCAAAATAGGTATCAAGATAGGCAAATGTCCATGAATCTACGATACCTTTTACTTCACTATTGCCTAATTTGGTTTTTGTTTGCCCTTCAAATTGCGGCTCAGGGACTTTAAGGTTGATAACGCAGACTAAGCCTTCGCGTACATCTTCGCTAGAAAAACTTTCACCGCTTTTGAGCACATTCATTTCTTGTGCTCGCTTGTTGCATACTTTAGTAAGCGCAGATTTAAAACCAGAAACGTGTGTGCCGCCTTCAACAGTATTGATATTATTTACAAACGAAAATAATTGTTCGCCATATCCATCATTATATTGCATAGCAAGTTCAAGGACGTATTGATCATCATTTTGCTCAAAATAGATAACTTCAGGAAATAATGGAGTCTTTTTTTTGTTGATATGCTCTACAAAAGAAACAATACCACCTTCAAAAAAGAATTCATGCTTTTTATTATTACGTTTATCATCAAGTGTAATGCGTAAACCTTTATTAAGGAATGCAAGTTCGCGCAAGCGTGCAGAAAGTGTATCAAAACTAAATTCAGTTGTTTCAGTAAAAATTTGAGGATCAGGTAAAAACTGCACCTTAGTGCCGTGTTTATCTGTTGTGCCAACTTCTTTTAGTGGGGTAACCGGTTTGCCGCGTCTATATTCTTGTTCAAATATTTTACCATTTTGATAAATAGTCAGCTTAAGCCACTCAGATAGTGCGTTTACAACAGAAACACCAACGCCGTGTAAACCGCCTGAAAATTTATATGCTTCTTTATCGAATTTACCCCCGGCATGGAGCTTGGTAAGTACTACTTCAGCGGCTGAAATGCCTTCAGTAGGATGGATATCCGTTGGTATACCACGTCCATTATCTTCAACAGTACATGAACCATCAATATTAAGAGTAACATTTATATTATTACAGTGTCCTGCGAGTGCTTCATCAACTGAGTTGTCTACAATCTCATACACAAGATGATGTAAGCCATGTATACTTGTTGATCCAATATACATAGCAGGACGTTTGCGTACCGCTTCCAGCCCTTCCATGACTCGAATCATCTGGGCGGTATATTCCTTTTTATTTTTTTCGGGATCTTTTGCCATTGGCATCTCCTGCCGGTTTATCTTTTTTTAGTTCGTATGCGCACTATACTGAAAATGATTATTGTAAGAATAGTGTTACTATTAGTATAACAAAAGAATACTTTTATTCTAGTTGTATACTATGGGATAGTAAAACAAGCGAGGCTTTATGAATGCAAGTATTTTTGGTAAAGGAAAAGATAAGCAGTTTATGCAGGAAGCATTGCGCGAAGCACAAACTGCTGCGCACCATAATGAAGTGCCAATTGGAGCAGTGGTGGTAAATGCTGCCGGAGAAATTATTGGGCGAGGTTATAATCAAGTTGAGCGAGAACATACGCAGTCTGCTCATGCTGAAAAATTTGCCATTGCAGCTGCCGGAAAAACATTACAAGATTGGCGATTAGAAGGGTGCTGGTTATATGTTACCTTAGAGCCGTGTGCTATGTGTATGGGATTAATTCGGCTGAGTAGATTAAATGGTGTAGTATTTGGAGCATCATCTCCCTTGTTTAGTTATCGTCTTGACAATGCAGTGGAACTTTCGGTATACAATAAAAACTTGCTTGCCATCATAGAAGGTGTTGGTGCAGAAAAAGCCAGTGAATTGTTAAGGCAATTTTTTCAACAGAAAAGGGAAAGTAATGGGGAAAAATTTTGAAGAAATAAGAGAAGAGTTGCAGAAGCGAAAACTAGAATTAGAAGAAAAATTGGCACGTATGGCCAAAGAAAGAGTGACTGATGATCAAGTGCAAGATCCTGGTGACCAGGCTCTTTCTTCTACTCTGGAGCTATTAAAGACCTCTTTTCAAGATACGGAGCTTGAGGAATATAATCGCCTGACCAAAGCCCTTGAGAAAATCAAAGATGGTACCTATGGTATGTGTATGGACTGCGGTGAGCCTATTTCAGAGAGACGTCTTAAGTCATTTCCCAATGCATCACGTTGCCTCATTTGCCAAGAGGAATTTGAAGATAAAAGTGGCAGCTAAAGCTAATTTATGCTATATTTTCGGCAATTGGTTTAAATTTGACATGCAATTGCCGATGTAGCTCAGCGGTAGAGCAATTGATTCGTAATCAATAGGTCGTCGGTTCAAATCCGATCATCGGCTCCAGCTTTATTTATCTCAGGTGTTCAAGCTCAAAACAATGGCATTTATTCTGAGCAAGCGATAAGTCATACCAAAGGCTCTGGTAAGCCAGGATTATTTGTACTCTCTTCGAGCCTGTTTAAATCAACAGTATATCAATTGTCCATATTCTATTAAAATTTGAAGAATGCGAGCTCTTAATTGACATTTTGAGGATTGCAGGCATACTAAATAATACCTTTATAAAGTATCAAAAACCAGGTTTAACGAGGTTCTAAAAAACGCATGGTAGACAAAAAGAAACCAGCAGCAAAATCGGCTGCAACAGCAAAAAAAACTACTAAAAAGTCATCTCAGGCATCTCAAAGTGCCCCATTAGCACATGGTGTTGGTCGCCGAAAAAAATCTGTAGCCCGAGTGTGGCTTCGTCGCGGATCAGGCCAGGTAGTGGTTAATGGTTTTTCTTCTGCAGAATACTTCGACACCCCAGTAACTCGTGATACAGCTCTTGCTCCATTTAAAGTAGTGCCTACTGGTGGTAGCTATGATGTGAGTGCAAATGTGAATGGTGGCGGTAAAAATGGGCAAGCAGATGCAATTAAATTAGCAATTGCTCGTGCCATGGTATCTCTAGATGAAGGTATTCGTACCACATTACGCGAGCATGATTTATTGACTGTAGATGCGCGCAATAAAGAGCGTAAAAAATATGGTCAACGTGGCGCACGTCGTAAATTCCAATTCGTGAAACGTTAATATTCCATTATCTCTAAAAAAAGGATGAACCGATGTGTAGCGTTGTTGGCTATGTCGGGAAGAACCGGAGTAGATCATTTGTAATGGAAGGTTTAGGTCGACTTGAATATCGCGGATATGATTCAGCAGGTTTTGCGTGTTTAAATCCGGATGATCATCGTTTGCTATATGCAAAATCTGAAGGTCGATTAGATAATCTAGCCAAAGAATTAGACGCATCTCCGATTGATGGATTTATAAGCGTTGGTCATACCCGATGGTCTACTCATGGTATATCATCTGCGCAAAATGCACATCCACACTTTGATTCACAAAAAAAAGTTGCGGTAGTGCATAATGGTATTATAGAAAATCACCGAGAACTTAGAGCCCAGCTAGAAGAAGCTGGGCATGTTTTTTACTCAGAAACAGACACAGAAATTATAGCTCATCTTTTTGAAGTATTATTGCTTTCACATAAAACATTCAAGCCGGCATTAATTGACTTGGTTAACAAGCTTGAGGGTGCATATGCTTTTATTTGTATTATGCAAGATAATCCAGATCAAATGATTATTGTACGCAAGCGCTCACCATTATGTATAGGGATTGGTGATGATGAGATGTTTGTGGCATCAGATGCCTTAGCGTTTGCCGGCAAAACAAATAAAGTATTATACATGCCGGATGAAAGCTTTGCATTGATTAAAAAGGATATGCTTGAGTTGTATGATTTTAAAGGTCAGCCTTTGCATCCGCCAGTTCAAATTCTTGATCTCGATTGGGATGTGCATGAAAAAATGGAGCACGATCATTATATGCTCAAAGAGATCTATGAGCAAAAAGGTGTTATACATGCTACCATAGATTTTCTCCGCAATCTGGGCAATCGTGTGTGGGATCATATTGGTGTATCCCAAGATTATGTAGCAAAGCTTGATAAAATTAATTTAATTGGCTGTGGAACATCTTGGCATGCAGCGCGTATTGCTCAATTTTATTTTGAACAGATATGCATGATCCCAACAAGTGTGCATTTAGCTTCTGAGTTTCGATATAAACCCTTTTTTACAGAAAATAATGCTTTATATGTGGCAATTTCACAATCAGGTGAGACGGCAGATACGTTAGAAGCATTACGCTTGATCAATTCGACAGAAATTCCAACTATAGCTTTAACTAATGTGGCATCAAGCACCATGGTACGAGAAGCTGGTGGATTTTTATTAACACAGGCTGGGCGAGAAATTGCAGTTGCATCAACTAAAGCATTTTCAACGCAAATTGCTACCTTGTATTGGTTTGCACATCGTATAGCATTAGCTAAGGGTCTTATCTCTCAGCAACAGATGGAGCAGGCGGAAAGTGATATTCTAGTAGCCGCGGAAGTGTTAGAAAATAGCTTAGAAAATTACAAGGTTGCCATTGCACATACGTATGCAAAAAAATACGCGCAGTATGAAAAAGCGATTTTTTTAGGGCGCCATATAAGTTATCCATTTGCTATGGAAGCTGCACTTAAGCTTAAAGAGATCGCATATATTTTTGCGCAATGCTATCCTGCGGGTGAGCTTAAACATGGTCCGCTCGCATTAGTTGATGATAAAACTCCTATTTTTGTTTTTTCTACGCAAGATCCATTGGTATATCAAAAATTGTTGTCTAATACACAAGAAGCGAAAGCACGCAATGGGCATATTGTAGTTTTTGCCTTTGATGGGCAAGAAGAATTATGTGCATTGGCGGATGTAGCATTTATTATGCCTCACGTAAAACCTTTGCTAAGCCCACTTGCAATGACCGGTGTGATGCAGTACTTGGTATATTCTATTGCCAAGGAACTAGGTCGTCCGATCGACAAACCGCGTAATCTCGCAAAATCTGTTACAGTAGAATAAAACTATTTATTCTTTATTGCCGCTTTCATTACGCTCAAATATATAATTGAGCATAACTGAGGATGGTAGGGTGAAGCCAAAAATTCTTGTGATTTGTCCGCTGGCGCGTGATAGGAGAGAACTTTCTTTTGCTCACATTCGTAACAATTATGAAATTGTATTCCATGATGCGATTAATGATTTTTTAGAACAAGTTTTTTGTAAAGATATTGGTTATGTAACTTATATGCGTGATCCTTCACGGTTGTTAATGCATATGATTCAGGAGGCGCAAGAAGAAAATGTAGCTGGTGTATTTAGTTCAGGTGATTACCCGGGGAGTGTTTTTTCTAACATTGTAGCATATGCATTGAATCTACCGGGTGTTTTACCAGAAACGGTGTTGCGACTTCAGCATAAGTATTATGCACGTGATATACAAAAAAAATATGTGCCAGAAGCAACGCCTTATTATATGCTTCTGAATATTGATACATATAAAAACATAAGCGCATCTTTGCCATTTCCCTTTTTTGTAAAACCAGTGAAGTCTTTCTTTTCTATTTTTGCGAATACTGCACATACCATTGATGATGTACGTACCTTTTTGAGTGAGTGTAGAATGCCACAACAATTTTTAGATGAATTTGCTTGGTTTATGTACAACTATAGTGCGCATAATCCCCATGCAGATGCTTTATTAGCAGAAGAATTGTTGCAAGGCATGCAAGTTACGATAGAAGGATACGTATACAACGGCCAAGTAGAAATTATTGGTATTGTAGATTCTGTTATGTTTCCTGGAACCATCTCATTTGAACGTTTTGAATATCCATCTTCATTGTCGAATGCAGTGCAAGAACGTATGCATGCAATTACTTGTGTGCTTATGAAGGGTGTACAATTTGATAATAGCTTTTTTAATATAGAGATGATGTATAATCCTGCCCAAGATACTATTCACATTATTGAGGTTAACACGCGCTTGGCTTCGCAGTTCTCAGATTTATATGAAAAGGTTGATGGTACCAATAGTTATACCTACGCATTAGATGTTGCCGCTGGGCTAGAACCAAGACGCACGATTCGGCAAGGTGCATATAATACAGCAGCAAGTTTAGTATTACGTATTTTTGAAGATAAATTGATTGAACGTATGCCTACATTGCAAGAAATTGAATATGTGCATGAACTGTTTCCTGACGTGCGCATTCAATTATATGGCACAGAAGGAGAACGACTATCTAGTGAGCCTCAAGATGGCAAAAGTTTTCGGTATGGCTTGATTAATTTGGGTGCGCGAGATAGGCAAGAGCTGGAAGAAAAGTATGAAGCCTGTAAAGCATTGCTCCAATTTAAATTTACGTAAAAAAGGACGCCTAAAAGACGCCCTTTTTTATAATTTTGTTTTTTATTTGTGTGTTGTAGCCTGAGTTCTCAATGTTGCGCTTGGTTGTGGCGGATTGTTACGTGTAAGGCCAAATAAAAACAAAAAGCTAAAGGATGCTATACATACTACCATTAGCCTATACCTGTATTTCTTACTCATATACCCTCGTATTAAGTATTCAAAATGCTGTAAATTACTGCATTTTCATTATTAATCCTAGCGGAAGTAATAACTTGTGTCAAAGGCAAGGCGGGACAATCTATATATTTAAGGTGTTTTTTCCCTATAACTTAACCTGTTCTATTGTCAGCTGGTCAGAGCTGATAAGGTGTTTTTTGATAAATTCAGCTGCCTTATTTCTATTACATACCTGGTCTGGGCAACTTGCTTGGGCCATCTGGAACAAGTTGGCAATCATGATAGTAGCATGGAGCTGATTATCATTCTGGAGCATTTCTCGCGCCCGTTTCTCCCAGCTGTTTTGTGAAGCTTCTTCTGGGTTGGCTTTTGTTGCTGCGGCGGGTTGTGCTGATTGCCCCTTTTCATTGACTACCTTGATGTGGTTTTTGAATGATGATTCGTGCCCATAGTTTTTAGTAAACCATTGTGCTTGCTCGGTTAATGGCATGGTACGTTCTACCATGAAATCTGGGTCAATGCCACGGCCTTGAATAGTGGTATCATTTGGCAAAAAATAGAGGGCGGTGGTTAACTTGATAGCGGAGTCATTGCTGACCGGTATCACTTCTTGTACCGAACCCTTACCAAATGTTTTAGTGCCAACTAAGAATACATTCAATTTTTTTTGATTCTGCGCATTGGCTTGTGCTTGTTTTTCTGAATCTATTTTTAATACGCCGGCAAAAATTTCTGCAGCAGATGCTGTGTAGTTATTGATTAATACAAAAATAGGTACTGTTGTATTTGCTATTGGTTTGCGGTTGGTAACATAACGTTGCATAGGTTTATTTTCTTTATCTTTAGTAATTACAATTGTACTACCTTTATCTACAAACATGCCACAAATATCCACCACGGCACTCAGTAAACCACCGGAATTATTCCGCAAATCAAGAATGAGTGCTTTATATTTTTCTTTATTCGCTTCTTGCAAGAGGCGTTCAATCTGTTTTACGGCATTTTCAGAAAATGTATTGAGTGAAAGATAATAGATATTTTGGTCTTTAATATGAAATGAGAGTGAATTTTGTTCTTTGATGACATCACGTGTTATGGTAAAGCTTAATAAATCAGGCTTATCTTTGCGCATAACTTTAACCGTTACTTTGCTGTTACGTGCACCTTTTAATTTTGCGGTTGCTTCTTCTGTAGTCATACCGGCTAATGGCGTATTATCAATTTCTATAATGTTATCCATTGGTTTAATACCGGATTTGTCTGCCGGGCCATCTGGGATAGTATCGACAACGGTTAAATGACGATCCTTTGGTTTTCGCGTGTTATCAATCACAATACCTATACCAAAAAATTCACCACTGGTGCTTTCCATCATCTGTTTATACGTTTTTGGTCCCAAAAATCCAGAATGAGGATCAAGATTAGACAAAAATGCATCGATAGATTGTTGCATAGCAATTTCTACATTTTCTGCTTTATAATGTTTTTTTTGTGTGAGGTTGAGCACCTCGGCAAATGTATTTGACCAACTAAAAATTGCTTTATCATAATCAAATGGTTGAACATCTGTTTTTTGGCCAACCTTGTTTTTTGCTAACAAGATAGGATGGCTTGTAAGTATGATCAAAAAAAATATACTATGTTTTTTCATTCCCGTTTCTCCCCTTTTCATCGTCGCGTATGTGCGCAATGTTTCTTTTATTAAAACGAATTATTGGCAAATGTGTCAATAGAAGTGCTATGGTAAAAGGAAAAAGTATGGTACATGAGGGGTGCTTATGAAAACTATTAAACAAATGGTATTGCGTCTGTTTTTTGTATTAGAAATATTTGTTTTTGTATGGATGTATCTATTTGGTGCGCAAGGAGTTAGCGCATTACATGCTTTGCAAGAGGAAAATTATATTTTGGAACATCAAATTCAAGATATGCGTGCTGATTTACATAAACTTGATCAATATATAGCTATGTGGGAACATGAACCATTCTATAAAGAAAAAATTGCACGGGAACAGTTGCAGATGGTGCGCAGGGGTGATACGATCTACTATCATGATAACGATTAATACCAAAACAACAGAGGATAGTTATGTTTAAACTTCCACAACTTCCCTACGCATTTGATGCACTTGAACCTTATATTGATACTATGACTATGGAAATTCATTATACCAAGCACCATCAAGGCTATGTAAATAACTTGAATAAGGCGCTTGAGGCATATCCGGCATTGCAACAAAAATCATTACACGAACTGCTCACCGGCTTGGACGCATTGCCGGCAGATATTCGTACGGCTGTACGTAATAATGCCGGAGGCGATGCGAATCATTCTATGTTCTGGACTATCATGCAAAAAAACGGTGGTGGCCAACCAAAAGGTCAAGTAGCTCAACAGATCAATAAGACATTTGGTAGTTTTGAGGCAATGCAAGAGCAATTTAACAATACCGCAAAAACGGTATTTGGCAGTGGATGGGCGTGGCTTTCTGTGGGCAAAGATGGCAAGCTTGTGATCAGCTCAACACCAAATCAAGATACGCCGGTATCTGCTGGTAATATGTCACCAATCTTGGGCCTGGATGTATGGGAGCATGCATATTACCTCAAATATCAAAACAAACGGCCGGATTATATCAATTCATGGTGGCATGTAATCAATTGGGACCAAGTAGAAGAAAATTATCGCACAGTGATTGAATAAAAAAGGGAAGTTTTCACTTCCCCTTTTCCTATTTATATCAGATTTTGTGTTGATAGGTATTGTTTTAATGAAATCCAATATGGATTGGCGCCATTAAAAATATTCATCTCAGGTGAACCTGCTGGTAACACGAGCGACTTCTTATGTATTGTCCTATACTTAATTAACATATTCACAAGTAGTGCTTGCTCAAAAGTGAGTTGAGATAAGTTATTAAATAAATTTTGCTCTTCTTGGGTAATGAGTTGAAAGAATTTTATAACGGATTGACCATCCTCATTGATACCTGTTATTGCTACAATGTTATTATCTTTACTGAGAAATGATTGTTCAGAAGCTCCGGTTTGAATGTTAAGTTCCCTAATTTGCTCTTGACCATACCACCATTGTACATCATATGATTCTTCTTGTGTGACAAAAATATTGGTGTCCATAAAGAAACCACGGGCATTAACCGGAATAGGGGTATTTTCGGTAATCGTGTAAAACGAACCGAAATTAAGATTCAAAAGGTTGATATCACCATTATAATTTTCTATTGCAAGTATCGTATCATTATGGTTAAAGAACAATGATGGCACACCAAGAGATGATTTGCCTGCAATACTCATTGTGTTAGCAGCAAGGTTCCAATAAAGGGTGAAGCCAGCACTGGTGCCAATTGCCAATGCACTGTTATTATTGCTAAAAGCAAAGCTGTTCATAAGTTCAAAGCTTATATCTATTCCATATGCCGGCATACGAGTTTCTAGGTCAAAGACTTGTATGGTGCCGGGTTTGGTTTCGCATGCAAGCAATTTGCTATTTGGGCTTATTGCAAATGTATGAGCATGCGGTGCAATCATAGTGAGCTTTTCTATAGTACCAGTTTTTAAATTCCAGACACGTATATAATCAGCTTTTTGAGTGGTAACAAGTGCATAAGTGCTTTGTGTATTTATGATGAGCGGTAGCTCTATATAATCATATTTAGGGTTAATTTGTCTGGATTCTCCGGTTTCAATATTAATGAGGTACATATGCGTGTTTGTGCTTGCAAAGAGCTTTTTATCATCGGCGGTATAGGTAATTTCAATAATGTCAGATTTTGCTATTTGCATAGTCTGTTTTTGTTTATTTGTTTCTAGATCCCATAGTACAACAGCCCCATTTTGCAAACTGGATACCAGTGTTTTATTGTCAGGCGCAAATGTTATTGAGCTGACATTATGCGGTGCTTGTAGAATGCGTTGCATGCCGGTTGCAAAATCCCATATATAAATATTATTGCTTACATGATCTTCTAATATAGCAGCAATTTCTTTGCTGTCAGGTCGTATTATAGCTCCTTCTATGACAGTGTTTTGTGGCGTAGTAAGTGTGCGCATATCTCCTGTATCTACATCAAAAATACGCACGATATTATCATGCCCGGTAGCTACAAGATATTTGTTGTCCGGTGTAAATTCAATTGAATGGCTATGCTCAGTAAAGTTTGCTGAAAATGTATGGACTAATGTTTGGGTATGAACATTAAAAAGTGCAATGTTTGTATCATTAAATTCAATTGCTACCAAAGAACCATTAGGACTAAATTCTATTGTGTTAAGACTTGCTTGTTGGATCTGAGAAACATTGAATTGGTTATTTTCCCATATCACTGTTTCAGATTGATTACTGAGGCCAAAGAGTTTAGTACCATCAGGGCTAAACTGTAGTTCTATGATATCATTTGGTTCAATACGAAAATCAGTAGGAAGATCTCGTATGTCATCAGTACGTGGTGACCATATGTATGCATGATTATCATGCGTAATAATGGCGACCTGTTGGCCATTTGGGGATAATGCACTAAGTACTACCTCTTTATTTAAGTCAGGAAATGTGCGTGTTGAACCATCTTGTAGATTTACTATTTCTATTGCAGAGTTGCTCCTATTTTCTTGTGATACAAATGCGTAGTAGGTACCATTATTACTTACTGTTAAATGACTCCCAGCATAATCTTGTGTTTGTTGTATCTCTTGCTCGGTTGCAAGATCCCATAAGCGTATAGTGTGGTCTGCCGCAGCTGAGAAAAGTTTTGTGCTATCTGGAGTAAAGGTGAGTGAGCCGATTTGGTTTGTATGGCCACGTAGTACTTTTTGTTCTCCGGTTGCTAGATTGAATACATGGATATTATTCAACTCATCAGCATATGCAATATGTTTATTATCATTGCTTATAGTAGGTTCTATAGGGGATGAGTTCGGGTTAATTTCAATACCATAAGGATGTAGTGGAGAGGTTGCCACGGCATTGTTATAGAGTGGTGCTTGTGTCAGACGTATATTTTCTTGGCGTAGCAAATTTTGGATATCAGAGCTGAGCAAATTTGGATTTTGCTTGGTAAGCTGTTGCCATTTTTGGATAATATTGGCGGGTGCTTGCGCAAGTAGTTTTTTATTGAAGATCTGTATACTGTATTGCAAAAGGAGAGGGATATCAAGATAATTGGCATTTACCAAAAGGGAACCAAGTTTATGAAGATTAAGTTGATTTAAATAGTTTAATAATTCAGCAAGTGGCTTTTGGTTATTTTGAATTTGGTGCAAGAGATGCATTGTGCGCACTATGACAGCAAAGTCTTCAACGGTTATATCTGGCAAAGGCACGTTTTGATTGAATGCTTCTGCTCCAAGGTCTTGTACTAAGTTTCTGAGTGTAGCGGATTGTTCGAAAAAATACGGGGTTATCTCAAATATTTTACCTTGTCCTTTTTGTCCTACTTCTATCTTTAATATCTTCTCAGATGGTTCTTTTTCCATGCCAAAGAGAGGATTGCAAACCAATGCTATGCTTACCAGTAATTTTGTATACTTCATTTTTTTCCTTTTTAAGAATTATCAAGATATAGCCTTATGGTACCAGAAATTCTATTTGGATTTCAATGATTTGTATGTATGAGTTAATGGGATCATTATGGAAAGTTTTGGAAAAATTGCCTATACTATAAACAAAAACATTAAACGGCCATTTTTGATAACCATGAATTTATAGGCAGGTCATGAACGAAGAAAAAAATATTCATCCAGAACAAGCTACAGGGTCAGAAGAACATCAGGTCCGGGTTGAGAAAATAAAAAAAATACGTGAACTTGGGATAGAGCCATGGCCACAAACCAAGCCAGTGAATGCGACCTGCCAACAAGTCAAAGATGAATTTTCTGAGCATGCTGAATCTAAGGAATACCAAGTAGCCGGGCGCATACTCACTTCGCGTGAGCATGGTAAAACAGCGTTTGTAACCATTCAAGATCGTAGTGGCAGATTGCAGGTATATATTCGCCAAGATAAGGTGGGACAAGAGTTATTCAATTTTTTCCAGCATTACACAGATATTGGTGACATTATCTGGTGTGCGGGGCAGTCATTTAAAACAAAGACGGGGGAAATTACCCTCAAAGTTTCAGATATTGCATTATTAAGCAAATGTTTACATCCACTTCCGGAAAAATTTCATGGTATTGCAGATACAGAAATTAAATATCGCCAACGATATCTCGATTTAATAGCAACACCGGAAAGTCGTGAACGATTCAAAAAACGCTCACAAATTATTACCACCATGCGTCATTTTTTTGAAGAGCATGATTTTATGGAGGTAGAAACGCCGATGTTGCATCCTATTGCAGGTGGTGCAACGGCAGAGCCGTTTATAACGCATCATAATGCATTGGATATGGATTTATATTTACGCATTGCGCCGGAGCTGTATCTTAAACGATTGGTTGTTGGTGGATTTGAGCGTGTGTACGAGATTAATCGCAATTTTAGAAATGAAGGTATATCTACACGTCATAATCCTGAATTTACTTCAGTCGAATGGTATATTGCTTACAAGGATTACCGCTGGATGATGGATTTTACCGAACATATGCTCAAAAAAATTGCGCAAGCGGTATGTGAAGATGCAGCAATGGTACCATATGCAGATTATACCCTTAACTTTACCGTGCCATTTATGCGTATGACCATGCAAGAGGCAGTGGTGCAGTATGCCAACTGTTCTACAGAAGATTTAAGTGCACAAAATATTGATAAAGTACTTAAAAAACATGGCATAATGTTAGAAGACAAGCAAGCAACATGGGGACATAAATTATATACATTGTTTGAAGAGCTTGTCGAAAAGCAATTAATTCAGCCAACCTTTATTACGCAGTTCCCGGTTGAAGTTTCGCCTTTGGCTAAACGCAATCCAAAAAATC
>Ga0055451_10000384_pt1 | contig 17623 bp, 16 predicted proteins | sample China_Galinas_PW_3_FD_57745 | JGI IMG/M metagenome (GOLD analysis project Ga0055451, IMG submission 57745) | Wetland microbial communities from San Francisco Bay, California, USA, that impact long-term carbon sequestration - China_Galinas_PWB_D2 | ecosystem: Environmental > Aquatic > Marine >... | reverse complement strand
GGACTCGGGTTGCGGGAGCGAGCGAACCACGCCTCGTCGGTCTGAGGGCAGCCTCGTTAGTGCTAGTCGAAGAAGCGTCTCGGGGACGTTTCTTCGACGAGCGGCACGGTCAGTCGGGGGCGATCCAATCGCCGTAGAGCTCGGGCCGGCGGTCGCGCAGGAACAGGCGTCGCGCGTGCGAATCCGCGGCAGCGGCGAGGTCGACGTCGCAGTAGAGGATCTCTTCGCTCGACTTCCCGGCACGTGCGATCACGTTGCCGCTGGGATCGCAGACGAACGACTCGCCCGCGAACTCGAGCCGAGGCTCCTTGCCGACGCGATTGCACAGCGCCGTGAAGTAGCCGTTCTGGAATGCAGCGACGCGCATCTCGGCTTCGTAGAGGCCGTCGGGCCACTCGTCGACCGCCCCGGCCTGAGGCACGATCACGAGCTCGGCCCCGGCGATCGCGAGCGCGCGCATGTACTCGGGATAGTGCCGGTCGTAGCAGATCGCGATGCCGATGCGTCCGGCCGTGGTCTCGTAGACCGACGCACCACGGTCGCCGGGCGTGTACCAGCTCTGCTCGTGGAAACACGGGTAGTCGGTGATGTGGATCATCCGAGTCACGCCGAGCAGCCGGCCATCGCCGTCGATCACGGGCGACGAGTCGTAGGTCTCTTCGCCCGCACGCTCGAAGAGGTTGAGCGCGATGACCATGCCGTGCTCCTCGGCCTTCGCGGCGAACGCTTCGGTCGTCGGTCCGGGTACCGGCTCGGCGCGCTCGCGTGGGTCGCCCGTGGCGGGCTCCTGCGGCCAGAACGGGTCGAACCCGAGCTCTGCGAAGCAGACGAGGTCGGCACCTGCGGCGGCCGCCGCATCGACAGCGGCCAGTCCGCGGGCGCGATTGGCCTCACGATCCGGGGAGCACGGCTGTTGCACGAGCGCGATCTTCAAAGCACACCTCCGAGAACCCACCACCAGACCAGGGCGGCGACCAGGACGATGGCGGCGACCAGCCACAAGCGCTTCGGAAGAAGCCCCTCGGTGTGCTCTTCCTCACTGTAGAAGTCAGGAATTTCGACTGACTGATACCGGATCTCCTCCTCGGACTTCCAGCCGGTCAGCTCGTCGCTGCCGCACTCGGGACAGGCCAGACGCCCTTCGAGATACTGCGCGCCGCAGTTCGGACACACCAGGGTTCGCTTCCGCCCCCGCTTCTTCATCGAGCCGTCCAGGATATCGCCGCCACGGGTGGGTCCGAAATCGTCGAGAAAATGGGAAATCCGTCTGCGGTTCGAGCGTCGAATCCGCTTTGAAAACCTAGAGAGAGTGTACCTGTGCCGGTGGGCAACCACCGGTGAGTCATCCCTCCTGCCGGCAGAGGCTTCGGCCTCTGTTCCCCCAAGGTCCAAGCAACCGAACGCGGCCGGGTAGGCAGACGAAGGCCGCAACACGGCAGGAGGCGACAACAGGGAGGCAGAATAGCAAGAAGGGAACAGGCCCCTGCCGCCGGCGAAGCCGGCTTGGCGGGGGCCTCTTTTTTGGGCTAGTGACTCCCGTGCCCCGATCGCCGCTCGCCGTCGCGCAACGCCGCCACGATCTCCTCCCCGTAGGCGTCGACACGCCACTGCTCCATCAAGTCGAGGGCGGCCAACTCGGCAACCGAGTCCGGCCCGTGCTCGAGCTCCGCGAGCTGTTCGACGAGCTCGCGGTGGAGGATCAGCGAAGGATCGGTCGGGCGCTGCTCGGCGCGGGCCTTGCGCCACTTCTTGAGCCGCTCCAGCCGCTTTCGGATCCGGTCGCGTCGGGCGCGATCGCCAGCCTGGCCGTTGGCGGGGACGACGTGCTCGGGCAGCTTCTCGGCTGCGCGAACGACGTCGAGCAGGGCGTCGCCGTGGCGTTTCATGCGGGAGGGGCTCAGCACCGCGCCGAGTGCGCGCCGATCGGTCGGCCGCGCCGTCGCGATGCTCATCAGCTCGGTGTTGCCGAGAACCTTGAACGGCGGCACGTCGATCTTCTCGGCCAGTCGTTCGCGCCACGCGTGCAGCTGTTCGAGCGTCCGCCGCTGGCGGCTGTCGAGCCGCTTGGCGCCCTTGATCTTGAGCCACGAGTCGGGTCCGGGCCCGGGCGGTTTCGGGACCATCTGTGTCAGGCGCCGGCACTCCCCATCGACCTCGAGCCGCACGATCGGATCGCCGCAGGCGTCGATGCGAGCCGACAGTCGGTCGGCGAGCTCGATCAGGAAGTGGGTATCGAGCCGGGCGTAGTCGAGCTGGGCCGCGTCGAGCGGGCGCTTGCCCCAATCGCTGCGCTGGTAGCGCTTGTCGAGCTTGACCCCGAACTCCGCTTCGACGAGGGCGGCGAGCCCGACCGCATCGTGGCCGAGGGCGACCGCCGCCACCTTCGTATCGAACAAGCCGTCGAGCTGGACCTCGTATTCACGGCGAAGCAGGATCAGGTCGAACTCGGCGTCGTGGAACACCTTGGTGACCGAAGCGTCCTCGAAGACCTCGAACAACGGCTCGAGATCGAGCCCGGCCAGCGGGTCCACGATGAAGTCCCCGTCGACCGTCGAGATCTGGATCAGGCTCACGCGCTGCCGATACGAGAAGAACGAGTCGGCCTCCGTGTCGACCGCAATGCGATCGACATCGCGGATGGCATCGAACAACCGGTCCATGCCAGCCACGTCGTCGATGAAATCGGGGGGGGCCAAGCTTTCCATCACGTCCTGATTGGGCACTCTATACGGTCTCGGGAGGAACCCGGGGTGACATTCGTTGGACTGCCAATGGACCGGGACGCGCGGGATTGCAACTCGTGTTCCCCGCCCGGTTCCGAGACCTCGCCGGCGAGTCTGCCCGCCCCCAGCCGGATCTCGTGACCGGTCTCGCCCCCGCCGGCCTCCGCGAGCGTGCTGCTTTCGACAAGTCGCGCGGCAGGCTACCCTCTTTCGTTCACCGACTCGACCCACAAGGACAAGAATGCTGTATTCCACCCTGATCGTCGCCCTGGCCTTCGCCCAGGACGTCCAGGGGCCGATCGGGCCCAAGCCCGGTCCGGGCTTCGCCGCTGAGACCGTTCCAGCTCAGATCACCGGCACCGTGACCACCGCCGGCAAGCCCGTCGCAGGTGCCAGAGTTCTCGTCGTCCGGCGCCGGTATCCGCTCATGGACGGCATCTCCAAGCTGGCGCGCGCGGTCGTGACGACCGAGGCGACGACCGACGCCGACGGGCGGTACTCGGTCAACGTCCCGGCCTGGCGCAACCTGATCGTCTACGCCCAGAAGGACGGGCGGATCAGCAAGGTCGCGACCGGAATCTCGTGGCCCGAGACGCCGGAAGTGCCGCTGGCGCTGGGCAAGCCGTGGACCGTCGCCTGCGATCTCCGCTACGCCGGCAAGCGGCTCGCGGGCAAGGTCGGGTTCGAGCTGGTGCGGATCTCGCCCAAGAACGAGAACCCGCCGCTGACGATCGCGGGCGAGTCGGACGAGCAGGGCCGCATCCGGGTCGAGAACCTCCCCGACGGTCCCTGGCAGCTGATCCTGTCCGGGGCGACCCGGCGTCTCCCGCATCCGGTAGTGCTCGGCAACTTCGTGGCCGCCGGAACCGGCCCGGCACTGGTGCCAACGGTGGAGCTCGAAGACGCGATCACGCTCGCGGGTCAACTGCAGAACACGAACGGTGCGCCGCTCGAGATCGCGGGCGTGCACATCGAGGCCCTTGACCCGATGCACGAGGCCGAGGCGACGACCGACGCGAACGGAAGGTTCACGCTCGCCGGACTGCAGAAGGGACCCGGCGCGACGCTGCTCGTCCACGGCAAAGGCGTCGTGAAGACGATCCTCGCGACCTGGCCCGGGCTCGGCCCACAGGATCCTGCGCCACAGATCGTGCTGCGCCTGCGGAAGCGACACGGCTACTCGGGTCGGGTCGTCGACCTGTCCGGTAAGCCGGTGGCCGGCGCCGACGTCCTGATCAAAGGAGCCATCCACACGGTCGGGATCCCGGTCAACGACATCTCGATCCCCATGAAGACCGATGAGAACGGTCGTTTCAGCACCGACAGCCTCGACCCCGTGGCGACGTACCACCTGATCGTCATGGCCCAAAACGGCGAAGCGCAGCCGGTCAAGTCGTTCAGCACAATGGACGCACTCGCTCAGACCTTCCGGCTCGGCGGGCGCAGGGCCTACGTCGAATTGCAGTGGAAGGATGGCAAGCAGCCGACGAAGCCCTTCAACGTCTCCGTCTTCGGACCACGCGAAAGCGGCATCATCAGCGAAGCGAAGCCGTTGGCGGCCGTTACGCCGAACCACTACGTCACGCCCTGCCTGCTCGAAGGAACCTACGCCGTCGTCGTCAGCTCGAAGGAGGTCGGGATCTCGACGACCGAGCTCAAGATCGAGTCTGGCAACAACGCGCCGCCACGGGTCGAGGGCTTCGTCAACGCGGGCCGGGCCAGACTGATCCAAGGCACGGTCGTCAACGCCAGCGGACACCCGCTCGCCGACCAACAGGTCCGCATCGACCGAGCGGCCGTCAAGGTCGAGGGCGGAGGTTCATGGGTCGACATGGTCATCGATCAGGTCAAGTCCAAGCTGTTCCCGCAGGAGCAGTTCCCGAGCCAGGTCAAGTCCGGCAAGGACGGGAGGTTCGCGATCTGGAGCGTCGAACCGACGCGGGTGATGAACATCGTCGTGCTACCGCCGAACACGAAACCCGCTGGGCCGCAGACGGCCTCCGCCGAGACCACGGTACCCGACATCAACAACACGACCGGCGAGATCAAGATCGTCGTCAAGTGAGCTGACGTGCGGCATCGGACACACACCGCCGTCGTTGTCCTGCTGTGCGCCGGCGTTGTCGCTGCGCAGAACCACAGCGCGAAGCCAACCGGGACCGCGCGCGTCATCGGGGAAGTCAGCGCTCGCTCCGGCCAACCATGGCCGGGTGCAGTCGTGTATCTGTTCTCGCAGGCGGTCCCGGGTGTCACGCAGATCTACGTGACGGATCTGCAGCGGGTCACGAGCAACGACCGTGGTCGGTTCCGAGCGCAGATCCTGGCCGGGCGACCGTACACGGCATGGGCCGTCTCGCCGCAAACCGACAGCGAGCCCGAGGGGGTTCGGTTCACGGGATTCGTCGAGTCCGTGTTCGCGGGGAAACCGGTTCGGTTGCACGAGGCGGCTCAGGGCGGCCGGTTTCCAGCGGTCATGATCGAAGCCACGAAGGCCTGGGCCGAGCAAGGCCCGCTCACGTTCTCGGCTCAGACCCGCAGCGCCAACATCTGGAGCCGCGAGCTGAAGCTGCAAGAGGGCGGCAAGCTCGTCGTGCCCGGAAGCCTCGGCGAGAGCGCCAGGCTCGAGATCCGGAGCAAGGCCGGGATACTGATCGCCGCGGTCGACCTCGAACGCGACGACGATCCGACGACGGTGATGACCGTCAAGCTGCCGGCGCCGCGTCGGGTGCTGATCCGGACCGTCGAGAAGGGAAACGACAAGCCGATCGCCGGCGCGACGCTGTTTCGCAAAGCCGACTATCAGACGCAGGATTGGCGCGCGATCGCCAAGACCGAGGCCGATGGGTTCGCGGTCGTCGTGCTGCCCGCCGCGAGCGCAGCGATTCCGACCGAGGTTGCGATCGGCCCGATGCGGGCAGCGGCAGCTACGCACTCTCTGGCAGGATCGAGCTCCGGAACGGTGAGGATTCCACTCGACCGAGATATCGACAAGGTCAGAAAGGCCAACGAAGCCGACTGTGTGATTCAGCTCATGCCGGGTCATGCCCTGACGGGCACGCTGATGGTCGACGAGACTCGTCCGGCATCGGGCGCGTGGCTCGTGCTCTACACTTCGGTTCCGAGCAGCCCGACGAGTTGGACCCACTACCGCGAGCCCATGGTGTTTCGCACGGCCGAGGATGGCCGCTTCGCGATTCCAGGACGTCACGACTCCTGCGCACACCGGCTCTGCGTCGTGCTCGAAGACAGGTTTCTCGCAGCTCTCGAAACCCGGCAGGCGTACCCGGCACATCCGCTTGCATGGCTGTCGTTGGCCGGCGACGACCGCACGAGGCAGCTCGGCACGCGGAGACTCGATCAGCTGAAGGCGAGGGACCTCTTCGTCCGCAACGAAGACGGGTCGCCGGTGAGCTGTCCGGATCTCCTGATCGGCTCGCCCCAACTTCGCGTCGACCGCGGGATCGGACCCTACTATCCACTCATAACGTCGCTCGGGCGCCGGGGGCGGGCACGCGTGTTCGCATCGAGCTTCGACCAGATGGTCGTCGTCGCGGCCAAAGGCGGCGTGTTCGCGGAACGGGACCTGCGCAAGCAGGACACGAACCCCCGGTTCGAGATCGTGCTGCCGGAAGCGACGATGATCACGGGCAAGGTCACCGACTCGCGCGGAAAGCCGGTCGCGAATGCAACCGTCCACCTGAGCGTATCGTCCGCGACCAACATCTCCACGTCGCGGTTCCTCAGCAAGCTGCCGAACAGCAGCACCAAGACTGGTGACGACGGCAGCTATCAGCTCTGGGTTCGCAAGCGCGCGACCTATCGCGCGTGGGTATCTGAAGACTCGGCGTCATCGACGAATCGCAGTCAGCGCCAAACGGTCCAGGTCGCAGACGGGCCGGTCCAGGGTTTTGACTTCCAGATGCCAGGTTCCACAGCCGAAAAGGCCGGTAGGAAGGATCTTCCGCTTCCGGTCGACGGTCGCCGGAAGCGCTGATCCGAACCATCGCTTCGGAGCCTGTTCGTTGTGCGCACGAGCCTGGGTCTCGTTCTGGGGATGTCTTGCGCTGCCGTCCTGACGGCAGGCGTTCGATCCCAGCAAACGCACGATCGCCGACGGGTTCGAGGAATGGTCCGAACGCTCGATGGTTCTCCCTGGGCCTGCGCCCACGTCACGCTCGTCTCCAATCCGTTCGCGCAGAACGAGTCTCTCGGCCACGTGGACCGGCTCCATGTGCTCGCCGACGAACGCGGCCACTTCAACGCTCGCTTGCTCCGTGGCCGCAGCTACACGGTGTGGGGATGGTCGCAGCCGCAGGCCGAGATCGCTCGAGTCACGAGGATCTGCCACGACGTCATCGCCGGCGAGTCGATCCACCTGAGCGAGAGCGACACACCGCGACATGCATACAGGGTCGCGCTCGACGGGCTCGCCGCGTGGTCGAGTCATGCGCCGATCGAGGCCCGGATACGGTGCACGACTTCGAGCAACACCCTGAGCCTGCCGGTCGAGATCGACGCCGACGGCACCGGACAGCTTCCTCCGGTTCCGACGGACGCGGCCTACCTCGAGGTGACCGCGCACAGCGGGCAGCCGTTGTTGATTCCGAGCCCGCGTCTCGAGTTGCGCAGCGACAAGCCGAAGTCGCAGGCCAAGTGGAGCATCCCTCCGCCGTTTCCCGTGCTCGTCAAGGTCATCGCGCAACGCGACCGGGCACCGATCGCCGGTGCGTGGATCTTCCACAAGACACGCAACGTGAAGAGCATCATCGCGACGACTGACGATCACGGGTTCGCGGTTGTCCACTGGCCGGTCGCGCTCAACTCACGCCGCACGGTGTTCGGGTACGCCGGCAAGCCGGGCTTCGCGGACCGGATCGGCAACCTCGAACCGCCGACCGACGGTGAGCGCGACGTCGAACGGCTGCGCGCCAAGGACCGGCCCGACATCGTGTTTCCCCTGACCCGATCGACGAAGGTCACCGGCCGCCTGTGGATCGGCGACGAGCCGGCCGCGAACACGCCGCTCGCCCTGACCGGGGGCGGCGGCATCCCGACCTACTGGAAGACCGACGCAGACGGCAGGTTGGCCGCGACCTTGCCATATGCGAGACACGGCTACCGGTTGTGCGCCGTCCTCGACGCTGCTCAGATCCAGAAGCTGTCACGCACACGAACGCCACTGACCCCGACAGTGTGGATTGCCGCGAGTTCGCGACCGATCCAAACCAACATCGAGCTCGGCGACATTCACCTCGATCGGCTCCATCAGGTCCGGCTCACCGTTCGCAACTCCGACGGCTCACCGGCCGGAGCCGCGCGATTGTATGTCGTGCGGTCGACGCTCAACTACAACCGGACCGCGGCACTGCGCTACGTCGCGAACCGCCGGGGACGCCTGTGCCTGTTGATGCCGCAGGTCGAGGCGTTGACGATCGGGGCGTGGAGTCATGGAGCGGTCGGAGCGTGCGAGGTCGACCTCTCGGGCGAGCCGAAAGCCACGCAGGCAATCGATCTCGAGCTCATGCCGAGGACGTCGGTTTCCGGCCGCGTCGTCGACCAGGACGGCGCGCCCGTCAGCGGCGTCCGGATCTGGCCCGGGCTGTACGGAACCGCCGCGCGAGGACCCGAGCGGCTGCTTCTGCAGATCCAGCAGTCACGTGCGACCTCCGATGACGAGGGCCGTTTCGCGATCGATCTGCCGCTCAACCGCGCGCACTACAAGCTCTACGGCTACCTGCGCCGCGGCAGCCAAACGCACCGCCTCGTCGAAGAGCAGATCGAGCTGCGCGAGAAGTCGATCACGGGACTGCAGTTGAACCTCGTGTTGCCGGCCGCGCCCCCCCACAGCGGACCCGGGCGGCGCTGACGACGCTCATTTGTCCGACTCTCGCTCGACACGAACCAGAAGGTCGATCAGCTGCTCGGCCATCTGCAACGCAGCGTTCTGGTCCTCGGGCTTGGTGTCGAGGTAGCAGGCCCGTTCGAGCGCGACCTTCAGCAGGTAGGCCTCACGCGCGTCGAGAGTGATGCGAATCGGATATCCGGTCGCAGTAACAGCTTCGATGTCCATCCCCCCATCTTCGCATCCGGGAGGTTCGACTGCATGGGTTCTGTACACATCGATTCGTCCAACCCGTCCCCAAGCCCCGGTGGCGCCGCGGCATCCGAACCGGCACGCGATAGCGTGCAGATCGGGTTTCGAGACAGTCGATAGAGAGCACGAACCGACTCGTACGAGCAATCGGAGCACCCGTGAATCTCAAGGTTGTCAGCCTCGTCATCCTGGCCTTCGTCATCGGCACAGTCTCGCTGGTGACCGAGACCCGCTACTCGGGCCGAGACGACGTGGCGGCTCCTCCTCGCCTCGCGACGAAAACACGACCGTCCGGCCACGACTGGATCATGGGAGGCCAACCCGGTGAGAGGGGTGCGGTCGCTCCGCCCGCGGGCACGAAACGGAAAGAGCCAAAATCGGAACTCGAACGCCGGCTCTCCGCGATCACCGGCGCGAGCTTCGTGGAACAGCGGAAGATCGTGTTCGAAGCGCGGGAGAACCTCGGTTTCCTGGAGGAGCCGCTCGGCGACGTCCTTCGCGACCAGAACTACCACTTGTTGCGGGAAGCGATCTGGCTGGCCGGCGAGCTCAGGCTCCAGAGCTGCCTCCAGCAGCTCCGAGGCCTCGCCCGTACGGCCTACGAAGTCGACGTCCGACTCGCCGCGTTTCGCGCAGCCGAGCTGATCGAGCCGTGGTCGATCGAAAGCCTGTTCCGGTTCCTGACCGATGACGACGCGCGTGTCGCGCAGACCGTTCTCGGCATCGTCAAGAGCCGCCAGGACTCCTCGCTCGGGTTCCTGCTCGATCTCATCCGCAAGGCCGACGACGACGTCCGTCAGGCCGTTGCGCGACGCCTGCCCGAGCTCCTCGACCCCAACCAGATCGCCCAGCTCACGACCGGCGGGGCCACCTCCAACACGATGCAGGGGATCCTGCTGGGCAAGGTGCGAAACGGGAACCCGGCGGAACAACTCGCCGCCCTCGAAGCGCTGGCTCACAACGGAGCGCCGCTCGTCGACACCGCGGCGATCTACGCGCTGCTGGGCGACCGGCGGACACCGCAGGCGACCAAGCGCGCGGCTCTGATCGCGCTCGAACGCACGCGGACGGTCGATGCCGACAAGGTCGCGAGACTCTTGCCGCAGATGGACGCGACACTGCGCTTCTACGCCGCGCGGTGCCTGGTCACGGCCGGCGACAACTACGGGCTCCATGTGCTCGCCCAACTCGCCCGCATCCGTCCCAGCACCCACCGCAGCATTCACGAGGCCGCGATCGAGCTCCTGAGCCTGCTCAGCGGGCACCAGTACGACGAAGCCTGGATGCGCCAGTGGACCATGAGCAAGCCGAAGCTCGCCAACGTCAAGCTGCCCGCACCGAAGCTGCTCGATTGATCAGTCGGCCGGCAGCAGGGTAGCGAGGTTCCGTCGCGCAGCGGCCTCGAACGCGGCACCCCACTCGGTCGAGAAGATCCGTTCCCGTGCGAGAACCCCCGCCGCGAAGCCGCGACTCGCAGCCTCGAACTCCTCGTCGCTCAGCCAGGATGCTTCACGCCGTAGATTCTCCCGGTTTGCGACGAACTGATCGGGCGGTGACGCGAGGCTGCGCAGGTCCAGGTCGATGACGATCGCCGAGCCCTCAGTGGTCGGCTCGTGGGCCTTCGTGTCCAGGACCATTCGCTCCACAGCCCTGATCCCCGCTTCGGGATACCCGCAGGCCGTCAGCCGCTCGACGGCCAGCCGCGCACTGTCGGCTTCGTTGGTCGTCGAGCCGACGTCGTAGACGGCGTCGTGGAACCAGATCGCCAGGACCTGGTCGTCGGTCAGCGAGAGCGCCCTACCGCGGTGCAGCATGTCAGCGATGTGCTCGATCGTGTGATAGTGCCTGTGCGGCTCCGCGTAGCGACGCGTCAGCTCGATCAGCAGGTCATCCATTGCTCCGACCGGCTGCGAACTCCTTGGCATCGATCCTCAGGACGCCGGCCTGTGAACGCGTCAGGTCGTAGACGCGCTTGCCGATCCGGAGCTCGGGCCCGGGCCACTCGACCGGCGGCAGCCCGTTGCTGCGCAGGACCAGCGATGGCTCGTTGCTCTTGATCCGCGTGAACCCGACGGATTCACCTCCGAACCCGACCAGCTCGACCCGACGCTCGCCGTACGTGAGCGTGATGTCCGATTCGCCGATCTCCAGCAGCCAACCGTTGCCCTTCGAACGCTCGACCGAGATCCGTGAGCCCTTCGCGAGGCTGCCGGTCGTCCAGCTGGCCGTTCGCGGCCCGCTGGCACAGGCAGCGAAGAGAATAGCGGCGGACAGCACGATCCGCCGGCTCCAATGGTTTCCGAGCATCGGATAGCTCCTTTGCGTTCTACGCGACGCCGACAGCATACTCTGGACGCGCGCGGAACAACCCCGCCAGTGCATCCTCGACCTTGATCTGCTGCTCGGGGGTCGCAACCTCCACGAACAGCTCCACGAAGTTGGGGTGCGTGACCCCGCTCTCGATGAACGTGTAGCGCTTGGCGTCCAGGATGGCGACGAAGAGGCGCTCCCTCTGGCCAGCATCGAGCTCTCGGCCGAGATACTGCGAGAGGTTCTCGACGTCGTAGCGCGACTGGGTCTGCAGCAGACCGTCGACGGCGGCCACGAGCCCGATCAGGTCGTCGATGGCGGCCTCGCGATCGAGGTCCGAAGCGCCCTCGAAGTAGCGCAGGGCCTCGTTGTGGTCCATCTTCGCGTGCTGCGCCTCCTCGAGCCAGTGGGACCTGAAGATGCGCTCGGTCAGCGGGTCGAGGTCCTCGCTCGGCGCGAAGCACTCGCGGAAGTGCCGCTGCGTGAACCACTCGATACAGGCGATCAGCATCATCACCGCACCGGGGCTCTTGCTCATCACGAACTGCGCCGTCTCCTGCTGCCCGCCGAGCAGCCGAGTCTCGAATCCGAGCGTGTCGTTGACCCGGTCGCGCACCTGTCGGAACAGATTCATGTGCTTGACCTCCTCGGCTGCGAAGTTCGCGAGCGCGTCGAACGCCTCGCGATCCCCGATGCCATGGTCCTTTGCCAGCTCGGTCACGGTAGGAGCGATGAACTCCTCGACGTAGCCGAACAGGTGCGCATACGCAGCCATCTCGACGTGGGTCAGCTTGCGCCGGGACTCGGCGTCGAGCCATGGCACGCTGTCCTTGCCTGACAGCCGCGACGGAAGCCAGTTCTTGGTCGGATCGAACGCGCGATCCCCGAGGACGTCGTCGATGCGCCAGTTCACCTTGTAGGCGTTCTGCAGACAGTCCTGGAACGAGTAGGTTTTCATTATCGGGCTCCTGGGTTGAGTGTCCGTGCCCGACCTCGCGTCGAGCGCAACGCCCCTTGCGCATCGCTCTCGCTCGTACCGGTTGACTAGGAGTCCACCGGCCTGACGTCGACGTAGGCGTCCTTCGGCGCGCCCGCGATCGAGATCGAACCCGGGCACGAGCGCACGAGCTTGCGCGCCCCGGGCTCGGTGACGTTGAAGAACTCCACGCACGACGAGCACACGCCGGCGTTCTCGGTGACGCTGTAGGGCACCTCCTCGCCGTCGATCACCGTCGTGTGGCGGCGGGCCAGGAAGTTGGCGTGGTTGGCGCGATGTCCGAGCCAGTGGTGGCGCAGTCGCTCGCCGCGCCGCCAGGCGCGCGTGAACGTGAAGTAGATCTTGAAGAACAGCGGCTCCCACCACTTGACCTTCTCCCAGCCGCTCGGACGCCGGGACCGGTATTCGTCGGTCTTGGTCAGCGCGACCAGCTCCTGCTCGCTCGGGAGCCGCTCGGGAACGAAGTCGGACAGCTCGAGCTCGGCATCGAGGTAGCGATCGAATTCGCCGGGCAGCCGCTCGCCGGTCATCAGCATCGTCGCCCCGGCGCGGGCGGAGTCGCGGTACCACGAGCCCTGGCGCGCGCACAGGCGGTTCCACACGTCGGGCACGGCGAAGAACACGTGCTTCCCCGAGGCCCGGAGCACCTCGCACTGCGTCAGCCGCGCCGGCGAGACTGTGTAGCCCAGCGCCTCGAGGCGCGGCTTGAACACCGCTGGGTCGAAGTCGTCGATCCAGTAGAGAAACCGCCTGAACTGATCCTGCTTGCTCATCCGCGTCTCCGAACCGTGTGTGACCTTCGCCAAAGGGTAGACTGATCACACACCTCGAACAGTTGACCAGGAGTCCACCGCCGGGCACGGAGTAGCTCATGCCACAGTCCACACGCAGCCGCCTCGTAGAGTCCGCCAACCGCCGCTTCTATCGCGACGGGTTCCGCGGCGTAGGCATCGACCAGATCCTGGCCGACGTCGGTATCTCGAAGACCGCGTTCTACAAACACTTCGAGAGCAAGGACGAGCTCGTGCTCGAGGTCCTGCGAGACCAGGACAACTGGCTGCGCACGACGTTCGCCGAGCTCGTTCGGGAGCGTGGTGGGGATTCTCCGTGCAACCAGCTGCGCGCGCTGTTCGACGTCGTCGAACAGGTCATCGAATCCGACCAGTATCAGGGTTGCTTCTTCGTCAACGTCGCGATGGAGTTCCCGCTTCCGCACGACCCGGCCCACGTGGCCGCAGCACGCAACAAGGACGCGATCGAGCGCTTCGTGACCGAGATCGCCGAGAAGGCCGACGCCGAAGACCCGCTGGCGCTGGCCAAGGAGCTGTGCCTGATCATGGACGGCGCGTACGTGATGCGTCAGGTCACCGGCGACCCCGCGACAATCACGTATGCCCGCCGTGCGGCCGAACGGGCGATTCGCGCCTACGTTCGCGAGTCCGAGACCGGGTCTGATTAGGCCGGCTGCCAACCCCGGGTCCGTTCGGTGTCGCCCGCTCCGCACACACTACGGGCCGCCTACTCGATCACCAAGTCCTCACCCACCCTCTTTCGTGGACAGGATCGGGGATTGCAGGTCATAGTCCCGTCCTGCCAAGAGGACCCGAACCCGATACTCACCAGCGGTAGGGACGCTCCAGAAGGTGTCTGCGGATAGCTCCTTCCTGTCCTCCGGCAGCCCCACCGTAACGTTCCGGCAAGTCATCCATAGGTCGTCGTCGAACGCCTTGACCCGCTTTCGAATCATCACGTGGTACGGGCGCTTCGCGCCGCGGGTCAATCGGAGCGCGAACTTCCTTCCCTCCTCGAGCAGCACGTACTTGCCCGGTTCGTTGACGTGGACCACGACCTCGTCCATCCCGGGCGTGACTCTCACGGGCAGGAACACACACGCGCCTAGGTTGGCCAGCACGAGACGAACGGGCCTGCTGAGCTTGCGAAGCACGAAGCCACGGGGATCGGTCTGTATCATTCCGTATCCGTCGCCACGGTCCGCTGTCGGATAGTAGGTAAGGCTCTTTCCCTTCTTCGAGATGAACGGTTCGACGCTTGGGCGACTTCCTCGAACGAGCACCAAGACACCGGTCTCCAGCGACACGGGAACGGCCAGTTCGCGGCCACCCCAAACTCTGCCGCGAACCCTCCATGCACAAAACGACCATCCCGCAACTGGCCGACGAGGACAGAGCACTTGCGAATGTCATTGGGAACCGGAAGGAACTTCACGAGCAGAGCCGGCTTGCGCACGATCGAGAGAAGCACCTGACCCGGCGCGACGACTTCTCGAGGCTTGGACGACAGCACGTCGCCGGAGGACTCGAGCGAGACCGAGAGCCTCGTTCCATGCGGTACTCGGAGAATCGCTTCATGGGTCCGCATCCGGTGGGACAGGCTCCTGTTCGCTCCGAGCGCCCCTCTCGGGGCGACCATCGGAGGCTGCTCGATCACCGAAGCGTCCAATTGTGCAATGCCCATCACCAGCTCCGTGCGATCGAGATCAGGTGCGCGAACACTCACGTCACAAAGCTCATGAAGAGCCAAGGTGTGCACTCCAATGGCGGGGCGACCGCCTCCCTCGCGCCTCAGATCGAATTGCTGTGCCCAGTGTTCTCCCAGTGCAACGACGAGCTTGGTGCCCGAGCCGGCGCCCAACGCGTCCACTTCGAACCTCCCGTCGTCGTCTGTCTGGACGGTGCGCGTACGGGCCGGGTAGCCGTCCACAATGAGTTCGATCGACCGGCGCACGAAGGGCAATCCGGTGATCGAACTGACAACTCGAATCGTCAGGCCAGACCCGCGATCTTCGGACTCGCGAATACCGGAGCTGCTTGCATTGGAACCACCTGTCCGGCCCGCGACCGTCTCACTGGCGGTGGTGATGGCAACGTCTTCTGTTGTGGAGCGCCGGTTACCGTCCGCGAAGTAGTAGGCCGCTAGCCCACCAGCTAATCCGGGAAGCAGTACGCCGACGACGAGGATTCGCTTCCTGATCATCGAAACGCTGTCTCTCTTCTCGCGGATTGTAACCGCGTCCCGAAGCCGCCGTTGCAAGAGAGTGAGAGTCAAGCGGAAGAGGCGGCCGAGCGGGCGATTCGAGCCTACGTTCCCGATCCGGAGCCGGGAGGGGCGTAGACGGGCTGCCAGCCGAGGTCGCGTTTGGCGTTCGCGTTGGATGCGCCGTTCTGCTCGCACATCAGGTAGATCGCGTACGAGCCGGCCATGACTCGCGCGAGCAGCTTGGGCACATGCCAGGGCCTCTTCGCGCCGAGCGACCTGGCATAGCTCGGCAGCCATTCCCCGACGCGGACCGGGAAATCGTCGACAATGTTGTAGATCCCGTGCACGTCCAGGGTCGCCGCGAGCACGGTCGCAAGGGCGGCGTCCTCGATGTGAACGAACGAGAACACCCCGTCGCCGTCACCGACGATCGGCACTCGGCGGCGCAACACCTCGCTCGCGAAGTGTCCGGTCGCGGCGTAGGCCGTACCGGGCCCCGTAAGGAACCCATAGCGCAGCACGACGGAGTCGCAGTCCGCGGTCACCACGGCATGCTCGAGCGTGTCGACCGCGGCGATTACAGCGCGCCAGGCTTGCGGCGCGGCCGTGTGCAGCGGGTCGGTCTCGACGTGAGGCGAAGAGCCGCAGGGGGCGTACGCGAACGCGATGCTCTGCGCGACGTAGCGCCGCGTTCCCACGCGTTGCGCCGCGGCGAGCAGCAGCTCGTTGCCGCGGGTGCGCAATCGATTCGTCGCCTCGAGCTGTCGGCCGATCTTCCGCGGATCGAGTTTCTTGGGTATCGCCGTGAGCTCGTTGATCACGACCTCCGGCCGCACGCGCTCGAACACGGCCGCCAACGCAGACTCGTCGAACACGTCGAGGACGACGGGCTTGCCGCCGGCCGCCTCGATCCGCCGCGCTCTGGCCGTGTCACGCGTCGTGCCGAACACCTCGTGTCCGTGCCCGACGAGCTGCTGGATCAGAGGGCCCCCGATGACTCCGCTGGCTCCGGCAACAAGGATGCGGTTCGGGCCCGGACTACCGGTCATGGCGACCTCCTCCGTACCACATGGTCGCACACGGTGGCGCGACCGAGGTTGACTTCGAGTCAACCCGGCCCGCGTCTACCTCCGTCCCCGTGACCGTGCTTCGCCGCGACCGTGGCCGAATCGGCTCGCACGGGCCGCACCGCGCTCGCGGCTCTCGTGCTGGCGTTCGAGCCGTCTGGTGTTGGCGCGGTGGCTGCTGTTTCGCCACGAGTGGTTCTCTCGTGTCTGCCACGTGCCGTCCCTGTCGCGGCGGTGGATCCGACCGTCGCGATCGGCATAGATGTTGTTGCGCCCGGGCATGGCGCGAATGATGCTCCGCGGCGGGCGCCTCTCCGGACGCTCGTCGATCCTGCCGGGGCGATGCGGCGGGCGCCTCTCCGGACGCTCGGCGATCCTGCCGGGGCGATGCATCGGGCGGACACGGGGACGAATCGCCAGACGGTGGCGGTAGAGGTTCACGTGCCGGTGGACGTTGACCGCGAAGTGGGTCCGGCGGTAGCCGCCATACCATCCGCCCCAATGGGCCGCGAGCCACGTCCCCGCGCCGAACCCGATCCTGAACGACCACCCGCTGTAGGGGCGATAGTGGACGGGGTAGCCGTAGGTCACCGGGCACGGGTAGTAGTGGCGGCGGCCGATGTAGGCCCGGTAGTGGTAGCCGGTGCCGTAGACGATCGTCGGCCCCCACACGTAGCAGCCGACGTAGCCGGGCGTGTAGCCGACGTAGACGACGGTCGGAGTCCAGCCATAGACGTGCACGTAGGTCACGTAGTAGAGCGGCGAGCTCGGCGGGATCGCGTAGATCGACGCCGGGATCCCCGTCGCGACGATCCACGGGCCGGTGGGACGGGCGGACACGTACCAGACCGCGTCGTCACAACAGTAGTACCTCCCGTCGTCGGCGAGGATGACGCGGAACGGCGTATTGTAGCCGTAGAGCAGCTTGGTGCCCACGATCGGCTCGAACCGGGGTTCCCCGTCGTACGTCACCACGATCGTCTTCGTACGCTCGACCTCCGCCGTCTGCGGGATGTAGGTATCCGCCACCGCGTCCTTGGCCTCGTCGGTACCCGGCACGAACGTGAGCACGTCGGCGTACTTGGAGTCCTTCGGGATCTTGGCGAAACCCGCGGGCAGCTTCGTGGGATCGACGAACCTCCACGGCCCGTCGAGTCCCTTGGCCTCGAACCAGCGTCCATTCAACGACAGGAAGTAGTCCTGGCTGTCGATGCGCAGGAACACGCGACTGTCGGTGTTGCTGACCGCGAGCAGCCCCGTCCCGGGAATCGGGGAATAGACGGGCTCGCCGGCCAACGAGATCAGCGCGGTCGGCTTCGTCACGACGATGATGCGATGGCCCTTGGCGGGCTTCGGTGCGGTCTCACCCTCGTTCTCGGCCTTGGGCCGCAGCCTGCTCGCGGCACGCACGACCGCTTCGGGCGGGCTCGGGGCC
>Ga0055451_10000381_pt1 | contig 17687 bp, 10 predicted proteins | sample China_Galinas_PW_3_FD_57745 | JGI IMG/M metagenome (GOLD analysis project Ga0055451, IMG submission 57745) | Wetland microbial communities from San Francisco Bay, California, USA, that impact long-term carbon sequestration - China_Galinas_PWB_D2 | ecosystem: Environmental > Aquatic > Marine >... | reverse complement strand
CCCACACCCCCCATCCCCCCACGCCACCGGGCCTTCCACACCACTCGCAGATCAGAAATCCGCGCGAAACACGAGGCTCCCGCCGGCGGTCGTGAACTTGTCGAGTTGCATGCCCCAGCCGAGCTGCAGGAACGCGGTGTCGCTGAACCGGAACAGGAACGGCGTGTCGATGCGGCCCTTGAAGCCGTCGAACTTGCGATCGCTTCCCGGGGCCCTTTGACCCCGCTCTTCGTAGTCGACGGTGCCGGCCGTGAGCTTGGGCTCGAATGCGACCTTGGGGCTCAGCGGGATCTCGGCGCGCACGGTGCCGATCCACTCGGTTCTGCGCAGCCTCAGGCTCGCGGCGGGGTCGTTGATGCGGCGGCCGTCTTCACGCTTGTGCACGTAGAAGCCGCCGACGGACAGCTCGATCCCGTCATCGAAGCTGTGCCACGATTCGACTCGGATGATCTCGAAGTCACGGTCGAGGTCCTCGGCGAGAGGATCGAGGGCGTCGTTCGTGCGCAGCTCCTTGCTCGTAAACTCGGTCTCGAGTGACGCGACGAGCGTGTGTCCCTCGTGGATCGGAAGCCTGCCTTCGACGAGGCCGATGTAACGCTCGAGCGCAAACCGCTGACCCGTGTCGTCGAACCGGATCCGCATCGGAAGCTGGGCGGAAACATCGAACCGCAGGTTGGCCGCGTCGACGAGCCCGAACCGACCGTTGAGCATCACGGCGTACGCGTCCTTCGTGTATACCGAGACATCCGACTTCCGGCTCGCGAAGTCGACGAAGGTGACCATGAACCGAAGGTCCGAGTCGGGCTCGGTGCGCGCGATGCCGAGCGACAGGTCGTCCTGACTCTTGTCGGTGGTGCCCTCGAGCTGGAGGAACGTGCTCCAGGTATCCGAGAACTTGTAGTCGAGCTCGAGGCCGACGCGCTGGTATTGCGTGTCCTGATTCTCGGATTGCAGGATCAGACCGCGGAACCCGAACCTGTCGTCGAGCTGGGCATCGGCAAGGAGTTTGCCTTCGATCGTCAGCTTCGTCGATGACGTGGAACCGCCCGCCCATGCCGTCCCGGGGATCCGAAAGTCGGGGTCGCGATCCATCCACGGCGGCTGGACCACGTAGGTGTAGCGGTCGATGAAGTAGGCCTCGCCCTGTGTGTAATTGCGCCGTACTCCTTCGGAGTCGCGGCCGAGGTATGCTGCGCGGTTCAGGTACTGGGCGCACACTGTGCTGGAAGCAAGCAACAACGCGAGCCCGGTCGGGAGGAGTCGTCTGCTCACGACAAGATCCTGCCGTGCCAACGCGCAATGCAACAGCCCCACGAAGTGCGAGTTCCGCACCTTCCAACCGACTTATCGAGACCAATCACTGCCATGAATGAAGAGCGACTGACGCCCGCCAGTCACGCGATCTCGATCAGGCCCCCGAGGCTCTGCTGATCGTCCCACGGCTCGATCGCGACGCGGTCGTTCGACTCGAGCTTCGTGTGATACTCGCGCAACAGGCTCATGAGCTGATCATGGTCTCCACCAGCGACCGAAGCAACGCGGCGCAACACCGCGCATGCCGACTGCCGCGACTTCTTGGACATCAGCGCGAGTTGCTCGAGCGCCTCGTCGCTCTTCTGGCATACCGCGAGCGGCCCGTAGTCCTTGACGTACTCGATCGCATTCGTAGCGAGGACCGGATCGAACTGCGCGCGCAAGAACGCCTGTTCGCCCTTGCTGAACCGGCCGTCTTCGATGAACAGGCGCAACATGAGCCAGATCAGGTGGCGGCACACGGCCCTCTCCATCTCCGCGACCGGGTGGTAGCCGGTGGATTCGGCGAGGTCGCTCGCGATCTTCTCCTCCATCTCGTCGGTCACGGTGCCCTGTACGCCGCGTTTCCCCGAGAGGTGGAAGAACATCTCGCTGGTGCTGAACAACGACATCGCGCGACAGCGGACGGTCCACAGCGGATGCGATGCGCGGGCGTCGCCAGAGCCCCCGTTGATCTCCTTGAGCTTGCGTAGCTGATCGCCGAATGCGGCGTAGTCGAACCGCAGGTACGGGTTACCGATGCCTGCTGCCGTCTTGAGGATGGCCCGGAACGCCGCATCGCCCGAGGGCGAGGCCAGGTAGCCGACGCGGTCGGCGCTGATCTCGGCCATGCGCGACAGCGATCGGAAGTTGATCGAATCGACCGAGCCGCCCTCGGGCGGGACTCGGCGATGGTGCTCCATGATGTAGTGACCGATCTCGTGACCGATCACGAACTCGAGCTCCTCGATCGTCAGGAGTTGGATCAGGCCCGAGGTCAGGCCGATGATCATCGTGTCCTTGTCGCGACCGCCCATGCAGTAGGCCTGGGGCATCGGCTCTCCGCTCACGAACGCCCGCACGCCGTCTTGGGGAAGCAGCTTGGTCTGCACCTCGGTGATTGCCCGCGCGAGGTCGGGGAACAGCGCCGGGACGATCTCGACTGCATGGCTGAGGTGGTCGCGGAGCCCGTGCATGTACTGCTCGTCGCACGATCCGTCTCCGATCTCGACGCCGAACAGGTCCGGATCATCGTCGCGGAACCTGACCGCCTGGATCCGCTTTCGAGTTTGTTTCCGAGCTGCGAACACGGCTGCTCCCTACCCGATGTGACGTTTGCGCGCGTCTTCGATCAAGCCCAACATCTCGGTGGCCTGCTCGCGCACGGCCTTGTCGCTGTGACTGACTCGCGAGTTCCACTTTCGGAACTGCTGGCTCAGGAGCTTGCGGACCTCGTCTTTCGACATGTCCGGGTTGATGCCGAGCACGGAGTCCGGGTCCTTGTTGGCCATCATGGTGACCGGCAGCGCCTTCTCGACCATCTCCTTGAACCGCGCTGCGTCGACCTCGAGGTGCTGGGCGATCTGCTCGATGACCGCCATCTCCGCATCCTCTGCGACTCCGTCGGCGCCCACGACCTCGAGGCACAGCTCGAGAGCGTCGTAGCGGTGCGCGTGGACGCCTTCGCTGACGATACGGTTACAGATCGTTGGAACGTCGACCGGCTGCCCCATCTTGGTCCCGGCCTGCAGGATGGCCTGGTTGAGCTCGTTCTTGATTCGTTCCGCGCGCTCGGCGTCGGTCTCGACCGACAGGCGCTTCTTGATCCAGTGTTGCACGACCTCGCCTTCGGTCTTGTCCATGACACCATCCGATGCGCTGACGAGGACCGCGAGCTGCACGGTCAGCTTGTCCATCTCCTGCTGGATGTTGTCGAGGTCGATGTAGCCGGGCTCCTTGACGTCGTATTCGAACGTGACTTCGTCGTAGACCTGGACTTCGTCGGTGTCGATTTCGACGATCCCGAAGCAGATCACGAGCTTGCGCCGGCCCCTTCGTGCGAACTGCAGCGCCTCGACCGGGACCTGGAACATCGTCATCCACGACTCGATGAACGCCAGCTCGCCGAACTCCTGTGGTGCTGACGTGAACTCGAAGATGCACGAGTCTTCACGCTGCAACCCATCGATCGCGCACAGGACCGGATAGGGGTCGTCGGAGCTCTCGGTGACGTCGAGTGTCACGACCCTGGCCACGCCTCGCCAGAAGTTCTTGGCGCCGACGATTACGCCCTTGATGTCGAAGTTCAGAACCTCGAGCGGCGTTCCATCGTCGAGGACCTCCTCGCCGAGCATCACGCGACCCTTGAAGCCGTGGTCGATCGGGTTGAGCTCGACGTATCCGTCGTCCCGCTTCTTGCTACCGAAGAGTGCCTTGAGTATCCCGGCGATGACGTTGAAGACGAAAACTCCGATCGCGATTCCGATGATGAGTTTCATGCTGGCTCCGCGCTACTCGACGATGAATCCCTCGATTCCGGTACCGCCCCAACCCGAGTGGGACTTCTGGGTGATGTCCTCGGGGCCGAGCTCGACTTCCAGACTCTGGCCCGACGACACGTCGAGGAACGTGCACTGCATGCGCTGGTTGGTGTCGTACGAATACGTGAAGACGATCTTCTGTCCGGCCGGTCGGTTCGGCGGCAGGCTGAACGTCGGCGATGCGAGGATGTTGACGAATGCCGGGTCTTCGCCCTCGCCCTGTGTGACACGGATCGCGACCTCGGTCTGACCGTCGACCAGCGTGAAGAACTCCTCCGAACGCGTGCACGGCAGCGGCGTGTTCTTCTGGATGATGATGGAGTTCTGCTCCTCGTGCCTGCCCGTCGTCTCGACGAAGCTCAGGTGGATCGTGCCGTAGCTGTGGTTGCAGACATCGACCATCTTGACGTCTTCGAGCCCGGCGCGAATGCTCGTCGAGACCTTGGTCGGCTCCTCGCGGCCGAGCACGAGCCCTGCATGGATCGCCGCACCGAGGGCGACGCATTCGTCGACGTTGACGGCGGTCGTCGGCGGCTTGCCGAACAGCTTCTCGAGACGCTTGGACACGAGCGGAACGCGGGTGCTGCCGCCGACGAGCAGCACGACGTCGATGTCCGACGGCGACAGGTCGGCCTCGTCGAGCGCCATCTCGACGAGCATCTCGGTGCGCATGATCTTGGCCGAGATCGCTTCCTCGAAGTCCTCTCGGGTCAGCTCGAACGTCAGCGAGCCGCTTGGCCCGTGCAGCAGCTTGCGGACTTTCTCGCGCCGTGACAGCGCGCGCTTGCAGTCTTCGGCTTCTGCTTCGAACCGAGCCGCCTCTTCGGGGGTCGACCACAGCTCGACGCCGTGCTCGTCCTCGTAGGCGGCATTCATGAGATCCATGATCGTATGGTCGAAGTCGACGCCTCCGAGCTCGTGGTCGCCCTGCGAGCACACGATGTCGATCTGCTTGCCGTTGACGTCCATGATCGTGACGTCGAACGTCCCGCCACCGAGGTCGTAGACCAGGACCTTGCCGCCGACGTCGTTGGTCACCGCGTAGAACAGCGCGGCCGCGGTCGGCTCGTTGATGATTCCGAGCACGTTGACGCCGGCCATCTCGCCGGCCTTCATGACGGCCTGCCGCCGCACCTCGTCGTAGAAGGACGGCACCGTGATCACGACGTCCTGGATCTCGCCGGCGGTCGTCGAACAGTCGTTCTTGAGCTTCTTCAGAATCAGCGACGACAGCTCGATCGGGTTCATCTCGCCCGTGCCGGCGATCGTCACGTTGAACTCGGGGTCGCCCATGTGGCGTTTGATCTTGCTGACGACGCGATCGGCCGACAGCTGCCTCGAGTTGACGGCTTCGATCCCGACCAGCGACTTGTCGGGCGTGTCCTCCGGGAAGAAGATCACCGACGGAGTGATTCGCTCGCCGTCCGCGTTGGGGACGATCTCGGGTCGTCCGACGCTGTTGAGCACTGCGAGGCACGAGTAGGTCGTGCCGAGATCGATCCCGACGATGGCGCTCACGAGGCTTCCCCCTGTAGTTGCAAGACTTCGAAGATCTCCACTTCCGCCGGACGGAGGATCCGATCGGGCTCACCGTCCTGGGTCAGCAGATAGCCGGGCCTCCGCACGGACGCGACGCATCCGTGTTGCCCCTCTTGCTCGGTCGCGGCTTTGCCGACGACCTTCAGTTGTTTCTCTTGCCCGGCGAATTCGGTGCCGGCCTCGGGCATGAACTGCTCGACTCCGCCGGCTTCGAGCGCGAACAGGATCTCCGTGTACACGTCACCCAGACGGTTTCGGTGATCCGCGTCGCAGTCGTCGGGTAGCGCCTCGATCGTCGACCGGAGATTGTCGAGGATTCGAACGAAGCGAAGACTGAAGTCCTTCAGGATCTTCCAGTCGTAGCCTTCCTTGTACCTGCGCAGCTCGAGCTGCTGCTCGCTGTGCGCTTCCCGGAACGTCGTCAGCTGTTCGGCTTGTTCAGCGATGTGTTTCTCACACAGGTCGATGCGCTCGGTCAGCCACTCTGCGAGCGTGTCGAGGCGGGCTTCGTGCTTGTCGTAGTGTTCTCCGGCGCCCGTGACGACTTCCGCGACGGCTTCCGAGAAGACCGGCTGCAGGTTGTCGTGAGCCGCCTCGACGGCGTCGTACGCGGCGCCTGTGACGACCTTCTGCAGCTCCCTGACGGCGTCGACGAGTTCCGGCGCGATCTCGCCGAGCTTCGTCTGCGCGAGCTCGGCTGCGATGTCCTTGTCCTTCTCCCGGAGGTACTTCCGCCGCTTGAACAGGTTCGAGACCTTGTCGAGTATCCCCACCGATTGTCCCCCTCAATCGATCCGTGTGACTGTCGACTCTGTGGACAGTCACGCGACCCTGCCCTATCGGACCGAGTCGCTCCGAAAGTTTTGCCAACCTGGCGTCGAACGGCGTGGCGGTCCGAGCTCGCGATGCGAGGGGGAAGAACGAGACCTGCGACCGGCGATTTGATCCACGCTTTGGATGCGTGCCCCTGCCGAGAACCCGACCGCGTAGACCCATGGCGTCCCGTTCCCGACCGAGGAACCGATCGCGCTGTCGGCACACGACTTATGTCGCGTCCCTGGAAACGGCGCCCGTAGCTGCTGCACGTCGGCGGGTTCGCGTGCGGGCGCGACGGCTTCCGTTCTTGCTTGCCTACGTTCGGTCGTCTCGCGCTATAGTCTGGTTCCGCTCCTGTCTCTTCCAAGGTGGATTTCATGTTTCGCATTCTGCTCGCCGCGCTCGCGGTTCCCGCACTCGCACTCTCCAGCCCCGCCCAGAGCATGTTCTACGTCGATGCCGCCAACGGCAGCGACGGCAACCAGGGCACATCCCCGTCGTTTGCGTTCAAGTCGCTCACGAAGGCCTCGCAGGTCGTGGGCAAGAACTCGACGATCTTCGTCATGCCCGGCACCTACGGCGTCCAAACCACGAACGAGGCCTTCCCCGTGACGTTCGGAGCCGGGATGGACCAGTCGAACGTGACGTTGATAGGCATCGAAGGACCCTCGAAGACGTTCATCGACGGCGGAAAGAGTTCCACGTCACTCGGCATGCTGCGCGTGCGCAGCCAGGGCACCGGGATCCGGATCACCGGCTTCACGTTCCAGAACATGGCGAGCGCGTTCTGGTCGATGGCGATCCGGCTCGGATCCGCATCAGGCGGTGTCTACTCGGCCAGCAAGGTCGAGATCGACAACTGCGTCTTCAAGGACCTGAATCGTGGGATCGTGGTCTTCGGCTCTCCGGCGAACACGCTGCAGAGCACCGACAACAAGATCCACGACAACCTGTTCCTACGCTCTGGAACGGGCTATCCCGCCGTTGCCATCTACGGCGATGGTACCAACCACTTCTACAACAACACGATCTACACGACGACGAGCGGCGGTGACGGGATCTTCCTCGACAGCATCGTCGCCACTGCGCCCTGCAAGGCCCGCATTCACAACAACATCATCATGAACGCCAACGCAGTCGGGATAAACGTCGGGGCAGCCGGAGGCGCGGCGGTGATCCAATACAACGACTCGTACAACAACGGGACCGCCTTCAAGGGTTTCACCGTCCACATGTCCAACATGACTGTCGATCCGATGTTCGTCGACCCGAGCAAGGACGACTTCCGGCTGAAGCCCGCCTCGAAGATGGTCGACGCTGGGACCTCGCTCGTAGCGCTGATGCGCCACGACCTCGACTACTTCCCGCACTGGTACGACTACAACGGCAACGGGCGTGCGCCCGACATCGGCGCTTACGAGCTTCACAAGATGAACTTCGAAGTGACCGATCCCTTGAAGCTCGGCAAGACCGCGAAGTTCACGTTCGCGGGCACCCCCAACGGGGTCGGGATCGTGCTGTGGTCGCTGGACGAGCTGCGGGTCCCGGTGGCGAGCCCGCTCGGACTGGTGCTGCTCGACGTGAGCACGTTCCTGCCGATGACGATCGTGACGACGGCTCCCGGGTCCCGCACGTTCAGCGTGCCCAACGACAAGAAGCTGGAAGGCCTGCGTGTGACCGTTCAGGGCTTGTACCTGTTGAACGGAAAGCTCGAGCTCTTGAACGTCCGGGAGCAGGTGCTCTAGAGCATGGCGCACCGGCGGCGGCTGTGACGATTCCGGTCAACGACATGAGGGCCGACCATGACTGCCGGTGACGCCAACGGCCAGCCACTCGAGCCCCGGATTCCCGAGCCGGCCCATCCTCGGAACCGACTCCGTCCACTGCCTCAGCAGCGGGCGAAGTCGAGTGAGGAGGACGCAGATGCTCCGGCACGGCTCAGGGCGATCCTGGACAGCCCGAGCTATCGCATCGCCGACGAGGACGTCGATTTCCTGCATCGCGACGACACGCGCGCGTTGCGGCTCCACGTCGATTACCTGAAGCCCGAGCTGTTGTTCGCACAGTACGGCATCGACCATACGATCGTCGTGTTCGGAAGCACGCGCATCCCCGAGCCCGCGGTCGCCACGCGCGGCGTGCAAGAGCTCGAGGCTCTGGCTGGCAGCGACGAGGCCTTCGAGGGGGAACGCGAGCTCGACACCGCTCGCCGCATCCAACGCAAGAGCCGCTACTACGACATCGCCCGGGCATTCGCCCGGCTCGTCGGCAGCGCGGGCGCGGGCCCGGCGGACAACCGCGTCGTCGTCGCGACCGGCGGAGGCCCGGGGATCATGGAAGCAGCGAACCGCGGGGCGTTCGACGTCGGTGCGAAGACCGTCGGTCTCAACGTCGACCTGCCGAACGAGCAGTTTCCGAATCCCTATATCACTCCCGACCTGTGCTTCCGGTTCCACTACTTCGCACTGCGAAAGCTGCACTTCCTGATGCGCGCGAAGGCGCTGGTCGTGTTTCCGGGAGGCTACGGGACTCTCGATGAGCTGTTCGAGACGCTCGCCCTCATCCAGACCCGCAAGATCCCACCGGTCCCCGTCGTGCTGGTCGGCGCGGAGTTCTGGCGCCGCTTCTGTGATTTCGATTTCCTCGTGGACGAGGGCGTCGTCGATCCCGAGGACCGAGAGCTGTTCTGGTTCGCCGAAACCGCGGAGCACATCTGGAACAGCATCCTGAGCTGGTACGAGATGAACGGAACGCCGCTGTTTCCCGCACGTTGACGAACCGATCGGGCGCCCGAGCGTTGTGAGCCGCGAGGGGGCGTTGCCCGTGATCGTTGGGGAGGGTAGCGTGATCTGGTTCGTGCCCCCTCGTCCATCGCCCCCTGGCACCTCAGACATCCATCGAGACGAGGAGAAGGCGTGGACCCGAAACTCGCCGCTGTCGTCGGGATCGTGACGCTCTTGCCGGCGCTCTACTCCCAGTCGGCCGACAAGCCCGCGCTCAGTGCGTTCGATCGTGTGCGCCGGATCGATGTCCAGAGCCGGCGCGGCGTACACCACGCGACGTGCCGCGGGCGCGTGGTCGACCTCGAGGGGGATCCCGTGGCCGAGACCACGGTCGCGCTCCTTGCAGCGGGCACGCCGTGGGGCGTGTTTCCGGTCACGCGCACGAAGACGGACGAGGACGGCCGGTTCGTGCTTCACGACATCACCCATCCCGGTCAATCGGTGCTGTGGATCGGATGGCCGGCTCAATCGTGGAGGATCGAGCTCATTGACGGGGCGGTGACCGACCTGCGAACGCTGCGGCTCGAGAAGAAACAGGCAACGCCGAAGTCGGTTCGAGTGTCCGGGAGAGTGGTGACACCCGATGGCGAAGCTCTGCCGGGCGTGGTCGTTATCGCGCTCGGCGGCGACGGCGAGTTCGATCCAGCGGCGTTCGCGCGCACCGGCCGCGACGGACGGTACGGGATCGACGCTCGCGTGGCTGCGTGCAAGGGTCTGCTCGCCTTCCCCAGCGGTCGCCGGATCCGGGTCCAGCACGAGTCCCGGGAAGCTCCCGAGTGGAGAGTGGGGTTCGGGGGGCGCCAGACGCTACACGCCGACCTCGGCAAGCCGGTGGAGATGCGACTGCCGGGCATGTCCGCCGTCGAGCTGTCCGCCTCGGGAATCGCGGGGGATGTGACCTACGAGTGGCACGACGGGGTCTCGTGGGCGCCGTTGGCGGGTGCGAAGGCCTGGCTGTGGCAATCCGAATACGGATCGTCGCTGAGGGTCCGTGCACTGGTCTCCGGCCACCTCCCGCGTGCCGCATGGGTTGAGCTCGCCCGCACGCGTGTGTCGAAGGCCGGCGAGAAGAAGCGCCCGTCGCAGTACGAGTTCGACTTCACGGGCGACGAGAAACGCGTCTTACGCGTGGCCTCCGCCGCAGGTGCGCTGCCCAAGGCGAACGTCGACATCGATGTGGACGGTACACCGCTCGCCGGGTTCGTTACCGATGACAAGGGCGAGTTGACGCTGCAGGCCGCCAAGGACACCGGTTACGAGGTCTATGCGTATGCGCCCGGGCATGCGGGCGGCCGGCGTTTGTGGCGGAGGACCTCGACCGAGTTGGTGCTCGCGCCCCGCTCGGCGCGCGTGGGTTTCAGTGCGCTCGACGGAGTCACGCGGATTCGAGTCAAGCGGGCGGGCTCCGAATACGCGGTCGCGCATCTGACCGTGGACGGACGTTCGCAGGTCACGACCGAGCTCGCGCCGGGCCGTTACGACGCGACCTTCCTCGACGCCGACTGGAAGGTGCGCCGAGCCACGCGGTTTGGTGCTGTGGCCGGCAAGCTGACCGAAGTCCCCGAGCGCGACGACCGGCCGGTGGTCTTGGTCGGGCTGCCGTCCCAGCAAGCCAACGGCTCGTGGTCGGTGCAGGGCTCGCGGTCCGCGCACGGCATGCACGTGACCGGCTGGATGGCCATGAGCGGGGGCGGTGGCCGCACGGTTGTCTTCGAGCCGACCGTCGAGGTCGAGAAAGTCGACGACCGCCACTATCGCCTCGAGTTCGTATCGCCGGGGAGCTTCGTCGTGTCCGCCGGAGCGAACAAGCTCGGCTTCAATCTCTATCGTGAAGTCCACCTGGAGGCACGGCAGCGGCTGCGCCTCGAGGTGCCCGAGCTCCTGGCCACGCTGAAGGGTTCGCGCCGCACCTATCACCCCTGGTCGGCCCAACACGGCGTGGCTGGGCCGCGGTTCATCCTGTTGGCCGACGTCGAGGCGCAGCCGAAGCCGGGCTTTCACGTCGTCGTGTCGTTGCCCGGTGGAGTCGTGGACGTCTTCGAGCCGGGCCAATCCCGCGAGGCACATCAGCGGTTCGAGCTCAAAGGACTGCCGATCGGCGACTACCACGCGTTCGCACACCTGATCGGCCGGGACGAGAAGCGCAAAGACCACACGTTCAACCAACCGGTCTATGCCTATGGCGGCATCAAGGTCGCACTGCGCGCCGGGAAGACCACGAAGCTCGTCGACTTCGCCGACCCCGAGCGCGGCAAGCTCCGTGTCGTCGTGCTCGACAAGAGTGGGCGCCCGGTCGACGGCGCCCGGGTGAGCATCCGGGATCGGATGTACGAGTTCTGGCGGCAGGTGGAGGAGGGCGGAACGACGCTGCGCTACGCGTCGGATGCCATTGTGCCGCCGCCGAGCGCGGTGCTCGAGGACGGGCGTGCCACGCTGCCCGAGGTCCGCGCGGGTCGGTTGGAGCTCACGGTGGAGCTCGACGACGGTCGGATCGTCGAGATGACGCGCGACGTCGAGCCGGGGACGTTGACGTTGCGCCTGCCGATCGACGCCTGACCCACCGGCCCGCGGCAGGTTGGCGCCGCAGCATGGGACCTCTGTCCGGCTCAAGTCGGGAAATGCCACGCTCGATAGTGCTGGAATACGGGTGCGTGCCGCCCGGGAGAACCATGGGGTCGGCTTTGTCTGCCGCGAGAGCCTGGAGTCTGGTCATCGGCTTGGCGCTGGCACTGCCGGCGTGCCAGGGGAAGTACGTACCCCCGCCGCCGACGATCGACACCGCGGTCAGCGCGCTGACCGTACCGTCCGGCGCCAGCGGGACGATGGCCGTCGACTTCACGCTCGTCGATCCCAATTCGGACCCGGTCGACGTCGTCGTCGAGGTATCGCTCGACGGCGGGAAGACCTGGCGGGGTGGCGAGGTCACGGGCGCGAGCCAGACCACGGGGCTCGCGACCTCGCCGACCGGAGTCGCCCACCAACTCGAGTGGGATTCGCTCGCGGACCTCGGTCCCCGCGGCAGCTCGCTCGCGAGGCTGCGGTTGACTCCGGCCAGTGACGGGGTTCCGGGAACGCCTGCGAGCGTCGACGTGTCGGCGATCGACAACCTGCGCGTGGCGGCGGCCCGCGTGCAGCACTACATGGTCCACTACGGCTCGTTCGACGCCGCCCAGATCGCGATCGCCGAGACCTACGATCTCGTGGTCCTGCACCCGCACAACGGCGGTCTGTCGCGCGAAGTCGTCAAGGAGATCCAGGACGGCGTCGATCCCGACGATCCGTCCGACGACGTGCTCGTGCTCGGCTACATCTCGGTCGGAGAAGACGTCCGGACCGTTACGAAGACCGATGCCGAGATGCTGCTCGAGCCGCGTTTCGTCGGTGACGGTTCGGGGCCGCGGATCGATCCCCGTGGACCGGATGCCGATGGCCAACCGCTGGTCAATATCAATCCGCTCGGGCTGCCGTCCAACGGCGGAACCGGTTACGCGTCCTACTACCTCGACGACAACGACGTCGATCGCAGTGTGACGAATCAGGGCGACGGCAAACCCGACCGCAATGCGGCGTTCGGCGGCTGCTTCGTCAATGCCGGTGATCCGAAGTGGTTCGAGGCGCTCGATGCGATGCAGTTCGACGGTGTCGACGAGGTTCCGGGCATGCGCGAGCTCCTGACCGACGACTATGGTCGCGGCTATGGCTGCGATGGCCTGTTCCTCGACACGATCGACACGTGTGCGCCGAACAAGTTCACGGACAAGAACAGCCCGGTTCAGTCCGAGTTCGAGTGGACGGCTCCGGGCTTCCGAGACTTCATCAAGCGGGTGAGAGAGACGTATCCGGACCGGCTCGTGCTCCAGAACCGCGGGCTGTTCCTGCTCGACGTCCGGCACAACACCTACGCGGCGAACACGGCGAAGTACATCGACTTCGTCAAGTTCGAGAGCTACCGGCTCAACTCGAACACGTTCGAGACGTTCAGCCCGTACTTCTTTCCCGACAACAAGTACAACACGCTGCCGAAGCTGATGGCCGAGGCGAATCGGCCCGATGGCTTCATCGTCGTGTCGATGGGCTACGCCGAAGGCCCCGGGATCGACAAGGACACGCTCAGTGGCCAGTCGTCGACCGGGCTCGACACGCTGCTCGAGGACATTCGCGAGGCACAGGAGGTCGCCGGGTTCCGGCACTACATCACGGACGCGCAGGTGACCTACGTCAACGACTTCGTGCGCCGGTACGAGAACACGACCGACGTCACGCCGCCCGAGTGGTCGAACACCTACAACGTCAACCAAAAGCCGTGGCCCGACCCCGCCGGACCGCCGATCCCGCGGATCGGTATCCAACGGGTGATCGCAGGCAAGACGTCGGTGACCGTCAGCTGGGACGTCGCTCTGGACCTGAACCGCGTCGGCTACGCGTTGTACTACGGCACGAGCCCGTTCGACTTCGTCTCCGATCCGAAGCTGACGCAGGCAACGCGGATCGTGCTCACCCCGGAGATGGGCGACGGCTACGAGAACGGCGTCGGACCCGGCGTGTACCCGTACCAGCAGACGATCACCGGACTGTTGAAGGGGACGAACTACTACTTCTTGATCCGCGCGTTCGACACGCTCGGCAACGAGGACACGAACCAGGTCGTCAAGACGGCCGCGACGTCCAACGGGCCGACTACGATCACGATCGACGGCGACTTCTCCGACTGGGCGCAGGTCCCTGTGTTCGTGGCCGACGGTGCCGACGCTCCCGACTCGGCCGGCCCGGACTGGCTCGACATCCGCGTTGCGAACGACGCGAACAAGCTGTACATCCGCTACAGCTCGGACAACGCGTTCAACCTCGACGGCTCACCGAAGTACGGATACTCGCGGAGCTTGATCCTGATCGATGCCGACGACGACCCGAACACCGGCTGGGTGTCCGGAACGATCGGCTCGGACATCCTGATCGCCGGTGACAAGATCTACCGCCAGAAGAAGAACATCTGGGCCGACAGTCAGCTCGGGACGATCAACCTGTCCACGAAGACGTCGATCACCGAGGTCGAGCTCGAGATGGCTCTGTCCCACATCTACGGAATCCGCGCCGACGCCCCGAGGATCCGGATGCGGTTCATCAACGACGACGTCAACGACATCGCGCCCAACGTCGGACATCTCGACTACGTGATCGTCAAGTAGAGGGCCGTAACCCCGAAAAAATGTGTCTGACACATTTTTTCGGGGTTACGCGGGTCTACTTGCCCGCTTTGGGGAACACGAGCGTGACGTCGTCGACCGACTCCTGGCCGATCGGAGCCATGTCCTTGCCGTAGACGTTGCGGTTGCCGATGCGGGTGCGTGCCCGGATCTTGTAGCTTCGATTGCGGTTCGGGATGAAGCGAAGCTCGAACCGTCCCTGTTCGTCGGTCTTCGCGCGCATCGTCTGCGCGTTGAGGTAGCCAATGACCCGCACGAGGTCGTCGACCGCTCGGATGCTCTGCGATCCGATCTCGACGTTGGCCCCGACGACCGGGTTGCCGTTGCCGTCGACGACGCGGCCGCGCACCGTCGCGTACGGCTTCAGCGTCTCGACGAGCGGCGCGTCCAGCCGCGTGGGTGTCAGCTCGATCGTCTCGAGCAGGTAGTGGTCCCGGTCGAGAACCGCGAGCAGGCACTGGGGTTCGAACGAGAGGATCCGGATCCGTCCGACATGGTCGGCCTGCATCGAAGGTATCGCAGACGAGTAGAAGTCGATCGACTTCGAGTTCGTGGTGCTTCCCAGCAGACGAGCCTGCGCGCGCGCGGCCGGATGTCCGTCGGGACGTCGGAGCGCGACGTCGACGACACGGACGTTGTCGAGGTCGAACTCGTGGTTTCCCGGCTTGATCGGCATCTCGACCGGTAGCCGGACCGCTCGGTTCGTCGGCAGCGGAGGACGTTCGCCGAGCACGCGCTCGAGCAGCGGGTCGGGCAGCACGAGCGAGAGCGCTAGCCCTGCGACGTCGGCCGTGATTCCCGGGACTTGGAACGAGCCGTCGGCGTTGGTGCGGACCAGGATCCGCGTGGAGAAGCCCCGGCTCAGGCTGCCGAGCCCACCCCTTGCCCGGACGATGGCGGGGATGTCGCACTGGATCGGGACAACACCTGGACTGTCCTTGCTCGTGATGCGGCCCGCGAACTGCACACCGCGGGTCAGCTCGAAGGGCAGCACCGGTGTGCGTCCGTCGACGATCTTGCCGGCGTTGAGCAGTTCGTTGCCCATCCGGGCGCTCGAGCCCCACCCGGCCTCACACGCACGGAAGCCGTCTGCGAGCACGTGGAACAGCAAGCGCGGCGCGGCCCTCGGGCGCCCCCAGTCGTCGATGGGCCGCGGGACAACGATCTTCGTCGTCCCGTCAGCCGCTGTCGTCGCGTTCGGCCGAAACACATCAGACGAGTGGCTCGCGAATACGACGCGCGCTCCGGCGAGCGGCGCGTCACTGGTCTTGTCGACGACCCGCACCGGAACGACCAGCGGTGGTGGCACGAGCAGCCGGTGCACGTTGATCGCCGGCATCGGCTGCTTGCGAAGATCGGGCAATCCACGAGCCGGTCGTCCGGTCAGGTCACGCCCGCGCATACGGGCACGCTGCGCCTCTCGCCGTGACTTGGTCAGATACAGGATTCGGTTGTAGATGCGCGTCGTGGTCCCGAGCCAGACTTCGAGGCTCGCGAACTCACCGGGGAGCTCGGGCAAGACGGCCTTGCCATCTCGATCGAGTCGGATCTCGTGACTGCGTCCCGGCATGTCGACGACCACCACGCGTGGCTTGCCGTGCTCGGCCCAGCTCTGCAAGCCGTAGACTTCCAGCGTGAGACGCAGCGGCTGCTCGTCCTGTTCGTCGAGACTGATCGTCTGGCGCGCGGAGGCTCGGACGACCGACGTCAGCTTCCCGTCCTTCGACGCCCAGACCGAGTAGCTGCGACGGGTCAGGACCTCGGCGCGGAACCGGCCGTTCTTGTCGGTCGCGACGACGATCCGGTCCGTCCGACCGATCTCCGGGAACTGTCGCGACGGGCCGCTGAACACCGTGACGGTGGCGTTCGCCCACGGCTTGCCGTCACCTCCGCGGATCCGCCCGGCGAGGCGCTCTCGTACGGGCAAATCCGATTGCGCGGGAAGGAGCGAGGGGATCAACAGGGCGACGAGAAACCAGTTCTGCATTTTGGGAACTCCAGAGTCGAGCGCATCTTGACCCGGGAGTGACGCCGGGCAAACCGGGGGGATTCCGCGCCTCCGACGGTCGCGTCGGGAGATTCGCCGCATCCTTCTCAGGCGGTCGGCTCTCGCCGCTCGCAGATCCATGGGACGCTCACGAGGCACAAGGCCATGACTGCGTAACCAGCGGCCCATTCCCAGGCAGGGTGGAGCAGATTGACGACAGTGTCCCCGCCCAGGATCTGGTACGAGTGCACGAGGCCCAGCACCGAGAGCAGCGCCGCGATCGCGCACCACACCGCTCCTTGCACGAATCGCCGCTCGATGATCGCGACCGTCATCGCAGACAGGATCATCGCCGTGAAGATGAAGCCCTGCTCCAGCGCGAACGCGCCGCCGAGCCAGATGTCCCGTGACGCGAACGCTGCCAGCATGGAGTCGTCGAGTGGCTTGCCGCCGGGCATTCCGACGCCTGTGATCTGCAGGCTCTGCTTGATCAGCAGCGTGCCCCATGCCGCGACGCCCGGGAGCAGCCCGATGACGACAGCCGGGGAGTGCTTGCGCGGTGTCGCCTGAAACGCCTGAGACGTGATCACGATCCCGATCCACAGCACGATCGCCATCCCCGCGTCGATCGGCACGGCCCAAGCGATGTGGGCGACGGTCCCCGTCAGGCAGATCACCGTCATCAGGATCGCGTTGTAGACCGAATACCCGGCGCGCGCGCCGAGCGCCTTCCACCCGGGATGACCGATGTAGATCGTCGTTGGAAAGCACGAGCCGAACATCGCAGCGCCGAGCGTTCCGATCCCGTTGACCGCCAGCGACGGGCGAGTCTCGTAGGCGTCACCTGCGGCCTCGGCCGACTCGATGTTCTGGAGCGAGCCGAACACGTTGAACAGCCCCATCGGGATGATGATCGCGATGAACTCGCCGAAGTAGTGCAGCCCGGCGACGAGATCGCCGATTACCGGCACCGGAAGGTGCAGGGTCGCCGATCCCGGCATGTTGTCGGTGGACGCGAGGCCGGTCATCCAGGCGAGCGCGGTTCCGAGCAGCACGGCCACGAGTCCGCCCGGGAGCCGGCCTTTGAACCGGACACCCCCGAAGTAGATCAGCAGGATCACGCCGAGGGTCGCCAGGCCGACGAGCGGGTGGGCGTAGGTTCGGAACAGGAACCCGAGCGAGATGAACGTCAGCGCGATTCCGGCGAGCGTCGACAGCAGCGCTGCCCGCGGCGTGGCGCGACGGATGCGCTCGGCTACGAACGAGCCGCCGAACTCGATCAGGCCGGACCCGAGGCACGCGACGAGCCCGGCCTGCCACGCGGCGCGGGCCGGATCTGCGACTCCGGCCTGCTCGGCCGCGAGCTTGACCGGGAGCATGACGAACAACACGTGGGCGAACAACGACACCGTGTTGATGCCGTACGGGAGGGCGCAGACGTCGCTGCGCCCGGTGGCGTCGCCGAGTCGCTTGGCCTGACGGGCGTAGTAGAGGTTGCCGATCAAGAGGCTCACGGCGACCCCGG
>Ga0055451_10000378_pt1 | contig 17825 bp, 12 predicted proteins | sample China_Galinas_PW_3_FD_57745 | JGI IMG/M metagenome (GOLD analysis project Ga0055451, IMG submission 57745) | Wetland microbial communities from San Francisco Bay, California, USA, that impact long-term carbon sequestration - China_Galinas_PWB_D2 | ecosystem: Environmental > Aquatic > Marine >... | reverse complement strand
CGGAGCCGGGGTGGGGGTGGGGGGGCTAGGGCTTGAAGTCCTCCTTCTTGAGGTCGTAGCGCTTCATCTTCTCGTACAACGCCCGGGGACTGATCCCGACTGCCTTCGCCGCCTCTGCGAGATGGCCTTCCGTTCGGGTCAGGACGGTCCGCAGGTAGGCGGTCTCGGCCTTGCGGATCGCGAGGTCACGCACCGCCTTCAGAGGCATGTCGAGCCACTCGTCCGGCACCGGTGCGTCGTCGTGCGAGAACAAGCCGTCGAGACCGGGCATGGCTGTCGCATCGGGGTCGCGGATCGCCGGCGGAAGGTCATCGAGCGTGATCTCGGTTCCGCGGCCGAGCAGCATGGTTCGCTCGACGACGTTGATCAGCTCGCGAATGTTGCCCGGCCATGAATAGCGCATCAGCGCGTCGATCGCGGCATCGGAGATCCCCTCGATCTCCGACACGGGCATCGTCGTGCGAAAATGCTGAATGAACCGTCCGACGAGCTCGGGGATGTCCTCGGGCCGCTCCGCGAGCGACGGGATCTGCAGCGGCACGACGTTGAGGCGAAAGAACAGGTCCTCTCGGAATCGCCCGTCGGCGACGTCTTGCAAGAGGTCCCGGTTCGTCGCGACCATGACGCGCACGTCGACCCGAACCGGCTTCTCCGCGCCGACCGGCGTGATCTCGTGGCGCTGCAAGACCGTCAACAACTTCGCCTGGACGTGCTGGGGTAGCTCGCCGACTTCGTCGAGGAACACCGTGCCTCCGTTGGCGAGCTCGAAGTGCCCCTTGCGAGGCTTCTCGGCCCCGGTGAAGGCGCCCTTCGTGTGCCCGAACAGCTCGGCTTCGAGCAGCTGCTCGGGAATCGCCGCGCAGTTCACCGCGACGAACGGACCGGCGGCGCGCGGGCTCTCGCGATGGATCGCGCGCGCGAGGTGCTCCTTGCCGACACCGGTCGGTCCGGAGATCAACAGCGTCGTGTCGGCCGGGATCACCCGCTGGACGAGGTCGATGAACTCGCTCATCCGCGGGCTGCGCGTCAGGAAGTCCGCGAGTCGCGGCTCGGCGGCCGATCCACGGACCTCGGGGCCGCTCAAGCCTCCGGCGGCTTCGGCGCCCGCAAGAGCTTCGAGCGACGCCGCCAGCTCGCCGCGATCCTGGTCGCTGTCGAGTGTCGCGATTCCCGCGGCGACGAGGTTCGCGCGCGTTCCGGGGTCGTCTTCGCCGATGACTGCGACGCTGGCGTTGTCGTCGGACAAGGCCACGTCGCTGAGCGCGTCCAGGTCCGTGCTCTCGACCTGGCCGGGATCGACCAGGACAAGGTCGCCGTCCGCGTTCTGCAATTCGCTGACGAGGTCGTTCGCTTCGAGGATCTCCACGTCGACGTCCGAGTCCTGGAGGACCTCGAGCAGCCGGCGGCGCAATGCGCCGTCGGGAAGCGCAAGTCTCACCTTTGGCGGGCGTCGGCCCGCAGAGCCAGTTTCGGAAGTCATCGAGCCGAACCACTCGGAAGCCGGAATACCGATCGTCGGCGAGAGCTTGCCAGATCCACCTTGGGAACACCAGTTGCGTCGCGGCATGCTTGTTGCGAAACGCCGGGGCCATGGTGCCATCTCCTGCCGACACCAGAACCGAAGCGTTGCAAACAGCGCGCGACCGTCTCTCGCTGTGGAAGGCGAGGCTCGACGAGGCGCGCAGCCGATGTTTGGAGCTTGACGGAACCAAGAAGGCGATCGCGACCGCGTTCCTGCAGCAGATGAAGGACAGGTGCGATCAGGCCGACAACGCCGTGCTGCGCCTGGAGCAGCTCGAGTGGGGGTGGCAGAGCGCGCGGTCCGGCGTCGACGAGCGCTTCATGGAACTCGACGAGACCTGGCGGTCGATTCAAGGCACGCTGCGCCCGGCCGGAGCCGTCCGGCACGACCCGTAGCTCTCGTCTTCGCTTCGCTCCGTCTCACGAGGTCCCGCTTCCGGAGGTCCCGTTGATTGCAGTCATCTCGTTGTTCGTCGTCATCACGTTGTCGATCCTGGTCACGCGCATCGCGACGATCGCTCTGGTTCACACCGGGCTGTCTCGGCAGATCGCTCGCTTCCAGGCGCGGTCGGCGTTCAGTGGAGCCGGTTTCACGACGGAGGAGTCGGAACGCGTCGTCGGCCATCCTGTGCGCCGGAGGATCGTCTTACTGTTGATGCTGCTCGGCAACGCCGGCTTCGTGACGGCCGTCTCGTCGCTAATCCTGACGTTCGTCGATACCGGCGACTCGACGACGCTCGGATGGAGGCTCGTGTCGCTCATCGTCGGGCTCGCGTGTCTGTGGACGATCGCGTCGAGCGCCTGGGTGGACCGGAAGCTCTCCGATCTGATCACGCGAGCGCTGGAGCGGTTCACCGACCTAGACGTGCGCGACTACGCGAGCTTGATGCAGCTCGCCGACGGTCATCGCCTGGTCGAGAAGATCGTCGCTGACGGGCACTGGCTGACCGAGCGGACACTCGCCGATTGCCAGATCTGGGACGAAGGAGTCGTCGTGCTCGGTGTCCGTCGCTCGGACGGCACCTACCTCGGCGCGCCGAACGGTCAAACTCGCATCGTGGCCGGTGACGTGTTGATCCTGTACGGCAAGGCCGAGGCACTGAAGGCACTGGACGCCCGAGCGCAGACCGTGCGCGGCTACGTGCAGCACAAGGAAGCCGTGCTTGCGCATGACGCAGTCCAGGAGCGCGAGCAGGATCTCGACCCGGTCGCACAAACGGCATGAGACGGTCGAATGCGTTTCCCCGCGCTACTTCTCGAGCGTGACCGGGGCCGCGTTGCTCACGAGGTCGAACGGGGTCTGCGACAGCACGACATACGCATGGTGAAATGTCGTGCCGACGAGCGATGCGGGGATCTGCGGGACTGCCGTGAACTTGACGGTCGCGTTTCCGGACGCGTCGAGCTGGCCGAGTGACGGGGTCAGAAGTGGCGTGTTCGGGACCGACAGCACGAGCGAGAAGTACGGATCGACGTTGAGCGGCAGGCGGAGCGTGCCGAGCATCAGGCCCGGCGTGGTGCCGGTCATCGAACCGAGCACCAGGTAGATCTTGCCGGCGTTCTGCGCCCCGGCCACGAGGCTCATCGTTTGCACCCCCTGGTTCGCGAGCGAGACCTCATGCGTATCGGTGGCCAATGCCAGCTGCGAACCCGAGTAGACGTGGACGGCGCCCGCGGACGTCGTCGTGCCGGGATCGCCGACGAGCACGTCGAGTTGCCCATCGCCGTTGACGTCTCCGCCCGGGCTCACGCAGACACCAAACGTCCCCGTCCCGCTCAGTTTCAGCAGGATGCTCGCGTCTTTGCCCGAGTAGATCTTGACCGGGTAGACCGTGCCGCCGCCGCTGTTGGTCATGACGTCGGAATAGCCGTCGCCGTTGATGTCGCCGACACCGGCGACGAGGTTGAAGTTCTTCGACGGCTGCCCGGCCGAGAGCGTGTGGATCACGGTCCAGTCCTTGCCCGAGACCACGTACACACTCTTCGGCTTGGGAGTGTTTCCGTGGTAGACGATGATGTCGGGGTACCCGTCCTTGTTGACGTCGCCGGCCCCGGCGACCGACTTGCCGCCCTGGTTCTTCGTCTCGCGTATCAGCTTGCCGTCCTTGCCGGACATCACGCGCCACAGAAAACCGGCACCGATCACTGCGTCGGGGACGCCGTCCTTGTTGACGTCCCCGGCGTTGGCGAGCGTCTGCCCGAAGTTCTTGACCGTCGTGCCTCCGGTGTAGGCGCGGATCAAGGTCCCGGTCTTGCCCGAAATGAGCTGCACGTACCCCTGTCCGACGCCCTGTTGTCGCGCGCCGATCAACAGGTCGTCGATCCCGTCCTGATCGACGTCGCCGGCGTTCGCGACAGCCGTGCCGTACTGATCGCCCGCTGCCGTGCCCTTGAACGTGTACAGAAACTGCTTGCCTCCGCCGGTCCACAGCCACAGCCCGGACACGACGTGCGCGTAACCGATGCCCGTGGTCTGCTGACCGGGCGCACCGACGAGCACGTCGGGGAACTTGTCACCGTTGACGTCGCCGGCGGGGGCGACGGAGTAGCCGTACCGGTCTCCCGCTGCCGCGCCGGCGATCCTGCGCATGGGCTTGCCCGAGCTTCCGGACAGGACCTCGACATAGCCGGTCTCCTTGGAATCGGCATACGCTCCGACGCAGATGTCGGTGTGGCCGTCGCGGTCGACGTCTCCGGCAGCACAGATCGCGAGACCGAACTGGTCGCCGATCGTGGTGCTCTGCGACTTGTAGACGAAGTGTTGACTCTGCTGTGCGAAGGCCGCTGTCGAGCTCAACAGCAGCGCGAACGACATGGTGTAGGCGTGCACGGGAACCTCCGAGATCCGAGAGAGGAAGAGCGCGTTCAGGATAGAGCCTCCGCGCGGGTGCGTGGTGCCCGATTGTGCCAGGGTCGGGTGGTCGGGGCGTTGGACGCACTCTGCGCCGCTTTGTAGAGTCCGAACGAGCCATGACGTCGTTCGCTCCACGGTCTGTGCGCTGTATGCTCCCGCTGCTATCCGCATGCGTCGTGCTGGCGTCGGTTTCCACGAGGCTCGCCAGGGCCCAGGAGTGGCCGGGCGAGACACGCGACTGGAACGGGTACGTGCGCCACGACTTCGAGGTCGATGGACGCCGGTGCTTTGTCGTGCAGCCCGAACACCCGGCACCCGGCGCTCCCTGGGTCTGGCGCGCTCGGTTTCCGAGCTACCACAATGCCGCCGACGTCATGCTGCTCGCGCGCGGATTCCACATCGCTTTCATCGACACCAACGGAATGCTCGGCAGTCCGCGGGCGATGCGCCACTGGGATGCGTTCTATCGGTTCGCCGTCGCCAGGGGATTGGCCCGGCGCGTCGCGCTGCACGGTGTCAGTCGCGGTGGACTGTTCGTGTACGGGTTCGCGGCGCGCTACCCGGACCGCGTCGCGTGCATCTATGCCGACACTCCGGTTTGTGACATCAAGAGCTGGCCGGGTGGCCGGGGCAACGGGATCGGGCATGCGGCCACGTGGCGGACGCTGCTCGCGGAGTACGGCTTCAGCGAGCAGCAGGCTCTCGACTACGACCGTAACCCGATCGACGTGCTCGCGGCGATTGCCGCGGCCAAGATCCCGATCCTGCACATCGTGTCGTTGAACGACCGTGTCGTTCCTCCGGAGGAGAACACGTTCGTACTGGCCCGGCGCTACCGTGAGCTCGGCGGCAAGATCGACGTCATCGAGGTTGCCAAGGGCAGCGCCAAGTCGCACGGACATCACTTCGATCATCCCGACTACCTGCGCGTCGCCGACTTCATCGAGCGTCACGCGTTTGCGCGTCCGAAGTCCGGTCGCGGCGACTACTTCGTGTTGCGCGGAGGGCTGAGCAACAGTCGAGTGACGTTCGAGAACAGCAAGAGGGGGCGTGTCGCGTTCCTCGGCGGGTCGATCACACAGAACCCGGGCTGGCGCGACATGACCAAGGCGTGGCTACGACAGCGGTTTCCGAACACCGATCTCGATTTCATCGATGCCGGGATCGCGTCTACCGGCTCCACGCCGGGAGCGTTCCGGCTCCAGCGAGACGTGCTCGGCAAGGGCAAGGTCGACTTGCTGTTCGAGGAGGCTGCGGTCAACGACCTGCACAACATGCGCACCAACGTCGAGATGACGCGCGGCGTCGAGGGCATCGTTCGAAGGGCGCGCGCGGCGAATCCGGCGATGGACATCGTCGTCATGCACTTCGTCGATCCTCGGCACATGCGCGACTACCGGGCGGGGCGGGTTCCGAACGTGATCGCGCATCACGAGGCGGTCGCCGCGCTCTACGACATCACGACGATCGATCTCGCCCGCGAAGTCACCGAACGGATCGACGCTGGGCAGCTCACGTGGAAGAAGGACTTCCATGACGTGCATCCGTCCCCGTACGGCCAGCGCCTCTACGCCGCGGCGATTCGCAGGACGCTGTCGAGCGCGTGGGAGCGCAAGGCCGCGAAGGTCGTGCCCCACGACGTCAAGCGGCGGCCGATGGACCCGTTCAGCTACGACCGCGCAGAGCTCTTGGCACCGAGCGCCGTCGTTCGCCGCAACGGCTTCGAGCTCGTCGAGCGCTGCGACCCGCGCGCGGGCGGGGTCGGCGGTGGGGTTCGCCGGGGGTTCGTCGACGTGCCGATGCTCGTCGCGACCGAGCCCGGGGACAGCTTCGAGCTCGCGTTCGAAGGCCGCGCGGTCGGTCTGTTCGTCGCCGCCGGTCCCGATGCCGGCATCCTCGACTACCGCATCGACGACGGCCCGTGGAAGCGGCGCGATCTGTTCACGAAGTGGAGCACCGGCCTGCACATTCCGTGGGCCTACGTGCTCGAGGCGGAGCTCGACGGCAAGCCGCACGCCCTCACGGTTCGGGTCGCGCAAGCGAAGCACCCGAGGAGCAAGGGCCACGCCTGCCGCGTGGTCCACTTCCTCGTCAACCGGTAGCCGTCGTCGAGCCTGAGGGGCCGCGAGGCGCTTGAAGTCGTCCGAAAGTCGGAAGAATGGTGTTGTAAACTCCATTTTTCGATCGATTATGGAGTGATGTTCTCCAGAACTCTCAACCCCCCGGCCGCCAAGAGCTACTTCCTGTTCGGGCCGCGCGGGACGGGCAAGTCGACCTGGGTCCGGGCGACCTACCCGGAAGCCGTCTACCTCGACTTGCTCGAGTCGGATCTCTACACCCGGCTACTCGCGGCCCCGGGGCGGCTCGAGAGCTTCCTCCCGCACGGGACCGAGATCTGCGTGATCGACGAGGTGCAGAAGGTGCCTGCGCTTCTCGACGAAGTGCATCGTCTGATCGAGGCCCGGCGAATCCAGTTCGTGTTGACCGGCTCGAGCGCTCGCAAGCTGCGACGTGGTGGTGTCAATCTGCTCGCTGGGCGGGCGCTGACCCACCACATGTTTCCCTTGACGGCCGAGGAGGTCGGCTCGGTCTGGAAGCTCGAACGAACGTTGCTACACGGCTCGCTCCCGATGGTGTTCTCCGAGCCCGATCCCGATGCCTACCTGGCGAGCTATGTCGCGACCTATCTGCGCGAGGAAGTGCAACAAGAAGGGTTGACCCGCAACCTGGCGGCGTTCAGTCGTTTCCTGGAGGCCGCTAGCTTTTCGCAAGCGTGCGCGCTCAACGTCTCAGCCGTCGCACGCGAGTGCGCCGTGGGTCGCAAGCTTGCCGAGGACTACTTCACGATCCTCGAGGACCTGTTGTTGGCGGCGCGCCTTCCGGTGTTCACGCGGCGAGCCAAGCGCCGGACGGTTGCACACCCCAAGTTCTACTTCTTCGATGTCGGGGTGTTCCGTAGCCTGAGACCCAAGGGGCCGCTCGATGCACCCGAGGAGATCGAAGGCGCCGCACTCGAGACGCTCGTCTTCCAGGAGCTTCGTGCACTCAACGAGTATCACTCGCTCGGCTACGACCTCTACTACTGGCGGACGCAGGCGGGGCTCGAAGTCGACTTCGTTCTGTACGGGGAGCGCGGGATCGTCGCATTCGAGGTCAAGCGGTCCAAACGCATCGGTCCGCGCGAATTGAACGGCCTGCGTGCATTCCTCACCGACTACCCCGAGGCGCGTGCCACTGTGCTCTACGGTGGGACACGACGGATGAGCGAGGGCCCGATCGTCGTCGTGCCGGTCGGCGACGCGATCCCAGAGCTCCTAGAGCTGCTCGCCTGATCTCAAGACGCTTCACACCGCCGAATCACGATGATCGTCTGATCGTCGTCGAGTTGGTCGCGTCCGGCGAATTCGCGGACGTTCGCTTCGATCGCGGCGATCAGCGACGTGGCGTCTCCGTCGTGCTGCGCGAAGACCGACTCCAGCCGGTCGATTCCATAGAGGGTGTGGTCGGCATCGAACGTCTCGGTGATCCCATCGGTGTAGAACAGCAGCGTGTCGCCAGGTTCGAGCAGGAACGGGCCTCCGGGCTCGACCGTCAGGTCTTCGACGATGCCGAGGGGAGGACCGCCGCCGTCGTCCATTTGGACGAGTGAGCCGTCAGTGCGACGGATGATCCCGCGCGGATGGCCGCAGGTGACGTGCACGACCTCGCCGGTGCCCGGATCGAGGAGTGCGAACACCGCGGTCACGAACACGTCTTCGGGGATCGCATCGCTCAACGCGCGATTGACGTCGTGGACGACGAACTCGGGCTCTCGACCCGATACGCGATACGCGCTCATCGTCGCGCGCATGATCGCCATCGTGACGGCCGCCGAGGTTCCGTGTCCGGAGGCGTCGGCGATCGCGATGCCGAGCCGTTCGTCGGGGAACAGCATGAAGTCGTAGTAGTCGCCGCCCGCGGCTTCGCAGGGGCGATAGCTGACCGCGATCTCGTAGCCGTCGATGCGTGGCAGCTTCTGGGGAAGCAGCGCCTGTTGTGCCTTCGCGACCGCCTGGACCTGCTTCGACACGCGCTCGTGCAGCGTCTCGACCCGCTGGAACAGCTCGTCGCGCGCGACCGAGTGGAGGACGAGGTTCGCGTTGTTCAGCGCCATCGCGAGCATCGAGTCGTCGTAGCCGCTCGGATCCTCGGAGAACGAGACGCTCCAGGCGATGATTCGTCCGCCCCAGTACAGCGGAACGGCCATCGCGCACGTGATCCGATCCGCAAACTCGCCGACCACCGGGTCGTCCGGCGAAACCGTCAGGTCATGAACGACCGTCGGGGTCCCGGCCGCCATCAGGTCGGCGATGACGCCGCCGGTCAATCGCGGAAGCTCGCCGGGGCCATCGATCAACGCAAGCAGGGCGTGCTCGGTGATCAGGTCGGGGTCGAGCGGACCGGTGCCCAGCACGTGATAGGACGCATCGTCGTCTCCGACGATGACGCCGAACCACAGGTCCGGCTCGCGGATCTCCATGCCGAGATCCACGATCGCGCGCACGTGTTCGCGCATCGAGCAGTCGCGGCTCATCTCCTGCTGGACCCGGGCGATGTATTCGATCTGCTTGGCTGGGTCGATCACGCCCGTCAGTCTACTCGACTCGGGTCACTCGGCGGGAGCACTCAGAGTGCGTGGTTGCAGCACGATCTCGAGGCGCCCGAGGCCTGCGTCTGCCACGATCGCGAGAAGCGCCGCCGGCACGGCCCCGGTCAGGATCAGATTCGTGTCGTTGAGGTAGAGGCCTTCGACGATCGGCTGGCCCAGGCCGCCGGCGCCGATGAACGCGGCGAGCGTCGCGACGCCGATGCTGATCACGGTCGACGTGCGGATGCCGGCCATGATCGTGCGCATCGCGAGCGGTAGCTGGACGCGGGTCAGGATCTGGCCGGGCCGCATCCCCATGCCGCGTGCCGCGTCGACGAGGTCGGCGTCGACCTCGGTGATGCCCGTGTAGGTATTGCGCAGGATCGGGAGGATCGCATAGAGGAACAGGGCGGCGATCGCCGCCTTCACGCCGAGGCCGAGCAGCGGGATCATGAACGCGAGCAGCGCCAGGCTCGGGATCGTCTGCATGACTCCGGCCGCGCCGAGCGCGATCTGGCGGAGCCGGTCCCTCTTCGTGATCAGGATGCCGAGCGGGACCGCGAACAACGCGGCGAGCAGGACCGAGACGAGGGTCAGCCCGAGGTGTTCGAGCAACAGCCCTAGCAGCTTCCCTGAACGCGTGGCGAGCAGTTCGAAGAATCCGGGGCGCGAGGACTTCGTGGATCCCGGTTTTGGGCGGTTGGCGAGCACCTTCGCCAGCGCGGTGCGGGCGGCGGCTGCGCGCTGCTGTTCGCCGTCGACGAGCTTCTCGATCTCGAGAAACGCGCGCGCGACCGCCGCGACGCTCTCGCCTTCGGTCTCGACGACATAGTTGAGCGCCTGCGCCTTGTAGTCGGGCACGCGGAACGCGAGCCGCCCGAGCACGCGACCGATCTCGGGGTGGGCCTTCAGCGTGTCGCCGCGGACGAGCGGCGCGGCGTTGTAAGGCGGAAAGAACCGGCGATCGTCCTCGAGCACGCGGAGCCGATAGCGCAGCAGCTTGCCGTCGGTGCTGTAGGCGTCCATCAGGTCGATCGCCCCCGACTGGATCGCTTGATAGGCGAGACCGTGCTCGAGCGTTACGACGTTCAACCGCAGCCCGTATGCCTTGGACAGTCCCGGATACCCGTCCTCGCGGTTTCCGAACTCGATGCTGAAACCGGCGCGGATCTCGCCTTGGTGCGCGCGAAGGTCGGAGATGCGCCGGATACCGAGCTCCTCGGCCCTTGCTTCGCGCATCGCGAGCGCATACGTGTTGTTGAGCCCGAACGGCTCGAGCCAGTGGATCTGATACTTGTCGAGATACTGCTGCCGTACGTAGAAGAACGCACGCAGCGGGTCGGTGATCTTGCCGGGTTCCTTGAGGATGATCGCCCAACCGGTTCCCGTGTAGTCGGCGTAGATCTGGATCTCGCCCTCGCGCAGCGCGCGCCAGCAGATCATCGTTCCGCCGAGGTTGATCCTGCGCTCGACTGTCAGGTCGGTATGGGATTCGAGCATTTGCGCCATCAGCTCGGCGAGCACGGCCGACTCGGTGAAGTTCTTCGAGCCGATGACGATCGTGTCGGCCTGGGTGCGCGCGCCGGAGGCGAGCAAGAGAGCGACGAGGATCGACCCCGCGAGACGTCTCACGCGCCCTCCGCAGCCAAGTGCCCGGCCAGGAAGTCGGCGACGAACTGGTTGGCCGGTTCTGATGTCAGCTGTGCCTCGGTGCCGGTCTGGGTCACTCTGCCCTGGTCCATGATCGAGATCCGGTCGGCGAGCTTGAACGCCTCGGCGAGGTCGTGCGTGACCAGAAGCACGGTCTTGTGCACCTCGTCGCGCAGCTGCTGGAACTCCTCGTGAATCTGCGCGCGCGTGATCGGATCGAGCGCGCCGAACGGCTCGTCCATCAGCACGTAGTCGGGATCGAGCGCGAGCGCGCGAGCGACGCCGATGCGTTGGCGCTGGCCACCCGAGAGCTCCCCCGGATAGCGCGTTGCAAACTCGTCGGCCGGAAGGTTGACGAGCTGCAACAGATCGTGGACGCGCTGCTCGACGTCGGCGGCGGTCCAACCTTCGAGCTCGCACATGATGCCGACGTTCTTCGCGACCGTCATGTGCGGGAACAGGCCGCCGGTCTGGATCACGTAGCCGACCCGGCGACGCAGGCCGTAGACGTCGACGCTCGTGATGTCGTCGCCGGCGAGTCGGATGCTGCCCGACGTCGGTTCGACGAGCCGGTTGACCATGCGCAGAGTCGTCGTCTTGCCGCATCCGCTCGTTCCGATCAGACAGTGAGTCTCTCCGTCGCGGACCACGAGACTCAGGTCGCGCACGGCGTAGATCTCGCCACCGCGGGGATCGGGGAAGGTCTTCGCGACGTTCTGGAACTCGATCACGGCGGGCTAGGTGCGCTGCAGGAGTAGCAGGCCGAACCACTCGTTGTCGTCGGTGAACGTCTCGCGAACGTGGAGACCGAAGCGCTCCAGGTCGGCCGTGAGCTTCGGCAGGCGGAACTTCCGGCTGATCTCGATGAGGATCTGCTCCCCGGCGGCGATCTCGAAGACACGATCGAGTGGCTCGACACGAATCCGCTGCGTCGTCTCGAACCGTGCGAAGATCTCGATCTGTTCCCTGTCGGGATTCCAGTTGGCGACGTGCTGGACGTGATCGATGTCGACGTCGGAGCCGAGCTCCTTGTTCATGCGCACGAAGTAGTTGTTCGTGAAGCGGGCCGTGACGCCGGCGGCATCGTTGTACGCAGCGTCGAGGATCGCGGCATCCTTGACGAGATCGACGCCGAGCAGGAACTTGTCGCCTCGCGGCAGGTGCTCGGAGATGCTGTGCCAGAACGCGTCGAACTCGAGATCGTTGAAGTTGCCGAGCGTGCTGCCGAGGAAGATCACGAGCTGTGGCGAGAGCTCGTGAAACACCGGGAACGCGCTGGCATACGTGCCGCGGATCCCCGTGAAGTTGACCGCGGGAAAGCTGTCCGCGATCGAGCGGCTGGCTTCCTGCAGCGCGTTGATGCTGACGTCGACCGGAACGTAATCGACCTCCGTGCCGTTCTGCGCGTAGGCCGAGAGCAGGTGCTCGGTCTTGACCGAGTATCCGGAGCCGAGCTCGACGAGCGTGACCGGACCGGTCAGCTCACGGATCTCGGCGGCGTGGCGGGCCAGGATCACTGCTTCGGTACGCGTCGGGTAGTACTCGGGTTGCTCGGTGATCGCTTCGAACAGGCGGCTGCCCTCGGCGTCGTAGAGGAATCGGCAGTGCAGCCACTTCGGGTCGTCGGACAGCCCCGTGGCGACCGATTGTGCGAACGTCGTCACGTTGTCGCGCTGGCACGGGGCTTCGACGAGCTGCGTGTTCGAGCTCTTGGCCTCGCGGAACGAGTCGGTGAAGTCGTCGGACATGAAGTCTCCGATCAGGTGCTACGCACGAATTCGTTGAGTGAGAACAAGCTCCTGCTGTCGAGCCACTGCCGCTTCAGCTCCAGCCCAGCGAGCTCTCCGAGGCGCGCGATGTCCTCGACCTTGAACTTGCGCGAGGTACCGACCTGCACCGAGTCACCCTTGTCGAGGTGGACCTCCATGTGCATCGACGAGATGTAGACATCCTGTGGTCTCTCCGTGACCAGGCGGAGCTGGACGCTCCGCGTCTCGAGGCCATCATACGCCGCATCCGGTTCGTACGGCGAGTCCTGGCGAAACGACGCGAGGTCGAAGTTGCCGCCGAGCTCGTGGTTGATGCGGCGCACCATGTTGAGGAAGAACGCACGGTTACGGGGGCCGGCCTCATAGGCGTCGCGCAGGATCTCTTCGCTCTTGTGGAGGTCGATCCCGACCACGAACCGATCTGTCGCTGTCATACGGTCGCGGATGGACTCGAGGAACGCGACCGTGGCTTCGAGGGTCTCGACATTGCCGATCGAACCGCCGAAGAACACGACCAGCTTGTCCCTGGCGACAGGGATGCTCGCGAGGACGTCAGCAAACCTGCCGCATCTCGGAGCGATGTCGATCCGGCCTTCGAACCGTTCGTCGATCTCGGTCTTGGTGGCTTCGACAGCGCCTTGTGACACGTCGACCGGGGTGTAGGTGAAGTCGGCTCCCGAGCCATCGGCGAGCGCCGCATCCAGCAGGTACGAGATCTTCTTCGCGGACCCGCAGCCCAGCTCGACGAGCAGTCGCTCGTCATCCAGGATCTCGGACGCGTTTCGTTCCAGGATCTCGACCTCGGCGTCGGTCAGGTAGTACTCGGGGCACTCCGTGTAGCGGTCGTAGAGTCGCGACCCGACCGAATTCCAGATGAACCGATGATCGAGGCGCTTGACCGGCGTGTCCGCCATGAACGCCTCGCGCACTGCTGCCGCGAAGCCTTCGTCGACGGCCGGGATCTTGGTCTCGAGCACGCGATAGCACCAGACCCGGAACATCGCGCTCGGGTCCTTCTTGGGCAGGTACTGCTCGGGTTCGGTGATCTCGAGCGCCTTCCACGCGTGCGCGAAGTCGAGCTCCTCCATCCTGCTGCGCACGCCCATCGCGTCCTGTTCGAAGAAGTCGACTCGCATCGTGAACGCGATGACGCCACCGGGCTTGACGAGTCGGACGATCTCGTCGAGCGCCTCCGCCGGCGCCTGACCGAACGAGAACACGCCGACCAGGATCGCGGCGTCGAAGTGGTTGGACGGGAACGCATCCAACGGCTGGGCGAGATCCGCCTGCGCGAGATGGCGATAGACACCTTTCGCCTTGGCTCGCGCGAGCATCTCGGCGGACAGGTCGACCCCGGTCAGGTTGCGATAGCCCATCGACTGCAGCGCTTCACCCGCCGCCCCGGTGCCGCAGCCGGCGTCGAGGATGTTCGTGACCCCGGCGAACGGCGTGTACTTCGCGAGGGTGCCGGCGGCCGTGCGGTGACCGAAGAACCCGATCGCGTCATGGTCTTGGTCGTAGGTCTCCGCCCACTCCTCGTAGAGGCGCAGGAGGTCGTCGCGAGTCGAAGCGGCATAGGCTTGCTTCCAGATGCGCTCGAGGCGGGAAGAGGTCGCTTCGTCGAGTCGATGTTCGTGGGTCGTGGTCGTCATGATCGCTTCTGGTTGACGGTGGCTCGTCCTGCGGCGGACTAGTTCAATCTCGAGGAGTTCCGAGGTGATCGAGCGACCCGTGGCGGCTCGCTCGGAGTTTCTTGTGGAGTAGCCCGGTCCTGTTCGAACGCGCGGGCGTCCGAAACCAGGTGCGGCGCGGCGTCGAGACCTTCGGCATCCATCATCGATGCGATGCGCTGGAGGTTGGCGAGCATCATCATCTGCTCCCAGGTCGCGAGCCTCGACAGGCCCTCGCGGAACCGGTCCTGCAAGAGCGATGGCGCGCGGTCGAGCACTCGCTGGCCGAGTTCGGTGACCCGAACGATTACGGTTCGGCGGTCGGACTCGCCGCGCGTGCGTTCGACGAAGCCGCGCTTCTCGAGCCGTGTCAGGATGCCGGTCATCGTCGCGCTGCTCAGGTGCACCGCGCGAGCCAGCGAGCTGGCCGCGATCGGGCCGGACTTCACCGCTTCTTGCAGGGTTGCGAGCTGGGGGCCGGTGAGACCGTATTCGTCGACGAGCTTGCGCGAGTGGAGGTCGACGGCCCGCATCAGCCGGCGGATCGCCGCGACGATCAGGTCTTCGAGGGCGAGGGGGGACGGCTGCTGGGAACTGGGATTCACGGAGCAAGCTTAGCCGGGCGACATTTTGTACCCAAACGATTTCGGTGTTCTGCTGGCGCGATTCGGCGAGCAGTCTGCACTTTAAACTGTTGCAAAATCTTGGGTTGGCTCGATCCACGAGGTGATTTGCACTCACTGGAGTTTGCCATTCTCGGGCAGGCTCGGACCCCGGTGTCGGTCTGCTAATCTTGTTCCTCGAAAACCAGCCCAACGGTCTTCGGGACCACGGCATCTCTTGGGGCGACCAATGGAATTCGACCCCGGAGAAACAATGCCCGCCTACTCACTCGACGAACAGCTGAACGCCCTGCTGAGCGAACGCGAATGGATCGCCGGTCTCGCCCGTGCGCTCGTCGGCGACGGGGCGGGTGCCGACGACCTCGTGCAGGACACCTGGCTGTCGGCGCTGCGCTACGGCAAGCCGGTGCGCGCACCGCGCGCGTTCCTGCGCACCGTGCTCAGGAACCGAGCCAAGGCGAACGCCCGCGCCGACGCCCGCCGTCGCGAGCGCGAGATCGCTCGCGGCGGCGGCGATCCCGAGCCGAGCTCGGGCGAGGTCGCCGAACGCTTCGAGACGATTCGAGACGTGGCGACCGCGATCGCCGAGCTCGAGGAGCCGTTCAAGACGACCGTACTTTCGCACTACTACGACGGGTTGTCGCTGGCCGAGATCGCGCGCGCGAGCGACACCGCGCAGGGCACGGTGCGATGGCGTCTGCACCGCGCGCACGCGCTGATGCGCGCGAAGCTCAGCGAGAAGTACGGCGAGGACAAGTGGCGGGCTGCGGTGCTGCCGCTGTGCGCGTTGCCAAGGCGCGCGGCCGTCGCGTTGAGTCCGCTGCTCGCGATCGCCGGGGTGCTTGCCGCAGCCGGCATCGCGATCCTGTGCGCCGGGATGTGGTTCGGTTGGTTCGCCAGCGAAGCGCCCGAAGTCGAGCACGTCGTTTCAGCGGAAGTCGGCCAGGAGTCGGCCGTGCACGAGGCTGCGACGACCGAACAGCGGCAAGTCGTGGTTGCGAATCAGGCCGAACGAGAACAGAAGCCGCAGCCGAGCACCGAGCATCCACAGAAACCGCTCGCGCCGCAGTATGCGACGGTGCGCGCGCGGTTCGTCGACGACCGCGGCGGGCCGATCGAGGGTGTGACACTGCGCGTCGTCGGGGCGCGACTGGGGGCAGGCCTCTCGAGCGACTCCAAGCTGACTCAGTTGCTACCGCCGGCGAAGAGCGATGCCGATGGTCGCGCGGTCCTGTCCCTGCACGCCGGGATCGAGCTGCTGCGACAAGTCGAGCCGCGGTGGCGTCCGAAGCCGGGCGAGGTCTGGACGCTGGTGCTCGAAGCCGCCGGACGCCATCACGAGTCGAAGCGGTTCGACGTCCAGCTCGCGCACCGCGACGACCGGGACCTCGGGACACTGACGCTGCGTGCGGCGAGCACGGTCAGCGGCACGGTCGTCGACGCCGGCGGCCGTGGCGTCGCCGGTGCCGAGGTCGTGCTGACGTATCCGCCGTTTCCGGCCGACTGCGACTACTACGCACGCCGCGGCCTGACGCCGTCGAGCCACGCGAAGACGAAGACGAGCAGCTGGTTCAGCGCCGGCAGGTTCAGCTTCCGGCGGGTGCCGAACGGACTCGCGATGGTCTGGGCCAAGACCCGTGGACACAAGAGCGCGTACGCGGTCGTCGACATCGGCGCGAAAACGAAGCCCGTGAAGCTCGAGCTCGGGCCGCCCACCGAGCGCACGGGGGTCACGCTCGATGGTGACCTCGCGAAGTTCGAGGTCGTCGGTCCCGACGACAAGCCCGCGTCCGGGGTCCAGGTCTGCCTCGCGTCGAAATGGATGTCGTACATGAGTGCGACCGGGGCCGACGGGCGGGCCGAGGTCGGCTGGGCCCGTAGCGCGAAGCACGAGTCCGTGACCCTGACCGTCATCGATGGGCACGGTCGCTTCGCGCCGCTCTACTCGAAGGACTTCGAAGTGCCCGACGGAGTCGCGAAGCTCACGCTGTCCAAAGGGCGTCACTTCACGGTTGTCGCACGTTCGACGAGCGGCGCGCCTGTCTCGAAGTTCACAGCGAGCTGGACGGTCGGCACGTCGGGTTACGGGCTCGCCCGGGCGAAGACCGAGTCGGGTCGCGCGAAGCTGCTGATCCCGCCCGTCCCCGTGAAGCTGAAGGTGGACGGGCCCGGCTTTGCCACCTGCGCGTTGGAGCTCGGGGACCCCGACAAGATCGCCAAGCAGGTCGAGGTCAGGCTCGACCCCCTGGCGTGGATCGCGGGCAAGGTCATGGCCGGCGGCAAGCCCGTTGCCAAGGCCGAGGTCATTGCGCTGCGGCCCGCGGGCGACTCGATCGTCGAGGTCGACGGGTATCGTTCGCTCTACGACCGCGAGGAGCTCACCCGCTCGGGTGTCGACGGGAGCTTCCGGTTCGACCTCGAGAAGCGCATGCGCCTGCGCTTCTACGTGCGTGCCAAGGGTTTCGCGCCGCGCCTGACGGATGCCTACGACTTCGATCCGAGAGTCGGCTTGAGCGACCTCGAGATCGGTCTCCGCGAAGGCGCGGCCATCGAAGGGCGAGTGCTCGACCGGAACCGGAACCCGGTCCAGCGAGCCGTCGTCGTGATCAACGACTACATCGGTCATCCGCGCAGCGTCATCGCGGATCTCGAAGGACGGTATCGCTTCGACCACCTGCGGGCCGTTGCCTACGCGCTCGCTCCGGGTAAGGAGCCGCTCATCGACTACGGCACCGTCTCGCGTGCGGGGAGCGGTGGCAAGGCGTTCACGCCATGGACCAACGTCACGCTGCGCGAAGGCGAGACGAAGCACTACGACCTGCTGCTCGGCAGCTGCCGCGTCACCGGCAGGATCGTCGCGCCGAGCGTCGACCTGCGCGGGTGGACCGTGAATCTGCGCCGGCCCGGTTCCTCGGACGACGTCGCTGCGTCCGCGGTCGGCAGCGACGGTCGGTTCTCGCTCGCGACGTTCCAGCCCGACGTCTACGAGCTCTCGGTCGTGAGCGCCGGCGGACCACTCGGCATGGTCCGACTGACCGAGCAGGTCGAGCTCGCACGCGGCGACAAGGAGGCGGACTTCCAGCTGCGATTCGGCTCCCTGACCGGACGGGC
>Ga0055451_10000375_pt1 | contig 17875 bp, 16 predicted proteins | sample China_Galinas_PW_3_FD_57745 | JGI IMG/M metagenome (GOLD analysis project Ga0055451, IMG submission 57745) | Wetland microbial communities from San Francisco Bay, California, USA, that impact long-term carbon sequestration - China_Galinas_PWB_D2 | ecosystem: Environmental > Aquatic > Marine >... | reverse complement strand
GTGGTAGACGCCGTTGATCGTGAAGCGCACCGCAGCAACATGGCCCGCCTGGATGACACCCTTGGCGGTCGTGCGCTCGGTCGGCGTGACCCACTTCTCGTAGGTCGTCGTGATCTCGTCGAGCATGATGCCCGCCGCGTGAGCGATCATCGGCACGGTGCCGCCCCAGGCAAACACCAGGATGTCGCCGTTCTCGAGCATGGCCCTGAATTCCGGCGGCTTGCCGATGCCCATCTCGTTGTCGTAGTCGCCCGCGTAGTTGGTGTAGTCCAGCAGTTCGGACGCCCGCACGCGACGCACTTCGGCGCACAGGCCCATCAGCGTCATCGGGAACAGGTCGTTGGCGAAACCGGGATCGATGCCCGTCGTGAAGCAGGACGACTCCCCGAGCTCGCATGCCTCGGTGATCGGGGCGATCCAGTTCGGCGGGTTCAGGTGCATGGTCGGCCACACCCACGGCGTCATCGCGGTCGAGCACACGTCGATACCGGCCCGCAGGAAGCGCGCCATCAGCCGGACGTTGTCGTCGGCGTGCGCGGCTGTCGGGCCGTAATGCACCAGGGCGTCCGGGCGAAGCTCGATCAGCCCGTCGACGTCGTCGGTGGCGGTGATGCCAACCGGACCGAGCCCGCAGACCTCACCTGCGTCGCGGCCGACCTTCTCCGGGTTACTGACGCCGACCCCAACCAGCTCGAACCGCGGATGCCTGACGACCTCGGGGATCACCATCTTGCCGACGAAGCCGGTGCCCCACACGACGATTCGCTTAGTCACCGCCTCACCTTAGGCGCCGGGGCTAGGGTGCCTTATGGGCATCGCGACAAAGGTGAACGGTGTGGCGCCGCCGCAGGTGCCGCTGTCCGAGATCGACCTCGGTACCTGGGACTTCTGGGGGCAGGACGACGACTTCCGCGACGGCGCGTTCGCAACGCTGCGCCGCGACAGGCCGATCTCGTTCTGGGAGGTGCCGCAGGACCGCGACTACGCAGACTACGACGCCGGCGCGGGCCACTGGGCGCTGGCCCTGTACGACGACGTGCACTACGCCAGCCGCCACCCGCACATCTTCAGCTCGGTGCCGTCGATCACCGTCGGCGACAACATCCCCGAACTGGCCGAGTACTTCGGGTCGATGATCGTGATGGACGACCCGCGCCACCAGCGCCTGCGCAACATCGTCAGCAGGGCGTTCACCCCCCGGGTGGTGGCCCGCATGGAGGATTCCGTACGGATGCGGGCCCGTCACCTCGTCGACTCGATGATCGCCAAGCACCCCGACGGCACCGGCGAGGCGGTCGCCGAACTGGCGGGCCCGCTGCCGCTGCAGGTGATCTGCGACATGATGGGCATTCCCGAAGAAGACGAGAACACGGTCTTTCACTGGACCAACGTCATCCTCGGCTTCGGCGACCCGGACGTGGCCAGCGATCTCCAGGAGTTCATCAAGTCCTCGATGGATTTCGGCGCATATGCCAGCGCCCTGGCCGAGGATCGCCGCGCCCATCCGGGCGAGGACCTGACCAGCAGCCTGGTACAGGCTGAGGTCGACGGCGAGCAGCTCAGCACCAGCGAGATCGCGTCGTTCTTCCTGCTGCTGGCGATCGCGGGCAACGAGACCACCCGCAACGCGATCAGCCACGGCGTGCTGGCGCTGACCCGTTATCCAGAAGAGCGCGAGAAGTGGTGGGCCGACTTCGAGGGACTGCGCCATTCCGCTGTCGAGGAGATCGTCCGGTGGGCGTCACCGGTGGTCTACATGCGCCGCACGCTGAAGAGCGACGTCGAGATGCGGGGCGTCAAGATGGCCGCCGGCGACAAGGTCTCGATGTGGTACTGCTCGGCCAACCGCGACGAGACCAAATTCGCCAACCCGTGGCTGTTCGACGTGACGCGCGATCCGAACCCGCACATCGGGTTCGGCGGCGGAGGCGCGCACTTCTGCCTGGGCGCCAACCTCGCGCGGCGCGAGATCGCCGTGATGTTCGAGGAGCTGCACCGCCGCATACCCGACCTGGTCGCCACCGAGGAGCCGGCGCGGCTGTTGTCGGCGTTCATCCACGGGATCAAGGCGCTCCCGGTGGCCTGGACGCCACCCGACCCGCCGAGCTGACGGCTATCCGCCCTCCGGCATCAGGGGCGCAGGCGCCGGACCCAGCTCGGTCGGCGGCGGAGCCACCGGGGTCGCCTTCACCGTGGTGATGCCGTTGTTGCCGACGACGGGCGCGTTGGGGTCCAGAGCGGACGGCGCCGGCTGGGCGGCCTCGGTGCAGTTCAGGATCAGCGACACCCGCCGGTTCGGCAGGAACTTCTGACTGTTGACAATGCACCGCGCCTGGGGCACGTCGTGGCCGACGGAGCCGCCGAAAACGCCCTTGAGGCCCTGCGACCTGAGCACCTTGACGGCCTGCGCATACGGCAGCCCGGAGACGTCAGACACCCCGTTGTCGCTGCTGGCGTGGCCGGCGGCGAGGAAACCCATGGTCGCCAGCGCGACGGATCCCGCGGCGACGGCGGCGGGGGCAGAGAACTTTTTCACATGACCTCCGTGGAGTGGCTGCGCTGCGAACATAACCCAGTCACGACCGGGTTGTCGCGCCGTCCCGGTCGGTTGTTACGCGGGATCCTAGACTGGCCCGGTGCTCATCGGTTCGCATGTCAGCCCGCAGGATCCGCTGGCGGCCGCCGCGGCGGAAGGCGCCGACGCGGTGCAGATCTTCCTCGGCAACCCGCAGAGCTGGAAAGCGCCGAAGCCGCGGGCGGACGCAGCTGCGCTGCGGGAGTCGCCGCTGCCGATCTATGTGCACGCTCCGTACCTGATCAACGTCGCCTCTCCGAACAACCGGGTGCGCATTCCGTCGCGCAAGATCCTGCAGCAGACCTGCGACGCGGCAGCCGAGATCGCGGCGACCGCGGTGATCGTGCACGGTGGCCACGTCACCGCCGACGACGACGATCTGCAGGCCGGCTTCCAGCGATGGCGCAAAGCGCTGGAGCAACTCGAGACCACCGTTCCGGTGTATCTGGAGAACACCGCCGGCGGCGACCACGCGATCGCCCGCCAGTTCGACACGATCGCCCGCCTGTGGGACTACGTCGGCAACCAAGGCATGGGCTTCTGCCTGGACACGTGCCACGCGTGGGCCGCCGGCGAGGAACTCGTCGACGCGGTGCAGCGGATCAGGTCGATCACCGGCCGCATCGACCTGGTGCACTGCAACGACTCCAAGGACCCGCAGGGTTCGGGCCGCGACCGGCACGCCAACCTCGGCGCCGGCGAGATCGACGTCGAGCTGCTCGTCGCGGTGATCTCGGCGGCCGACGCGCCCGTCATCTGCGAGACGGCCGACCAGGGTCGCAAGGATGACATCGCGCTGTTGCGCGAGCGCACGGGTTCTCAGTAGGCCCCGATCACCACAGATTTTCGATCTGGTTCAGCGGGTCGAGGATGATCGGGACCGGCAGTGGCTCCTTGAACGTCAGCGTGAACGGGTGCTTGGTCGCGCCGGGCTGCGACGCGCAGGTGTCGGTGGTCAGGGTGGTGAGCGTGCCGGCGAGGGTGGCCTGGTCCCACTGGTACTGGTAGTTCACCGGCGCCCAGCTGCCGTCCGGGCATCGCAGGCCCTTCTCCTTTTTGACCAGCCATGTCCACAGGCCTTTGACCTTGCGCGCATCCCCGCCGTATCCCGGCGAGTCGCTGTTGGGCCCGAGGCTTGTCGACACGATGCTCGATATGTGCAGGACGCACCCGGCCTGCACGCAGGTCGCGTAGATCGTCCACTGCTCTTCTGGCACCCCGTCCTGGTGGTAGGTGTAGATGCCGTACATCGGCTCGTCCACCGGCCGGGCGCCGGCGGGGTTGGCTGTACCCAGCCCAACGCCGACCGCCAACGCAGCTGCGATCAACACCCGAGTCATGCGCACGACGCGAGTATCACAGCGTTTGCCGCGTGCGGATAGCGGATCTACAAATTGATGGGTTCTGGGGGCCGGCGACGGAGCGTGCTGTCCTTGACCAAAGCCTTGAATTGCATTGCGCGGTAGGGCCATCCGGCTGCGGTGTGCCATTGGGAGACCACCAAACCGAATCCGCCGACGACGTCGAACCGGGATGCGGGCAGCACGTAACCCCCGTAGAGCTGCGCGACCTTGTTGTCGGCGTGGTCTTCCGCGTCCCACGCAGTGCCGACCACAGGTGTCTGGATCGGTGTGGTGTGCATATTGGCCACGGGCGAGTCGACGACCCGGTACCCCAGTGAGTACGTGGACGACAGGAACCCGCCGAGGACCCACTTGTCGGCCTTCATGCGCCGAAACGTCAACTCACCCCAGGTTTCGCCGGCCGGAGTGATCGGTGTCGGCTCGTCGCCCCAGCCCCACTTGCCGCCGGCGAACCGCCAGCTTTCGTATTCGGACTTGTCGCCGATGTCTTCGGGGCGCACACGTCGCAGGATGATGCCTTTGTCGCGCTGGAAGCCGGTGGAGACCACGTACACCCATTGGGAGTCGGGGTCGTAGTCCCAGGACCAGCACTGTGCGTAGCCGCCGTGCAGATTGCCCGCGAACTTGGCGTCGTCACCAAGGTGTGTCCACGAGACGCCGCTGTCGTCGGAGCGCCAGATCTCCGTCCACATCACGGTGCCGAAGCCGTGGTTGACGATCGCGTGCAGGTACAGCGAGTCCTCGACGCGCAGCAGGTCGGACGGAATCACGGTGCTGATGCCGCCGCGAGTCCAGCCGGTCCTGGCGTCGTCGTGGATGTAGGGCCACAACTGCCGGGCGTAGCCGGGGTCGCCGCCGCCGGCGTACTCGTAGACGATCTCGTTGTTCGCGTCCCCGGTGCCGATCAGCACCACCGGCGACCGCCAATCCCCCTCGCCGACACGCCGTCCCGAGAACGTGTCGCCGAAAACCGACACCAGCTTGCCGTTCGGCGCCAGCACGGACGCGCCCAAGTCGGTGCACGTCACGCCCCACCGCTCGGTGATGTCCGGCCCCGTCACGTCGGCCAACTTGCCCGTCAGCATGCGTCCAAAGATGCCATGCCTTATACGGTGGGGCGATGAGAGGACGAGCGGTCGCTGTCGGCATCGTTCTCGCGCTCTGTCTCACCGCATGTTCGCCCGGCCGACGCGTGGATCTCGGCGACGAGGCGGCGGGCAATCTCGTCGCCGCGATCGCCGGTGAGCCCGACCAGCTGGACCCGCAGAAAACGACGGCCTACTTCTCATTCGAGGTGCTAGAAAACGTCTTCGACACGCTCGTCGAGCCGGACGAGGATCTCGAGATGCGTCCGGCGCTCGCCGAGTCGTGGGAGGTCAGCCCGGACCAGTTGGCGTGGACGTTCCACTTACGCAACGGAGTGACCTTTCACGACGGCAGCCCGCTGTCCGCCGCCGACGTCGTCTACTCGTTCAACCGCATCATCAACGAAAAGCTCTCCAACGCTTACAAGTTCAGCTCGGTCAGTTCGGTGACCGAGCTCGGCCCGGACACTGTTCGCATCACCGTCACGCAGCCCACGCCGAACCTGCTGACCAACATCGGCGGCTTCAAGGGCATGGCGATCGTGTCACGCAAGAACGTCGAAAGTGGCCAGATCGCCACGCATCCCATCGGCACCGGGCCGTTCATGTTCGCCGGTGCCAAAAGCGGTGACTCGATCCGGCTGAAGGCCAACCCGCGGTACTGGGGTGGCGCCCCGGCGGTGTCGGGGGTGACGTTCAGATTCATCTCGGAGCCGTCGACCGCGCTGTCGGCACTGCAAGCCGGCGAAATCGACTGGACGGACTCGGTTCCCACGCAGCGCGTCGACGAATTGGGCGGCGACGAGTCGGTCAGGCTGGGCGTCACCCCGAGTACCGACTACTGGTATCTGGCACTCAACGAGGCGCGTGCGCCGTGGGGCGACGTGCGGGTGCGCCAGGCGATTGCGTACGCGATCGACCGCGGGGCGATCGTGCAGGCCACCAGCTATGGCACCGCGACCGCCAACCAGCTCGCGATACCCACGGGCAGCCCGTGGTACACCGAATACCACCGCTACCGTCGCGATCTCGACATGGCCCAAAGCCTGCTGCGCGCAACGACACTGACGGATCAGACCCTCGACATGCTCGTCACCAGCGATTACCCCGAAACCGTCACCACGGCGCAGATCCTCGCCGACAACCTGAAGCCGCTCGGCATCAACGTCGAGATCCGCACCGTCGACTTCGCCGCGTGGCTCGACGAGCAGAACAAAGGCAACTTCGACATGCTGATGATGGGCTGGCTCGGCAATATCGACCCTGACGACTTCTACTACGCCCAGCACCACACCGGGGGGAAAAGCAACGCGCAGAAGTTTTCCAACCCGGAGGTCGACGAACTGCTGGACGCCGGGCGCACCGAAGTCAACCGCGACGCGCGCAAGGACATCTACGCCAAGGCGGCCACGATCATCGCCGACCAAGTCAGCTACATCTACCTCTACAACCCGTCGGTGATTCAGGCCTGGACCACCCGTCTGTCGGGGTATCAAACGCGGCAGGACGGGGCGATCCGCTTTCGCACCGCGAGGCTGAATTGACCCTGGTCAAAACGGTTCTCGGTCATCCGGTGCTGCGGTTTCTGGCCCGCCGAGTGCTGTATTCGCTGGTGGTGCTGTTCGGTGTGCTGGTGCTGGTTTTCGCGCTGGTTCACCTCGTCCCGGGTGACCCGGTGCGCATTGCGCTGGGCACCCGCTATACACCCGAGGCCTATGACGCGCTGCGCTCGGAAAGCGGGCTGGACCGCCCGCTCGTCGCGCAGTTCTTCTCCTACGCCGGGTCGGCTGCCACCGGTGATCTCGGTGTCAGCTTCCGCAACGGCGATCCGGTGACGCTCACGCTGGCCGACCGGCTGCCCGCAACGTTGTCGCTGGCGGCCGTCGGCATTCTGATCGCCTTGGTGATCTCGCTGCCCGCCGGCATCTGGGCGGGCTTGCGGAGGGGCCGGCTCGCCGATGCGATCGTGCGGGTGTGCAGCCAGTTCGGTGTCTCCGTCCCAGACTTCTGGATGGGGATCCTGCTGATCGGGCTGTTCGCGAGCACGCTGGGCTGGTTGCCGACGTCGGGATATGCGCCGCTGGCGGCGAACCCGGGTGGCTGGTTGCGCCACGTCATCCTGCCGGGAGTAACCGTGGGCGTCGTGGCGGCGGCGATCATGACGCGCTATGTGCGCGCCGCGGTGCTGGATGTCGCGTCGATGGCATACGTGCGCACCGCGAAGTCCAAGGGTCTGCCGCCGCGGGTGGTGACGTTGCGGCACATCGTGCGCAACGCGCTCGTGCCGGTGCTGACGATCACCGGGATTCAGCTCGCGACGATCCTCGGCGGGGTCATCGTCGTCGAAGTGGTCTTCGCGTGGCCGGGCCTGGGCCGGCTGGTGTATCAAGCCGTGGCCACCCGCGACTATCCGGTGATCCAGGGTGCCGTGTTGCTGATCGCGACGATGTTCCTGCTGATCAACCTCGCCGTGGACATGCTGTACGCGATGGTCGATCCAAGGATCCGGCTGTCATGACGAAGGTCAGCGCGGCGCTGCTGGCGGTGATCGGGATCGTCGCGATCACCGCCGACTGGCTCGCCCCGTACGGGGTGAACGACATCGACGTGGCCGGTGCGCTGCAGCCGCCGAGCGGCAGCCATCTGCTGGGCACCGATGAACTCGGCCGCGACATCGCGACCCGCGTGTTGGTGGCGACGCAGGCGTCACTGCAGATCGCTGTTGCCGCAGTGGCGTTCGCGTTCGTCGTGGGGGTTACCGCGGGTGTGGTCGCGGGTTACCTCGGCGGCTGGACCGACGCCGTGCTGATGCGGGTCGTCGACGTGATGTTCGCGTTCCCGGTGCTGCTGCTCGCGTTGGCGATTGTCGCCGTTCTCGCGCCGGGCACCACGACCACGATCCTCGCGATCGGCATCGTCTACACGCCGATCTTCGCCCGGGTGGCGCGCGCCAGCACGCTCTCGGTGCGCGTCGAACCGTATGTTCAAGTGTCCCGCACGCTCGGCACGGGACGCATCCACATTCTCGGCCGGCATATCCTGCCGAACATCGCCGGTCCGGTTATCGTGCAGACCTCGCTGTCGCTGGCGTTCGCGATCCTGTCCGAGGCGGCGCTGTCATTCCTGGGTTTGGGTATTCAACCGCCCGAACCATCCTGGGGGCGAATGCTTTTCGACGCCCAGGGCTTCATGCACCGGGCCTGGTGGATGAGCGTGTTCCCGGGCGCCGCGATCTTCGTCACCGTGTTGGCGTTCAACCTGTTCGGCGACGGCTTGCGCGACGTGCTTGACCCGAAGCAGCGCACCGTGACGGCGGCGAGGAAAAACCAGTGAGCACAACGGTGTTGAGCGTGCGGGACCTGCGGGTGCGCATCAGACGCCGTGACATCGTGCGCGGCGTCTCGCTCGACGTGGCCCGCGAGCAGACACTGGGGGTCGTGGGTGAGTCCGGATCCGGTAAGTCGATGACGGTGCTCGCCGCCACCGGCCTGCTGGACGCGCCCGGCGCAGTAGTAGGCGGATCGAGTGCCCTTGGCGGCGTGGGAGACTCGCCGCCGACCCAACTGGTCGGCGCATCGGCACGCACATTGCGCCGCGTCCACGGCGGGCGGATCGGTTTCGTCTTCCAGGATCCCGGGACATCGCTCAATCCCCTGCTGACCCTGGAACGCCAGATCACCGAATCGCTGCAGGCACACCGCAACATGACCAGGCGCCAGGCACGCGTGCGGGCACTCGAGTTGCTGGAAGCCGTGCGGTTGCCCGAGCCCGAATCCAGACTTGCCGGCTATCCGCACCAGCTGTCGGGCGGGCAGCGGCAGCGGGTGATGATCGCGATCGCGTTGGCGTGCGACCCCGAACTGCTGATCGCCGACGAGCCCACCACGTCGCTGGACGTGACGACGCAGGCGCAGATCATCGCGCTGGTGCGCGACCTGCAACGCGACTTCGGCACCGCGGTGGTGTGGATCAGCCACGACCTCGGTGTGATCGGCCAGGTCGCCGACGCCGTGACCGTGTTGCACGACGGCGAGGCGGTGGAACAGGCGCCGATATCCGAGGTGTTCGAGAAACCGCGCCATCCTTACACCCGGCAACTGTTGGAGGCGCGGCCACAGATCGGGGGCGACGGCCCGCCGGCTGTGGCTGATGACGCACCTGTGCTGCTGCGGGTGGCGGGGCTGACATCGGCCGAGCGCAGGGTCGAAGACGTCTCGTTTCAGATCCGGCGAGCGTCCACGCTGGCGCTGGTGGGTGAGTCGGGTTCCGGCAAGTCGAGCGTGGCCGAGACGCTGACCGGGCTGCTCGAGCCGGACGCCGGTACCGCGACGTTGGGCGACGCGGACGTGTTCGGAGTACGAGGGGCCGGCGAGAAAGCGCTGCGCAGACGCATCAGCCTGGTGCTGCAGGACCCGTTCACGTCGCTGGATCCGCGCATGCGTATCGGGACGGCGGTCGGCGAGCCGCTTGTGGTGCACCGGCTGGCCGCCGGCCGGCGCGGGCGGCGGGAGCGGGTCGCCGGACTGCTCGAGATGGTCGGCCTGCCGGCCGACCTCGCGTCGGCCTATCCGCATGAGCTGTCCGGGGGCCAGCGCCAGCGAGTGAGCATCGCCCGTGCGCTTGCTGTCGAACCCGACTTGATGATCCTCGACGAGTCTACTGCCTCCCTTGATGTTTCGGTGCAGGAGCGGGTGCTCGACCTGCTGCTGGGGCTGCAGCGCGATCTGGGTCTGACCTACTTGTTCATCGCCCATGATCTGGCGGTGGTGCGGCGGATGAGCCACGACGTCGTCGTCATGCGGGACGGTGAAGTCGTGGAATACCGTCCCGCGGGTGAACTTTTCGCGGCACCCGAGCAGGAATACACGCGGGCTCTTCTCGCGGCGGTGCCGCCTGAACTACCGCGGTGTCCGACGTGAGCTGGTGGCGCCGAAGTGCCGAACTGACGTTGAGCGAAGAGGTCGCGGCCCCGCCGGATCGAGTTCGCGACTTCTATGTCGACCTCGACAACATGCGGCTGGTCCATCCGCTGGTGGTCGCCGTGCGCACCGTCGCGCGAACCGGCACAGCGGCGGGGTATGTGCAGACGTACCGTGTCAGCGACCGGATTCCGCTGGGACGTCGCACCGTGCGGACCCGCTATCTGGCGCGGCTGCAGGTGCCGGCTTCGGGCGAGGTGACCGCCGAGGCGCGCCAGTTTCCGTCGGTGCGGCTGCAAAGCGTGGTGACGTTCGACGAAATCGACGGTGGCACCCGGATCGTCGAGCGCATGCGCGTTTCCGCGCCGCGGCCGCTTGCGGCGGTGACGATCCGCGAGGCGGTGCGCGCGCACAACGAGATGTTGTCCAACATCGCGCGACACTTCGCCTGAACTCCTGCGCCGAGAACACACTTGTTGACGCCGCCACTCGCGTTTCATGCAAACAACTGTGTTCTCGGCGTCTAGATGGGCACCGCTTCCATCGGCATGTCGAGCGTGCCCTGGCAGGCACCGCTGGCGATGTCGGTGTGCCACTCGCCCATCAGGGTCCCGTCCGGCTGAGGCGTGTAGCGCGTAGTCGAACCTGCCGGGCTCCATTCGATCGTGCCGTCGGGCAGCAGGCAGGCCCACCGCCATGTGCTGGTCGACGTCCAGGCCGAACCGTCCCAGGTGAACTGAACCGGCTGCGGCACAGTCGGGTTCCTCGGATCAGGACCGTTCGTGATCGTCGCCACGCAGCGGCCTTCCGAACACGACGACGAGAACGTGTAGACGTCGACGTGCATGGACTCGGGCTGTTCGGCCGCCATGCTCGTCCCGCTCTTCTGGGCCGTGAAGAACGTCACCTCGTACTGGCCGTTCCACGACGGGTCGGCCAGCGCCGACGGGGCCAGACACACGGATGCGCCCAGCGCTGCAACAGCCAACGTGACAAGGCCGCCGATGTGGTGTCGGGACATGACCTTCTCCCCCGTGTTGTGTTGCTATCGAGGCGTCAGTGTCGCAGACGGTGGCTGTTGCGTCTCACAATTCACAACAACTTGTGCTCGATCACGGTGGTGAGCTGCGGTTTGGCCCAGCCACCCGACACCGTCTCGATGCGCACCCCGATCTCACCGCCGGCGATCTCCAGTGTCGCGATCTGGTTGCGGAAGTGCGGCATGGTCACCGGGCGCCAGCGCAGCCGTGGTCTCCCGACCCGCGGTGTCGTCTTCACCAGCGCTCGCCCCACCGCCTCGGCGAACCGAGTATGGCCCATCCGCAACACCATTCGCTCGACGGCCGAGATTTCCTTGCGCAGACCCGAGCACACCACCTGCCAGATCCTGGTCTCGGTGGCTGGAGCGTCGTCGGGCAGTGATACCTCCGACACCCAGCAGTGGTGCACGTCGCCGCCAAGGAGCAGCAACGACTTCGGCGCGTTTCCGCGCTCACCGGTGGCGACGTCGACGACGAGGTCCTCGAAATCACGGAAGCTTTGCTGAAAGCACGCCCAGTGGTCGAGGTTGGCTCCGATCCGCACCTTTTCGCCGATGCCGGACAACCGCTTTCCCCACGCGCCGTCGGTGACAGCCTCCGTCCAGGCCTCGACGTGGTGCATTCCGTATGGCAGCAGAAACGGCAGCGAGCTGGCGAACAAGAGATACTCGTTATCGCCGTCGACCTGCGAGTTGATCCACGCCCATTCCGCATCGGTCATGATGCGGCGCTGCCCCGGCTGCAGCTGTCGACCGGTTCTGGAGTCGGCCACGACGAGCCGCGCCGGTCCGAGGTCGCGGCACAGGCTGAACCGCGAGATGCTGTCGTCGCTTTCGGCGTTCTTCGCGAGCGCGCGCACTGCTTGGCTGCCCTGCCGGCTTTCGGTGATCTGTTGGAAGGTCTCGTCCTTGGCCAGCTCAGCCGGCGACAGGTTGCCCAGATGCTGATAGATCCAGTAGGCCATCAGCCCGCCGATGATTCTCGTTTCATACCAGTCGGTTTGGCGTTTCTCGGTCAGCCATTGCGCCGAGGTGTTCCACTTGTCGTTGATCTCGTGGTCGTCGAAGATCATCGCCGTCGGAATGGTGGACAGAATCCAGCGCACGACGGGCTCGGTCCAGGCGTCCCAGTAGCCGATGCAGTATTCCTCGAAGTCCTCGAGAACCTCGACCGGCCCGTCGGCGTGTACCTGACGCTCCGCGACGAGTCCTTTGATCGTCTCGTTGACCTCGTCCGCATAGAGCTGGTCGCCCATCATCAGCAGCGCATCGGGCCACAGGGCCGAGGGCTGACGGAGCATCCGCATCCCGTAGGTGTGCAGGACGTCGATGCCCTTGCCCCTGGGATGCCACCAGTGCTGATACGTGTACGGCGGACGATGAGGGGCCGAGGCCCGGCAGGAACCGAACAGCAGTCGCAGGGTGCCGTCGCGCGGCATCAGCCGCACGCGGGGCGGCGGGAACTCGTATTCGGCCGGCGGCCAGGCCGTCGTGCCGTCAAGGCGCACCTCGTAGGGGTGCTCGACGTCGGGGTCGAGGTCCTCCAGACAGACGACGGCGAAATGGTGCCCGTCGACTTCGAAGGTGTCGGCGGTGCGGCCCAGCACCTCGACCTGGCAGGCCTGGTCGGTCTCCACCCAGACGGTGGCGTCGGCCTTGCCGACATGGCGCAGTAGCGGTCCTACTCGCACCTCGGGCACTCGCCCATCATGCCCGAGCGCCGCGGGCCAAGGTACTACGCTGCTGCGGTGGACGACATTGCGACACGGCTGGCCGAGATCGTCGGCCCGGGAAACCTGCTGACCGGCGGCGCGGTTTCCGAGGATTACAGCCACGACGAAGCCCTGGGCACGACTCCGCAGAAGCCTGCCCATGTCGCGAAACCGGTGACCGCGCAAGAGGTCGCGGGGCTGCTGACGGTCGCGACGGAGCACCGCGTGCCGGTGACGGCGCGTGGGTCCGGGTGCGGTTTGTCGGGGGCGGCCCAGCCGGTGGCCGGCGGGCTGGTGATCTCGTTCGAGCGGATGAACGCCGTGCTCGAGGTCGATGCCGACAATCACGTCGCGGTGGTTCAGCCGGGCGTGACGCTCACCGATCTGGACGCCAAGACGGCCGAGGTGGGGCTGAGCTACACGGTGTACCCGGGTGAGTTGTCCTCGAGCGTCGGCGGCAACGTCGGAACGAACGCCGGCGGGATGCGGGCGGTGAAGTACGGCGTCACACGGCACAATGTGCTCGGGTTGCAGGCGGTGTTGCCGACGGGCGAGATCATCCGCACCGGCGGGAAGATGTCGAAGGTCTCCAGCGGCTACGACCTCACCCAGCTGATCATCGGTTCGGAGGGCACGCTCGCGTTGGCGACGGAAGTGATCGTCAAGCTGGTGCCGCGCCTGGCGCACGGCGCGACCGTGCTGGCGCCGTTCGGCGACTTCGAACGGGTGATGGCCGCGGTACCGAAGATCGTCTCCAGCGGACTGGCCCCGAGCATTCTCGAATACGTCGACAACATCACGATGGCCGCGCTGGTGAACCGGGAGAACCTCGAGCTGGGCATACCCGAGGAGATCCGCAACAGGTGCGAGGCGTATCTGGTCGTCGCCTTGGAGAATCGCGATGCCGACCGTCTGTATGAGGACGCCGAAAGTCTCGGCGAGTTACTCAGCGCGCTGGGTGCGGTGGACGCCTACGTGCTCGATGGCAGCGCCGCACGCAGGTTGATCGAGGCGCGGGAGAAGGTGTTCTGGGCGGCCAAGGCGCTCGGCGTGGACGACATCATCGACGTCGTCGTCCCCCGCGCGTCGATGCCTCAATTCCTGACCGCGACGCGCGAGCTCGCCCTCGGCGCCGGCGCCCATGCGCTGGGCTGCGGGCACGCCGGCGACGGCAACGTGCACGTCGGGATCTTCTGCCCGGACGCCGAGGACCGCAAGAAGCTGCTCAGCGAGATCTTCGCGGTCGCGATGCGGCTCGGCGGCGCGATCTCCGGTGAGCACGGTCTCGGCCGCGCCAAGACGAGCTACTTCCTGGAACTCGAAGACCCGGCCAAGATCGCACTTCTGCGCAGGATCAAGCAGAGCTTCGATCCCGCGGGAATTCTCAATCCGGGCGTGCTATTCGACCGATCTCACCAGTGCGCGTCGTAGGCCCACAGAGACATGTCATCCGGCGGGTAGTTGTGGCAGATGTCGGTGGTGTGGGCGGCAACGCCTTTGTTGTTGAAGAACAGTTTCGCGTTGTTCGGCCAGGCGGCTGTCAGCGGGTCGGCCAAGTTGGTGACCAACTCCTCCGAATAGGCCCGGCGCCCGGCGTAGTCCATCGAGTAGAACCAGTGCATTTTGTCAATCGTGGCTTGCTGCTGCGCCGGGTGGTTGTTGTAGTCGATCATGTACCGCTCGAAGTAGAAGGGTTCGACGTCTCGTGCTGCGGCCATGATCTGCTCGGCGGTGCAACTCGTCTTGAGCATGCGGTTCGGGATCGGATAGTCATCCGTGGCGTCGGCGGAGGCGAGTTGCGGGGTGGCCATCGCGATGGCACCGAGCGCGGCGATCGCCATGCTTGCTTTACGTAACACTGTCAACTCCTTGCTATTGCGGCTATTGCGCCTCGGCATCGAACGGCGGTTGCGCCGCGGCTTCGAGGAACGGAAGGTTGTCGGGGCAGTACGTGCGTATCGCGGCGCCGAGGAACTGCCAGGACTGTTCGGTGGTGCTGCCCCTCTGTAACTGCCACGAAACGAACTGCGCCGACGCGTAGGCGTCCTTGTCGAGGCCGTTCCAGATCCGCTTGCAGGTGATCTTTCCGATCCAGGCGTTGTAGTCCTTTTGCCCGTAGATCCCGTAGGTGTGCAGTTCGTTGGCGAAATCGGTGTCCGGATCTGCGTGCGCCGGTGCTGCCAGTGCGATGGCCGTCGCGATGGCCAAGATCGCCCCCCTAGCTAACTTCATTAGCGCATCGTATCTCTTCGCTGGTTCGGGTGTGCAAGAACCGGCGGCACCACCGTGGGCGCGAAGCCCCCGTCGGAGGCTCTGGGTGGAACCGATTCAGTTAAATGGACTAATCTGTCGATACTCTGTCGATGTTTTGTCGCAGCGGTGAAGGGAGGAGGGTGCGGATGACGCAGACGGGCAACCACACCCGGTCCCCTGCCGGCGGCGAAGGCGCGGCCGTCCCCGGCGCCGCGAACGAGTCGGCACCTGCACCCTCCCGCGCTCCCGGGGAGAGCGCGCTGCGTAAGAAAGTGGGGGTGTTGGGGGGGCTGAAGCGAGTGTGGATTCTGTTGGTCATCCTGCTCGTGGTGGCTCTCGGGGTGTTCGGCGTCGATCGGCTTCGCCAAGTGTTCGGCAAGACCGAAACGACCAGACCGGGGGCCGGCCTCGTCAATGACCCCGAGCCGTTCAATCCCAAGACTGTGAAGTACGAAATCTTCGGACGGCCGGGGGCCGTGGCGACCATCAATTACCTCGACCTGGATGCGCAGCCCCAGGAAGTGAAAGACGTTGCACTGCCGTGGTCGCTGACCCTGACCACCACTGCTCCTGCCGCGAGCGCCAACATCGTGGCGCAGGGCGACGGTGACAGCATCAGTTGCCGCATCACGGTCAACGGTGAGGTCAAGGACGAGGAGACGTCGCAGGGCCTGAACGCTCAGACGTTTTGCCTGGTGAAGTCGGCATGACGAACACCCACGTGGGTGCTCACCCGATGATCCCGCGGTTCATTCGGTTGTTCTCGGTGCCCATCCTGCTGGGGTGGATCGCGCTCGTGGTGCTGGTGAATCTCATCGCCCCCCAGTTGGAGAAGGTCGGCGAAGCACACGCGGTGTCGTTGGCCCCCAAAGACGCGCCGTCGATGCTGGCGATGCAGCGCGTCGGTAAGGACTTCCAGGAATTCGATTCCAACAGCTCGGTGATGATCGTCCTGGAGGGCGAGCAACCCCTCGGTGAGGACGCACACCACTTCTACGACGGGCTGATCGACAAGCTCGAAGCCGACAACAAGCACGTCGAGCACGTCCAGGACTTCTGGGGGGACCCTCTGACGGCCGCGGGGTCGCAGAGCGCCGACGGGAAAGCCGCATACGTTCAGCTGTACCTGGCGGGCAATCAGGGCGAAAGCCTGGCGAACGAGTCCGTCCAGGCGGTCCGCGACATCGTCGCAAGCGCTACGCCGCCGCCTGGCGTCAAGGCGTACGTCACGGGCCCGGCGGCGCTCACGAATGACCAACACCACGCCGGCGACAAGAGTCTCAGACTGATCACCGGTATCACCATCGCGGTGATCTTCGTGATGCTGTTGCTCGTCTACCGTTCCATCACCACCGTCTTGCTCGTGCTGGCAATGATGTTCATCGAGCTGGCGGCCGCTCGCGGGATCGTCGCAACCCTCGGGTATTACGACCTCATCGGCCTTTCGACGTTCGCGGTCAACCTGCTCACCACACTGGCCATCGCCGCGGGAACCGACTACGCGATCTTCCTCGTCGGCCGATATCACGAGGCGCGCCAGAACGGCGAGGATCGCGAAACCGCCTTCTACACCATGTATCACGGCACCGCCCACGTGATCCTGGGTTCCGGGTTGACGATTGCCGGTGCGACGTTCTGCCTGCACTTCACCCGTTTGCCGTACTTCCAGACCCTGGGTATTCCGCTGGCGATCGGCATGCTCGTCGCGGTCTTCGCCGCACTGACGATGGCGCCCGCTCTGCTGACCGTGGCCAGCCATTTCGGCTTGTTCGACCCCAAGAGGAAACTGAAGACACGGGGCTGGCGCCGGGTCGGTACGGCCGTGGTGCGTTGGCCCGGACCGATTCTCGTCGCGTCAATGCTGCTTGCGCTCGTGGGTCTGCTCGCGCTGCCCGGTTACGTGCCGAGCTACAACGACCGGGAATTCCTTCCTGCCGACATCCCGGCCAATCAGGGATATCAGGCCGCCGACCGGCATTTCCCCCAAGCTCGGCTGAATCCCGAGCTGCTGCTGGTGGAAACAAACCACGACGTCCGCAATCCCGCCGACATGCTCGTGATCGACCGAATTGCCAAGAACATCTTCCATATTCCCGGTATCGGCCGGGTTCAGAGCATCACCAGGCCGCTCGGCACGCCGATCGAGCACACGTCGATTCCGTTCATCATCAGCATGAACGGCACCACGCAGACCATGAATCAGACGTACTTGAACAATCGCATGGCGGACATGCTGGTCCAGGCTGATGAGATGGGAAAGACCATCGACAACATGCAGCACATGTATGCGTTGATGGGGGAGCTCAACGAGATCACCCACAGCATGGTCGGAAAGACCGACAAGACGGCGGAAGACACCAACGAGTTGCGGGATCACATCGCGGATTTCGACGACTTCTTCCGGCCGATCCGCAACTACTTCTACTGGGAACCGCACTGTTTCAACATTCCCGCCTGCTGGGCATTGCGATCGGTGTTCGACACGCTCGACGGCATCGACCTTCTCAGTGACGACATAGCTTCTCTCACAGTGGATCTGCACAAACTCGATGAGCTGATGCCGCAGTTGCGGGCGCTGATGCCGCCGATGATCTCCACCATGCAGACCATGCGCCGAATGATGCTGACGATGTATCAGACGCAGAGCGGCATGCAAAATCAGATGGATGCAATGCAGGAGAATGCCACCGCCATGGGGCAGGCGTTCGACGCGGCCAAGAACGACGACTCTTTCTATCTGCCGCCGGAGGTGTTCGACAACCCGGATTTCAAGCGCGGCCTGAAGATGTTCGTGTCACCTGACGGCAAGGCCGTGCGGTTCATCATTTCTCACGAAGGCGACCCCGCCTCCGTCGAGGGCATCAAGCACATCGACCTGATCAAGAACGCGGCGTTCGAGGCCATCAAGGGCACCCCGTTGGAGGGCTC
>Ga0055451_10000373_pt1 | contig 17888 bp, 16 predicted proteins | sample China_Galinas_PW_3_FD_57745 | JGI IMG/M metagenome (GOLD analysis project Ga0055451, IMG submission 57745) | Wetland microbial communities from San Francisco Bay, California, USA, that impact long-term carbon sequestration - China_Galinas_PWB_D2 | ecosystem: Environmental > Aquatic > Marine >... | reverse complement strand
AAGTCATTGTCTGCTCTCTCGAACACAAAAAAATGAACACAATTCTAACGGTGCCGCTCATAATTCAGGGCTGTTATCGTTTCCTTTCTTAGTGGATGAAATTATAGTACTATGTCTCAAATAACGGATGACTCAAGGCAAGATGCAGACTAAGAGCGATTTGATAAAAGTTCTTATTCCCGCTGTCGGCGGACAGGGCGGCGGGGTGCTGACCGAATGGCTGGTCCAGGCTTTCTTTGTAGAGGGATACGACGTACAGGGAATAAGTCTCCCCGGTCTTTCGCAAAGGGGAGGCTCTACTGTTTACTACCTGGAGGCGTATCCGAGGGCCGAAGCCCGGGACAAGCAGATAATTTTTGCCCAATTTCCCGTTCCCGGGGAGGTCGATGTCATCGTTGCCCAGGAATTCCTCGAGCTCGGCAGAGCCCTGGAGCTGGGGTACGGCTCCGACAAAACCACTATAGTGACAAGCACCCACAGAATCTACTCGACTCTGGAGAAGATGCCGATCGGCAGCGGAATATATTCGGAGGAAAATCTGAGGAAGATAGCGACGGGATTCTCCTCAAGGCTGATAGAGCTCGATGCGCTCAAGCTCTCTAAAGAGAACGGTATGGACGAGCTTGCGGTGAACGCTATTTTGCTGGGCGCTCTCTCTGCTTCAGGGGCAATGCAGGTAAGCAGGGAATCTTTTCTAAAAGCCATCGATCAGGTCGGGGTTGCGGTGAAGACGAACAAGAGGGCTTTTACGGTAGGATGGGATTATGCCAGTTCCGGCGGGGATTCCGAAATAGGCAAAAAGCATGCGACTCACTTGGAGAGTTTCCTGAAGGAGCGTGCAGACAATCTCAGCGAACAAGACAGGGAAGAATACACAGCCATAATGTCCAAGATCGAAGCGTCCTATCCTGCGAGCCTGAAAGAGATACTGGCGGAGGCTGTTTACAGACTTGCCGACTATCAGGACTTTAATTATGCCAATAAATACCTGGACATCGTGCAGGGGATTTACGAGATAGATGAAAAGGCCAAAGGGGGCGGGTACAAACTCACAGAGCACTTTGCCAAGAATCTCGCTCTCTTAATGAGTTATGAGGACGGCATACGGGTTGCCGAGCTCAAGATAAAATCGGACAGATTCAAGCGTATAAAGGAAGAAATGCGGCTTAGGGACGATCAGGTGTTCAAGGTTGTTGATTACCTCAAGCCCGACTCCGAAGAGATATACGGCCTCATGCCGTACATATTTGTAGCCCCGTTTGTCCGCATTTCACAGAGTCGCGCATTCAGGAAGATCTGGCGACGAAAGAAGCCGCTAACCATGGAGCAGACACCGGTGACCACATCATTCTCCGGCTTTGCCAGGCTTTGGATGCTTACCAAGATAAAGTTTCTAAGACCGTATTCTTACAGGTATAAAAAAGAGCATAAATTGATAGAACGCTACGTGGAGTCTCTGGTCTATTACTCGAACCTGGATTATCGGGTCGGATGCCTTGTGGCGAAAAGCGCCGCCATCGTGAAAGGATACGGTAAGGTCAGAAGGAGAACCATGAACGCTTTTTTGAGGTACCTGGATAATGTTATTTTCCCCCTCGTCGATTTCGAGAAAGATAAGCGGAAGAATTTTGATATTACTTTGGAAATAGGGGAAGAAGCCTTGAAGCTCGTTTCGGGAGAGACTGTCGACGGCATAGATCAGGCTGAAAGGCTCGCCCGGGAAGTCCTCGAAGAGAGAGCGGCGTAATTAACTCAGATATACCTTATCCGAGTCTGCTTCTCATACCAAAGCATAAATAAATTTACGAACTTACTGCTTATGCTCTTTCATTAAATCCAGGAACTCGTCGAATAGGTAGGAAGAGTCGTGGGGTCCCGGTGAGGCTTCGGGGTGATACTGAACTGAGAACGCTTTGTGCTTCCGGTGTCTCAGTCCTTCCACGGTATCGTCGTTTAGATTGATATGTGTAACTTCTATATCCTTCCCGAGTGTATCTGCGTCGACCGCGAATCCGTGATTCTGGGATGTGATTTCGACCTTGCCGGTCTTGAGGTCCTTAACCGGCTGGTTGGCTCCTCTGTGTCCGAATTTAAGCTTATAGGTTTTTGCTCCCATCGCGAGGCCGAGTATCTGGTGTCCCAGACAGATGCCGAATATCGGTTTTTTACCCAGTAAAGACTGGATGTTTTCTACCGCATATGCTACGGCGGCGGGGTCTCCGGGCCCGTTCGAGAGAAATATCCCGTCGGGATTGATTGCCAGTACCTCATGGGGCGGCATTCTGGAGGGAACCACGTGAACTTCGCACCCGTGATCGGTCAGTTTTCGGAGTATGTTCCTTTTAAGCCCGTAATCATAAGCCACTACTTTATATTTCTCTCCTCCGGGACTCGTTTGTTCTCCGGCCGGCCTCCACACACCCGTACCCTCGCTCCAGCTGTATGCGTCCTCACAGCTAACTTCCGTTACGAGATCGATTCCCAAGATACCCTGCGAGTTGTTGACTTTCTTAAGAAGGATCTCGGGGTTCAGATCACTTGTTGAAATAACCGCTTTCTGAGCGCCTTTGGAGCGTATGAGCTTTGTAAGCGCCCTGGTATCAACGCCTTCAATTCCCGGAACTCCGTTTTCGGCAAGGTAGGATCCGAGATTGTCCTGAGACCGCCAATTGCTGGGTTCACGCCAGTATTCTTTAACTACGAAGCCCCTTAGAAAAGGTCTCCTGGATTCGATGTCATCGACGTTCACTCCGTAATTCCCGATTTCCGGGTACGTCATGGTAACGATCTGGCCGTTATATGAAGGGTCTGTGAGAATTTCCTGATAACCGGTAATAGAAGTATTGAAAACAATCTCTCCGTAAGCTTCGCCTTCCGCCCCGAAGCTCTGGCCTTCGAATACGCTGCCGTCCTCAATTACCAGAATAGCTTTTTTCATGAATCGGTTGGAAAATACATTCTAAAAAAGCCTGTGTCAATCTTTTACGGTATAGTATTAATTGGTGAATAAAGGTCGGGTAGTGTAACATTGTATATGCAACATAGGAAGCGGTGGAGTTGATGTTCGGTATTAGTACGGGAGAAGCCGTCTAATACTTGAAATGTGGGGTATTGAAAAACAAAGCAACAGGCTGTATCAATAAGACGTTATGGAAATGGCAAGCAGCATAATTGAGGATACGGGGTCCCAGCATAAAGAAAGGATTCTCATTGTAGATGACGAAGAGTCTATCAGGAGCCTTTTCGTGGAGGCGCTTGAAGAGCTGGGCTATATCTGTGAGACGGCGAGAAACGGTATTGAGTGTCTTGAAAAGTTTCAAAAAGACAACCGATATGACGTGATATTGCTGGATGTACATATGCCTGAGCTAAACGGCATAGAAACTCTCAAGAGGCTCAAATCTTCTACCCCCGATGTTTCCGTCATAATAATATCCGCGTCACGTGAGATAGAAAACGTACGCGTTGCCATGAAAGAAGGCGCTTATGATTACATCTTTAAGCCGTTCAATATTATGGACGTGGACACGGTAATCAAGCGCGCGGTGGAAAGGTCGCGGCTCATACGCGCTAATAAAGACTATCAACATAACCTGGAGGACAGAGTTGCCGCACAGACCCGGGAGCTCGTCAAGCTCTATTCGGGAACTTTGGAAGCCATGATACTTGCCCTCGACTTAAGAGAGCACGAAACCGGCTACCATTCCTACCGGGTGACTGAATATGCCTTGAATCTGGCAAGACATGCGGGTCTGGACGACGAGCAGCTGTCTGCACTTGCCAAAGGCGCTCTGCTGCACGATATAGGTAAAATAGGCGTGCCTGACCATATCCTGCTCAAACCGGACCGTCTGGACGAGGAAGAGTGGATTGAGATGAGAAAACATGCTGAATTAGGCTATGAAATGATTAAAAAGATAGAGTTTCTGGAGGAATCTGCAAACATAGTGTACGCCCACCATGAGAGGTATGACGGCAAAGGGTACCCGCGAGGACTGAGAGGGGAGCAAATTCCTCTGGGCGCGAGGATTTTCTCCGTGGTTGACGCTCTCGATGCAATGACAAGTACTCGAGTTTACCGGAAGGCTCTTCCCTTTGAGGAAGCCCTCCGGAGAGTAAAAGAAGGGTCGGGGACGCAGTTCGATCCTGATATAGTCAGAGTCTTTATCGATATACCTCGCGAAGAATGGAATGAAATCAGAGAAAGAGTCTCTAAATCAGGCTCCGAGTACCTGAAACATCTCCTGTTCCAACTCAGCAGAAACATGAAATGATAAATGTCGGTCTCGGTATTGGTCCTTACGGTTTTGTATTTCCCGTCTACTTTGACAACTCTTTCCTGAGTATTTCGTTTACGACCTTCGGGTTTGCTTTTCCCTGAGTCGCTTTCATCACCTGTCCGACGAAGAAGCCTATGAGCTTCTGATCCCCGCCTTTGTATCGTGATATCTCATCCGGGTGCTTTTCCAGTATTCCCGCTACTATTTGCTCAAGCTCGGATTCGTCCGAAATCTGCTTAATCCCTTTGTCCTCGATGATCTCTTTTGCGGATTTTCCGCTTGAAATCATTTCCGCGAATACATCCTTTGCGATCTTCCCGCTGATTGTGCCGTCGTCTATCAGCTTAAGCAGCTCGGCAAGTCTCTCGGGTGTGACAGAGAGAGTTCCTATATCGTCCTCTTCTTTAACTTCCCTCAATAGCTCTGTCATTATCCAGTTGCTGATTGTCTTAGGGTTGTCGTAAAGTCCGACAGCCTCCTCGAAATAATCCGCAATTTCCCTTGACGCCGTCAGAACCTCGGCGTCATATTCGGGCAGGCCGAACTCTTGAGTGAACCGTTTGAACCTCGCGTCGGGCAGCTCCGGTAGAGAATTTCTCAGCTCCTCGATAGTCTCGCTCTTTATTATTACAGGAAGGAGGTCGGGGTCGGGAAAATATCTGTAGTCGTGCGCCTCCTCTTTTGTCCTCATTGAGAAGGTAACGTCCTTTGTGGAGTCGTAAAGCCTGGTTTCCTGAACTACTTTTTCGCCGTTTTCGAGAAGAGAAATCTGCCTCTTAATCTCGTACTCGATTGCCTTCTGAATGAATTTGAAAGAGTTCACGTTCTTTATTTCCACCTTCGTTCCGAGCTCGGTTGTGCCTCCCGGTCTGACCGAAATGTTTGCATCGCACCTGAGGCTTCCCTCTTCCATATTCCCGTCGCACACGCCTAAGTATCTGACAATCGAGCGGAGCTTCTTCAAGTACTCGACGGCTTCCTCGGCGCTCCCGATGTCGGGCTCGCTTACTATTTCGACGAGAGGAACCCCGGCCCGGTTCAGATCGACGTAGCTCACGTTACCCCTCGTGTCGTGTATGAGCTTTCCGGCATCCTCTTCCATATGTATTCTCGTAATTCTGATTTTCTTTGCCGAGCCGTTTGTCCCGATCTCAAGCCATCCGTTCGTCGAGAAAGGCTCTTCGTATTGGGATATCTGATAACCCTTCGGCAGGTCGGGATAGAAATAATTCTTTCTCGCGAATCTGGACTTTTGATGGATTTCGCAATTGAGCGCAAGGGCGGTCTTAACGGCGTATTCGAGCGCTCTCCCGTTAAGTACCGGAAGTACCCCGGGCATCCCTATGCATATCGGGCTTACCTGCGTGTTAGGCGCGGCGCCGAATTCGGTCGATACGGCTGAAAATATCTTCGATTTCGTTTTAAGCTGTGCGTGTACTTCGAGTCCGATTACCGGTTCGTATGACATTACAATGGCTCTCCTTTCAGTTAAATTAATGGTGATTGATAAGGGGGAATTGTCAAGGGACTGCAGTTATGGCCGAAAAGCACGCACTCGTAATCTCTCCCCATCCGGACGACCTTGAGATCGGCATGGGCGGGACCGTAGCGAAACTCGTAGACAGCGGCGTAAAGATAATTTCACTGGTCGTTACCGACGGCAGAAGGAGCACAAGTGTTTACGGACTCAGCGAGGACGAGCTTGTAGAGCTGAGGGAGTCCGAGGTAAGGGAATCCGTGGGCATACTGGGAATAGATTTTCTTGTCCTGCTCCGCCTCAGAGACATGAAGGAGAAAAAAAATCAGGTCGAGTTCAAAAAAGAGTTAAGCGAGACTATCACAAGGTTTAATCCGGAGGAAATTTATCTGCCTCATCCTGAAATTGACAAACATCCCACGCACAGGGTGGTTTCCTCAATTACCCTGGAAGCGGTTACGGAGACGCCGTCCCATCCGTCTAAAATTTGGTGCTATGAGGTTTGGACGCCCTTTCCTAAATACGAGAGGATAGAGGACATTTCACTCCAGATGCATGTTAAATGCGCCGCCATAGAAGCCCACAGAAGCCAGGTCGAGTACAAGAACTATACCGAGGGAATAATGGGGCTAAACAGATACAGGGCCGTATTCAATGAGACGGCCGGGCTTAGCGTGATGGAATACGCCGAAGTTTTTATGGAAATCACGCCGTAGTTTCACTAAGTCGGAGCATAAAATGGACAGCGATATGATATGCGGTACATGCAAACACTGGGAGCTGATACCACAGGGCTGCAGCAGCTTCTGGGGCAGGTGCGGCTATACGCCGGATACGTCTGATGCTAGAGCTACTATGCCCATTTTCAGTCCGGAAGAGGATGTGCATTTCAGCGACGGCGGCGACTGTCCGTGCTGGGAAAAGAAGTCATTCGCTAAAGCCTCCTCTTGAGAAGAATATGCTCCATTCACAAATTCTCACCTGCTTTAACGCAGAGTCTTCTAGCCCCAGAACCTATGTCAGCTTATTATTTCCTTTTCATTCCGCTCCTTGTGAAGAGCGCGTAGTGCCAGAACGACAAGCGTTACGGCCGTGAGCGGAATTACAAACCATAACATTACAGGCACCAGAGTCCTGGCTAAATGATTTCCGGTGGTTGACAGAACTATATATAGGCTATAAATGACGTAGTATCCGAAAAAAAGGGCGCCTTCCCATCTGGCAATAAGATGGCCGGTAAAGAATATCGGCAGGCAAGCTACGGCGACGGCAATCATGACGGGCAAGTCAAAGTGAAGCACTGATTCCGACACTGCAATCCCGTCGGGCGAAAAAATGCCTGCCAGACCCAGTACGGCGAGCAGGTTAAAAATGTTGCTTCCCACTATGTTGCCTACCGCTATGTCCCTCTGGCCGCGTAGACTGGCTACGACCGATGTAGCGGCTTCCGGAAGAGAAGTTCCAACCGCCACAATTGTCAGTCCTATGATTATCTCGCTGACTCCCAAGCGCTCGGCAATGAACACCGCTCCGTTCACGAGCCAGTGTGAGCCCAAAAGCAGCATAAGGATCCCTGCGACGGCCATAACAACATCAACCGCCACTGTCCTTTTCAATTTTGACCCGTACTCTTCCCTGAATTCATCGGGCTCTATTTTCTTTTCTTTCCTCCCCTGACGTATTGAAAAGAATGTATATAATATAATCCCGCAGAATAAAATTATTCCGTCTATTCTGCTTATATTCCCCCCCAGGCTCATCACCAGAACGAGCAGCGAGCAGCCGATCATTACCGGGACGTCAAGTCTTATAAGCTTCCTTGATACTACGAGAGGCGTGATAAGCGCCGATAATCCCAGTATTAACAGGACATTCAGAATATTGCTTCCTATTACATTGCCGAGGCTGAGGTCCGCCTGATTGTTGATGCCTGAGATGACGCTTACGGCCATCTCCGGCGAGCTTGTCCCGAAAGCGACCACGGTTAATCCTATAATAAGCGGAGATATGCCGAGATTTGCAGCCAGCCCGGAAGCTCCCCTCACGAGAGCTTCGGCACCTAATATTAATATCACGAGTCCGACTGCAAACAGGATTATTGTCATACGGGGATTCGTCCGGTCCTCATGCTCCAGAGCAGCATGTCGAGCTCGTCGATTCCTATGCCGAGCTCTGTTGCAAGCTCGTTCATCTTTTCTTCGATCTCTATATATTTCTTTTTGCTCGAAGGCGGCTTTGGGGAGTCTATTAAGCCGAGAGAATTAAGCGACTTCACGACGTTACGGTCGAGTATCGCGTAACCGGTGAATCCGATATTACGAAGAAAGTGGCTGGCCTGCATCAGGCCGAGACCCTTGATGTTTTTATTAAGGGCAAAGAAGTCTCTCCGCTCCTGACGGTCTTTAAATGAATCTACAAGCTCCCTCAGCTTGAGGCTGTATTCTCTTCTAAGGTATTCACGCGTGTGGACTATGTAATTCGATCGTTCTGGATATTTGTGCACATCTTCAAGTGCTGCGTAGATTTCCTCCTCGCTTCCGTCCCGGAGAACGTCCCTTATGGCATCGATGGATTTTAGCCCCACCTTCGGACCCACGGCGGAAGTCAATATACAGAACGTCAATTCCTCTAAAATCTTAACGTCATCGGCACGGGCGCGCGCTTTATCGAATTCATCCAGCTGCGCCCGGATGGAGTCCTTTTTCGCTTCGTATAGTTTTTTTAACTCTTCCAGTGTTTCCTTGTCGACCACGTCGGTAATTCTATCACCGATGATGCTCTAAACAATATTGTCCCGTAGTGACTCATACACTGGAACCAGGCTACGCTTGTCATTTCCGTATCATTAGTTAATAATAAAAGCTCTAATCCTTCTAGTATCCTAACTTGTCCGATATATGAACATATTCGTTTTAAAGCTGATAGCTATAGGGCTGGTATTTCTCACCGGTGTTTCGAGCGGTATTTTTCCACTTAAATTCCGGGTTGGGGGAACGGACAGGCTATTTTTCTCCCTCGGTAATTCGCTTGCTGGCGGCGTTTTTCTCGGAGTAGGTCTCCTGCATCTCCTGCCCGACGGTATCAAGCATCTCAGTGGAGTTTCGGCCTATCCTATTGCGATGCTTCTCGCCGCACTTAGTCTTGGAGTGCTTTTATATCTTGAAAAAGTTCTGTTCATTGAGGGTGAAGGGCGGGAGCTTGAACACCTGGGGAAAAAACCTGCTTTTTATCCCTATCTTTTGGCTATTGTCTTATCCATCCACTCGTTTATAGCAGGCGTTGCGTTAGGGATAGAGAGTACGATACTCGGATCAATAGTTCTGTTCATAGCGATTATCGCCCACAAAGGCTCGGCTGCCTTTTCTCTGGCAATAAATATGATGCGCGGGGGGATTTTGAAGAGCACGCACCTAAGGGTAATACTCCTTTTCAGCTGTATGACACCTATTGGCATTTTGCTTGGCTCCGGACTGGCAAGCGCATTTGAAAGCAACACCAGCGATCTCATAGAGGGTGTGTTTGATTCCCTGGCGGCCGGAACGTTCATTTACGTCTCCGTATTGGACATTATCGAAGAGGAATTCTCTATTCCCGGAAACGAGGCCCTCAAGTTTCTGGCTATTATAACCGGCCTTTCACTCATGGCGCTGCTTGCGGTATGGACGTGAACTGTATTTATGTAAGTAAGGCTGTTCACTAGACTTTGAGTTCGACGATCCAGGAAGTGATAAACACCGCGACCAAGAGGCATGCAACCGAAAAAAGAATGACGCCCAGTTTCTTCATGAAAGACACGTCGGGCTTCTTCTGATGGCTGTGATTCGACATCCCGGACATTTGAGACATTCCCGCCATGCCCTCCATCGGCTTGCTCGAAGCCGCAGTCATCATTCCGTGTTTGAGACCGCTCCCTACGAGCCACGAGTTTATCGGGTACGCGGTGAGCGTGCCCGCGATGGTCGCAATTGACGATATCCCCCAGAACATGAGACCTTTGGGGTCGTCGCCTCCGGGAATCTTGGCTCTCATTATAGCCATAACGGGAATCATTCCGACCATTACGAAATTCATCGAAACCGTCTCGGCAAAGAACGTGCTTCTAACTGCCTTAAAATAATTCCCGCCCATCATGGATTTCATAAACAGAGCCTGAAAGATAAACAGGCCCACAACGAAAGCCGTCGAGTACTCGATAATTAGGTCGAGTCCGTTCGGTAGTCCCAGATGGAAGGTAACCACGGCGGCGAGTATAACCCCGTCGCGTCGCCGGCCACACAGTGCATCATTGATCCGACGGACTGTTTCCAGTGGGCGTCTATGAATGCGTCGTGCGTCCCGGTCATGGGCTGACGGCACGAGAGCATGAATATGAAGAGCCCGATCGGTCCCATGTAGAGGACAATTAAAATCCACGCGAGCTTCATTACCCACATTGACGGTGTATTGGTTTCGAGGTCGTAGATCAGGAATATGAGTGAGAGTCCGGTCAGTACGAACCATAGAATAAGCGCCCCTCCCGCCATTGTGTCCGGTATTATCATCGCTTGTCCCTTTTTACATTGATTTTATAACGATCCGAATAAACATCCGACCCATTATCACATGATTCAGAAGGTAATGTCAATCATGAGTGAAGTTGGATACACGTGACGTGATCCTGATGGTTATTGTATGATGACTGTAGACCGGTTGGGGCGTATTGGAGTAGAATTACCTAAAAGATAGTCTCTGATTATCATGGCTGACGATGAATCTTAAAACCCATCTCGACATATTTCGGGTTAAAACCGCGCTTAAAATTACAATCGCCGGAATAATCTGCGTCCTCGTAATTAATTTGTTTCACATGACGTTTGGTTATCTCTCCGCACTCTTCGTATTTTTGATAATGGTACTGACTCACGGTCGCATCTTCCTAGTGGGCGTGCGGATAATAATAGGCGTATTTATAAGCTCAGCGGTTTCGCTCCTGATCGCATACTTATTTCACGATTCGAAAATTCTATATCTCCTGTTTATGGCGCTCTGGATATTCTTTTGCATGACACACATCGGTAAGTACTTCATCCCGACGCTCTTGTCCAGCATAGCCGCCGCGATTTCCATTTTCACGACCGTATTCGAATCCATATCCGAGGCTACGCTGACACTCGATAACTTTGTCATTCAGATCGTGCTAGCAGTCGTTGTCGCCTGGATCGTCGATGACTATATCTGGCCCCACAGGACTAAAAGTACGCTGTCCCTGACGCTTTCGACTGTGTTCAAAGATTTCTCGGAGCGCATGAGAAGTTACATGAGCGGCACTGACGGAGAAGCATCGGACTATGTATCCGGCAGCGTCTCGCTTAATACGTTCAATAATCTTGTTAATTTAGTGGACAGGACCACGCAGGAGAGCAGGGGAGATAGGTTCCCGACGGGGCCATACACCAGAGTCGTTGCATACGCTAAAAACACCTTTATAAAGCTCGATCTCCTGCGGGATTTCATGAAAGGGAAGCATGAATTTTTGGAAGACGAGAGGGTTTCCGGGAACCTGGATAAAGTTTTTGACTACCTGTCGGAGCATTTCTCACAACTGGGCGATGAGGCAACAGGAGTCGGGGAAATAGAACTATCCGAAGATGAAATCGACGGCACGCTTAAGGCTCTCAGGGAGGCGTATGACGAGATGCATTCCGTGCAGGGGCGGGATTATGATTACTTCGAGGATCTGATGGCGTTAGGAGCGCTGCTCCCTCTGTTGGAGGATATAGCGTCCCTGCTTCACAAGACGGCGGATACCATCAATATTATTAATTCCGGGGAATATGAGCATGTACTCCACAAACGGGTGACACGGACGCCTGAAGTGGAAAAGGAGAGGGAGCAAAAGACGGCTTTCATAACTCGACAGCAAGCTCAGCAGGCTCTTAAAACGGTTATCATAATTTTTCTCCTTCTTCTGGGAGAGATATTTCTCAATCTGCCGGGCGGGACTCAGGCTTCATTCTACGGAGTCCTGTTCGGATCGATGCCCAACCTCGGACAGGCTCACATGAAAGGGAAGTTTGCCATAATAGGCGTCATCGTCGGCCTTATGTACGGTTTGCTCGGTTTGTGGCTGGTTTCCGTTGTAGCTCATTTCCCCATAATGCTCTTATTGTTTACACTCGGTTTTTTTGTCGCTGCGTATCTTGCGAGCGGCAGGCAAACCATAGCCGCCGCTGCGTTTCAAGCAGGCCTGATGATGCCGTACGTATTGCTGATCGATTCCGGACCCGAGCTCGCGCTGAGCACCGCCAAGATGAGGTTCCTCGCCCTCCTTATGGCGACTTCAATAGGACTCCTCGTCCTTCATAACGTATGGCCCGTCAATCCTTATAATCAGCTGAAAAAGAAAATTTCGGACGCAGTGCGCATTAGCGGTGTGATCTTCGGCAGCTTACTGAAGCTGGATGAGAAAGAAAAAGAAAAGATAGATTCACTCGTGACTCCGCTCGCCGCGTCTCTTCCCACGAGCACTACACTTCTGACCGACGCTCAGTTCCTTGTTGCTACCGAGAAGCTCCACTTTGAGGAATCCGTGGAAATAATCGATTCACTGGCAAAAATATATGAGGAGCTGGAGACACTTAAAAAAAATGTCTTCGCGGAAATAGATAACGAGCTTCTTAATCTATATTTGACCCATATGGCTCCGGAATATAAAAAGATATGCGATTATTTCGACCGCGTGTCGGAACAGTTTGAAGGCGGAGCGGACGTTAGCGGGGAGATTAACGCCGTAAAAGCCGAGATAGTCAAGCACAGGGAGGAATTCCGTGAATCCGGCGTCTCGCGCAGGTTCGGAGTTGAGGATCTCGAAAGAACCGTCCTCATCGCTACCGGTGTTGACGGTATTATTGAGTCACTTTATGAAATTTCCGCTTCAATAGCAAAGATCGAAGGGGTCGAGCAGGCAGACAAAGTGGAATTAAGTGCATCCCGGGTCTAGTAGTCGGTCCCGCCGCTTTTTATCTGGACTTTCGTGAATGGCATCAGTATAATGCCGATTTAAGTTAGCAATCGGTAAAACGGAGTTCTGAGCGTCCTATATGAGTCTATTCACGGTATTTGCGATACTTATCACCTTGACGGCTGTGTTCAGCTTCGTTAACGAGGCATTCGTCAAGCTGCCGACGACCATCGGGGTAATGGTTGCCTCCCTAGCTTCCTCCGTTTTGATGATAGGGCTTGGTTATCTAGGTTACGGGAGCACCGATTTCGTGGTTCAGATAGTCAAAGCCGCGGATTTCGATCACCTGTTCATGAACGGAATGCTCTCCCTACTGCTCTTTGCGGGGGCTTTACAGGTCAATATTGAGGAGCTGGGAAAATACAAGTGGTCGATCGCGTATCTTGCTACCGCCGGGATGATTATCGCCACTTTGTTGACCGCACTTGCATTATGGTGGCTGTTAGCCTCACTCGGCGTACACATGCCTTTTATATACGCACTCATATTTGGAGCCATCATATCTCCGATCGACGCCGTCATAGTGCTTAAGCTCTTCAGGCGCGTACACCCGGGAAAAGTAATGGAATCCATCATTTCGGGAGAATCCCTGTTCAACGATGCCATTGCCATCGTGCTCTTTGTGCTCTTCATCGATATTGCGACTGGAAATAACACATTAAAAGGTTTTGAAATCGGAGAGCTTTTTGTCAGGGAGGCGTTTGGAGGAATATTGCTCGGAATTGTACTCGGATATATAAGCTACAAGATGATTATGAAAACGATCAGCGAGAGGCGGGAGAGCCATGTCGTTGTTGCGCTGATTACCCTTGCCCTGGTGACAGGAGGTTATACGATTGCCGGATTCATAGGAGCCTCTGGACCGCTTACGTCCGTGGTTTCGGGTCTCTTTCTCGCGAGGCGCAGAAGACATATACCGAGTGTGAACGAGCACGTGAGGTCCTACGTGAACAACTTCTGGGAAATCATAGACGACGTTTTAAACGCGGTTCTGTTCGTGCTGATAGGACTCGAGGTACTTGTACTGAATATACAGGAGCACTTCATAATTTGCGGTCTTCTCGCCGTTCCTATCGCGACCGCAGCCCGGTACATAAGCGTTGAGGTGCCGCTCGTGTTCTTGAAAATGGTAAGAAGGATTCCCACCCTTTCCGGGTTCGTGATGACATGGAGCGGTATAAGGGGAGGGGTATCCATAGCCCTTGCTCTTTCTATCCCCGAGTCGGACGAGAGGGATTTAATCATACTTATGACTTATGTGGTGGTAGTGTTCTCTATTCTCGTTCAGGGGCTTACGCTCGAGCGCGCGGTCAAGTGGCATAATTCCAGAGCTAAGCATTGATCAATTATTGCTCTTTGATTCGGTACGTTTAGATGTTAATTTTAGTTGTCGTATGCAGATGTATTTCAACACCCGATAGTGTTTAAAATTAATGATCTTCAGGAGGAATCGATGGAAAATCTCAGACTCTCGTTCGCGGTTTTGTTTCTTGTCCTGGTGATAGCCGGATGCGCGGCTATAAAGGGCGAAGAGGCAAAGAGCACCGATCAGATGCTGGCGGCAGCGGGATTTCAAGCGGTGCCCGCGGAAACACCCAAGCAGGAAGAGATGCTGAATTCGCTCACGCCTTATAAGGTCCAGTTCAGCGTGAAGGATAACAAGGCCCTTTACTGGTATGCGGACCCAAAGAACTGTAAGTGTGTCTGGACAGGCGATCAGGCTGCATATCAGAGATATGAAAAAATGGTGTACGAATCCAATCTCATCGATCAGGAGCAGGAGGCGGCCATGCTCGCGGAGCAGGCGGAATTCGGCGGCTTCGGCTACTGGGGATGGATGGGCGGACCATGGGGCTGGTGAGCACCAGCGCGTCTGGAGCTGTTGATTAAAAGCAGTATTTGGCTGTAGGCTTACCAAAAGCGATCTGCTCTTCGCTGAAGCGATATATTACAATCGAATATTTGAAGCCGCATACGGATGAAGAAAATCACTTTTTCGGCCAAATTCTGGGTAATTGCGATAGTCTCGATAATTATCGTTCTGATCCTCTACTACGTCCTGCTCGACAGATACACCCCTTACACGAGCGATGCTTATATACAGGCCTACGTGCTTCAGGTGGCTCCTCAGGTGGACGGACAAGTCGTCGATGTGTACGTGAAAAACAACGATTATGTTGATGAGGGAGATAAATTATTTAGTCTTGACCCGAGGCCGTATCAATATCAGGTCGAGCAGCTCCGTGCGAAGCTGGTACAGACGCGCCAGTACATCGATGAGCTAAAGAGCGACATAAGAGCCGCGGAACAGGCAGTGAAGGCCGCTCAAGCTAATTTCCAATATTCCACAAAGCGTTACAACGATCTCTTGCCGCTTGCCGAAAAGAATTACATAGCGAAGCTCGAGCTCGACCAAGCAAACGATCAGATGAATGCCGACAAGGCTACACTCCTCCAGGTCCAGGCTGATTACGAAAAGGCGAAGCAGGCTCTCGAATATACAATCGACGGCGACTACGCGGTAATTAAGGAAGTCGAATCCGATCTGGCGTATGCTGAATATAATCTGACCCAGACCACGTATTATGCACCCTCGGACGGCATAATCACCAACCTGCAGCTCGTCAAGGGCTCGTACATAGATATCGGCACGGCAGTTATGACCTTTATCGATACCGAGAACTGGTGGGTGGTGGCAAATTTCAGAGAGAACAGCGTAGGGCAGATACGACCCGGACAGAGGGCTGAAGTCAGCGTCGCACTATATCCGGGGACGATATTCAGCGCGGTCGTCGAGAGTACCGACTGGGGCGTGAGCGCGGGGCAGGGTTTCCCCTCGGGCGATCTCCCGGACGTGGAAAACCCTGAAAACTGGGTTCAGCTGTCACAGCGATTTCCTGTTCGCCTCAGGATCACGGACCTCGACCCTGAAGAATACCATCTCAGGATAGGCGGCTCGGTCAGCGTGGCGGTCTTTACAGGAGACCAGAACTGGCTTCTTAACGGCCTCGCGAGGCTCTGGCTACGCATCGGCAGTATAGTTGATTTTGTTTATTAGCCGGCGGTAGACCCTAAATATTTAAATATAGTCCAGAGGATTTTATATCCGGCCTTGAGGCTCCCGCCGAGCGTTCCCGTCACCTTTGACTTCCCTATCCTCTTCCTGTAGCTCACAGGGACTTCCGCACATTTGTACTTCTTTTTGGCAGCCTTGATCTGCATCTCCACGGTCCATCCGTACGTCTTATCTTTCATGTCCAGTTCCAGCAGCTTGTCGTATTTTATAGCTCGAAACGGTCCGAGGTCGGTGAACTCCTGTCCATAGAGAAGTTTTATGAGCGACGTTGCGAGGGCGTTTCCGAGGACGGCTTGCGGCAGCAGCGCTCCTTTCTCAGAATTCCCCTTAGTCCTGGAGCCGATTACCATGTCGCAGCCGTCCTCAATAATCGGTTTCAGCAGGAGGCTCATTTCCTCCGGATGGTCGGAATAGTCCCCGTCTAGAAAAACGATGACGTCGGGCTTCTTATCTTTTGATTTTATGTAATCTATACCCCTCAAACATGCATGCCCGTATCCTCTTTGCATTTCAGCGACCACAGTCGCTCCGTTCTGTGACGCTATTCTGGCTGTCTCATCGGTTGAGCCGTTATCGGCGACTATTATTTCATCGACAATATCGCGCGGAATATCGGCAAGCACTTTGCCGATAGAGAGTTCTTCGTTGTATGCGGGGATGATTACTTTGACGACGTGCTTCATGAATTTAGGAGAATTTTAGCAGATAATAAGGCCTGTTAATATTCTAAAGTAGCGGCTGCGATAGTTAAATGAATTGGTCAGTATATTGAGAAATCGAGCCTGACCCTTATATCGTTAATTCTTTTCTTTCATCAGTATGGGAGACGCGGCAAGACCGTCGATTTTAATCACTTCTCCCGTTTTCCTGTCGACCTGACCGAACTGGAGCACTCCCGTCGGACAGGACTGAACGCAGGCGCTGCAGCGTACGCATTCGGGGTCGTTCATGGGCAGTCCCTTGTTCGCGAAGTTCATAATGTCGATGCCCTGATGGCATACGGATGTGCAGACGTTGCACGAAATGCATTTCTTCTTGTTAGCTATTATCCTGAACCGGCTGAAACGCGCGTAAATATGCATAAGCGCGGCCAGAGGGCACATGAACCTGCACCAGACCCTTCCGCTGTACCAGAAGTAGAGCCCGTAACCTACTATTCCCGCGAGGAAGAGATCCACGACCCATTTATAGTTGAATTGAATACCGAATATCTTCCAGTCATAAAGAGCACCCGCATAAAAGCCCTTCAGGGTGTGGCCGAATCCCGTTTCGGGAAAAGCCCAGCTGAATACCCTTGCTATCAGTATGACAAACGCGATTGCGAGAACGATCTGGCCCACCATATTTACACGGTTCCATTTCGCACCGTGAGGCATTTTATGTCTCTGTGTGTCGCCGAGTGTTTCCGCCATGGCTCCGCACGAGCATATCCAGCCGCAGTAAGCACCTTTGCCCCAGAAATATATAAGCGCCGGTATGATAACGAACGTTTGTACGACGCTTATAATCAGCCATGTCCAAAGAGGCTCCGAGCTGAATATGTTCCAGATGAAAAGAGGCCATGCCAGAATGAACCCGAACGCGCGCCAGTACTCGCGCCCGTGCCCGTAATTTGCGGCCGGAAACAGAGCGTCTCCTACAGACTTCATAAATCCCGAGTCGAACAGGCCGTTATGGCCCGCGTAGGGAAGAACGAAGTACGGCAGCAGAAATAGCGGTATAACCTGTACCAGCGTGAGTGTGATCGTCTGAACTGTGATATAAGGCGTCTTACGTCTTCTGATCCTGAGGATTCCGAAGGTTATTACCAGTAGTGAATACGCGAGTGAATAGTAAAACCCGGGTTCTGATATCGTTATGGCGGCGGTGCCCAGGAAAGTCGAGGGGTCGTTTACCATCTGCGTGAAGGATTCCCCGAAGCTGTTGAAAAACTGAGGGAGATTAAATGGAAACAAGCTATGTTCCTGAAAGAACTTTGTAAGAGACCCTCCTGCCTTCCAGTTATACACAAAGGCCATGAAGAGCAGGAAAAGTATCATAGCAGTGATGCTCTTT
>Ga0055451_10000372_pt1 | contig 17930 bp, 19 predicted proteins | sample China_Galinas_PW_3_FD_57745 | JGI IMG/M metagenome (GOLD analysis project Ga0055451, IMG submission 57745) | Wetland microbial communities from San Francisco Bay, California, USA, that impact long-term carbon sequestration - China_Galinas_PWB_D2 | ecosystem: Environmental > Aquatic > Marine >... | reverse complement strand
CTGGAGCGGGAAACGGGATTCGAACCCGCGACCCTCAGCTTGGAAGGCTGACGCTCTACCACTGAGCTATTCCCGCAACCTTCGACTCCAAACAAAACCTGTTGCTGGTGGAGAGGGAAGGATTCGAACCTTCGTAGGCGGAGCCAACGGGTTTACAGCCCGTCCCCTTTAGCCACTCGGGAACCTCTCCTCTAAAAAATCAAAAACCCGGAGCCCGCTCGACAACCATGCTCGGTCTCCGGCCAGCGTTCAATTCGTTCATGGAGCCACCGAGAGGATTCGAACCCCCGACCCGCTGATTACAAATCAGCTGCTCTACCAACTGAGCTACGGTGGCTTCCCAGCAGGCGCACTACGCCTGCGGTAACCTATTAGTATAAAAGAATATAATAAACTGGTCAAGGCGCAAATTGCAAGTGCCCCGCATATTGGCCTAATGGGCGGGTTTCAGGGGGTGAAAATCGGGGCCGGGAAGGGCGGTCAGTCAGGAAGTTGCTTATTTATCGAGCCCTTTGGCGCAGGACCTCGTAGATGAGCACCCCGGCTGCGACCGAGGCGTTAAGCGAATTTACCCGCCCGTGCATGGGCAGGCTTATAATAATGTCGCATTTTTCGAGCACCGTTCGCCTGAGGCCACGTCCCTCGGAGCCAACCACGATGGCCAGGGGCCCCGACAGGTCCACGTCCCAGGGGCTGCTCTCCGGGCCGGCCTCGGCGCCTGCCACGGTGATGCCCATGTCTTTCATCTTATATATAGCGTTCTTGATGTTCGGCACCGACGCGAGGGCCATGTGCTCGGATGCGCCCGCGGAGGCCTTGATGGCGATGGGCCCGAGCCCGGCCTGCCGGTGCTTCTGTATGACCACGCCGTGCACGCCCGCGGCCTCGGCCGTGCGAAGGACCGCGCCCAGGTTGCGGGGGTCTTCCACCTCGTCCAATAAAACAAAGAACGGGGCCTCGCCGCGCTTGTCGGGGATGCGCAGCAGTTCGTCGAGCGAGACGTAGCCCTTCTGCTCTATCTGCGCGGCCACGCCCTGGTGGCCTTTGGGGAAACGGCTCTCGAAGAACTCGGCCTTCTCCATCTTGATACTCACGCCGTTTTCCTCTGCCGCGGCCTTTATCTCGGCAAGTCCCTTATGTCTTCCCGAATAGACATGCACCGCTTTGACCGCGCCGCCCGAGCGCAGGGCCTCGCGCACGGGGTTCACGCCGTATATCCATGTGGTCTTTCCGCTCATGATGTAATAGATTCGAACAAGCCGCGGGGGTTTGTCAAATGTTAAGCCGCGCCGGACTGTTGACTTTTGCGGGAGGTGGTGCATAATCTCAGTTGATGCCCGAATGCATCGGGAAACGCAGCCGTTTTTCTATAACCTGACAAGGAAGGTGAGCCATGCTTAAGGAATTCAGGGAATTCGCGGTGAAGGGGAACGCCATTGACATGGCGGTGGGCATAATCGTGGGCGCGGCGTTCGGCAAGATAGTGAACTCGCTCGTGGCCGACATCATCATGCCGCCCATCGGGCTTGTGCTTGGCAACGTGGACTTCTCGAACCTCTTCATAGTGCTCAAGGAAGGCACCCAGCCCTCGCCATACGCTTCCGTCGATGCGGCGAAGGCCGTGGGCGCGGTGACGTTTAACTACGGGGTGTTCGTCAATACGCTAATAAGCTTCACCATAGTGGCATTCGCGGTGTTTCTCCTTGTCAGAAGCATAAACCGCCTGAAAAGGAAAGAGGCCGCCGCTCCCGCGGCTGAGCCGACCACGAAGGACTGCCCGTACTGTCTCTCGGTCATCCCGCTCGGCGCCGTGCGCTGCGCCCACTGCACGGCGGATCTGAAACAGTAATAAGCTCGTGTCCAAATAAAAACGCCCCCGCGGTTTGCGGGGGCGTAGTGGTTATGTTCGGGACGGGTCCGAAGCCCGCCTGTGTTTTCGCTACTGCTGGTCCAGGATGCTGTTCATGGACTGTTCGTCTATCGCGCCCGAGACGACCTTGCCGTTCTGGAAGACGATGGTCGGCGTGGAGCTAAAGCCCTTCTCCTGCCCGAATTTCATGTCGTCGTCCACCACGGTGGTCTTGCATGTGGCTTCGGGGATGGGTTTTCTGGCATAGGCGTCTTCGAGGAGCTTAAGCGCCTCGTCGTTGCCCTTATCAAGCGCGCAGATTATGGCTGTGGACTTCGCGTAAGAGTCCTTATGGATGGAGACGAGCGGATACATCTTCAGGTAGAACACTACGTCGTCTCTCTTGCTGACCACTTGCTTCATCACCTGATGAAGTCGTGCGCAGTAAGGTCAATCGGGGTCGTCGAAGACGATCACCTTCTTGGTCGCCTTCGGATTGCCCAGCATCACGGTGTGGTCGAGGGATATGTCGGCGAAGTTCACCTTGTTCAGGTCTTCGCCCTTCTTTTGCGTAAGGTCGGTTCCCGTGGCAAGCTCGATGATCGTGCCGCTCAGGAGGTATTTACCCTCCGTGTCGATGTAGGCTATCTTCTTGCCCTGGGGGGTGGTCACGATGACCTCCCATATGCCGTCTATGGGAGATTTTGCCACGGAGTCCACCGTGATGTTCTTGTTGAGTTTGTGAAGGGCCTCGTTGGCCTGCTGGACGGTGAGCGTGCCCGACTTTTTCTCCTTCGCGCCGGAGGGCTCGCCAGAAAACCCTTCTATCAACGCAACAATGGCTATTATGGCGATTATCGGAACGAGTAGAAGTAATAGATTTTTCTTCGGCTTCTCAGACAATGGCTTTTCAGACAATGGCATCTCAGACAATGGCGCCTCCTTCCCGAATGCCGCCCGGTGCGGCAAACGACATCATATAATAGTTTCCGCCAATAGGGAGCGGTTTGTCAAACGGGGATTGGCTTTTCGCCGTGATGAGAACGCGCCGCTAAGACGGAACCGCCTGTTTTATCTGCTGCTCGAATATTATGAGCAGAGCCAGCACTATCAGGAGCAGTATCCATGCGGCCACGGCTATCATAACTGCGCGCGAGGCCTTCTGGGCCTCCCACCAGCGCTTCGGGCGCACGCCCTTGAAGGCGAACGTCACCACTGCCGCCAGATTTATGCTTACGATGTTGACCAGAAAGAGGAGCATCGCCCCCGTGGCGTCCACCCAGTTGCCCGAGCCCGCGAAGAGGCCCGAGGCCACGAGCGCGGGGAGCAGGGCCACGGCCACCATAACTCCCACGAGGGTCTCCGTGACGCCTTCGGTTATCGTGTATGCCCCTGCCACGCCCGTCGCGAGGGCCAGCAGGATGTAGTAGTGCCGCACGTCTGAGCGAAGCGCAAGCTCACGGATAGACGGATTAACGTCCAGGAGCAGTCCCATCGAGCCCGACACCAGAAGCGCCACCGCTATGCCCACGCCTATAGTTAGAAAGGCGCGCATGGCGAGCTTCTTGTCGGCAAGGACCGTGGCGAGGGCGAGGGCCTTGTTGGGGCTTAAGAGGGGCGCTATCACCATCGAGCCTATGATGACGGCCGCGTCGTTCTTCATCAGGCCCAGGGCGGCGATGAACGAAGCCAGCGAGATCATCAGCGCGTAGCCCGCGGTCAGGTTCGCGTCGCCGCTCATCTTCTGGTAAAGCTCCTCCACCATGATGCGCTGCGGGTGCTTCTCTTCAACTACCTCTTCTTCCTTCGCTTCCTCGGGCGGCTCCTCTGGCCGGGGGATGGTCGCCTCCACGGGCAGTATGACCGCGCGGTAGGCCCTCTCGTCTTTCAGGCAGAACTCCTCGAGCTTGTCGAGCACCTCCTCGGCTTCCTCCGCCTTAAGGAGCACCTTCGTGACGGACTGCTTTTCGCCCAGGTGGTCGTGCCACGTCTCTATGATGGGAAGGGATTTAAGGAGGAACTCGATGGCGTCGGTCTGGTCCGCCTTGTGGTATATCTCTATCAACCGAAGTGCCATGGTGGTCTCGGCGCCGGGTCGGCTACTGGCCCAGGAAGGCCTTCATGGCCCGGTTGACGTTCGTGCCGTCCTTGAGCCAGACCTCACAGCGCCACCTGTCGTCGGTGCCCGTCCTCTCACCACGGATGCGAACGACCTTGCCCGCTATGAGCTTTCTGAGCATCCCGGCCGCGGCCGCCGCCCTGCGGTCCGGGCTCTTGACCCACCGGCCCCCGTTCCAGACGGAGCCCTCCGGGGCGTCGTAGCCCACCATGGTGCAGCGGTGAGTCGGGGCCACGGCGGTATCGAGCGAGGCGAACTCGAAGGTGTCGCCGTCTTCCACGCGCACCACCTTGCGCTCTACCTCGAAGGCCCAGCCTGCCGTAGGCAGGGCGAGGATGAAGATTATAAGCAGTATTATCGCGGTTCTCATTATGTAATAGATTCTATCAGGGCGGCGGGGTTTGTCAATGGAAGGGGGAGTGCGTACTTCACCTACAAGGAGTGAGGAGTGTGTCCTTCGAGAAATGCGGATTGGCGATAGAAGTCTTTAAGAAGGGCTTGATTCTTAAACTGGCCGGTTATGGCCTATTGAAGTATTGTGTCCCCGGAAATCCTATTGTTCACTTATGCCCCATATCGTCAATAATTCTTATAATTTGATTATTGTATAAGCGTTCATTGATTGTATAACCCTAATATTATTAGCCGCATAAGATTCCTGAATCGAAATCGAAATGTCATATGTGCTACCACCATCTAATAGCATCCAATCTTCCCTTGCCGGCACTATATGAATACCGTTTAAGCTAAATCCGGACAACTCACTTATTCCCGACGATATCTTGGCGCCATTGCTTTTACCTTTTATTCTTTTCAGTTTCTTCCTATAATAATCTATTATTTTATCGCTGGTTTCTTGGGTGAGATACTTGGCCCTCCTGTAATCGTTCCCTCGGCTAAAATCTTCAATTCTGATGCTTCCTGGGTATCTCCCTATACGTGGGTCAACCCCCTTCACATCGGTATCAGGCATAATTTGCACTTTTGTCCATTTGTGTCCGAAATCGCGCGTTATCTCTATTGCAATTCTAGTCTTATGCCCACCGTAAAGATGTACCGCTCTTTGAATCTTCGCACTGGTTCGATTGATATCATTCCTTGATATGTCTAGTGCTCCCTTGCTCGCCGATTTGTACATAAGCATTGAATACTCTGAATAGGAAGGCTCGCCACTTAATTTCCTTAATAAATCTATATAGTACGAACCGGGCGTATGTACTTCTGCTTTATATTCGCTAAATCCCCTCTTTGCAAGCGTTATCTGATACTGTTTTAACTCTTCCTTTTCTAGCTTTCTGCCGAAATCAATGACTACATACCTTTTGCCCTCTTTTGTATCTATTATCTTAAGGCTCTTATATGCAATCTCGGGCCTGAAGAAATCTTCAATAAAATTATCTTTTACTTTAACCCCGCTGATATGCTTTGAGCAGGCTGCGGGCAACATAGAAATACTTAATGAGAAAAATAATATTGCAAGTATAGTTGCGGGTTTATGCTTCATGCTTGTATGCAATAGTGAACCTTATGCGGCAACAGATAGTCAAGATTCTGGATATTGCTTTCAACTACGACTCCGCAGTTTCCACGCGATTTCGCCTCTACAGACTTCAGGAAGTAATCAGCACTTGACGCTTTCTTTTGTAAGAACCACTCTCACCCCACTTTGACGCGCCAGGCGGTGGCGCCGGGCTTGTCCTCAAGCACGATGTTCTTCGCAAGAAGCTCGTCGCGGATGGCGTCGGCGCGGGCCCAGTCGGCCTTCTTGCGGGCGTCCTCCCGGTCGGAGATAAGCGCGTGGATATCGCTCTCGGTGAGGCCCACGTTGCGGAGCTTCATTATCGAGCTGTACCACTCTTCGGGCGTGCGCTGGAAGATGCGAAGCACCGCGCCGGTTTCGTTGAGGGCGTCAAGCGCGGCCTTAACGAGCGCGCGGGCCTTGTCTCCGGAGGGCTTGCCGTCGAGGAAGCGGTTGAGCTCGCGGATGAGCTCGAACATGTGGCCCATGGCAAGGGCGGTGTTGAAGTCGTCGTCCATGGCCTCCTTGAACTTGTCGCGGAGGGAATTGACGACCGCCTCGAGCTCCTCGGCCCCCTGAGCTTTTTCCTTGCCGCCTTCTTTCTCGATAAAGTCCTGCGAGCGGCGTAGCGTGAGGTAGAAGCGGTCGAGCGAGGCCTCGGCCTCCTTAAGGAGCGCGTCGGAGAACTCTATGGGGCTGCGGTAGTGCGTGTGCAGGAGGAAGAAGCGCACGGCCTCGGGGTCGAACTTGGCCAGTATCTCCTCGATGGTGAAGAAGTTGCCCAGCGACTTCGACATCTTCTCCTTGTCCACGGTGATGAAGCCGTTGTGTATCCAGTACCTGGCGAAGGGTTTGCCCGTGTACGCCTCGGACTGCGCTATCTCGTTTTCGTGGTGCGGGAAGACGAGGTCCGCGCCGCCGCCGTGGATGTCGAACGTCTCGCCGAGGTGTTTCATGCTCATGGCGGTGCACTCTATATGCCAGCCCGGGCGTCCCGGCCCCCAGGGGCTCTCCCACGAGGGCTCTCCGGGCTTGGACGACTTCCAGAGCGCGAAGTCCATGGGGTGGCGCTTGCGCTCGTCCACGTCCACGCGCGCGCCGGCCTGCATGTCGTCGAGCGAGCGGCCCGAGAGCTTTCCGTACTCCTTGAACTTTGCTATCTCGAAATAGACGTCGCCGTCCACCACGTAAGCGAAACCCTTGTCCTCGAGGCCCTTGATGGTCTGGATTATCTCGGCGATGTGCTCCGTGGCCTTGGGCTCCTCGTCGGCGCGCTCCACCTGCAGGCGGCCCATGTCCTCGATGTACTTGTCGGTGAACTTGCGCGCCACCTCATCCCACGGCGTGTTCGTCTCGTTGGCGCGGTTGATTATCTTGTCGTCTATGTCGGTGAAGTTCTTAATGAACTTAACGCCCAGGCCGCGGTAGCGGAAGTACTGGCGCATGACGTCGAAGACTATGGCGCTCCGCGCGTGCCCGATGTGGCAGACGTCGTACACGGTGACGCCGCAGACGTACATGTTCACGTTGCCGGGATGTATGGGCACGAAGTCTTCCTTCCTGCCGGTCATGGTGTTGTGTATTCTCATTACGCTCTCTTCGCCTTTTTCCCTCTTCTGTTTGCCCTCGAGCTCTCGGATGTGGGCCTCGAGCGCCTGGAACCTGTCCTCGATGGGGTCGGGCATGTGCACGTGGTCGAGGACCTCCACCGGGCCCTCCTCGCCGACCCTTATAACCTTCCTCTTGATGACCCTTCCCGGCACGCCGACCACTATGGAATGCTCGGGAACCGACTTGAGCACGACGGAATTGGCCCCTATTTTAGCATAGTCCCCCACGCGGATAGCCCCGAGCACTTTAGCGCCCGTGCCCACCACCACGCCCCTTCCGAGCGTCGGGTGGCGCTTGCCCTTTTCCTTGCCCGTGCCGCCGAGCGTAACGCCCTGGTACAGGAGGCAGTCGTCGCCTATCTCCGTGGTCTCGCCTATGACCACGCCCATGCCGTGGTCTATGAAGAAGCCGCTGCCTATCTTTGCCGCCGGGTGAATCTCGATGCCCGTGAGCCAGCGCGCCACCTGCGAGAGAAACCTCGGGATGACCGGCACGCCGAGCTTCCAGAGGGCGTGGTTTATGCGGTGGAAGAATATGGCGTGAAAGCCCGAGTAGGTGAGCACCACCTCGAGGCCCGAGCGCGCCGCCGGGTCCTTGTCGAAAACGGCCCTGTAGTCGCGCCTTATGTCAGCAAAGAGGCCCATAGGTAATTATATAAGATTTCTATTGTATTTTGGGGTGTTATAATCGCGCGGCAGCCGTGAGGCGGTTAGAGGAGTCGCTTCTTTTTAATGAAATACGTCGACAGAAGATAGCACAGCATGGTCACGGCGGCCGCGTAGCATAAGGTGAACAGCAGGTATTTCCAGTTTGCGTCCGTGAGGCGGAGGCTGCCGTAGACCTTGGCCTTTTCGTCGTAATAGGGGTTAAAGGAGGGCAGTATCATGTATATTGCGTCTGCGCCAAACTTCAGTGCCTTTAGCAGCGCGACGGTGAGCCCCTTGCTTTCCTTTATTCCCGAGGCAAGTATCATTTTCAGGAAAAGGAAGGTGTTGTCGCTGAAAAAGAGTATAAAAAGCACGACCACCGCCGGGTGCATTATGACCCCGAGCAGCGATATATAGGCCAGGGTGATGAGCGTCTTCAAGAATTCGTTCATGACGATATATACCACGCCCCACTGGTAGGGGATGTCCCAGACAAAGAACAGCACCGAGGTTATCAGCAGTATCAAGAGGTAGAGCGCCGCCGCCACTATTATGGTGGAGACGAAAGCCGAAAGCAGCCAGGTCTCCGGCAGGCATGGCTTCGTAAATACCATTTTCAGGGAGCGGTTCCTGATGTGGTGTGTGATCAGAAGAAGGCCTATCGCTGCGGAGATCACCATGGCATATCCGTCCAGCTGAGAGAGAACCCTTTGTATCAGGTACAGGTGCCTGGTCTTGGACAGATAAAAGAAGGAAGGCATTGTGGAGAGCAATAACACCGCGACCATGATTATCATTATCACAAGCAGGAGCCTGTTGCGCCTGAAGAATTTGAAGTTCGTGCTGACATTGGCCCATATCTGCGTAAACATTCCTATGCCCCGCCTTTCATGACCCTGTAAAAGACATCCTCCAGCGAGCTTCTCTTGATGCCGCAGCTGTAGAGCCTGCTTTCGGAGTCGCCGATGAACTTCATAAAATCGGCGAGCATTGTGCTTGGGATCTGTGCTTTCAGGGATTCGGCGCCCTTATTGACGACCTTTACGTACGAGGGAATCTCCCCGCGGGCGCTGAAGTCCACCTCGTAGTGGCCCGTGTCGGTGCTGAGCAGGTCTTTCAGGCTCCCCTGGGTCAGCACCTTTCCGCCCTTCATTATGGCCACGCGGTTGCATATCATCTCCACTTCCGAAAGTACGTGAGAGTTAAGCACTACCGTGGTGCCCTTCTTGTTCAGGTAAAGCAGTATGTTCCGGAAGTCTTTCACCATCAGCGGGTCGAGCCCCCTGGTGGGCTCGTCCATGAACAGCAGGCGTGGGAGCTTGACCAGGCACTGCGCGATGCCTACCTTCTGCTTCATGCCCTTTGAGCACTTGCTCAGTTTGAGATTGCGGAACTCCGAGAGCCCCACTCTTGCGATTATCTGATGAAGGCGCTTCTTCTCGAGCGGCTTTCCATAGAGCGAGGCGTAGTAGCTAATGGCCTCTTCCACTGTCAGGTACATGTGGTAGTGAGGCTCCTCCGGCAGATAGGCCACATGCTTGAAAAGGTCCGCGCCCGGATAAGGGGCTTTCCCGAATATCGAGACGTTCCCCTCATTGGGCTTGATCAGCCCCAGAAGGCAGTACATGGCAGTGGATTTGCCCGCGCCGTTTGGCCCCAGTAGGCCGAAGATATCTCCGGGATTGACCGACATGGAAAATCCGTTCAGGGCCCTGATCTTCTTTCTGAGAAAGCCCTGCCTGAACTGTACGCTTATGTTCTCAGCGCTTATCACTTCCTACACAGAACTCCTTGTTAAGCTCACGGATGACCTCGGCGTCTGTCTTGCCCGAGTAATCAGTGGTTTTGAGGCGCTTCTTTATGTCCTTGGAGGTGCGGCATGTGCAGTCCGCCACCTTGTCCGAGCAGCCGCATGGGCACGTCATCTGCTCTGCGATCGATTGCGCCCTGCCGGTCAGCTCTTCATCGCTGGCATACTTGGGACGCCTGTCGTTTAGCTTGGTCAGCGAGGGCTGCTTGCTGAGTTTGGCAAGGTAGGCTTCCTTTGTGATGCCGTTTCCGGCCCCGATAATATTTCGGGATTCTTTCAGGTATGGGTCGAAAGCCACGTCGGCATTCATAACCGGGCCCGTGTCGTAGGTCTTGATGGTGCCGTCCGTGCCGATGATCACGGTTGTCGGGAATCCGGTTACGGCGAAGAGTTTATTTATCTTTTCGTCCCTGTCGATGCCTACCGGATAGGTGACGTGGTATGCGTCGATGAAATCCTTAACCTTGTTCTCCTTTTCGTCGGCGTCTATGCCGACGATAACGAACTTCTCCCGCCGGTGCTTTTCATAGTAGGATATGAGCTCCGGCATCTCCATCTTGCACTGGCCGCACCATGTGGCGAAGAAATTGAGCACAATGACTTCCTTTCCCACGTGGTCGGAGAACTTAAACTTCTCACCGTTCATGAGGTCCAGCTCGAAGTCCGGGGGGTATTTGCCCATCCATGTCTCGGCACTTGAGTACGTGTTGAAATATCCTTCGGCCTCATTCTGTGAGGGCTGTCGCTTGGCAGACATGTGGAATACGACCATTATGGCAGCGGTGACCAAGGCCAGCGACAGTGTGAGCTTGTTACTCATGGTGTAGTCCTGAAATCGTTTTCATGAGTGATTAAAAATAGCACAGGTGGAATCGTAATAGCTAACAAAATCGGGCGCCGGATATGTGGAGCTCTCCTCGTCCGCCTTTGCAGAGATGCGGCGAGGTCGGATGAATGAGGAAACTAAGTCTGCTCGGCGAGCTTCTTGAGGTAGGTGTCCTTGTCGATGGCCTTGCCGGACTTGATGAGCTCGAGCGATTCCTTCAGGTGAGGGCCGAACGTCGCCTCGGCGTCCCAGATGGGTCCCGGGTGAAAGAGCCTTACGGTGCCGTCCGCCCCGATGAGCACCGAGACCGGGACGTTTCGGATGCGGTAGAGGTCTATCAGGTCGTCTTCGTGGTCGATGCCGACTGGGAAAGTTACGCCGTACTTTTTGATGAACTTCTCGACCTTCGCCTCGCTGTCTCCGGCATCCACGCCGATGATCACGAGCCCCTCGTCGCGGTGCTTGTCGTAGTAGGACGAGAGCTCGGGCATTTCTATCTTGCAGGGGCCGCACCATGTGGCGAAGAAGTTGAGCACTATGACCTTCTTGCCGATGTTATCGGCGAGGTTGAAGTCCTCGCCGTTGGTCAGCCGCAGGGTGAAGTTTGGCGCGTACCTCGCATGTCCGTCGTGGGAGGTGGACATCGCCATGGCGAGTGACTTGGATGCCGCATCGTCTGCGCTCTGCCCGCTTGCCGGCGCCATCAGTACGGCAGTTAATACGGCCAGCAGAAAATACAATGCGGGTGTGCGGAATGTTTTCAAGCGCTTACTCTCCCCTTCCGATAAAACAGTTTGTGCGGATAAGCATAGCACATGCCTTGGCGTGAAGGTCAATACCTTTGTTCTGCGAGCGAAGCTAAAAAAAGCGGAGGCGGCTCGTGCCGCCTCCGCCCTGTCTGAAACGCACTTAGTATCTGTCTTCGACCTTATTGCTCTCGCAGACTTCTCTTATCTGGTCTCTTACAAGCCGCCCGTCTTCCCATGTGCGCTCCTGCACCTTGTGGCACTTGGTGCGGGGGTTGTACTGGATGGGGTCGGCCCTGTACACGCCGCGGCCGCCCTCTGTCCTGTACTCGACGGGTCGTCCGTAGTAAGCCGCCTCCTGCGAGCCACGCACCGATACGTCGGCAATGGTCGCGCCGAAGACCGCCCCGAGGGCCGCGCCTATCACTCCGCCGCGCCACGGGTTGCTGTCGTCAAGGAAAGCCCCGGCCAGTCCGCCCATTGCGCCGCCCACGGCCGCGCCCTCGTACTGGTAGTTGGTGGCGCATGCTCCCAGGCCAAGCAGGCTGAGCACCAGTATCAATGATGCAATCTTTCTTGCCGTAAACATCGCGCTATGACCTCCTCGTACTAAATTGCCCCCTGTGCTTATCTGTAACCCGGCGGATACCGCCTTATGACGTCGCTGTGATACATGTACGGCCTGTCGTTGTCCATCTCGAGAATGACGTACCCCCTGGTATCGAGATATATGTTGGATGGCAGAAGCGGCGACTCTACCCAGCGGCCGGCATATCGGTAGTAGTAGAGGTTGCTGTCCTCGCCGTAATAGACGTAAGAGTCCGGATAGTAGCGGTAACGGTGCTTCGCCCTGTATCCGTGCGCCGGGGCCCAGGGCGGCGGGCCGCCCACGCTCTGTTCGTCGCGATAGTCGTAGTCGCGCTGCGGAGACGGGGACTCGTACCTATCGTTATAGCGCTCGTCGTAGTCTCTGCCCGAGGGGCCTTGCGGCTCACTGCTGAGGTATCCGGATTCCGTCTTGGAGCTCTCGCATACTTCGCGTACCTGGTCCTTCACGAGCTCTCCGTCCTGCCAGACCCTCTCCTGCACCTTATGGCACTTGGTCCTGGCGTCGTAGTCCACCGGCGTGGCGCGGTACACCGCGGTGCTGCCGTCGTCGGCGCGCGTGGTGTACTCAACGGGCTTACCCGTCCGTGCCGCTTCCTGGGCGCCCTGTTCGGAGATCTCCGCCAGGGTCGCGCCTATCGCAGCTCCGATGGCCGCTCCTATTACTCCGCCCCGCCACGGATTGCGGTGATCCAGCAGAGCGCCCATAAGGCCGCCCATTGCGCCGCCCACTCCGGCTCCTTGGTATTGATAGGTCTCGCAGCCGCCCACGATAAGGGTGAGGGACAATATCAGGATGACCGCGACTGTTTTCTTAAAACCGTGCATTCCTATTACCTCCGCTATGGGTTTCTAATAAAACTCTACCACACTCCCGGATATCAAACAACGAGTCTCCCGTGCCTCCGGAAGTGGGTAATAGGACGGTTTCCGGGAATATCCTGCCGCCATGCGGTCTTGAAAAGAGCCGGGCCGAGCACCAACTGAAATGCGAAATCGAAAAATAATCGTAGGTTCAGGATTTATCCTTATAAATCAAGCTATAATGGGTGGCGCTTTCGCGTGTGGGCGTGCTGATATTAGCAACATAAATATATAAAAAATAGCGCTAAGGGGGCGTAATGGCAAGAAAACTTAACTGTTGGGAGTTCAAGAGGTGCGGGCGTCAGCCCCAGGGTGAGAAGACCGGCGACCTCGGCGTCTGCCCCGCCGCGACCGACGAGAGGCTCGACGGCGAGCACGACGGCGTTAACGCAGGCAGGTCATGCTGGATAACGGCCGGCACATTCTGTAACGGCAGCGTGCAGGGGAGCTTCGCGCAGAAAATGGACAACTGCATCGACTGCGAGTTTTATAAGCACGTAAAGGAAGAAGAGGGCAGCAATTTCAAGATGTCGGTGCTCCTCATAAGGAAGCTCAAGGAGGGCAAGGCGGCCCCCGTCAAGAAGTAACGCTTTTTATCCCGCCCGCGATTACCTCTAACATCTTCTCGAGGTTATCGAGGCTTATCGCAAGCGGCGGCATTATGATGACCACGTTTCCCAGAGGGCGGATAAGCACCCCGCCCTCTCTTGCGCTCATGCAGGCGCGCACTCCCATGCGTTCTTCCCACGGATAGGGCTCTTTGGTCGCTTTGTCCATGACGAGCTCCACCCCGGCCATGAGCCCGAGTCCGCGAGCATCTCCAATGTGAGGCAGCGCGGCGGCCTCCTTGAGCCATCCGGCGAGCATTTCCGTCTTCGGAACCATCGCCTCAAGCGTGCGGTCACTCTCAAATACATCGAGCGATGCCATGCCGGCGGCGCAGGCAAGGGGGTTTCCGGTGTACGAATGGCCGTGGAAGAATGTTTTAAGTTCTTTGTACTCGCCGAGGAACGCCCCGTAGACCTCGTCGGTAGTGACGGTGGCCGCAAGTGGCAGGTAGCCGCCGGTGATTCCCTTTGATAGGCAGAGGATATCGGGCGAGACCGACTCGTGCTCGCAGCTGAACATCCTGCCCGTCCGTCCGAATCCGGTAGCCACCTCGTCGGCGATGAGAAGCACGTCGTGTTTTGTGCAGAGCTCGCGCACGCCCCCGAGATACCCCGGCGGAAACACGATCATCCCACCGGCGCCCTGCACCATGGGCTCAAGTATGACCGCGGCGATCTCGCCCGCGTGCTTATCGAGAAGCTTCTCCATCTCCTTGAGACACTCGCGTCCGCACTTATCCGGCGTGGAGTCGGTGAGCTTGCAGCGGTAGCAGTAAGGTGAGGGCGCGTGCAGAGACTCAAACAGAAGCGGTTTAAAGGCCTCGTGGAACATGTCGATGCCGCCCACGCTCACCGCGCCCAGCGTGTCGCCGTGGTATCCGTTTTCGAGCGAGAGGAATCTGGTGCGCCCCTTCACGCCCTTGTGGACCCAGTACTGGTAGGCCATCTTAAGGGCGGCCTCAACCGCCGTTGAGCCGTTGTCGGAGTAAAAGACCTTCGTAAGCGAAGGGCCGAGCGAGCGTTGCACCGACTTGACTAATCTTTCGGCGAACTTTATCGCCGCGTCGTTAGATACGCCGAGCATCGTGGTGTGGGCGATGCGGTCGAGCTGCTCGCGCACGGCTCGGTCGAGTTCCGCGCGCCTGTGTCCGTGCACGTTTACCCATATGGAGCTCACGCCGTCGAGGTACCAGCGTCCGCGCGCGTCTTTAATAAAGCAGTCCCTCCCCTCGGTGATGATGAGAGGGTCTTCTTCGCACCAGTCTTTCATCTGCGTAAAGGGGTGCCAGATGTAGGAGTGGTCGAGTTTTTTCAGGCTATCGTAGTCGTCCATAGTGCTCATAGCGAGATGCAGTTCCTGACTTAATCTTGACTTAACAGGGGAATTTTAACATACTATTGAAACTGCCGACATAGAAGGAGGATGCGATGAGAAGTTTTTTAGCTGCGGTCTTGATCACCACTATCGTCGTCCTTAGCGGCAATGCCTTTGCCCTTTGCGTCGATAACGAATACGCCAACCTCAGAAACGGCCCCGGCACGACCTTTGCCAAGACGTGGGAGGTCTACAAGTACATGCCATTTGCGGAGGTCGAGAAGAAGGGCGACTGGTACAAGGTCAAGGACGTGGACGGCGACACCCATTGGATATTCGGAAAGCTCATAACAACAAAATACAAGTGCGCCGTTGTCAAAAACGAAAAGGCCAACGTACGCACGGGCCCGGGCACTAATTTCAAGGAGACCGATTTCAGCCCGGTGCTCAGGTACTATTCTTTTAAAGTGGAAAAGATAGAGGGCGATTGGGTGAAGGTCGTGGACCAGGACGGCGACGGCGGCTGGATTTACAAGCCCCTGCTCTGGATACCGTAATTATCTATACATTAAATATCTGCCGATAAAAAAGGCCGGAACTTTTTAAGTCCCGGCCTTTTTGTTTGTGGTGTATCGGTCTTACTTCTTAAGGCCGCCGCATGCGGGGCACTCGGGGTCCTTGTAGGCCTTCAGGTTCCTGAACTCCGTGTTAATACCGTCCCATACCATGAGCTTCCCCTTAAGGTTCTTCCCCGTGCCCGAGAGGTATTTAATTGCCTCAAGCGCCTGGAGCGAGCCTATGACGCCCGGGGTCGCGCCCACGACGGGGAAGACCTCCTGCGGCGGTGATTCCGGGAACAGGCATTTCAGGCAAGGGGTCTCGGGCGGCTGAAAGAAGCTGAGCCTGCCTTCCATGCCCCAGATGCTTCCGTACACGAGCGGTATGCCCTTGCGTATGGCGCACTCGTTCAGGAGATAACGCGTCGGGAAGTTGTCCATGCAGTCCATGATGAGGTCCGCGTCGTCCACCAGCTCGTCCACGTTCTCGGCCACTATCTTGTCGGTGATGGCCGTGACCCTGATGTCGGGGTTAAGCTCGGTCAGGGTCTGCGCGGCCGAGACGGCCTTGTTCGTGCCGATCCGGTTATGGTTGTGAAGTATCTGGCGGTTGAGGTTCGACCAGTCCGGCGAGTCGAAGTCGCATATCCTGATATTGCCTATGCCCGCCACGGCGAGATATATCGATACCGGCGAGCCGAGGCCCCCGGCGCCGGCGATGAAGACGGTCGATTGCTTGAGCTTCTTCTGCGTGACCTCGCCCCAGCCCTCCATCATCATCTGGCGGTTGTAGCGTTTGAGTTCCTGTTCAGAAAGCATGATTTCCCCCCGTTATGAAATAAACAACCCTCTATTATATCGAATTCGGCGCGAACGATGCCCGCTCTGCGGCATCACTCCCTGAGCTGTCCGTCTCCGAGCACGATGAACTTCTGGCACGTAAGCTCCTCGAGGCCCATGGGGCCGCGCGCGTGTATCTTGTCCGTGGCGATGCCTATCTCGGCGCCGAGGCCGTACTGGAAGCCGTCGGCAAAGCGCGTCGAGGCGTTCACCATCACAGAGGAGGAGTCCACCTCGCGCAGAAACCTCATGGCGCGCGAGTAGTTCTCGGTCACTATGGTCTCGGTGTGGTCGCTGCTGTACTCCGCGATGTGGTCCATTGCGGCGTCAATGTCGGCCACGACCTTCACGTTCATCCTCAGGTCGAGGTACTCGTTATGGAAGTCCGCGTCCTTGACGTTCTGCACAGAGGGGTATATGGCCTTCGTCTTCTTGCAGCCCTTTATCTTCACACCCTCTTTCTCGAGGCTCTTGAGCACCCTGGGAAGGAATTTCTTCGCGATGGGCTCGTCCACGAGCATCGTCTCCATTGCGTTACAGGTGCCGGGCCTCTGAACCTTCGCGTTTATGCAGATGGCCTCGGCCATCTTGAGGTCGGCGTCCCTGTCCACGAAGACGTGGCAGACGCCCTTATAGTGCTTGAGCACGGGTACGCGGGCGTTTTCGGCCACGGCGCGAATGAGGCCCTCGCCGCCGCGGGGGATGATGAGGTCAACGAGACCCTCGAGCTTTATCATTACCTGCACGGCCTCGCGCTCGGGCGTGTCTATGAATGTGACCGCCCCTTTGTGTATGCCCGCCTCGGCTATCGCGTCGCGGAGTATCTTCACTATCGCCCGGTTGGAGTTAATCGCCTCCGAGCCGCCGCGAAGGAGCACCGCGTTGCCTGCCTTCATGCAGAGGGCCGTCGCGTCCGCCGTGACGTTGGGCCTGGACTCGTAAATGATGCCTATCACGCCTATGGGCACGCGCATGCGGCCCACGCTCATGCCGTTGGGCCTCTGCCACATGCCGGTTATCTCGCCGACGGGGTCGGGGAGGGCGGCCACTTCCTCGAGGCCGAGGGCCATCTCCTCAATGCGCTTGTCCGTGAGCTCCAGCCTGTCGAGCATGGCCTTGGAAAGGCCCTTCTTCTTCCCGAACTCCAGGTCCTTGGCGTTTTCCTTCTTGAGCGCCGCGGCCTGCTCCCTTATATGCTTTGCCATCGAGTGGAGGGCGGCGTTCTTCTCCTTAGACGTTGCCCTGCCCAGGGCCCTTGCGCCCTGCTTGGCCTCACGCGCGGCGTCGGTGACGAACTTCTGTATGTCCATTGCAATGCCTCCTTATGATCGCTCGGATATAACCTTAATAAGGTAATGCAACGGGCCGATTTTTGCAAACCCCGTCGTAAAATCCCCCGCGAAAGATTGACATCGGCGAAAGAATATACTACGTTTTGCTTATGAGCGCCGCGACCGAACCGCGCCCGGCGAAAGAATTCACCTGCTACAAGGGGGAAGTCATATGAGACACCGACTCGGACTGACAGCACTGATATTTACGGCCCTGACGGTCCTTCTGATACTCTTGCCGCTGACCGCATCGCACGCCGGGGACGAGGCCCCCTCGGGGCTTGCGACCGTGGCAAACGAAACGCTGAACGTCTATTCGGGGATGTCCGAGTCTGCTAATGTCGTGAAGACCCTTGGCCGTGGCGACAGCGTCTCGGTGCAGTTCGAGCTCGACCGCTCGGGCGACGCCTGGTGCGGTGTGTCGGAGGCGGGCGGCACCGAAGTCATGGGATACGTGATGTGCAATGGGCTCGATCAGCAGAAGGCGAAAGTCTGGACGCGCACCGGGACGTCAACATCCGAGTCCGTGAGCGTGCAGTCCACCACACCCATAGAGGTCATGGGCAACCACGCCATAGTCACGGTGACGCTGGGCTACCAGAACAGGGATGTCAATGCCCGGCTCCTTCTGGATACCGGCGCGTCGGGCACGGCGATCAACAAGGGGGTGGCCGCGAGGCTC
>Ga0055451_10000369_pt1 | contig 17980 bp, 15 predicted proteins | sample China_Galinas_PW_3_FD_57745 | JGI IMG/M metagenome (GOLD analysis project Ga0055451, IMG submission 57745) | Wetland microbial communities from San Francisco Bay, California, USA, that impact long-term carbon sequestration - China_Galinas_PWB_D2 | ecosystem: Environmental > Aquatic > Marine >... | reverse complement strand
CTCCAGAGCGCGATCTGTTCCAAAAACTGCCTTATCTCCTCCTGGAATATGATGATCAGCGCGATGAATATAACGGCGAAGAAAGTCTGAAGCACCGATGCGGTTAGGACTAGATTAAACTGTTTTGCGAGGAGATAAACAACGCTGAAAATGATAATCCCTGTAAGTACAAACCTGGCTTTAGTCTTTTTGAACAGCGCCAGTAAGGCATATATCATGAGCGATATGAAAGCTATATCGAACAGACCGGGTATGCTGATTTCCTTTACTATGTCGGTGATAAACGGGATGGGATTCAATGATTATTGCCTTGGGATGTATTTTCTATAATTATAGCAGAACGGATAACAGTATCACAGGGATTTGTCCGACGTAAACGTCCCCGTATTATACGGCAAACAGCTAGGCAATTTATACCAGCCTGACGTCCATGACATTGGTGTTGGTAGGACCCGTGATCAACAGATCGCCGAGGGGTTTAAAAAAGTTATAAGAGTCGTTTTCGCGTAAATAGGAGAATGCGTTCAAGCCGGATTCACTGGCACGTCCGACCGTACTGCCGTCGGCGAGCGCTCCCGCGGCGTCCGTAGGGCCGTCATTACCGTCCGTACCCCCGCTTAGGACTACGACGTTTTCGAGTCCCTCTATGTCTAAAGCCGCGGCGAGTACGAACTCCTGGTTCCTGCCCCCCTTACCCTTACCCTCGATCGTAACTGTTGTCTCCCCGCCGGATACTACGCACGCCGGAGCGCCGACGGGATTACCGGATGACAGTATTTCCTTTGCAATAGCCGTATGCACCTTTGCCACTTCTTCCGTTTCACCGTGAATGAAGGTGGAAAGCACAAGGCTGTTGTACCCGAGCTCCGTGGCTTTTTCCTTGGCAGCGAGAACAGCGAGTATGTTGCTGCCGACAATGGCATTCTGCGTGCGGTGAAATATCGGATCAGTCGGCTTCGGCGTATCCTCTATTTCCCCCCTGCATCCCTTGTCGATGTATTCAACGACCCGCTCAGGCAGCTTGCTCTTGAGTCCGTGTTTTTCGAGAATCTGCATACAGTCCCCGAACGTGTGCGTGTCCGGCACGGTGGGTCCCGATGCAATTACGTCGAGGTTATCCCCTATCACGTCGGATAGAATCAGTGAGATTAGCGTCGAAGGGTGAGCGAGCTTCGCGAGCCGTCCCCCCTTGACCCTCGAGAGCTGTTTTCTCAGAGCGTTGATCTCGTGAATCGTAGCTCCGCATTCGAGTAACGATTTTGTGAGATTCTGCTTGTCTTCAAGTGAGAGGTCTCCCGCCGGGAGCGGCAGTAGGGCCGAGCCGCCGCCAGAAATTAGGCATATAACGAGGTCTTCTTCCCCTGTTTTACCGAGCAGCTCAATTATTTCACGCGTTCCCTCTACTCCTTTTTCGTCAGGTACCGGATGTCCGGCTTCGTTGACCTTTATTTTCTCCAGCGGAACCGTATGCCCGTATTTTACGTTGACTATTCCTTCGGTCAGTCTGTCTCCCAATATATCCTCAACTGCTTTCGCCATCGAGGCGGCAGCCTTCCCCATTCCGACAACATAGACGTTTTTGAATTTACCGAGGTCGTGTTCCTGCCCTTGCAGTTCCAGGCGGTTGCCGTTACGTTTGAGATGCGTTTTTACGGCGTTTACCGGATCGACAGCCTCAAGGCTCGCACGGAATATCGTTATTGCATCCGCTCTGAGCTTATTTGTGTTCATGCGTTCATTATAACGACCGCTCGTTTGAGTAACAAGCCTCCGGACTGCTTTACACGGTTCATGCGGCATGATGATAATTATTGCAATAGGGATTAGGTTTTCTATAATTACGGGTAGATTTTTTTGAGAGAAGATTAATGAGACCTCTGAGAGCAATTCACTTAATGCCTGTTTTATTTGTTTTGTTCGCCCTGACTGCGCCGTTCATTTTTTCTTACAAATCCCGCGGGGATAACGGCTCCGGGGGCGAAGAAGAGATGACATGTCCCGAGAGCTGCGAAGAATCCCGCCGGAATTGCGATTTGTCATGCTCTCAGATCGTAGGCGGCGGTGCAAAAGCTGATAAACGCAGAGAGTGTTCGAGTGTATGTGACGATGAGCTCGTCGAATGTAATATCAGGTGCGCGAATCCGACTCCCCGCCCGACTCTCAAACCCGAGCCGTATCATGACAAGAGCTGCTCCAACAGATGCGAATTCAAGCGGAAAGACTGTAATGAGTCTTGTACCAAATATACGGGCGGCGGGGCCAAGAGCGCCAGGAAAACCGCGTGCATCAGTGAATGCGCGGAAAAGCTCGGCCAGTGCAGGGACTGGTGTGTGAACCCGACCCCGCGTCCGACGCGGGAGCCAGAGGTTTACGAGGATAATCCCTGCGCCGAGGCGTGCCGGGCAGAGCGGATTGACTGCGAGGAGACATGCAGCATATACATGGGCGGGGGAGCTGAGGGAGGAAAAAGGACCGAGTGCATGAACAGCTGCGGTGAGATTAACGATGCCTGTATGAGCTCGTGCGCTCAATAATCGAAATCATAATTTGAATACCGGCTGACTCGTGCTTACTGAATCCGGCTGAACTGAGGCAGGGTTTTTAAATGCTCTATTATTTCATCCTCAAGCGTATCCCTGTTTTCGAGATTCATCTTAAATAGCTGAACGTCCTCTCTTTTCTTTATCTTGCCCTTTATTCCTCCGTCCGTGTGCGCAATTGTCGCTATCACAGTATTTTTCGAGTCCAGTAATTCAACTATCATCTTAACGAACTTGGCCGACATGCATTCCATTTTTCCGATCTCGTCTATTACTATCGGGCTGCTTGTCGAGTTGAATATGTCCAGAGAATCCAGGAACGAATCGAAGCCGTGTACGTCGACTTTGTATTTTCCTATGTGATGCGGACTTTCTATAAATACGTGAGCCAGTATCGACTTCTCACCTTCAAGACTTACGAGCTGAAACCCTTTTCTTTCTCCCTCGTGTCGTATCTCTTCGGTGTAGAAGCCGACGGGTTTGTATTTTTCCAGTTTATACAGAAGCTGTTTAATGAGAGTGGTTTTTCCGATTCCCGGAAGGCCGGTTATCAGAATATTCTTTCTCATGTATAAATTCTAGCAGTTTTTCATGTGGAATGACATCTTTTTTCTAAATGTCTGATGGGAGGCTTCGTGATGTAGTCAATGGCAGTATCCGGATCTCTAGATTGACTGCTTGATTTCCTGAGTTCTCACGATCTCAGCTCATCGCATATGTCTCTGATTGTACTGACTGAAGAGTTGATTTCGTCGATCGTGTTCTCTACCGAAAAACTGAAGCGTATGCTTGAATATGCTTCGGCTTCCGTGAGTCCCATTGAGCAGAGGACGTATGAAGGAGCCACCTCGAAATTCGTGCAGGCGGAGCTCTGGGAGCACCTCACTCCGGCGGAGTCGAGTTGTCTGACGAGCTTACGTCCGTCTATTCCGCCGAACATTATGTTCGTAGTATTACAGATTCTTCGCCGCGTATCACCGTTCACCCTCGTTCCGGGTATGAAGTCCAGAATCATTGCCTCGAACCTGTCCCTCAGATCTCCCATATATGAAATTAGCTCCCCCAGCCTTTCTTTCCTTAACCGGGCGGCTTCTCCCAATCCCGCGATTCCAGGCAGATTCTCCGTACCCGGACGGAATCCCTCTTCCTGAAAACCGCCGAACATAATCGGCGCAAGCATAAACTTGTCCCTGCAGTAAATTACGCCCGTTCCCTGGGGGCCGTGGAATTTGTGGCCTGTGAATGACAGGAAATCTACCGGCATATCCTCCAACCTCATTTCGAGCTTTCCTACAGCCTGAGCCGCGTCCGTATGAAAAGGGACCCCTTTCTCCCGGCAGATTTTTCCGATCTCGACGATCGGCTGTATTACTCCCGTTTCGTTATTTACCCACTGCACCGAAACGAGAGTCGTATTTTCATTGATGGTTTTTTCAAGCTCTTCGAGATCGATCAGTCCTTTCGAATCCACCCCCAGCATTTTAACTTCCACGCCGTTTATGCAGAGGTAGCTGCACATCTTCCTTATAGACGAATGCTCCACGGTTGTTGTTATCACGCGGCACTTGCTGTTTTTTCTGTCGCGCGTGCACGAGTAAAAAGCCATGTTGTTCGATTCGGTGCCCGAGCTGGTAAACGTGATTTTAGAAGGTGAAACCCCAATTAACTCGGCGACGTTTTTTCTCGCGTCAGCCAGGTATCCGCGGGCGCGCGCTCCCGTGGAATGAGCGCTCGAAGGGTTACCGAACTCGTCGCCCATTATATTCATGACCATTTCCCTCACTTCGGGAAGCGGTTTCGTCGTGGCGTTATTGTCGAGGTAGATTTCCTGATTTCCCATGACCCTATGAAATTATTATACATTATTTGGCGTACTTATTATTATGCGGAAGAGAGCGGTTCGTTAGGGTTTAATGTTGCTTCATACTACGTAGGGGGCGACGGGAGCGGGACGAGAGAGGCGTATTTAATTCACTTGTTCGGTCTCATATTCTTCCGGAATCATGATTGTAATACACGGTCTGTTATCGGTGCGCTCAACCGGTCCGAGATTGGATAAAAGCTGAACATTTTCTTCCTTCCCGTCTTTGCTCATCGGAACAGGGAAGTATATAAGATTAGACCTGTTCGTCTGGCGGTGAACCCTGATGTAATAAAGCAGCTTGTCCATTACGTTTCTCAGCCTCGTCTGTTCGTTCTCTCCTTTTTTTACGGCCTCCTCGTCAGGTGTTATCCAGTTGTCCCAAACGGTGGAGGTAATGTACACAGGCACGAGGAGGCCTGCCTCTTTTGCCGCGTCCGAAATGTCCTTCTGCTTGCCTTCTTCGAGCGCCTGTTTCCTCGTTAATTTTGTATCACTCATAAATTACTTCTCCTTTTTTTAATTCTCATACTTTTAATGCTTGTTATCTTTTTCCGATTCCGACACTTCGCTCGATCCGCTCTCATTTAAATCCGCGTTGTAGAAACCTTTTGTATCCGGGAGTGACAATTGCAGGTCTCTCAGCTCATCGAGCTCGATTTTCACTTTATTCACCGTACAATCGAGAACGTGTCCTCCCGCTTCTTTTGAGTCGGTTATGAAATGAAAATGAAACCCCGCCGGGGATATCCCGGCTGCATAATCGGGCGTCCAGAAACCGACTAACGTGCCGTTTACATTTTTCAGCTCGAAGATCGACTCCTCTTTCACCGCGTCGGTCAGAGGGGGATAAGGCTTTTTCTGTTTCGGAACGCTCCTGGTCTTAACAGAGCCGAAGCTCCCGTCAATCTTAATCGCATAAAATATATTCCCGGTGGGAAACATAGATTCCAGATACTCTTCAAGCTTCTTACAGTCGATTCGTTTGTTCAGTGTTGCCGTCCTGTCCTGCTCGAAGAAAGTTACAGTCGCAAAAGGGGTTTTTGCCGAGTCCGGGACGATTACCGCTTTTCCGTCCGATTTGACCTGATAGAAGATTCCGTCCAGGGCTATCATTTCACCGTCGAGCTCGTTGAATGTGCCCAGGCCGAAGTCCCCGTTTCCGCCGAGCTCACCAAAGCTCATAACACCGTCGTAATCCCCCGCCATCAGAGCGCCGATGGTGGACGTCTGAAACAAGCCGTCCCTTTTTTCCTCAGCTTTCAAACTCAGAGCTGCAAGCAGAAACAAACCCGCGGCTATCAGGACTAGATATTGTCTCTTTATCATCCGGCATTTCCCTCATAAGCCGAGACCAGCTTTTGGTATTCCTTCTCGGTGACAATGTCTTTGTTCGACTCCAGACGGTCGATAAAAAGCACTCCGTTTATATGATCGTATTCGTGCTGAAAAATCCTCGCCAGAAAATCCGAGAACTCCCTTTCCTCCTGTTTTCCGTCTCTGAGAAAGTATCTGGCGCGAATGGACTTGTGGCGCGGCACTGTGCCTCTTATTCCCGGGATGCTCAGGCATCCCTCCCAGTCCTTGACTATTTCGTCGGAGCGGAAAATTATCTCGGGGTTGATTATCGCGGTCGGCTCCATCTCGGGGGCGTCCGGATACCTGTCGTTGGGGTGAGACAGCATGATGAAGACGCGCTTTCTCTCCGCGACCTGCGGTGCGGCAATTCCCACGCCTTTGGCCTCAAACGCGGTAGCTATCATGTCGTCTACAAGGCGCTGTATCTCGGAATCATGCAGATCTTCCACTTCTTCCGCTCTATCCCTGAGTACGGGATTCCCAAGCTCGGTTATTTCCAGAACTTTTCCCATCACATTCATTTTACCAAACAATAGAGGCAAATTATAATAATGACGCGGTTCTTTTCGCACAATCTGAAAAGAATTACACTGATACTTAGCTCATGCACGAGTTGCCGATAGTAAGCAGAATATCTACTTATTTGAATAATATAGCGATAACGGATTCAAAGGGGTCGTATACATACGCGGACCTGCTTCTCTCATCCGAGCGGGTCGCCTCACACCTTCTCGACGGACAGTCCGATCTTAGTGAAGCGCGGATAGCCTTCATCGTGCCTTCCGGCTTCGAGTACGTATCAATTATGCTCGGTATTTGGCGCGCCGGCGGCATTGCGGTGCCCCTCTGCGTCACGCATCCCGACCCCGAGCTCGAGTATGTGATAGATAACAGCGGCGCAGCGATTGTCGTAGCAGATTCTCAATTCGCCGACCGTATTCGTGAATTGGCGGATAAGCTGGATACCGGATTCGCGGCTCTGGAGGATATGCATCGACCAGGTGCGGCGTCCCTGCCCGAAGTTCGAGACGGCAGGAGGGCGATGATCATCTACACGAGCGGCACCACCAGCAGGCCGAAGGGAGTGGTTACCACGCACGCGAATATACGCTCACAGATCGAATCCCTGGTTAGCGCGTGGGAGTGGGTCGAGGGGGATTTCATATTAAACGTTCTTCCTCTCCACCATCTGCACGGGATACTGAACGCTCTGCTCTGCGCCTTATGGTCCGGCGCCAGGTGTGAGCTTGTACCGGGTTTTGATGCCGGGGACGTATGGTCCAGGTTCATCGAGAATGACTACACATTATTTATGGCCGTTCCGACTATATATTCGAGGCTGATTCGCACCTGGGATGAGGCTGAGCAAGCTCAAAAGAAGGTGATGAGCGAAGCGTGCCTGAAGATGCGGCTCATGGTCTCAGGCTCGGCGGCATTGCCGGTCGCCACACTCGATAAATGGAAGGAGATAAGCGGGCACATATTGCTCGAACGGTACGGCATGACTGAGCTTGGAATGGTTCTATCGAACCCGCTCCACGGGGAGAGGCTCCCGGGGCGTGTCGGAAGGCCGCTGCCCGGTGTTGATGTCGCGCTCATTGATGATAAAGACGAACATATAGGCGGCAAGGGAGAGGGAGAGATCATAGTCAAGGGGTCGAATGTATTTCTCGAGTACTGGAACAATTCTCCGGCCACGGAAGCGGCTTTCATTAACCGTGAATGGTTCAGGACGGGCGATATAGCGGAGCGTGACCCAGGCGGTGTATATCGGATTCTGGGAAGGAGCTCCGTTGATATAATCAAGAGCGGCGGTTATAAGGTGTCGGCTCTGGAGATAGAGGAAGTGCTTAGAGAGCATCCCGATATAGAAGAGTGTGCGGTGGTAGGAGTACCTGACGAGGAGTGGGGCGAGAGGGTATGCGCTGCTATAGTTAAATCCGGCGAAAAAGAGATGAATTTGCAGATACTCAGGCAGTGGTGCGGGGAAAGGCTTGCTCCCTATAAAATCCCCGGAAGGATAATTACTATCGATGAGCTGCCCAGGAATCAGATGGGCAAAGTGACAAAACCGGATGTAGTCGAATTGCTGAAGAAGTCCTGAATCGTCCTCTCGAACTGTAAAAACTCAATTGAATATAATGGGTTACTCGAACACCGGGAAGCCCGGCAGGAAACTAATAGAGCGGGCTCACGGGCTTAGGGCTTATAACCTGAAAAACCTAAGACCCGGGACTCATTAGTTTTATTCAGGGCGGTGAACTGTTAGAGCGAGCTCCGCTGGTAAATATAGTTTGCTATATATCCCCTCCTTATTGACAAGGCTATGTTGAGTTGTTAAACATAAAGGCAATGAAGAAGACTTCGCTTTATCCCGTTCATTTGGAGCTTGGGGCCAAGATAGTTGAGTTTGCCGGATGGGAAATGCCGGTTCAGTACGAAGGCGTGAGAGCCGAGCACATGGCCGTGAGGAACGCCGTAGGTTTATTTGACGTGAGCCATATGGGGGAAATAGAAATCAGAGGGAAGGACGCCTCTAGGTTCTGCCAGTGGGTAACCACAAATGACATCGGCAAGCTCAGTAACTTTCAGGCTCAATATACGCTGTTCTGCAATCATTCCGGCGGTGTGGTCGATGATGTAATTCTGTATAAATTCCCTGACGGTAGTTATCTCTTCTGTGTAAACGCGTCGAATGCGTCAAAGGATTACGAGTGGCTGATCAATGCGAAGAGTGATTATGACGTTGAAATCATTGACAGAAGCCCGGAGTTTGCTCAGATAGCCATACAGGGCCCGGAGTCTGCGGTAATATTGTCCGAAACTGCCGGATTTGACCTAAGCTCAATTAAAAGGTTCCGCTTCGGACAGTTCTCCTTGAACGGCGTCGAGCTTATAATTGCCAGGACCGGCTATACCGGTGAGGACGGATTTGAGATTTTTATGCCGTGGAACGAGGCTGAGACGCTTTGGAGAGGGCTGACGGAAAAGGGACAACCTTTCGGAATCAAGCCGTGCGGGCTTGGAGCGCGCGATACCCTGAGGATCGAAATGGGTTACTCATTATACGGACATGAGATAGATGAGGATATAAATCCTCTTGAAGCCGGTCTCGAAAGGTATGTGAAAATGGACAGCGAAGACTTCCTTGGCAAAGACGCCTTAGCCAAGGCGCTTGAGCGCGGTCTCAGCCATAAAATTATAGGTTTTGAAATGATAGACCGGGGAATTCCGAGACAGGGCTATGGTATATTCAAGAACGATAAATTATTGGGTAACGTTACTAGCGGTACGCTTTCTCCCTGTCTTGAAAAGTCGATTGGTATAGGGTATTTAAAGAATGAAGTCGACTATAATGAGCGAATACAAGTACAGATACGCAACACCATGAGGGAGGCGGAAACCGTTAATCTTCCCTTCTATAGAAAAGATGTGAATTAAGGAGATTGAATAATGGTTCAAGTACATGACGAACTTAAATATACTTCTGATCATGAATGGACTTTAGAGGAAGAAGAGTTTCTTGTAATCGGGATAACCGACTACGCACAGGATGCGCTGGGTGAGATTGTCTATGTTGAGCTTCCGAGCGAAGGAGACGAGATTACGAAAGGGGATCCTTTCGGGGCTGTGGAGTCCACGAAAGCCGTATCAGATTTATACGCTCCCGTAAGCGGTGACGTAGTGGAGGTGAATGAGGCTCTGCTTGACTCTCCGGAGACTATCAATGAAGATCCTTACGGCGAGGGCTGGATGATCAAAGTCAGGCCTTACGACCCTCAAGAGGTCGAAGATCTCATGGATTATGAGGAATATACGGAATTTGTGGAAAAAGAAACTGAGGAATAGATTCAGGGATAGATTTGCGCCAACCTTCTGTATGGGGAATTCAGTTATAATCTATAATTAGGGGTTATATCTTTCGTTACATATTGTTTTAAGTCAGGGTTTCAATGAAAACCAATCAGGACTCATCCGACACATTTGCGAAGAGGCATATCGGCCCCTCAGAGGGCGAATTGGGCGATATGCTCGATGTCGTCGGCGTAAAATCGCTCGATGAGCTGATTGATGAGGTAGTTCCGGCTGCTATCAGGATGGACAAGCCTCTGGAGGTTCCCGAAGCTAAAAGCGAATACGAGCTGCTCCGGGATCTGAAACAAACCGCATCAAAGAACAAAGTTCTCAAATCCTATATCGGCCTCGGATATTACGACTGTATAACACCGGGCGTCATACAGAGAAATATATTGGAAAACCCCGGATGGTACACGCAATACACCCCGTACCAGGCGGAGATATCCCAGGGACGGCTCGAAGCCCTACTTAATTTCCAGACTATGGTATCGGATTTGGCGAAAATGGAGGTTGCAAACGCTTCGCTTCTCGACGAGGGAACAGCCGCCGCCGAAGCGATGACGATGCTCCACCGCATCGGAGATAAAAGAAGAAAAGGAGACGGGCCCTCTGTCTTGTTTGTTTCAGACAAATGCTTTCCGCAGACTATTGAAATCCTCCGCTCTCGGGCCGAGCCGCTTGATATAGAGCTGACTGTAGGCGATTATCGCGAATTCGACTTCGGAAATGACTATTTCGGCGCATTGCTTCAGTATCCTGACGCGGAGGGCGGTATCTCCGACTACTCTGAATTTATTAAGAAGGCTCATGAAAGCGGCATACTCGTAGCTGTAGCCGCCGACCTTCTAAGCCTCACTCTCCTCAAGCCTCCGGGTGAGTTCGGTGCCGATGTCGTCGTCGGCTCGACACAGAGATTCGGAGTGTCTCTGGGATACGGAGGTCCCCACGCGGCATATTTTGCTACTCACGAGAAGTTCGCCAGGCAGGTCCCGGGAAGAATCATAGGCGTGTCGGTTGATTCTCAGGGAAATCCCGCATACAGGATGGCGCTCCAAACAAGAGAGCAGCACATTCGGAGAGAGAGGGCGACCTCGAACATATGCACGGCTCAGGCGCTTCTGGCTATTATGGCGTCTATGTACGCTGTCTATCACGGCCCCCGGGGACTTAAGGAAATAGCCCGTAGAATCCACGCGCATACTTCTAATCTTGCGGAAGGTCTTCAGGGACTTAACGTCATACGAAAAAATGAATTTTTCTTTGATACGATTACTATCGATACGGGTGACGATTCTGGCAAAATGCTCGATCGAATCAGAGCTAACGCGGAAGAGGCGGGTTTAAACTTCAGATACTTTGACAACCGGCTCGTGTCTATTTCGCTGGACGAAACTACCATGCCCGAAGATGTCGAAAATATAATAAGCGTCTTCGCAAAGTCTATCGGTAAAGTAGCTGATAAAAGCAAGACCGGTAAACATAAAGGCACTCGAATTCCTCCCGACTTTTCCCGTGACAGCCAGTTTCTGACCCATCCCGTATTCAACAGCCATCATTCCGAGACAAAGATGCTGAGATATATAAAGAAACTGGAGCAGAGGGATCTTTCACTAACCGTATCCATGATACCGCTGGGCTCCTGCACTATGAAACTGAACGCGACCTCGGAAATGATCCCCGTGACATGGCCGGAGTTCGCGGAAATACATCCTTTCGCGCCTGCAACTCAGACAGCAGGTTATCTGGAGCTCTTTAAGGAGCTGGAAGAATACTTGGGACGTATTACAGGGCTGCCTGCAGTATCGCTACAGCCCAATTCCGGGGCGCAGGGGGAGTACACGGGGTTAATGGTGATAAGAGCGTACTATGCTGACCGGGGTCAGGCTCACAGGAATATTGCCTTAATCCCCTCGTCCGCTCACGGGACCAATCCCGCAAGCGCCGTGATGGCCGGAATGAAAGTTGTCGTCATCGCATGTGACGATAGTGGAAACATTGATCTCGGAGACCTTAAGAAAAAGGCACTCGAAAACAAGGACGAGCTTGCTGTGCTGATGGTTACCTACCCATCCACGCACGGTGTGTTCGAAGAGGAAATAAAGGAAATTTGCTCCATTGTTCATGAAAACGGCGGACAGATATATATGGACGGCGCAAATATGAACGCTCAGGTGGGGCTCACCAGTCCCGCCATCATCGGAGCCGATGTATGCCACTTGAACCTTCACAAAACCTTCAGCATTCCTCACGGAGGAGGTGGGCCGGGTATGGGACCCATATGTGTGCAAGAACATCTGGCGCCTTTTCTGCCGGGCCATATTTTTGCCGATACAGGAGGGACAAAGGCAATACCCGCAGTTTCGTCATCGCCGTGGGGCAGCTCGAGCATATTAGTCATATCATACGCATATATAAAAATGCTAGGCAGGGAGGGTGTCACTGACGCGACAAAATTCGCCATACTTAACGCGAATTACATTAAGTCGAAGCTCGAAGACTTTTACGACGTTTTGTATACGGGCGAGAACGGGAGAGTTGCTCACGAATTCATACTCGACTTGAGACGTTTTAAGCGGGAGGCCGGGGTGGAGGTCGATGACGTCGCGAAAAGGCTTATGGATTACGGTTTTCACGCCCCTACGGTATCATGGCCCGTCGCCGGCACAATGATGATCGAGCCGACTGAAAGCGAGGATAAAGATGAGCTTGACAGGTTTTGCGACGCCCTGATTTCCATATATAAGGAAATGACGGAGATTTCAGAAGGGGATTCGGACCGCAAAGATAACGTCCTCAAAAACGCTCCCCATACCGCGGCAATGGTTTCGGATGATGATTGGAAACATCCCTACACCAGAAAAGAAGCGGCCTTTCCGCTTCCGTTTGTAGAAGAGTATAAATTCTGGCCTTCGGTGGGCAGAATTGATAACCCGTACGGGGACAGAAATCTCATGTGCACATGCCCCGACCCCGAATCATATCAAGAGTAAGTTGCGCTGATTAGCCGTCACCATATCAGCTTCATAAAAACTACTGATTATCATTCAGCACCGAATCCACGTTTATAAACGGAACGGTTTCTCCGCCTGTGAACTTCGGCAGCGTCCCGTCCCATTTCTCGGATAGCCTGAGCTGTATCAGCTCCGGATTATTTTTAAGCGCTTTTGCCTCTCTTTCGATTGCCAGTGCTTTTGCCTTCGATCTGGCCTCGATGTCGTAGGCCGCGGCGTCCGCCGCGAGCTTTTTCTCCTGATATGCTGCCTCCGCCTGCGTTACCCTCTTCACTTTTTCGTTCCTTGCCTGAAGCGCTTCCTGCTCAGCCTTGACCTTGAGCTCGATCGCCCTGTCGAACTCCTCTGAGAATCGGAAATCGGTGATTGCCACGTTGGCGATCCTCAGCGCATTCGGTACTTCTTTTTCCTCAAGCGTTATCGTGATGAAATTATCTATAGCCTTCTGAATCTGCAGCTTTACTTCGGCCCTTTTTGTTACGAGCTGTTCGGCAGTGAACTGTGCCGTTATCGCCTTCACCGATTCCTGAATGGCGGGTTCTATAACAGTTGCAGCTACCACATCGCGATTGCCGATTCTTTGATAAGTTTTAGGAGCCACCGGTCCCATGAGCGAATACTGGACCGTTACCTGAGTCTGGACAGTCTGAAGGTCTTTCGATGCAGCAGTTGATTTCGACTGCTCTTTTGTAAGTCTGATGTCAACCTGCTCAACCTTGTCCATGAAAGGCTTCTTGAAATGAAACCCTTCGGATAGGGGTTTGGGCTGTACCGCCCCCAAGGTTCTAACAACACCCACGTGACCGCTGTCTACAATCACAAACGCGCTTGTCACCAAAACGATGATTACGATGATAATTATGGGATACAGAAAATTTAAATTCTCTAATTTGGGTTTTAAAGCCATTAAATACCTCCGTGTAGGCCGAATTTATGTGTTGTATAACTATAGCCGGATTTCCTCATTTTTTTCTTACTGACCATCTAAGTCTACCAGTGTGCGTCCAGAATCCTTAGCTGTACGTTTTGTCTCCCGTTCCATCTGTTAAACTCCGGCGTGTATACGAGATCGATTGTATCCGGTAGATCTGACGACGAGGGAGCATTAAACCAGATTCCGTCTATGGTTCTGGTTCCCTGTGAGAGCTTGAGGCCCAAGTGTTTGTCCTTATAGAAACGCTGAGAGACAACCCGTACGCCGCTGGACATTAGCACCGGTTCGGGATTGCCTATACCGAAAGGCTCAAGTAGCCCTAATTCAGTAATTAGCTCCTTAGTAACTTTGTCCAGACCTAACTCACAGTCTATAATAAGCTCCGGCTCATATGCGGCGCTTGAATCGGACACCGCTTTATCAAACATTTCTCTGAACCGCTCGATTTTTTCCTCTCTAATTGACAGCCCGGCGGCCTGTTCATGCCCTCCGAACTGCTCGAAAAGCTCTCGGCATTCGGAAAGCGCGCTGTAGATATTAACCCCCGGGACACTCCGGCCCGACCCCTTTCCGATGCCGCTTTCATCTATCGCTATCAGAATTACGGGTTTCCCGTACCTCTCGACTATTCTCGATGCCACAATACCGATTACGCCCGGATGCCAGTCAGGGGAGGCGATTACTATCGAGTGTGATGATTCAAACCAGGGGTCGGTTTCGATCCGGCTTATTGCGTCCACGATTATGTCTCCCTCGATGCTCTGCCTGCTGGAATTCTCACGGCTGAGTTTTTTTGCGATTTCTCTCGCCTGTTCCAGGTCCTCCGATATGAAAAGCTCGACAGCTTTCTCAGCGCTGCTCAGTCTCCCGGATGCGTTGATTCTCGGACCGAGCTTAAAACCCAGGTCGTAAGAGCTGACCTCTCCCTCTATGCTGCTGGTCTCCTTCAGAGCCAGGACGCCGATTCGTTTGGGCGACTGCATCCTTTTAATTCCCTCTTTCACGAAGATCCGGTTCACGTCCATCAGTGGGGCGCAATCCGCAACCGTTCCCAGGGCTACCAGGTCCAGATAATCGGCCAGATTGGGCTCCTTTGCTTTAAAGAACCCGTCCTCTCTGAGAGCCCTCCTGAGGGCGACAACCAGATTGAATATGACGCCCACGCCGGTAATGTTCTTGCCCGGATATTTGCAGTCGGGCAGCTGAGGGTTAAGTATCGAAAGTGCGTGCGGCAGCTCCTCCGGCGGTTTATGGTGGTCGGTCACAATAAAATCCGCTCCGAGCCTGCGGGCTTCCTCTACTTCATTGACAGCCGTAATGCCGCAGTCGCCTGATATGATCAGTGTGACTTCTTCGCCAATGAGTTTTTTAACCGCCTCGATGTTGACCCCGTACCCCTCCTTCATCCTGTCCGGATTATAATAGACCACGTTAGCGCCAAGGTTCTTGAGAAAGGTGTAAAGGAGCGCGGTGGAAGTTACTCCGTCGACGTCGTAATCTCCGTAGATCGCTATCTTCTCTTTTTTCTCGATCGCGCTTTTTATTCTGTTTGCCGCCGTTTCCATGCCTTTCATCAGATACGGCGAAGGCAGGTCAAAAAGTGTGCTGTTCAGGAAAAGGTTCGCCTCTGCTTCGTTCTCCAGTCCCCGGTTGATGAGGATTTGGGCGGTCACGGGGGAGATGTTGAGATTCTTCGAGAGCTTGTCTCTTAATTTCGGATTTTCTTTTAATACCGTCCAGCGATTCTTCATTATTATGAAAGGGGTAAACGACTAAAATTCAGCTGTAGAAAATATAACCGGCCGCTTCGATCCGGGGATTGCCAATCAGGAATTTACGTGCCGTCCGCCAGTCTCTAAGATACCCGGCTTTGGAGATAATTCACCAATCCCCTGAGCCCCAGATGGTAGCTGTCAGTGCCGAACCCGGAAACCACGCCCACGGAGACGCCCGAAACGAATGATTTGTGTCTGAATTCTTCCCGTTTGAAGACGTTGGAGATATGGACTTCCGCCACCGGCAGTCCCGATGATAGCAATGCGTCCCGGATCGCTACGCTCGTGTGAGTGTAGGCTCCAGGATTTATTACGACGCCGTCAAATTTATCCATAGCGTCCTGTATTGCGCTTACGATCTCGCCCTCCGAGTTTGACTGGAAAAATTCGACTTGAGCGTGCATCGCTCTCGCTTCCTTCGTAAGCAGCGAGTTGAGCTCCTCAAGCGTCATAGCGCCGTATATATCCGGCTCGCGCTTGCCCAGCATATTTAGGTTAGGTCCGTGAATTATCAGTATCTTCATATGCGAATGTTATTCCCCCTGATTGAATCCTGCTGTCTTGTTTATCAAATGCAACTTTGTTTTCTCGAGCTTATTTCTAACGGCGCGGTTCTCCGGATCGGATTGAAGAACTCCTTCGAGAACATTGCGGGCTTTTTCATACAGCCCCTGCTCAAGATAGAGGTCTGCTATCGTCTCCGATAAAAGTTCCGTGTCGTAGCTTCCGAGATTCGACAAAAGCTCGTCCACGGTTTCCGATTCCACGCTCGATTCTATTTTCTCTTTCGCAACGGAAAATTCCCTCTCTTTTTTATCCTTCAGGCGTAGTTCATCTTCAAGCTCATTAATTTCAATCGCAATGGACTCGTCTTGCGGGTGATAGTTATATGCGGTTCGCAGTATCTCAAGCGCTTTTTGCTGCTTACCTTCGCTTCTGTAGATTTGCATCAGCATCCTGCATGCCGCGAGATTATCGGGTGCGAGCTGTACAACCGACTGAAATTCCCTTTTTGCCTGCTCTATCAACCACCTGTCATAATAAATCTTCCCCAACAGGAATCTGCCCGTAACGCTTTTCTTATTATATCTCAAACCCTTGATCAGTACATTGATGGCTTTATCGACCTTTCCCTGCTTGTATAGCACCTGCGCAAGGAAAATAAATGTAACGGACGAGGGATCGCGGGAGAGTATCTGTTCGTATTTTTCTTCAAATCTCTGGAGTTCTTCGTCCGTGGATAGGTTATTAACGGTCATAGTGAATTTGATATTACTGTATAAATAAATCCGTAGTCAAGAATTCCGCATTGCAACGTGCCGGTGCCCGGAGTCTTGTATAACCAGGCATTTTGTACTATTTCGCACAGTCCGTACGAGCCATATTGCACACAGTAAGCCTGCATTTCTGCAGTTTCTCGATGATGTTTGCGTAACCTATCTGAATCATTCAACAATATATAGACCGTATTCCCGGCACGCTATTTGCAAATTCAATAACAATAAAATTATGCAGTGAAAAGCCTGTATTTTTCAGATACACCGATACTGAAAAACCACGGTTATAGTTTTATTTGAGCGGTATTCAAACACAAAACTTATTCTAAAGGAGAGTTATACATGCGCACACTCTTATTGGTATGCTCACTTCTTTTTTGTCTTACCGCTCAATCCCGGGGTTATTACGTGGACGGCGGTAATGTATATGATGACGACGGCTCGGAGGTCAACCTATACGGCGTAAGCTGGTTCGGGTTCGAGACCGGGAATCACGTCGTACACGGGCTCTGGACGCGAAACTGGCAAGATATGATAAGCCAGATAAAAAGCCTCGGATTCACGGCCGTCAGGCTTCCCTTCTGTCCGGCCACTTTGGGCAACATTGACACGTCCAGTATCAATTACGCTCTCAATCCCGATCTCTCGGGCCTGAGGTCGCTCGATATTATGGACAGGGTGGTCGAGGAATTGGACAGTCAGGGTATTTACATACTTTTCGACAACCATAATTATGACTGTCAGTCAATTAACGAGCTATGGTACTCGGGCTCTTATTCTGTCGAGGACTGGCTCGGCGATCTGGTTTTTCTCGCGGAACGCTACAGCGATATTGAGCACTTTGTCGGTATAGATATTAAAAACGAGCCTCACGGGCAGGCCACGTGGGGTACCGGCAACGAATCGACGGACTGGAACCTTGCGGCGGAGCGCGCAGCGGACGAAATTCTTGCCGTAAATCCCGACATCCTGATTTTCGTCCAGGGCATACAGGACAACCCCGTCTGCAGCGGCTCGCTCAGCCACTGGTGGGGCGGCAATCTCGAGCCGTTCGATTGTTACCCGCTCGATATACCTGCCGACAAGCTCGTTTTGAGCCCGCACGTTTACGGGCCGGACGTCTATGTCCAGCCGTATTTCGAATCTTCGGATTTCCCGAACAATATGCCCGATATCTGGGACACACACTTCGGCTATCTCGCCGACCGCGGCTACTCCGTCATAATAGGCGAGTTCGGCGGCAGATACGGCCATGGGGGGGATAGTAGAGACAAAGTTCTTCAAGACGCCCTGATTGATTACATGGACTCGAAGGGCATGACCGATTTTTTCTACTGGTCATGGAATCCCAACAGCAGCGACACG
>Ga0055451_10000366_pt1 | contig 18054 bp, 11 predicted proteins | sample China_Galinas_PW_3_FD_57745 | JGI IMG/M metagenome (GOLD analysis project Ga0055451, IMG submission 57745) | Wetland microbial communities from San Francisco Bay, California, USA, that impact long-term carbon sequestration - China_Galinas_PWB_D2 | ecosystem: Environmental > Aquatic > Marine >... | reverse complement strand
CCGCTCCGCATCCGCCCGGTTCCGGATTCCGCTTCCGCCCCGGCTCCCGCTCCGGCTCCGCAACCGACCCCGCTCCCGCCCCCGACAACGGACTCGGGTCGCGGGAGCAAGCGAACCACGCCTCGTCGGTCTGAGGCGCAGCCTCGTTAGCTATAGCTTAGCTAAGCTAGCGCTCGGACGAGCGTCAGTATCGCTGCAAGGACGTGACCTCGAGCTCGAGCCAGGTCCACGAATCCCCGCTGTCGTTGCGCCACGTGACTCTCGATCGCGTCGGGATGCACACGCCGCCGTAATCTGCAAACGCGGTGTTCTCGATGACCCAGTCCTCGAGGGTTTCGTCGCGATACCGCTTGGCTTCGAACCCGACCACGTCGCCGTCTTCGTCGAACCGAAACACCCCCGAGCTCGCGCCGCCGTGATCCCGAATCGTCGCCCGCGCCGATCGCGCGTCGACTTGTTCCCACTTGACGTAGGGTTCGAGCGCGGCAGACGGAAACCACATGATCTCGGCGAGGAACCGCACGCGCGCGCCTTGATCGATCTTCTCGCCGGATGCATCGACGAGCGGAACGAGCGCCAGCAACTCGATGCGCATCTCGCCTCGGCCGTTCCCGTAGCGGTCCTTGCCCTTGATGCTGACACCGACGCCCCAGTCGACGTCCGCGGCCCACACGAACGCCGGTATCGGGATCGAGAACCACTGCTGTGCGCGAAACGGCATCCAGGTGTCGTTCGGTTGCTTCCGCATCCGGCCTTTCTGAGTCAGGTAGACGAGACGTGCACGCGGCTGACCCATGACCCCGGAGCGCCGGATCCACTTGGCGACCACAGGCGGCAACGCAACGAGCACGGCATCCGAGATCGTCTCCCGCTCGGACTGATGCCGGAGGAATCCCATCCCGGCGACGTCGGCGGCCAGGCGTACCAGGAACCGTTGCTCACCGAACCCGATCGCGATCGGCACGAGCAACACGACGTTGACAATCGTGCCGAGCCTCGCGTCTGTCCACGCGCTGAAGATCAGCGCCTGCGAGCCGAGCACGGCGACGAGGCCCAACATCCACCATTGCGGTAGATCCGTGATCCGGGCGACTGCAGCGCCCACGAAGCAGAGTGTGCACACTGCCCAGAAGAGCCCCATCGCAGGTGAAATCGCCTGCGTGAGCCCAGGCAGCGTTGCCAGGCGGAACGCCTGGGCGGCACCCAAGAGGTGAATGCCGCCGTGTACGAAGAGCAGCGTAACGAGGATCGCCTTGCCCACAGTGCTATCGAAACCGAATCTCGACCTCGCCGAGGTCGCGCGCGGCGAGGTCGACGACGCAACCGATCGACCGGAGCTTCCCGGCACGATCGATGTGGGTCGCCAGCAGCGTGACCTCTCCGTCGCGCAGTGGCGACAGGATCCGGAACTTGCCGTCTTCGCCGGTCCTCGCGCGAAACCGCTGCGGCAAGCGTGACAGCAGGCGCTCGGGGGACTCCGCCGTCTGCGGGCGGATATAGGCCTGGACGTACGCGCCGGGCACGGGCTTGCCCGCGCGGTCGACGACGTGGCCGGAAACGGTCCGCCGTCGCGTCAGCACGAGCTTCCACACCGCGCTTGCCTCGACGAGTTGGAGCGCGATCCCGTCCGCCTGGCGCGCGGCGACGTGGAAGCTTCCGCGCTCGGGCAGCAGCACGCGAGCGCGCCCGTGGCGATCGCAGCGGAGCTCGAGCACTCCCTGCGAGTGACAGGTGGAGAAAACGACATCGGCTCGGGATGCGCGCGAGCCGTCCTCGTGCTCGACCCGGATCTCGCACAGTCGCAGCTTGGTCAGGTCGAGGTCGTCGACGGCACGCGAGAAGACTGTCGGGTCGCCATACGCGACGATTGCTACCGGCGCGATGCGAAGCCCGTCACCCGACAGCTCGTCGATGACTTTCGGCCCGAGCCGGACCCCGAGCATCCACGGTCGCACCGCGGGAAACGACTCGCTGCGGAACTTGCGGTCCGGCCCGATGGTGATCGAGGTGGGCCTGGACCCGACGAGCTCCGAGGCCCCACCGCCTTCCATCGGATGGCCTTTGGGTGCCCACAGCAACAGGTGCTCGGGCGGTGGCCCGACGATGTTCCCGGTCAGCGGGAATCCGTCCCCGAGCTGTTGTCGGGCGCCGAGCACACCTCCTACCGCGGTTGCCTTTCGCCGCGTGGGTGTGAGCCACATCGTTGTCTTGCCCGGAGCACGAATCGCGCAGCCGGGCGTCCACAGCGCTTCACCACCGGTAGCACAGCCGATGTACGCGAGCAGCCCGTTCGCGTCTGCGCGCGCGAGAACTTTCGACTCGTGGACGAGCTCGGCGCCCCGTAGCGGGGCATTCCGCAGGTCGACGATGCGCAGCGCGCAGCGGGCCGGTGGCGGGATCTGTAGCGTCGTCGGCTTCCCGACCGAAGCTCCGAATACCGCGAGCCCGTCCTTTCGCGTGCACGACACCCACGCGTCGGCGGCAAGCGGCCGGATTGCGATCGTCCCGTCGTCGTCCGGGCGAACCTCGTCGCCAGCGACGAAGACACGCAGTCCACCGTGTGCGTTCCATGCTTCGAGCCCCGTCAGTCGCACCCGAAGCACAGACCGTGGCACGGCATCGCCGACGAGTCGAACGCGATCGCCGGCCCAGATCGAACTGCGGAACCCGGTCGCGAGGAACGAGTTCTCGTCGATCATCCGATGCCCCCAGGCGTCGTAGCCGACTCCGCGCTGCAGCTCTGCCCGGAACTCCCCGTGTTCGTCGGTTCGGACTTCGAGCGAATCTCGACCAATGCGGGCCCACAGCCTCACGGTGGTGTCACCCCACGGCTTGCCGTCGGCCCCGACGACGCTGCCACGGACGAGCTGCCGCTCGACACCGTGGGCTTCCTGGACTGCGTGCGAGAAGCTGGCGACGAGCAGTGCGAGCAACACGGGACGGGGCATGAGCAGGCTTCGATCGAGTAGCGCGACGAACGTGGCGCGGCGCTCTCGACAGCGATGTGTGCGTGGCTCCGCGACATCGCGAGTATAGCCCGCCGCGGCCTCGCGTGCGTGTCGCCGCCGCCGCGACTTCCCGAGCCCTACGATCACGCCAAGTTCTCGGGACAACTGGTGGTCATCGCGATGCTGCTCCCGCAAGCGCCCGGCGCTCTGCGGGGGGTTGCCGAGTTCCACGATTCGGTGCAACAGTTCGGTAGCCGAGTGACAAGTAACGGCGATGAGTTCTCCCACAGCCGACGATCTGTTTCGCGACTTCTGCCGGGCCGGCGATCCCAAGAGCCTTGCCGGTGTGTTCGATCTCGCAGCCCCCGAGCTGTTGCGCGTCGCGCGGCACCTGACGGTCTCCGGGAGCGAACCAGAAGACCTCGTGCAGGCCACGTTCCTGACGGCGATCGAGAGCCGTAGGAAGTGGGACGCGAGCCGCCCCGTGGTGCCGTGGCTCGTCGGGATCCTCGTCAACCACGCCCGCATGTCCCGGCGACGGAGCCGGCGGACTCCCGATCCGAGCGCGATCCACAAACAGGCTGTCAGCGGTCCCGAGCAGGCTGCGTGCGATCGCGAGCTCGCCGAACAACTCGAACGCGCGCTATCGCAGCTGCCGGATGTCTATCGTCCGGTCGTACGACTGACGCTCGAGCACGGGCTCTCGCCGGTCGAGATCGCCCGGACGCTCGACCGCGAACGGGGCACGGTGCGCAGTCAGTTGAGCCGCGGGCTCGAGATGCTGCGCAAGGCGCTTCCGGCTGGGATCGGAGTCGGCGTCGCCGCTACCGCGACACCGGGGTGGGGACTCGCGGCCGTGCGGGCGGACGTGCTCGAACGCGCGTCGACCGTCGCAAACGCGGCCGGCGCAGCCGGCGGAAGCGCGGTCACCGTCCAGAAGTGGGTCGTGTCGCTGCTCGTGTTGCTCGTCGCGACCTGGGCCCTGCAGTCGTCGTTGTCGAGCGGAGACGGCGACGTCGCGATCGACCAAGCGGCGGCGATCACGCGGTCGGTGGAATCGAAGTCCGCTGCTGCGCCCCCGAGCTCGCTCGCGATCGATGGACGCACGATCCAGCACAGCTCCACGGCGACGACGGCCACTCGGTCCAAACCACGATTCGGATCGCTCGTTGTTCGTATCCTCCAGAAGGACAGTGGCGAGCCGCTCGCGGGCGTCCCTGTCGTCGTTCAGCGCTCCGGCGCACTCCGCCACGAGACTCTGTTCCCGGCAGCGGTCGGCGTGACCGCAGGCGATGGCGCCGCGCGGTTCGACCGAGTTCTGCAGGGCAGCTACGAGCTTCGCGCGCTCCCGAGCACCGCCGAGGCGGACGCGTGGGTGTCCGCAGGGAAGACCAATGAGGTCGACTTGAACATCGCGGCCGGCGTGCGCGTCGAAGGCGACGTTGTCGACGCGAATGGCACACCGGTTCCCGGAGCGTCGATCTATCTCGACACCGGGCTCACGAGATCCTGGGCGACGCTAGCGCGCGCGGATGGCCAAGGCCGGTTCGTCGTCCGCGGCGTGAGCTCGGGCTTCCGCATCGGTGCTCGTCATGCGGGCTTCGCCCCGTCGCCGCATCACTCGGTGCGTGGTGCTGACGGCAGCACGGTTCGCCTGCGGATCGTGCTCGGCCGCCCGGCTGCGCGGATCCATGGACGCGTCGTGCGCGACCCCGGCGAACCGGCCGCCGGCGCGATCATCGCGATTCTCGACGAACAGAAGGGCGAGGGCCGGCGCGACCAGGACGGCTTGCTCTGGCGTGACGCCGAGCCGATCGTGCTGCGCGCAGACTCGAACGGGGAGTTCGAATCCCAACAGGTTCCGCCTGGCCCGATCACTCTGATTGCGTCGCGACCCGGGCTGCCGGGACGCACGGCGACACAGCTGAAGCTCGAGCTCTTGCCGGGTGAGAGCCGATTCGTCGAGCTGCGCCTGGCACGGAGCGCCGTCGTCCACGGGCGCGTCGAGTCCGAGCAACACGCGCCGGTTCGCGACAAGATCGTGCATCTGCTGCCGGTTCGCACGCGAACGGCGCCCGGGCTCTCCAAGTACGACGTGAACGCGTTCGTGCAGTCCTCGGCGCGAAGCGATGCCAACGGACGCTATCGCTTGGATGGCGTCATGCCGGGCCGATACCGGCTCTGGACAGAGGGGCAAGTACCGGGGTCGCGAACGGAGATCGAGGTCTTTGCCGGGAGCTCGTACCGCGCCGACCTCGAGGTCGTCGCACGAGCACGGCTGGATCTGCGCGTTGTCGATGGAGTCGGTCGCGAACTGGCAGGCTGGCTCGTGTCGGTGCAGCTCTGGCGCGCCGAGAAGCCGAGCGGGAGTTGGCACGAACAGCTGACGAGTCCGTGTGGAACGGTTTCGTTCCCCGACATGCCGATCGGCACCTACAAGGTGTTGCTCGCACCCAAGGGCACGGCCGACACGAGTCACGCGCTCGACGCGTTCGTTGTCGACGATGTCCGACCGTCAGGCAAGGAGGAACGGCTGCGCGTGCCGTGGGACCGGCTCCCGAGCGCGGTCGTGCGCGGGACTGTCGTCGACGACTTCGCGCGAGCTGTTCCCAGCGCCGAGCTGCGCCTCGGGTCGAAGTCACGGCCGCCGGCCGATGCCGTGTATCACGTCGATCCATTGACCGGGCGTGTCGACGCGAGCGAGATCCCGCCGGGCAGGTACTCGATCCGGGTCCTCGCGCCGGAACATCGCACGCTCGATCTCGGCGTCCGCGAACTTGCACCTGACGAGGTGCTCGAGCTCGGACCGCTACGGCTGCGCAGGGCCAAGTAGGGTGGCGGGCTTCGACGCGTACGCGTGTGTCTACGAGACTCAGAAGAGCCTCATTGCGAAGCTTGACCGCCGGCGGCGGTCATACCGATCACGTCCTCGCGGCGCAGAAAGCGCGGCGCGCCGCGCTGCAGAGACGAGTCGCGCAGCGTGCGCGCACGACACTCGTTCGCGCCCTGGGCGACTGATCCGCCCAGAGCCTGAGCCGAGAGCGGGCGATCTCGCGGTCGGTCGGCGCGACGACTCGGCCCGTGATCGGCAAACTCGCCGCGCAAGTCTCGCGAAGCTCTACCGTCGGACGCAGTGCTCCGAGCCCGGACTACTCACGAAGCGCTTCGAGCGATGTCGCCGCACGCGAAGCACGCGTGTCCCTTCAACCGGTCGTCATCGGTCTCGAACAGGAGGCACCCGATGATCAGAAGACTCGTTCCCGTCACGAGAGTCCTGGCGATTGCACGCGGTCATCTCGATGCGCAGCTTCCAGTCGCGGAGAGAAAGGGTGAGAGCTCCATTCGCGAGACCCCGAAAAAACGTCTCGGGGACGTTTCTTCGACTTACTCCGATAACACGAAACCCCGCACCGGCGTCCGAACCGAGGCGCCACGCGACGAGACTTCCGCCGCGCCTGAAGTAGCCCGAGCGCGCGCCGTCCGTCCACGCGTCGGTCTCCGCGACCTCGACGAAGCCGGCCGCCTGCAACTTCGTCGCTGCATTGTGCACTGCATGGTAGGGCGACGGCGATGCGTCGATGTACTTCCCCAGGTCCTGGCAGACAGTCTGATCGCTCGTGGTCATGGTCCTGTGTCTCGTGCTACCGGGCTTGCGTGCGCCGGCTCGAATCGCGTCGAGCGGCAGACGCGACTATGAGTCCTCACGCGGCGAAGACGAAGCCAAAACCACGCTTCGTCTCCGCGCGATCAGCCCGGAGTAGGGCGCCCGCTAGCTGCTAGCCACCGCCCGCGATGACCGCGAGAGGCACCAAGCCATTCATCCGGACGTCGGGTCGATGCCGTTCAGTTGCCGAGTGTCAGGAACACGCCGTTGGTCAGGTCGAAGCCGAACGGCGCCGCCGTCGGCAAGAGCAGCGCCTGCATGTCCGCACGTACGCCGTTCAAGCTGGCACTGTTGGGAATGAAGAACGGCAGCGTCCAGTCGGGTTTCGGCACGGGGAACGCCGCCGCGATCGCGATGGACGGCAGGTCGAGATAGATCCGGCAGCCCGCGCCGAGCGGGATCGACGCCGTCGTCGGGCCGCTGAGCAGCAGCACACCGGCGGTCTTCGGTGGTGCGTCTCCGCCGGACACGAGCATGGTCCCGCCCAGCACCGGGTCGCTGGCACGCAGCATCGGCGGCGCGGACGCTCCACAGCCGCGGCCGAACGCCTGCGCCGTCGCGCCCGGGTCGAGGACCCAGAGCTCGTTACCGGCCATGACGTCGGTGGCCGTGAACAGAAGCCTGCCACCTGACAAGACAAACGCCGACGGGTTGGAGCCCGATCCGCCCGGGACGAGATCGGCGACGAGGCGAGTGCCGGTTGTCGAGCTGTCGGTGACCCAGAGCTCGGCGCCGTGCGCCTCGTCGATTGCGCCGAACCACGCGTGGCGAGTGCCGGCGACCACGAGGTTCGTAATCCATGACCCCTCAGGACCGGGGTTGATGTCACGGACACGCGCGGTGCTCGCGGCCGTCCCGCGCGTGCGCCACAGCTCGTAGTCCCAACCCTGGTCGTGAGCCATGAACAGCAGCGCGCCGCCGAGCTCTCCGAGTGGTAGCGAATCGCTGCTCTCCGTGCCGGGTTGGATGTCCTTGACGAGACTGGTGCCGGCGGTCGTGCCGTCCGTGCGCCAGAGCTCGGGCCCGTGCGGGCCGTCGTTGGCCTGGAAGTAGAGGATCCCGCCCGCGGTCCAGAACCGCGACGGCATGGAGTCGCCCCGGCCCGGATAGATATCGCGGACGAGCACGGTTCCCTGGGAGGTTCCGTCGGTCTTCCAGAGCTCGATCCCGGCCTGTGGCTGGACCAGATCCCGGCCCGCGAAGTACACCTCGCCGTTCAGGACTCCGAAACGATCCCCGATCTCCGGGGGTTGGACGAGGACGCCGCCGATATGGACCGTGCCGGCCTGGGTCCCATCGGTCCGCCACAGCCAGTAGCCGCCGTCGAAGAACACCTGGTTGCCCACGACGGTGGGCGCGTGCGGCGCCCCCCCGCTTGGGCCGAGATCGCGGACGAGGTGCGTCCCGGCTGCAGTTCCGTCGGTTCGCCACGGCTCGGTGCCGTGCGTTCCGTCGTTGGCCCAGAACAGCACCTGTTCGCCGAGTGTGACGCCGCGGACCGGCTGCGAGCCCATGGTTCCCGGCCAGATGTCCTGGATCAGGGCGGTACCGCGGGCGGTGCCATCCGAGATCCAGATCTCGCGGCCGTTCGTCTTGTCCTCGGCGCTGAACACCACGCGGTCGCCGAGGACACCCAGCGGCCGCGGATCGGAGCTCCCGGAGCCCGGGAAGATATCGGCGACGAGCAGCGTGCCGGCGGTGGTTCCATCCGTCTTCCACAGCTCGCGGCCGTTGGTCCCGTCGTCCGCGCCGAAGTAGGTGATCCCCTGGATCTCGGCCAGGAACACGGGGTCGGAGCCGGCGGTGGCCACCGGTGGATTCACGTCAGCGACCTGCACGGTGCCCTGGGCGGTACCGTCGCTGATCCACGGCTCGGAGTCACCGTTCGGACCGAGCGCGGCGAAGAGCACGCGGTTGCCGAACGCGGCCAGTGGGTTCCACACCGCATTGGCCGCCCCGGGGTTGATGTCCTTGGCAAGACGCGTTCCCGCCGTGAAACCGTCCGTCGACCAGACCTCCGCGCCGGAGACGCCATCGTCGGCGACGAAGAAGACCCGGTTGCCGGCAGTGGTCAAGTAGTGTGGAGAAGAGGACCGGGCGCCGGCGCGGATGTCCTTGACGAGGACCGTTCCCTGCGGCGTTCCGTCGCTCCGCCAGAGCTCGGTGCCGGTGGTCGAGTAGCCGGCCGCGAAGACGAGGTAGCCGCCGAGCGGAGACAGTTCGTCCAGGCTGGTGAAGGTGGCCAGCGGCACCGTTCCCTGACTCCTTCCATCGCTCCGCCACAGCGTCTGGTAGCCGGAGTAGGTGCGGAAGAACACGGAGCTGCCGGCGACCGTGAGGCTGGTGGCGGGGACGGGGAGTGACGCTACCGGCACTGTGCCTTCTGTCGTGCCGTCGCTCTTCCACAGAGCCGGGCTCCCGGACCGGTTCGAGAAGTACAGCACAGCGCCCGCAGGAGTCAGCTCGAACGGACTGGACCCTCCCGGCCCCGGAACGAGGTCCTTGACGAGGACTGTTCCCTGCGCGGTGCCGTCGCTCGTCCACAGCTCGGCGCCGGTCTTCCCGTCGTCGGCGGCGAAGAACAGCTTCCCGGCGAACGCGACGAGCGAGGACGGTGCCGATCCGGTCGGACCCGCCTGGATGTCCTTGACGAGTACCGTGCCAGCCGCCGTCCCGTCGGACTTCCACAGCTCGAGTCCCGACGTGCCGTCGGCGGCGGCGAAGAACAGCGACCCAGCGGCGGCCGTCAACCCGGAGATGTAGGACTTCGCGGTCCCGGGCCGGATGTCCTTGACGAGCACCGTGCCGGTCGCCGTGCCATCGCTCTTCCACAACTCCTCACCGGCGATGCCGTCGTCGGCGAGGAAGAACACGGTGTTGCCGACGGCGGTCAGCTCCCGCGGCTTCGAGCTGTCAGGGCCCGGCACGATGTCGGCGACGAGGCTGGTGCCTGCAGCCGTGCCGTCGGTCACCCAGAGCTCCCTCCCGGCGGCGAGCGAAGTGGCCACGAAGAAGGCCCGCGAGCCGACTTGCACGAAGTCCTCGGGAGACGACGACGGGTTGGGGAGGAGCTGCCGATTGATGTCTTTGAGAAGGCGTGGCGTCTGGGCGGAGACGGCCGAGGCGAGGGCCATCGCCGGAAGGAGCAGCGCGGCCACGCGGGATGCGAACCTGAGCATGAGTGGACCTCCATTCGCAAAGGTCGGGCGAAAGGGGCGCACCTAGTGTAGCGAGCGGTGAGGAAAGGTACAGGGAAAGGGCCAATAGCTGCCGATTGCCAGAGTTCCGGCAATCGGCAGCGAGCGGAGGTGCAGGTGCCGCTCGTTCTCGCCGCTCCCGCCCCGCTTGCTTGCCGCCTCCAGCGTGGCGACCTCGGCAAGTCGTACGGCCTGCTTGATCTTTCAGCCTGATCTGGCACGAGCTTCGACGCGGGTCTGGCCTTGGAGGGGGACGAGGATGCAACCCGACCTCCCGTCGAATGCGAACCAGCGTGCCTCGCACGGCCCGGGGGGCGACGTCACGCGAACGTCCTTCCGAACACGAACGCGTTCGTCGGGCGTCGGTGACGCGCCACTCGAGTCAAGCGATGTTCTCCGTAGCAAGTCTTCGATACCTCTGAGAGATTCGCCGCATCAGGCTCGCAGCAGCACCGCCATCCGGCCGCTTTCTACGAGCCCGGTGAGCAGCTGGACGCCAGCGACGGCGAGAAACCCCACGAGCACGAGCGTCATCGGGGCCGCGCTCGTCAGCGCGAGGATGCCAAGCACGATCGCGCCGACGCCGACCATCGTTTCTGCTCCGGCCGCCGAGTTGCCAAATCTCTGGAACTCGCGGTAGGTCCGGGTTTCACCATCCGGCCTGGGCAGCTTGTTGACGCGATACGTCTCGCCACCACCGAGCAGTAGCGCTCCACCGAACAGGATCACGCAGGTGGGCAGCAGGATGCCGGGAACGACGCCGATCAGCGCGAGCACGCCCAACGCGATGCCGGCCGTTCCGGCCAGCAACTCGGTCGACATACCCGCTTCCAACTCGACCTCGCCCCAGTGGGTGCTGCCCGTCTCTGCGTTCAGTTCGCGGAACCGTGCCGCGACGCTCCCTGCCTTCATCAGCAGCGCCGTGCTGATCGTGATCGCAGCTATCGGCGCCAGGTAGGCTGGAAAAACGGCTGCGAGCCCGAGGATCGCCAACACGACGCCTCCAGCCGCAGCCAGTGCTTCGCCCGAGAAGCCGCCGACGACGTACTTCGCCGAACGGCGGATCTCCTGGCGACTCAGGGGTTCGGAACTCGTGATTTCCGCTGGCTTCTGCCAGTCCGGTTTCACCCGGGGTTTGTCATTCAAAGTCTCCATGATTCGTCCTCCTCATCATAAATGTGACGCAACGCAACGGAGCGAACTCCGGACAAAGCGGTCGTGCCAGCGGAGCAATTCGGAGGCCTTGCACGTCGTGCTATTAGCCCCCTTTGTCTCCTCATCGTTCGCGCCACGAACGGCGCCGCAGGCGCAACGTGTCGCTGTACGGGGGAACGCTGGTCCCACGTGTCCCTCGGATTCGAGCGCGATAAGGAGCCGGAGGAACGACGACCCACTGCGCTTGGTGCATATCGCAAAGCCGTGCGCGACCCCGGGTCCTGAGATCAGGGTCGTTCATTGTGGATTCGTCCCGGGGACGGTCTTGCAGTGCGTCGCTGCCGGTCCGACGCCACACCAGATACTTCGCCTTCCCGCTGCCCGGCGCCGTCAGGATCTCGCCGTGTTCCTGGAGCGGCTCGTACGCTACGTGGGAAGGCAGGCGAACTACGTTCGCATCGGCTATAATCTGCGCCGCGGAATGCCTGGCACACGTGCCAGAGCTGATCGCCAGTCCTCTCTCCCCGCCTTCTTCCAGGAGATCCTGATGAAACCCCTGTCCCTTCTCGCCACCGCCCTGCTCGCAGCTCCTGCCTTGGCCCAGACCTACGTTTACGTCCCTGACAGCAATGCTGGCGCCGGAGGTTGCAACGTCATCCCGTTCGGCACCATCAAGTCGAGCTCGACTTGGGTGAACCAGCGGTACCAGACGATGGCCACGACTGCCGACATGGGCACCGCGGCCGGTTCGATCTGCAGCCTCGCGTTCGCCGCCTGCAGGCAGGCCCAGGTCCGCAGCTTCGACTACCTCAAGATCACGATGGCGCAGACGACGGCGACTTCGCTCAGTTCGAACTTCGCGGCCAATCTGACGACCCGCCCGACCGTCGTCTTCGAGGGCAAGCCCCGCATCTGGCGCATCGAAGCCAACGACGCATGGGATAACATCGGGCTGCAGAAGAGCTTCCTCTACATCCCGGTCCAGGGCAACGTCGTGGTCGAGGTCATCGCGATGGGCAACGACCGCAAGGACTCGACCGCGACGACTGGCTTCCACACCGGCAGCCGCCAGCGTGCCTACGCCTACAACTGGACCGGGACGCCGCCGTCAACCGGCACGGTCGGCGGCACCGCGGCGTTGAAGATGCGTCTCGGCTTGTCCGCAGCGTCGATCGACAACTTCGGCATGGGCTGCGGACCCGGGCCGCTGCGAATCAACGGAAGTGGTTCCGGCAAGATCGGCACGGCTGTCGCGGTCGGCATGACAGGCGGCCCGAGCTCGGGCCCGGGTCTCATCTGGCTTGGCCTCACGAACGCCGCTCCGTACCCGATCGACCTGTCAGCGGCCGGCCTCACGGGCTGCATGCTGCAGTGCGCGATCGATGTCCCCCTCGCAGCGGTCGTGTTTCAGAGTGGAACCAGCAACCGGTTCCAGATCCCGCTGCCGAACGACCGCAGGTTCGTGTGTGCGCAGTTCTACTCCCAGGGCCTGGCCATCGACAGCAGCGCGCCCGGCGGCTTGTCGTTGAGCGATTGCCTGCGCGTCCTGATGGGGCTATAGCAAGCCAGGCGCGCGGACAAGTGCCGCTCGTCCGCAGTCTTATCCGGTGGCCTCGCAGCGTTTCTGCGTGTCGAACAACTACAACACCGGACTGAACAGCGCCGCGGCTCTCTCGGCGATCTTCGAAGCAGCGCGCCGTTTCGCGAAGCGCTCGGGATCGATCTCGATCGCCGCCGCGAGATCCTTCTCGAAGTAGCCCCGCAGTCGACCTGCGAACTCCTCACCGGGGACTTCGAGGTTCAGCTCGTAGTTGAGGTCGAACGAGCGACAGTCGAAGTTCACGCTGCCGACCGTCGCCCATCGGTCGTCGACGATCACGGCCTTGGCGTGCAGCATCGGCCCCTGGCGCAGGAAAACCCGGGCGCCGGCGTCGAGGAGCCCGGCGACGTAGTAGCGCGAAGCCAGGTCGACGAGCCGCTCCTCGGACTCGCGCGGCATCAGCACGGTGACGGCAACCCCGCTCCTCGCAGCCATCTCGAGCTCGTGGTGCAGCCTGGGACCGGGCACGAAGTACGGCGTGATCACCGTGATCGTCTCGCGAGCCGCACGGAACGCGCCCGACAGCACGTGCACGATCGCATCCCGTGGCTCGTCCGGGCCCGACGGGATCGAGCGCACGAACACGCTGCCGCACGCCGCCGGTATGTCCCGTGGAACGTCGCGCCCGAGGCCCTGCCCAGTCGCAACCGCCCAGTCCTCGAAGAACACGCGCCGCAACGACCACACGACAGGGCCTTCGACCTCGAACGTCGTATCCCGGAACGTGCCTCCCGGCGCGCTGCCGTAGTACTCGTCTGCCCAGTTGCGTCCGCCGGTGTAGGCGCGCGCGTTGTCGATGCACAGGATCTTCCTGTGGTTGCGGAAGTTGATCTGGAACCGGCCCTTGAACGGGTTCGGCTTCAAGAAGTTGTGCACCTCGAGGTTCTTGCCACGGAGCGCGGTCAGCATGTGCTCGGGCAGCTCTTGGGACCCGATCGGATCGACCAGCAATCGGACGCGCGCGCCGTTGCCAGCGCTGTCGCGCAGCGCCCGCGACAGCCGTTCGAAAACCGCGCCCGGCTTCAGCACGTAGGTCTCGAGCAGGACTTCGTGGCGGGCCGCACGAATCGCCTCGAGCTGCCGTTCCAACGCAGCTTCGTCCCGCTCGATCAACTCGATCCGGTTGCCGGCGGTCATCGCGAACGAGCACACCGAACGCATGAGCCGAGGGAAGCCGGCCCGGTCGAGGCTTCCGGCATAGACGCGCTCGTCCTCGGCCTCGACCTCGCGCGCAGCGCGCAGCGCTCCCCCGGCACGCCGGCGCCTGCGCAGCGTTCCCGAGCCCTGGTAGACCGCGAGCATCAGGTAGAGCAACGGTCCGAACAGCGGCAGGAAGATCAGCGCGAACATCCATCCGACCGCGGCCGCCGGGCGCCGGTAGTACCAAAGCACGTGCACGACGCAGGCAACCGCCACCAAGAGATGAATCGAAGCCAGGGTCCAGAAGATCATGTCGGTTCCCGAGGTCCTCGAGGCGCTGGGTCGTCGAAGTCGGCGACGACCGGCAGGTGATCGGACAATTCGGTCCACGGTGCGCCGCGCAGGACCGTGGCCGATTGCAGCGCGACGCTGCGGAAGTAGATGCGGTCGATCGCGATCAGCGGCCAGCGCGCGGGGAACGTGCGGCGCGCGCGCCGGGGTTGATCCGCGACCGCGTTCACGAACCCCGCACGGCGCGCCTGCCGGTCGATGCGCCCCGACACGTCGTTGAAGTCCCCGCAGACGATCGTCGGTGTGCTGTCGTCGCCGGCGGCCGCGAGCAGGCGGAGCCACTGCTGTTGCCGCTCGCCCCGGCCCAGCCCGAGGTGCACGTTGAGCAGCTCGATGCCGATGGCGAGCCCTGCCCGCAGCACGCCGCGCGGCTCGCGCCGGGGCTGGGACACGTCGACGTTCTCATGGCGCTCGATCGGAAGCTCGGACAACAGCGCGTTTCCGAGCAGCCCGCGGGCGCTGTCATGGTTCCCGGCGAACACGACGTGCATCCCGAGCGCCGCCGCGAGCTGGTCCGCCCGCGCAGCCGCGCGATCATCGCCGGACGGCTCGAGCCACTCCTGACACGCAACGACCTGCGGGCGCAGCTCCCGCAACGCGAGCGCGACGCGGTCGAGATCGCCGAACCCGGACCGACCACCGGCGACGTTGTACGTCACGACTCTCATTCCGATATCGATGCACGGATCGTGTGACAGGTCGGCGCAGAAAGCAAACGCATCGTGGCCAAGCGCGAGAATCCTGTGCGCGAGCTCCTCGTGCGCCAGCGTTGCGAGTACTATGTCAAGCGCGAGGTTCGACCTTACGCCCGCCTGAAGCGCCTGAACTTCCCGATTCGCAGCCGCGCGCCCACCGCTAGAATCCCGGCCATCCTGCTCACCCTCGGGAGCTGCCAAATGAAGCCGATCCACGCAGTCTTGTTCTCGCTGACCCCGTTTCTCTTGCTCGCCGACGTGTCCTCGGCTCAAGAAGCCAAAGTCCCCGCCAAGGGTTCGTCCTGGATGCAATGGCGTGGCCCCGACGGCACCGGCACAGCGCCCGGCACGCCACCTACCGAGTGGAGCGAAGACAAGAACATCAAGTGGAAGGTCGACCTGCCCGGCGTCGGCAACTCCACGCCGATCGTCTGGAAGGGACGCATCTACCTGACGACCGCGATCACGACCGACAAGGACGGCCCGCGACCCGCGGCGGGTCAGCGTGAACAGGAACGACGCCGTCGCCAAGGAGGACGTCGCCGGGGCCGTCGCGGTCGCTCGCGCGGACCGGCGAAGGTCCACAAGTTCGTGGTGATGGCGCTCGACAAGGGCACCGGCGACGTGATCTGGACCAAGCAGGTCAAGGAGGTCGCGCCGCGGGAAGCCGGGCGGCCGAGCGGATCTCTCGCGTCCAACTCGCCGGTGACCGACGGCGAGCACCTCTATGCCTACTTCGGCTCGCGGGGGCTCTACTGCATGGACTTCGCCGGCAACATCAAGTGGTCCAAACAGCTCGGCGAGATGCGAACGCGCGGCGGCTTCGGCGAGGGCTCGTCGCCGGCGGTCCACGGGAACACGCTCGTCGTGACCTGGGATCACGAAGGCGACTCCTTCATCGTTGCGTTCGACAAGCGAACGGGTGACGAGCTGTGGCGCAAGGACCGCGACGAGCCAACGAGCTGGGCGACGCCGGTCGTCGCGACGGTCAACGGCAAGCCGCAGGTCATCACGTCCGCGACCAACCGGACGCGCGCCTACGACCTCGCCAACGGCGATCTCGTGTGGAGCCTCGCCGGCATGACGGCCAACTGCATCCCGACGCCGATCCACCGAGACGGCACGGTGTGGCTGATGAGCGGGTACCGCGGTGCGAGCCTCCAGGCCGTCGATCTCGCCAACGCGAAGGGCGAGATCGACGGCAGCAAGAGCGTGCTCTGGAACCACGGGCGCGATACGTCGTACGTGCCTTCGGCGCTGCTCTACGGCCACAACATCTACTTCCTGGCCGGCAACAACGGCGTCCTGTCTTGCCTCGATGCCAAGACCGGCAAGGTCCATTACGCACGGCAGCGGGTCCGCGGGCTTCGCACGATCTACTCCTCTCCGGTCGGGGCAGGCGGGCACGTCTACCTGACCTCGCGAGAGGGCAAGACCACCGTCATCGAGAACGGCCCGACCTACAAAGAGGTCGCGAGCAACCAGCTCGACGACGTGTTCGATGCGACGATGGTCATCGTCGACAACGAGATCTTCCTGCGCGGGCGCGAGAACCTGTACTGCATCGCGGACAGTTAGGACCGGAAGGCCCATACTCCGGCGGAGTGAGGAGTCGTTCGAGCTTCGTCACGCACCGATCGGAACGAATAGACGTCGGCGGCCCGCAGGTCGAGCCACCTACGGTCGCCGTGGCCTGTTGCCTGGAGGAGGTCGCCGCGTTCCTACTGGCCAGGATGGGCGGTCGGGAGTAGCCTGGGCTCTGGTCGGTGCGTCGCCGGCTCGAAATCCCGCCGGGGCGTACAATCTCATCCGATGCAGACGCTTTCGCTCAAGGCCAGCGGAATGGTTACCTCGGTCGGCTTCAACGCGCAGGCCAGCTTGGCGGCGATGCGCGCAGGCGTCCGGATGGTCGAAGAGACCAACCTCTGGGACGCCGAGTCGGGAACTTTCCTGGCCGCCGGCCGCGTGCTGCTGCCGCACTGGTCGATCGCCCTCGAGAAGCTAGCCGACCTCGCAGCGCCCGCGATCGACGAGTGCTTGGCCGCAACCGAGTCGAGCCCCGATACGATTCCGCTGCTGCTCGGCGTGGCGACCGCGGATCGCCCCCATCGGTGGGACGGTCTCGACGAGCGCCTCCTCCAAGAGATTGAGTTCCGTCTCGATGCGCACTTCCATCCCCGGTCAAAGCTGATCCCACGCGGGCGCGTCTCAGGCGTCGTGGCGATCCAGGAGGCCCAGCAGCTCCTCGCCGACCCGGAGATCGAAGTCTGCATCGTTGCCGGCGTCGACAGCTTCGTGCGGCAGGACGTCGTGGAGGCGTATCTCGAGCAGCGCCGGCTGTTGACGCCGACGAACTCGAACGGCTTCTGTCCCGGCGAGGCCGCCGCTGCCTGCCTACTGGGCCGCCCAGACCGCGGTACCGGACCCGAACTGCTCGTGCTCGGCACGACCCTGACCCGGGAAGAGGCGACGATCGAGTCGGAGCGACCCGCTCGGGCCACCGCGCTGACCGAGGCCTACCGCGCCGCGCTCGCGGAGCACGGTCTGACGATCGCCGACACCGACTACCGGATCACTGACCTCAACGGTGAGCACTACAAGTCCAAGGAGGCCTCCCTCGTCACGCTGCGCCTCGAGCGTACGAAGCGCGAGCGCCTCTTCGACATCTGGCATCCGATCGAGTATCTCGGAGAGATCGGCGCCGCGATCGGTCCGTGTACCCTCGCGTGGGCGCAGCACGCAAGTTCCAAGGGCTACGCGATCGGCCCGCGTGCCATCCATCACTATGGCAACGACGACGGAGAGAGGGCCGTGATGATCACGGAGTATCGCAGCACGGCACACGGCAGCGAGGAGCCGCAATGACCAAGAACGTCTTCGCGAACGGCATGGAGATCTCCGCCAAGGCATCTGCGAACAAGTCGCCAGCCGCGATGCCGGACGTTTGCCTGACTCCGCCCTCGCCCCCCGCCGGACCGATTCCGATCCCCTACCCCAATACCGGAGTGGCCTCTGATACAGCCGACGGCTCCAAGTCGGTCAAGATCGGGAAGAAGGAGGTCGGCCTCAAGAACAAGAGCAAGTACAAGAAGAGCACTGGCGACGAGGCGGCAACGAATAGTCAAGGTGCCGGCGTTGTGTCACACAAGATCAAGGGCGCGACGAAGTTCACGGCCTGGTCGATGGACGTGAAGATCGAGGGCAAGAACGTTACGCGGCACCTCGACATGACGATGCACAATCATGGCAGCCCGCCCAATATGGCCGTGATCGTGAGTGCGGCGAACATGAAGATCGAGGCGGG
>Ga0055451_10000365_pt1 | contig 18056 bp, 10 predicted proteins | sample China_Galinas_PW_3_FD_57745 | JGI IMG/M metagenome (GOLD analysis project Ga0055451, IMG submission 57745) | Wetland microbial communities from San Francisco Bay, California, USA, that impact long-term carbon sequestration - China_Galinas_PWB_D2 | ecosystem: Environmental > Aquatic > Marine >... | reverse complement strand
ACATGAACCCGAAGAGCGTCAGACCCCATGCGTTGGCACTCGCGCCCTCGAGGTCGAGCACGACATGGGGGAGCTGGTTCACGGCCGTGACTTCGCCGGAGAGCTTGGGCCCGCAGTTGCGGCCGTAGGGATTCAACGAGCAGTTGGTTTGCGCGGCGGCGGTGAAGAGACTTGACGAGCACAGCAGCGCTGCGACCGCGAGGTGTCTGTGGAGAGACATGAGTGCGACCCCTGCGTTCGAGGACATTGGAGGGGGGGCGGGGGCGGTGGAGCTCCTCATTGTGCCATACCCACGCGGTCGAGACCTGCGCACCGCGTCGCCGGTGCGGTCTGTTTTCGTCGTATTGCCGGGTCGGCGCTGTCTTCGGGTCTGCGACCTACCCGAGCGGGATGTAGACGATGCGCCACCTGCCGTCGATCACCTTCACGCGGAACGTCAGCTTGCCGGCGATGCGGACGTCGGCCGAGCCGTCGGCCGAGAAGCGCACGCGCATCGCTTTCATGACCAACGGAAGCTTGGCCGGCGGGAACGCCGGCTTCTTGATCCGGCGCAGGTCGCGCTCGACCTCACGTCGCAGCGCGCCGGCCGTGCCCTTGTAATTGAGCTGAACGACGAGGCTGGGCCAGTCGACGAGCGCGTCGAGATCGTCGACGGAGCGCACCTTGCACATGACCTGGAAGTAGCGCTCGATCGGCGCGAGGACGGCGGCCTCGGTTTTGGCCGGTGGCTTGCCGGTCTTCGTCGCGACGCCACCCGGGGCCGCGGCTGTGAGCTTCGCGAGCTCGACCCGGCTCGCGTCGTAATCGGGGCACAAGTGAAGCTCCGGCTTCGTGCAGGTCCGGAACCTCCGGGCTGCCCGATCGCGATCCCCGGACATCAGCGCCACGTTGGCGAGGAAGTAGTTGGCGAGGCTCGCGGCTGCGGACTGGTCGAGCTTGCCAGCCACGTTTCGGATCTCGTCACCGTCCTTGCCGTCGAGCACGAACCGGGCGATCGGCAGCGGCCACTCGTCGGCTCCGTCGCCGCGCTTGCCGAGGTACGTTCGAAGCTCGCGGTCGGCCGCCTTGCGATCGCCGAGGCGGGCGCGGGCCAGCCACAGCCGAAGGGCGATCACGTCGGCAGCCAGCGTGTTGCCCTTTGGCACGGCGGCGAGCGCCGACCCGAAGTCGGCCGCCGCTCGCGCGAAGTCGCCGGCGTTCATCCGCAGGAGACCGCGCAACGCGTGCCCGGCGAACTTGCGCTTCGGATCGCGCACGATCGTCGCCAGCGCGTTGCCGGCAGAGTCGCTGCCCTGCTCCTGGCGGACCAGATCGAGGAAGAACAGGCCGATCATGTCGTCGGGGTTGACCTCGGCGGCCTGCTCCAGCGCCTTGCGTGCGGCGGCGAGTCGTCCGAGGCGATACTCGAGCACACCGCGAAACCGCAGCGACTGCGAGTGCTTCGGCGCGGCGTCGAGAGCCTTGCCGACGCTGCGCAGCGCCGACTCGAACTCGCCGAGCTTCGAGAGCCGTTCGGCCTCGAGATACTGACGCTTTGCCTCGGCGTCGTTCGGAGCTTTCTGCTCCTCGACCTGTGCCGGAAGCCATCCCGTGCAACAAAGCGCCGTCAACGCGAGCAAGATCTTCATCCGAATCCCCCCCTATCCGGTAGATAGTGCTCTTCGACGCGACCGGCAGCCGGCCGAGAGCCGTTCGCGGGAGCTTCCCTGCTACCGGAGCGATGGCGGGGCTACTCGCTACCCGCGGCGCTGCCTGCCAGTCGCCGGGCCGCGAGCTCGCGGATCTTGAACTTCTGGATCTTGCCGGTCACGGTCATCGGGAACTTGTCGACGAGCTCGATGTGCTTGGGGATCTTGAAGTGCGCGATGCGGCCCTTCGCGTACTCGCGCAGCTCCTCGGGGTCGGCGGTCTCGCCTTCGCGCAGCCGAATCCACGCGATGACCTCTTCTCCCATGCGCTCGTCGGGGATGCCGACGACAGCGACTGTCTCGACCTTCGGGTGCTCGTAGTAGAACGCTTCGATCTCGGCCGGATAGATGTTCTCGCCGCCGCGGATGATCATGTCCTTGAGCCGCCCGGTGATCCTCAGATAGCCGTCGGCGTCGATCGCCCCGAGATCGCCGGTGTGCAACCAGCCCGCTTCGTCGATCGTCGCACCCGTGGCCTCGGGCTGCTCGAAGTAGCCGCGCATGACGTGGTAGCCGCGCACGCACACCTCACCCTGAGCTCCGCACGGCAACACCGACCCGGTCCCTGGATCGACGACCTTGGCTTCGGTGTGCGGCAGGTTGACGCCCACGGTCTCGACGCGGCGCGTGAAGTCGTCGTCTTTGTGCGTCAGATGCGTGATCGGCGACGCCTCCGTCTGGCCGTATCCGACGAGGATCTCGGAGCAGCCCATCCGTTCGATGACGCGCTTCAAGAGCTCCGGCGGACACGGGGCACCGGCCATGATCCCCGTGCGCAGGCTCGACAGGTCGAAGTCGAAAAAGCGCGGGTGGCCGAGCTCGGCGATGAACATCGTCGGAACTCCATGGACGGCCGTGCAGCGTTCGTCGGCGATCGCGCGCAGCGTATCTCCGGGCTCGAAGTGGGGGCCCGGCACCACGATCGCCGCGCCGCGCGTCAGGCACACGAGCGTCGAGACGACCATTCCGAAGCAGTGATAGAACGGGATCGGAACGCACAGCCGGTCGTGCTCGGTGAAGCCCAAGGCTTCGGCGGTGAACCGCGCGTTGTTGACGAGGTTGTGATGCGTCAGCACGACGGCCTTCGGCAGGCCGGTGGTTCCCGACGTGAACTGGATGTTGATCGGATCGTCGGGGTCGAGCTCGGCGCGGCGTTGCTCGATTCGCTCGGCCGGGACGCCGGTGCCCATGGCAATCAGCTCCTGCCAGGTCACAAGTCCCGGCGCCGGCCGCGTTGTCTGTTCGGGACACGATGGATCCCAGACGACGGCGTGGCGCAGCTCGGGAAACGCTTGGAGCGCGAGCGGGCGCTCGGGCTTGTCGAGCTCGGGGCAGAGATCGGCGAGCATCCCGACGTAATCGCTGGTCTTGAAGCTCGGGATCATGAGCAGCGCCTCGACGCGCGCGCGGGTCAACGAGTGACGGAGCTCGGCGGTCCGGTAGGCCGGGTTGATGTTGACGAGCACGGCTCCGATCCGGGCCGTCGCGAGCTGGACCACCACCCACTCGATGTTGTCGGTCGACCAGATCCCGACGCGGCTCCCGCGCGCGAGCCCGAGCCCGAGCAGGCCACGTGCGAGACGCTCGACCTCGCGATCGAGATCGGCATATGTCACGCGGCGTGACTGCGAGATCGAGACGATGGCCTCGCGTTCGGGAAACCGGGCCCGGACGTCTCGGAACACGGCGTCGATCGTGGCCCCGACCAGAGGTCGTGCGCGGCCACGGTGCACGTACGAGCTCCGGTTGCCGCCGGAGATTGTGCGCTCGTTCCCCACGGCTGTTCCCTTCGGGTTGCTGGCGGCTGCGACTTTGCGCCGCCGGCCCCTCCCGAGCAAGGTGGCACTGCGACCCGTTCTCGGGCTGTTCTTCGCCCGTTCCTCTGTCGCCGAGTGTGGGGGCCGAGCATACTGTGCCGCATGCAAGAGCCCCTGGTCAGCAGGCTCCGGCGGCGATGGCCGGACGTCACGTTCTGGTTCGCGTTCTGCGTGCTCGCGATCGCGATCTCGGTCCGCAACGTGCGCAAGAACTACAAGAAGGACCAGGTCGCCATGCAGGACACGTCGAGCTACTTCGACGTCAGCGACTTCGAGTGCTTCTACCGCGGCGCGCTGCGCATGCGTCGCGGCGAGTTGATGTACTACCCGAACTACGGCACGCGCAAAGAGGAAATGTACACGGCGCTGCCACCGTTCCAGCAGCTCCTGCTGGTTCCGCTGACCTATCTGCGCCCGTGGCACGCCGAGATCGTCTACAGCATCGTGTCGTGGGCGCTGCTCGCGTTCACGCTGCTGCTCGCGGGGCGGCTCGTCAACCGGGTGCGCGGGAGCCCCGTTTCTCCGTGGGTCACGCGCGGCGCGTTCTTGCTGCTGATCCCGTTCGTCGCGCTCGTGGGCCGCTACAACCAGACGGGGTTCTTCCTGGTGTTCCCGATCGTTCTGGGGCTCCTGCTGCTTCCCCGGCGCGCGATGCTGGGCGGAGCGGTGCTCGCGCTTCCGGCTGCGCTCAAGCTGCTGCCGATCGTCGTGCTGCCGTGGCTCCTTTGGAAGCGAGCCTGGCGGGCCTCCATCGGCTTCGTCCTGTGCCTCATCGCGACGACGGCGGCCTTCTATGTCTACCAGGGCCCGGAGTTGGCGAACCGTGAGATCCGCGCCTACGTCGAGAAGCTGAAGCTCGACCGTGGGTTCGAGGACTACAACGAGCGCTACCAGGGCATGCCGAACATGATCCGCGCGACGATCACGCCGAAGTACGAATCGACGCTGAACTCGAAGGCCCAGGAGATGAACTGGGACGGGGTCCGCAACTTCCTGCCCTCGAAGTTCCTGACCGAGCACTCGAACATCGTCATCCTGCTCGCGTGCGGCATCATCGCGCTGGGCTGCGCGCTCGCGACTCGTCGACGCTGGCCCGATACCGACCGCCGCCGGCTCGCCGAGATCGGGCTCGTGCTGGTCGCGATGCTCTTGATCTCGCCGCACACCTGGAAGCACTATTACTGGTACGCGTTCCCGGCCGTGTTGTTCGTGCTGTTGGAAGCGACCGAGCGCAAGAAGTGGGCGTACGTCGCGCTGGCCGGCATCGTGGTCCTGATGACGTTGCCGCATCGCTCCGGCATGCCGTACCTGTGGATGTACTTCCACGTGTTCCACTCGATGGTCTGGGGGCTGATCGTCGTGTGGGCGTGCCTCGTCTATCACCTGGCGCGCCAGCGCGCGGCGGTCGCCGAGACCGGTGGACCGGAGCTTCCGGTGACGGTGGCGCGAACGCGTGACACGCGGCGCGACGACGACGCTAGGATGGTGCAGTAGCGCCGCGAAGCGCCCTCGATCGCGGCCGGGATCACGCCCCTCGGAGAGTGGCCATGCGAACCTCCGTGCTCGTCTTGTTCGCGATCGCCCTGGCCGGGGTGTTCCTCCTGTGGCCGGAGGACAGTCCAGCGACGGCCGCGACCGGGCTCCCCGGTAACGAGCCCGCTTCTGTCAGTGCTCCGGCCGAACCGCTGGCAGACTCCGTTTCGCAGCGGCGCGAGACGCCAGCCGGCAAGGTCGTGCTCCGCGGGCGATGCGTCGCCGCCGAGACCGGTCAGCCGTTGGCGGCGGTCGCGGTCGTCGTCACGAGCCGGCGCGGACGTGGGGCGCGGGTTGCGCCCGAGTGGACGAAGCTCGAGCGCACGACCGGACGCGACGGCAGGTTCGCGCTCGAGTTCGTGCTCGCGGCGCAGCACTCGTTCTCGGTCGGCCTCGAAGCCGTCCACCGCGAGCGGTTCGAAACGACGGTCCGGGACCGTGCCAAGTCCGAGATCGACCTCGGCGACATCCAGCTCGGCATCGCCGCGACGGTCCGTGGCATCGTCGTCGACGAAGACAACGCTCCGGTCGCCGGTGTTTCGGTCCGCATGAGCTCGTTGCTCGGGCTACCGGGAGCGATGCTCATGGGCAGGGCGTACTCTGCGCAATCGCGAGCGGACGGCACGTTCGAGCTTCGCAACCCGGTGCCTGCGGGCGACTACGAGGTCGGTGTCGGACTCGGCTACGAGCTCACGGGCCCGAAGCACTTCGAAGTCGAGCCGGGTCGGGCCGAGGCCTACCTGCGCGTCCGTATCTCGGGCTCCGAATCGTCGACCATCCGCGGCAGGATCGTCGACGAAGCCGGCACGCCGCTGTCGGGAATCGCGGTCGGCGCCTACGGCGACCATCGTTCCGGACAGACGACGTCGGGGAGCGACGGTTCGTTCGTCATCCGTGGGCGGTGGGAGCAAGCGTTCGAGTGGCCAGCGCGGCTGAGGGTCGGCTCCGCGGCGGGTTTCGATATCCCCGAGCCGCTCGAGTGCCAGTGGGGGGCCAAGGACCTCGTGATCCGGCTTCGCCGCAGCGGTCACGTCGAGCTCGTCGTCGTCGAGGAAGCGTCGCAGAAGCCCGTCGAGCGTTATGCGATCCGCGTGTTTCCCGAACCGTCCGCTGTCGGAGGGTATTTGCAGGCCAGGGGGAGGGTGCGCCACGCGGGACACCACAAGGGCGGCAAGCTGACCATCCAAGACGTGAACTCCGGACCGAACATCCTGATCGTGTTTCCCGAAGACAAGCGCCTCGTGACGAGCGAGGTGGTCGTGTTCGAGATGCCGGAGCGCGGATCGGCGCGGGTTCGGGTCGAGCTGAAGACCGCCGTGTCGGTGCCTGTGCGCGTCGTCACGAGCGACGGCAAACCGGTCGCCGGCTCGAAAGTCGAGATCGTCGAGCGCCAACGGCGAGGCCGAGGGTCAACGCCGTTGCAGAAGGTCGAACCCCGTGTGTTGGCACTGTCGAAGCGCGAGATGTACGACCGCGGCATGGGCTCAGGCATTCTCTGGCTGCTTGCGAGGGCCACGACCGACGATGACGGCTCGGCCGTTCTCCGCTGCGCGGCGTCTGGTGACGTGCGTGCCGTGCGCGCGCTCGGACCGGGTCACTTGCCGATCGTGCGCGACGGCGTCGTCATCACTCGCGCGCCGACGCCGATCCGCCTCGTCGTCGAGGCCGGCGCGATCTTGCGCGGTCGCATCGTGCCAGAAGCGTTCCGCGACCAGGTCCTCGACGCTTCTAGAGCCCTGTATCCACAGATCCGGCTCGTCGAGGTCGCTGACCTTCCCCGCCGGCTGCCGGGCCTGGGGAAGACCTGGCGAGTCCGAGGCGACGGAACCTTCGAGCTGAGCGATCTGCCGCCGGGGAGATGGCAGGTCTTCCTTTCGATCCCGATCCTGAAGTGGTCCGGGACCGGCGGCGTCGCAACCTACCAACCGATGCCGGTTGCGACCGTGACGCTCGCGAGCGGCAAGCCGACCGAGATCGTGATCGACGGCGCGAAGCTCATGCCGGGAACGATTCGCGGTCTCGTGCGCAAGAACGGCAGGCCGGTCGCGAACACGGGCCTGTACCTTGCCTACGGCCGTCCGGGCCCGTCCGGATTCGTGTCGGATGGGGGGTGGATGAACGTCAAGACCGATGCGCGGGGAACGTTCGAAGCCACGGACAAGCCGCCGATGCACTACCGCATCGCGTTGCGCCCGGGCGACGGCCGGCGCACGTGGGGCCACATCGAGATCTCGGACTCGTTCCAGCTCACATCAGGCGGCACGGTCGACCGGACGTTCGATTTCGAAGCGCGCTCGGCGAAGCTCCGGATCCTCGCGGCTGATGGCAAGACGCCGCTTGCCGACGCGCAGGTCACGATCGAGCTCGCCGGCGACCGCGGTTCGGTTGGTGGGCTGACCGACGCGAACGGTTGGCTCGCGATTCCCTTCCTCCCGGCCGGCCGCCACTCGCTCACTGTCCATCCGGTGAGTTGGAATGCCGCGAGGGCGAAGCGCACGGCGCTGGACGAGTGGCAGCGGACAGGCGTCACGCTCGATCCGATCGTGATCGACCCCGGCAAGGACGCGCAGGTGCTGGTGCGCAAGCTCCCGGGCAAGTAACGGGCTCGAGAGCAGCTTCACAGCAGGCTCCCGGTTCGCAGCGCATCCACGAACGCGTCCACTGGGAGGATCTCGATGCCGTCCTCCGTGCGCCGGGGCTTGGGTTCGAGACACACGACGATGCGTCGCCCGACGTGCGGGTGATCCTCGGCGAGCGCACGCAGACCTTTCAGGTGGTTCTTCGAGATTCGTTGGCTGGCCTTGGCCTCGATCGCGAGGCGCATGTCGTCGACGATGAAGTCGACCTCGATTCCGCTGGCGAGCCGCCAGTAGTGGAACTCAGCATCTGCATCGCCGTACGCATCGCAGGCGCACAGCTCGTGGAAGACCCAGTTCTCGAACGCCTTGCCGAAGAGCTCCGACCCCGCCACCAGCGCGCCACGGCGTGCCAGCCGGTTTACGACTCCGACATCGGCAAAGTAGAACTTGGGCGCCGCGATGACGCGGCGCTTCGGCCGCCTGCGGTATGCCGGCAGCCACCGTCCGAGCAGCGTGTCCTCGAGGATCTCGAAGTAGCCCTTGACGGTCCTGCCCGCGACGCCGCAGTCACGGGCGATGTTCGCGAAGTTCACGAGCTCGGTATCGCTCAAGGCCGACACCGAGAGGAACTGCGAGAAGACCGGCAGGTTGCGGACCAGACCCTCGGCTGCGACCTCTTCCTTCAAGTAGTCGGCTACATAGGCGTCCAGTAGACGGCGAGCGTTGGTGGATGCGTAGATCCGTGGCAGGTAGCCGTGATTCAGCAACCGCTCGAGATCCAAGTCGTCACCGAGTTCGGTCGCGCTCAGGCCGTGGAGCTCGTAACGCACCGCTCGACCGCCGAGCAGGTTGGCGCCACCGTGTTTGACCTTTCGCGCGCTCGACCCGCAGAGCGCGAAGTGCTCCCCACGGTTCTCGAGGAGCCAGTGAACTTCGTCGAGCAGTGCCGGCACCTTCTGGATCTCGTCGATGACCACCTGACGGGGCCGGTCGAGCTGGAGGAGCTCCTGGCGCAAGAGCTCCGGCCGCTCGAGGTACCGGCGATACTCCTCGGACTTCAACAGGTCGATCCACACCGCGTCCGGGTAGCTCCGGCGCAGCAACGTGGTCTTGCCGGTTTGTCGGGGTCCCCACAGGAAGAAGGTCTCGGAGCAGGCCGGCGGGAGAGACAGGCGTCGAGTTACGAACATCTACTTCAGATTATCATGATAATCGGAAGTAGCAAGTCGGATTTATCGGCCTGCTACGATGCGCTCGTCAGGGTCCTCTCGGGACGGCGAGAACCGCTGGTTCGCGCCCCCGGCTCGTTCGACGGTAGAATCCCAGGCAGCCGAGGAGCGCCTCATGCACCGAGCCTTCGCAGCACTCGCAGTGATCGCCGTCCTCGTCGCGTTGTGGTGGACCTGGGGAGCAATCTGGGGAACGCCCGAGTCCACCGCGGGTGTCGAGCAGGTCGAACCCCCCGCCAAACAAGCGACCCCGGCGCCGGCGGTGCAGTCCGAGCAGCCGTCCGAGCGGCACGCCGTGCAGCCAGAACCCGAGGGCAAGCGGACTCCGGTCGTGGTTCGCGTGCTTCGCGAGGACACGCGCCAGCCGGTTGCCGGCGCGCGCGTCTCCGTGTTCGACTGGGATCGCTTTTGGCGGGAGTGCGCCAAGGTGAAGCCGGCTCCGGATCGTGCTGGACGCAGGGCGATTGCCGAACGCATCTCGACCTTCGGCAGCACCGATGAGCGTGGGCGCGTCGAGCTGTCGATTGCCGGGAGTCGAGTCAGCGTCACGGCCGTGCGTGACGAGCTGTGGGGGCGGAAGCTCGTCATGGAGCGAACCAGCGAGCCGGTCGACGTGCTCGTCAGCGAGGACTGGACCGTGCGCGCGCGGGTCCGCCGTGGCAGCGCGTTCGTGCCCGGGGTCGGAGTGCGGCTCGTGCGACGTCGCGACGGCAAGCGAACGCAGGTCGTCGGCTCGCGGCTCAGTCACGCACCGGACGGGATCGCGACGTTCGAGCATGCACAGTCGAGGATCAAGCGCGGGCAGGAAGCGTTTCTGGCGTTCAGCATTCCGCTCGCGAATCCGCCGCGGTTCGCGGTGCCCGATCGGCGGACCGAGCCGGTCGACATGTGGTTGCCCGACACCGGGAGCGTAGAGATCCGGGTTCGCGACGAGAACGGACGACCGCTCGATCCCTCGAAGCTCGAGATGCGCGCCGAGGCGTTCGCGAACGAGAGTCGATCCAAGGCGATCGACACGGGCGGCAGCTTCACGCGGCCCGGGCCTGCCGGGATCGGGAAGGCGCGCATCGCGTACGTCGGTCTCGGCCTGCTCCTGCGGATCCGTGTCGAGGACTCGGGTCGGACCATGCGGCCGGTCACGGTCGATGCCCGCGGGCCGGTTGCCAGCGGGGAGACCGTCGTCGTCGACGTGACGTTGGACTCGCGGGCGGAGTGGCCCGTGTTGGCCGGCAGGTTCGTGCGCAAGGGCGGCAAGCCGTGGCCGGCGGTCGAGCTGGCAGTCGACACCAAGCTGTTTCCGTACTCGCCCTGCCCGTCGCGGAAGCTCGAGCTCGACGCGGCCGGGCGGTTCGAGCTCGTGCTCCGTTCGGCCTGCCCGAAGGGCGGGAAGCGAGTCCTGGTCTTCACCGCGGCGGGTGCCGTGCCGGCCGTGTGCGAGGTCGACGTCTCACGCGATCTGCCGCCGGGGGTGACCGATCTCGGCGACCTCGTGCTCGATCACGGTGCGTTCCTCGTCAGTGGGCAGGTCGTCGATTCGCTCGGCAAGCCGCTTGCGCGGTTGATGGTCAATGTCTGCCGGTTCACTCGACTGGACGACAGGGAGTTCTGGCCGACGATCGAGTGCGTCGGCCGCAGGTTCACGAACGAGGCCGGAGAGTTCGAGGTCTACGCGATGCCGGGGCAGCCAATCCCCGCAGCGAAGCTGAAGCTCTCGGTCTACCACCGGGGTGTCTGGCACAAGCAGCCGTTCACGGCAGGTGCTCGGCATGTTCGCATGGTCCTCTCGAACGGCGGCGCGATCGCGGGCTCGGTCGTCCTCGGGCCGGGACAGGCGCCCGGCGACGTGAGCATCGTGTTGCTGCAGGGCAATCGCGGATCACTGGTGACTGTCGGCGAAGACGGACAGTTCGAGGAGCGTGACCTGCCGGCAGGAAGCTACAAGCTGATCGCGTCGCTGCGCGGTGCGCCGAAGGGAGCGTCCCGTGTTCAGGTCGAGGGCATCGAGGTCGTCGACGGTCAGGTGACCCGCGATCCCCGGATTCAAGGGCTTCGCCTCGAGGAGTCGGGGGCCCACGTCGAGCTGCTCGTCGTCGATGAGAAGAGCCAACCCGTCCGCGCGCGCGTTCGGATGCCCGGGGTCGATGATTTCGGCGTCCGCACCGACTCGAACGGAAAGGTCACGATCCGCCCGCCGCGGCTGCCGGTCGACGTCGAGGTTCTGGCCTTCGGCTTCCGGCGCGCGACCGTGCGCGGCGTGACTGGCGACCGCCGCATCCGACTCGAGCGCGGGCTCCCGGTTCGCTTCGTGACCGGCGCCAAACCGATCGGCAAGGACCCCGACTACCACTTGTCGTTCTTCCTCTATCACGCGGACGCAACAGGCAGGCGTACCGGGCTCGTCTACGGGCGCGACTTCCCGTACCAGAAGCGCTACTTCGACGAGCGCGGCGTCGTCGAGCTGCGCTTGCCCGGCCCTGGAACCTACGTGGTCCGTCCACACGTGTTCGTGGACAAGGGCAACATCGGGCGCGGCGGGGACATCGACCTGAAGCCGCTTCCGCGCTTCACGGTCGTCGAGCAGGCGACCGTCCAGGAGTTCCGCATCGAGATCCCCGATCGCCTCGTCGAAGCCGCGGTCAAGAAGGCGGCGAAGTAGGTGTGACGTGTCAGCTCCCGATCTCCGATGAGGAGCCCGGCGCCGACTCACCGCTCACGCGCACGACCCGGCGCAGGCAGTAGATCAGCAGAGCGGCGTTGACGATCGCGAACACGAAGAACAGGGGCATCCCGCCCTTCGTGGCCGCGGCCGCTGCCTGACTGTTGACGTCCGCTCGAGCGCCGAGCCGGTAGACCTCGCGAATCGCGGCGATCGAGAGCAGGAACAAGAACCGGCCAGCGACTGCGGTGCCGTAGCGTCGCGTTCCCCAGGCGGCCGCTTCGATCACGAACGCGGCCCCGGCGACGTAGACCCAGGCCCCCGTGAGGCCGCTCGCGAGCGGTCTGGTTCGCGCCAGCACGTAGGCGATGGCGAGCACGAGCTCCAACCCGAACCCGAGCCATGCGATGTTCGCCAGTCGCGACATCGCGTCCCGCCGGCTGGCAGCCAGCACGAGCGCGAGACTCGGAAGCGCCGCCGCCGCGAAGAACCCGAACCGCGGCAGCAGCTCGGCGAACGACACCGGGCCGGTGAAGGCCCTGACCCACGTGTCCGGGCTCTCCGACAGGATCCGGTTCTGACTCCAGGTGTAGCCCGTGAACACGAAGCAGGCGAACGCGAGCAACGGCACGACGACGCGCAGCACACGCCCCTCGCGGGCGCGGCGACTGCTCTTGGCGACGTAGAGCATGTAGAAGCCGATGACCAACGCCGCGAGCACGAACGCGTAGCGGTTTCGCAGCAGCAGGTTGGCCGTGTAGAAGCCGCGGCGGTCGAGCAGCTGGAGGAACAGGAGGGGAGCGACACCGAGCGTGATCGCGCCGCCGAGCGCGAACGGCAGCCAGTCGCGCAGCTCGCTCTCGGTCGCGGCGTCGGGGCGCGGCTTCTCGAAGCCGAGCACGACGAGACAACCGGTTCCAGCCAGGACGAACTGGGCCAGCACGAGATGCAGCACGAACGTCAGGACGTAGAGCACTTCGTAGAGCGCCGTCGCACCCGGCAGGCCGAACGGAAACATCGTGTCCATCAGTGCGTCCTCCGGACGGGCGAGTGCGTCCCGGCCGCAGCCAGCCAGCGGCGGATGTCGGCGAGCCGTGCCTGCCCGGCGGCGATCGGCCACCGCTGGGGCTGTCCGGCCTTCCGCCACAACAGGTACTGCACGAGCGCTTCGACTTCCTCGGCCGTCCCGGCGAACGGCGGCATGAACGGCTTCGTGTATTGCAGCTTGGCGATGTTGAGCCGCATCTGGTCGGGTTGCCACGTCTCGGTCAGGTGATCGAGCCCGTTCGCTCCGTCGAGCGTGTGACAGACGCTGCACTGCAGGCGGAAGACCTTGGCCCCGGTGACCAGGACCGGCTCCGGGAACTTGCCCGGCATCGGATACGGATCACGGGTCACGGAGCCGATCTTGCGCATCCGATCGACGTCGGCCTGCGTCAGCGAGTTGGCGTAGAGGCTGCCGCGGATCGTGTAGGGCTTGCGCACACCCTCGCGCACGAGCTCCCCGGCGCCCGTCGCGGCGAACGCGAGCACGAGCAGAAGCGTGGCCGTCGCTGCGTTGACGTAGAGCCGACCGAGCAACAGCCCGAAGACGACGTAGAGGCCGACGAGCGTCGATGCACCGATCGCGCCGCCGAGTGCCATCGTCATGGCCGTGCTCTGGCCCAGCACCCACTCGCGGCTGTCGGGCGGGATCGTGCCGAGATACCACAAACCGACGAGCGGCATCACGGCCATGGGCGCGAGGACGAGCGAGCACGTGTTCACGAGCTTTCCGCGGTCCTCGCGCGACATGCCCGGGATCGTGTGCACGACGACGATCGCGACCAGCCCTCCGAGCGTCAGCGAGACCAACGTCCGGTAGACGAGCGACGGCCAGAAGCTCGGGTTGAAGAACCCGGCCCACACCGATCCGGTTTGCGACCAGCCGCCGGGCGTCAGCATCCAGGCCAGGATCCCGTTGATCCAGAACAGGCTCGCCCACGACGCCAGCGCGTAGACCGCAAGCAGCAGCATCCGTGTCGGGTCGTCGAGCCGCCGGTGGCAGCGATAGAACGTGTAGCCGATGACGATCTCGACGCAGAAGAACGTCCACTCCGTCGCCCAGATCCAGTGGAACTCCTCGACCATCTTCCCGATCGTGCGCGGGCTCACCTGGATCGCGGTCAGCCACATGCCGACACCGGTCAGTGCCCCGAGGACGAAGCTGACGAGCACGAGGACCTGGAAGAAGCTGTCGAGGAATCGCCGGGCGAGCTCGTCGTCGTGTTTCCACGCACGCCACTGCAGCCAGCACATCATCATCCCGCCCCCGATCGCGAACTGGGCGAGGAACACATGGACGACGCCCATGCCGCCGATGATCATGCCCTTCATCGCGAGGCCGAAGTCGCGGACGGGATAGTAGAAGAAGTCGAGGGGGTCGGGCACGTCGAGTCTGCTAATCCGAAGAAGCCGCCAGACAATGCGGCCTATCGTCGCACCGCGATTCTGCCAGGGCAGCGAAACCCGGCTACAATCGCGGTCCCTGCCGCTGGAGCGATTGTCCGTTTCGATGTCGTCGAGAACAACCTGCGTGAGAACCGCGATGCGCGCGATCTGGTCCCTGCTTGCCTGCGTGCTGCTCGTTGCCGCGGGCCGAGCCGACGACGTGCGGCCGGCCTATCTCGAGATTCGCGAGGCCGCCTCGGGCAGCTTCAACGTCACGTGGAAGACGCCGATGCGCGGGCGGGCTCGGCTGCGGATCACGCCGCGGTTTCCCGAGGGGTTTCGCGCCTTGTCGGGCAGCTACGAGCAGACTGTGCTGAGCGACTCGCTGATCGAGCGCTGGCGGCTCGAGAGTGACCATGCTTCGCTGGCCGGACGCGAGGTTCGGATCGACGGGCTCGAGATGACCAACCGCGATGTCGTCGTTCGGGTCCGCTTCGCCGACGGGCGGTCCCACGCCGTGTTGGTGCGGGCGACCCACCCGAGCTTCGTCGTTCCCGAGGACCCAGGCGCTTCCGGGCAGACCCTGCTCAGGGGGCTGTCGACGGCCGTGCTCGATGGGGTCCGGCACTCCATAGCCCCCGTGCACCTGTTGTTCGCCGCGGCGCTGGGGCTGGCGCTTGGGGGCCGCGCCGTCGGGTTGATGTTCGTCGTCTTCCTGGGATCCCACGTGCTCGGCGTCGCCGCGGGTCGGACGACCGGGATGACGCTGGCGCCCGCGCTCGGCGACGCCGGGCTGGCGCTCGCAGGCGTGTTCGCCGCCCGCGAAGCGGTGCTCGGCAGCGCGCGGCGCGTCGCCGAGATCGCTGCGATCGCGAGCTTCGCGCACGGGGTGTCGGTCGCCGGGGACCAGGGCGCTTCGTTCGTCGAGCTCGTCGCCATGACGATCGGCATCGACGCAATGCAGGTTTCGGTGTGCGTCGCGAGCGTGGGGCTCGTGTGGCTTGTGCGAGCCGGGCGGGTCGTGCTCGCGTACGTCGCCGGAACGGCAGCGACTGTCGTCGCGCTCGTCAGCGTACTGTCGCCGGCCGGCGCTCAGGCCGCGCCGTCGCCGTCGGGGCTGCCGGCCACGATGGCTGCCGAGCGCTCCCTGCCGCCCGCCGGCAGGTCCACCCAAACGAGCCAGGCCCCGACGGCCTCGGTCCCAATGCGCGCGTTCGTCGACATCACGCCGTTCGAGACCCGCGTCGAGATCCTCGCCCGTCTCGACGTGCTCGCGCGGTGGCTGGCGATCGAGGTTCCTGCCGACACCGTAGCGATCGCCGAGCAGGCGTCGCTGCTCGAAGCCGCGGCCAAGAGGCTCCGCCAGCGTCTGTCGGTGCGGATCGACTCCGAGACCCGCGCCCCGGTCGTGATGCGCAAGGGGTTCGCGGTCGTCGACGTGACCGGAACCACGCTGCGCCGAGAGCCGGTCGTCGAGTCTGCCATGGACGCGTTCGTGGGTATCGCGTACGCGATTGCCACGAAGTCGGTCCCGCGCGACGTCTCGGTCGCGATCGCGCAATGGCCCGAGGGCGTGTCCGAGATTTCGGGCAAGACGAGCGATCCGGAATCCACGCGCGACGTGGTCGTGACCGCGGCACAACCTGTCCTGCGCTGGCGCAATCAGCTACGCGAGGATCCGCTTCCGCCCGTCGACGCGGTCGTGGTCCGGGCACCGACGCTCGAGGTTCCGATCCTCGCCCTGGCCGTCGTTGCGGCGGTGGTCGTGCTGCTGCGGTTCGCCGTGCGCAAGAACCGTGCGGCGCGAGGCGTGACGGCCCGGCTCGCAATGGCCGGCGCACTCGCGATCGGCCCCGTGTGGACCGTCGGGCTGCCGGTCCCGCTCGGGCTCGCGTCCGTGCCCGGAACGCCCGAGGCGCGTGCGATCGCGCGTTCGCTCCTCGAAAACGTGTATCGGGCGTTCGACTATCGCGACGAGGAGACCATCTACGACCGCCTCGCGGTCGGCGTGTCCGGTGAGCAGTTGACGAAGATCTACCTCGAGCACCGTCGCGGCCTCGAGGTCGAGAAGGCCGGAGGAGCACAGGCCCGTGTCGAAGCCGTCGAGGTCACCGCGGTCCGCGACATCCAACCTGCGACCGGTGACGGGTTCCGGGCCGAAGTCGAGTGGGCGATCGCCGGCTCGGTCACCCACTTCGGACACCGGCACGTGCGCCAGAACCGTTACCTCGCCGAGCTCGAGATCGCACCCGAGCACGGGGCGTGGAAGCTTCGCGACGTCGACCTGCGCGAGGAAGAGCGAGTGCGGTAGCCTACTGGCCGTGGATCTGCCTCCAGCGCGTCCTCACGCACACGCGTATAATCCCGCGCGTCCTCGCGGGTCGGGGGCGCAGTGAACACCGGATCGAGGACGCACCGACCGTGATCGCAATCGACGGGCTCGAGTTTCGCTATTCCGAAGGGGACTTCCGGCTCGTCATCGACACGCTGGCGATCGAGCCGGGGACGTTTGCGGCGGTCATCGGGCCGAGCGGCGCGGGAAAGACGACTCTGCTGCGCATCGTTTCCGGGATCGTGACGCCCGATGCCGGACGCGTCGTGACCCATGGGGTCGAGGTCAGCGGGCTGAGCGATGCCGAGCGGCGTGACTTCCGGATCCGGAACGTCGGGATGGTGTTCCAGGAGTTCGAGCTCATCGAGCACCTCTCGGTGCTCGACAACGTTCTGTTGCCGTTCCGGATCACGCGCGCGCTCGAGCTCGACGACGCGGCGCGCGAGCGGGCCCGAGCTCTCGCGGCCAAGGTCGGTATCGAGGACAAGCTCGTTCGCTATCCGGGGCATCTGTCGCAGGGCGAGCGCCAGCGGCTCGCCGTTTGTCGCGCGCTCGTTACCAAACCGGTGCTGTTGTTGGCCGACGAGCCGACCGGCAATCTCGATCCCAGCAACAAGGGGCGCGTGCTCGACATCCTGCTCGAGTGTGCGCAGGACGAGGGCGCGACGCTCCTTACGGTGACCCACGATCACGATCTGCTCGATCGCTTCGGTCGCATCATCGACGTTCGCGATCTCCACGTGTCCGCGGCGAGCGCATGAGAGACTCGCTCTACCTCGCCTGGCGCTACGTCGCCTATCACAGGATCAAGACCGGGATCGTGATGTTGTCGATCGCGCTGATCCTGTTCGTTCCGGTCGGGCTGCGGTTTCTCGTGACCGAGAGCGCGAAGCAGCTGACCGCGCGCGCCGATGCCACGCCGCTGTTGATCGGGGCCAAGGGCAGCCCGCTCGAGCTCGTGCTGAGCTCGATCTACTTCCGCGCCGACGAGCCCGAGTCGATTGCGTATGCCCAGTTCCGGCGGGTGGCCGACAGCGGGCTGGCGCAAGCGATCCCGCTGCACGTGAGGTTCGACTCGGGGGGTGCGCCGATCGTGGGCACGAGCCTCGACTACTTCGACTTTCGCGGGCTGAGGATCGCGACCGGTGAGAAGTTCGCGATCCTCGGCGAGTGCGTGCTCGGGGCGAGGCTCGCGCGCGAGCGTGGGGTCGGGTCCGGGGACTTCGTCATCTCGTCGCCGAAGACGGTGTTCGACCTCGCGGGCGCCTACCCGTTGAAGATGCGAGTGACGGGCGTGCTCGCGCCGTCAGGCACGGCGGACGACCGTGCGATCTTCGTCGACGTCAAGACGGCGTGGGTGATCGAGGGGTTGTTCCACGGGCATCAAGACCTGGCGCAGAAAGAAGCTGCGTCGCGCGTGCTGAAGCGCGAGGGCAACAACATCACCGCGAACGCGTCCGTCGTCGAATACACCGAGATCACGCCGGCGAACGTCGGTTCGTTTCATGCCCACGGTGATCCCGACCAGTATCCGATTACTGCGGTGGTCGCGGTCCCGCACGATCAAAAGGCGGCGGCGCTGTTGCGGGGGCGGTACACGAGTCAGGGTGAGACGCGTCAGATCGTTCGCCCGCGTGAGGTCATGGACGAGCTCGTTGCGACGATCTTCACCGTCGAACGGTATGTCATCGCGGCCGTCGTGCTCGTCGCGTCGGCGACTCTCGCGACGGTCGTGCTCGTGTTCCTGCTGTCGTTTCGGCTGCGCAGGCGAGAGATCGAAACGATGGTCAAG
>Ga0055451_10000362_pt1 | contig 18112 bp, 17 predicted proteins | sample China_Galinas_PW_3_FD_57745 | JGI IMG/M metagenome (GOLD analysis project Ga0055451, IMG submission 57745) | Wetland microbial communities from San Francisco Bay, California, USA, that impact long-term carbon sequestration - China_Galinas_PWB_D2 | ecosystem: Environmental > Aquatic > Marine >... | reverse complement strand
TCACTTGGTATTGATCGCGATAAAATCAGACTCAGACCACATGCCTCTGATGAATTAGCACACTATTCAACTCAATGTATTGATGTAGAATATGAATTCCCATTCGGATGGAAAGAGCTCGAAGGAATCGCCGATCGCGGTAATTATGACTTATCACAGCATATCAAATATTCCGGCAAAGATTTAAGCGTGTATGATGATGCTACTAAAACATCATATATACCACATGTAATAGAATGCTCAGTGGGTACCGATCGCCTATTTTTAACACTCTTGTTTGATGCATACAAAGAAGATAAGGTCGAGGGCGAACAACGAGTGGTGCTTGCTTTTAATCCTCGCATTGCCCCTATTAAAGCAGCATTTTTTCCACTCAGCAAAAAGCTAGAAGAACCTATGCGCGCCTTATACAATCGGGTTAAAAAAGAAACCGGCCTTGAATTGATGTATGATGATACCGGATCAATTGGCAAGCGCTATCGTCGCCAAGATGAAATTGGTACGCCGGCATGTTTTACGTATGATTTTGACAGCGAACAAGATCAATGCGTTACGGTACGCGACCGTGATACGACTAAACAAGAACGGATTGCATTCGATCAAATTATTCCTTATCTACACAACTTATTAAACAAATAAAAAAAGCACGCAACTTTGAGGAGAATCATGTGTTAGGATTTATTCGACGTATATATGATTGGATGGGATCGTATGTACATTCCCCCCGTGCTGATTACATGCTTGGCTTTCTTTTTTACTTAGAAGCTATTTTTTTTCTTCCGACAGACCACATGTTAATTTTATATTGTATCAAACGGCGAGAGCGTGCTTTCATCTATGCTACTATTGCCACTGCCGCCTCTGTGATTGGCGGTATAACCGCTTATTTTATCGGTGCAGCACTGTGGGATTTTGCCGGTGAGCAAATTATCCATAATCATTGGGTTAACTATGTTATTTCGCCAGAAACTTTTGATCGTCTTTCAAAAATGTATGCAGAAAATGAAGCATGGGCTATACTTGCTGCCGGATTTACTCCTATTCCATACAAAGCAGCAACGTTAAGTGCAGGATTTTTTAAGCTAGCACTTACACCGTTTATATTCTGCTCTATCATTGCACGCGGTGCTCGCTTCTTTTTATATGCCAGCATTATTTTTATGTTTGGTACTCATATAGAAAAATCAATTGATCGCTATTTTAATGCAATCATGGTTGTTACGGTGTTAATCATTATAGGCACAATCTGGATGTTTACATGAGAAACAAATCATGGTACGTATGAACCTATAGATTATTATTTAAATAAGGAATGAACATGGGCCGTAAAAAACTCACCAGTTTTTCACCCGGACGTATGCTTTTATTTTCAGTTATCGTTACAATTATTACCGGTACATCCTTGCTTGCACTACCTATGGCACGCACCTCTAGTATTTCACTTATCGATTTGTTTTTTACCGCAACCTCTGCAACCTGTGTAACCGGGCTACTTACTATCCCACTGGATCAATTCACCTTGTTTGGTCAATTCATTCTTTTGCTCTTAATTCAAATTGGTGGCCTTGGGCTCATTACCATGACACTCTTTTTACTCACCCTATTTATTGATCTGGGCATGGGCACACAATTTATGGCTGGTCAAATTTTGGAGCTTGAGACCGGTGCAAAAATGAAACAGCTGTTATTATTTATCGTTGTGCTTACTCTCAGCGTTGAATTTATTGGTACACTATTCACCTTTTTTGCCTTACACCCGAGCACGGAGCATCCATTGTTTTATGCAGCATTTCATGCGGTATCATCTTTTTGTAATGCTGGAATTTCTGTAGCTACCCATATGACACACTATCGCACAAATTACCTTATGCTACTCACAACCACCATTCTTATGTTTATTGGTGGGTTTGGTTTTATCACTTGGCACGAAATCTTGGAGTATATACAATCATGGATACATGGCAAACGATATAATTTTTCTCTACAAAGTAAAATTATTTTTTTTGGATCAACCGCACTATTGACCACTTCTACCATTATGTTTTGGATACTCGAACATGATAGCGCCTTGTCACATATAAGCACACCACTAAGTATTGTGAATGCACTTTTTAATGCAACGGCATTCAAAAGTACCGGTTATTTGACTTTTGTTCCGGGAGAGCTACAAATTGCAACGTTATTTATGATTATGCTTTTTGCCTTTATAGGGTCATCTCCTGGTTCTACCGGCAGTGGCATTAAAATAACTACTTTTGCCGTTATATTGGCGAGTATAAAAGCTGCTATATCCGGTAAAACAACAACCAATATTCGTGGCCGCAAAGTACCTCTACAGCAAGTATATAAGGCAATAGCAATCGTATTGTGCAGTCTTGGATGGATCATATTAGTTACTTTTTGCTTATTAGTCACAGAAAAGAATCCAAACTTTTTAGATCTATTTTTTGAAGCAACTGCTGCATTTACTACCCTTGGCATTAGCCTGGGCATTTCAGCTCACTTATCCACAGTTGGCAAATTATTTATTATACTAAGTATGATTGTTGGCCGTATCGGTTCTCTTACCTTAATATTGGGCTTGCGATCCAAAAAGTGGACAGAATCTACTGCTATTAAATATCCAGAAGAGCGAATTATGCTCGGTTAACCTTTATTGGGAATATATTTATGAAGTTTTGCGTAATTGGTTTAGGACGCTTTGGTCAACAAGTGGCAAAAGTATTAGCAGAAAATGGTATGGAGGTTATGGCCGTAGATAGTAACGAATCTATTGTTGCTTCAATCAGGGATAGTGTTACACAGGCAGTCTGCATGCGCGTTATAGATGAATCATCCCTGCGTAGCATAGGCATAGATGAAATGGACACCGTTATTGTAGCTATGGGGGAAAATTTTGCCCAATCTATCCTGATTACAGCCCTGCTTAAAAAACGCCTTAAGATACCAAAGGTTATTGCCCGCGCCATCAATGATATTCACAAAGAAATCCTAACCATAGTAGGAGCAGACCGGGTTATCTTACCTGAGCAAGAGATAGGCATACGCGTCGCAGACAACTTGAGCTCACCCTTTCTTGATCTGATACGCCTAAGTAAGGATTTTTCTATTAGCCAAATATTATCTCCCAAGGAATTTGTGGGGAAAAGCATTAGAGACCTGGCACTCTATATCAACTATAAGGTACATTGTATAGGGGTAAAAGACGGTGATACCGTGATTGGTATAGATCCAAATCATGTGATTACCGAAGATGAAAAACTCATATTTGCAGGCAACAATGACGATTTGGAAAAAATAGCCAAATTATAGATAATATGCCGTCTTTATTTTTTCATATATACCGCTTTCCAAACATACTATACTATGCTATAATCAGAAATGTGATCAATTGTTCTATCTCAGTCAGAAAGGAATTCCCGAGGCCTGAAACGTAGTATCTCTCTATCGGTAGATCATTTAATCTACCAAATCGTTATAATATTGGTTAATTTTTTCTTTTGGAATATTTTTTTATGAAATTATATATTGGCAATTTGCCTTACTCAGCAACAGAAGCTGAACTTAAAGATGTTTTTGGTCAACACGGCGAAGTAGTATCAGTAAAAATCATTATTGATAAACTTACCGGTCAATCTAAAGGCTTTGGATTTGTAGAAATGGGTTCAGCAAGCGAAGGCAATGCAGCAATTCAAGGGTTGAATGGCGCAGACTTTAAAGGTAGAAACCTTAAAGTGAACGAAGCACGTCCACCACAACCACGTGAACGTCGCCCAAGCTACAACCGCTACTAAGCGATATAGCTTAACCCAATTTGATTAAAGCAATAAAACCCGCTCGATCCTGATGGAAAGAGCGGGTATATTTTTTGCTTGTTTTTTTATTTTCTACGACCATATCTCTATGGGCAATTCTAATAAAATTTGTGTTGACTCAATATCATCTTCATATGCATGCTTCATTGCATCAGCTTAATTTGCTAATAAAATGAATAACCATGCAAAGCGTATAAAATTCTTCCTAGTTAAAAAAAATGCAAAAATTAAGGCGAAAAACATATGCTGCCTTTCGCCTCTCCATTCCCCTACCGTTCAGGAAATTTATAACTAGATTGATTCGATACGAACCACGGTAATTGGTTGACGGTGCCCACGTTTTACGCGTACTTTTTTACGACGTTTAAAACGGAATACTATAAGTTTTGGACCCTTCATTTGCTTTACAATAGATGCTTTGATTGGTGTTTGTAAAAGTGGCTTACCAACTTCGAATACACCATCATCAGTTTTACGGAAAAGTACCTCGGTGAACTCAAGTGGGGTGCCACTTTCGCCTTCAATTTTTTCTATGGCAATTGTTTTGCCTTCGATAGCTTGATACTGTTTACCACCGGTTTTGAAAATAGCATACTTTTTGATTTGTTCCATTAAATGACCCTATGATTTGCCAAGGCTTTAGTCTATGGTTACATGAAAAATCTGGATTATGAGTGCTATTATTGTAGCATAGAAGCCCTCGGTCGTCTAGCAGAAAATCGTAGTTTTGCCTGCTTTTTTGCAATATGCTCATGAACCCTGTTGCTCCTTAAGCTCCCAGAGCATATCAAAGGCTTTTTTGGGGGATAAATCGTCATAATTAATCGTTTTAAGCAGCTGTAAGAGCTTATCCTTCTGGGTTAGCTCCCAATGCATCTGACTCAATTCTTGTTTGAGCCGGGATATTTCTGCAGTGGCTTGAACTTCACCTTTGTCTTGCGATGTTGGTGTACTCATCGGCAATACAGCGGTATGTACTCCCGCATCCAAATCATGCACTAGCTGTTGTGCACGTATAATAACCTGAGGCGGTAATTGGGCAAGTTTGGCAACTTCTACACCAAAGCTACCATCGGCTACCCCTTTAATAATCTTGTATAAAAAGACAATACCCTGCTCGGTCTTTTTGCTGGCAGCATAGTAGCTTGAGATTCCTGTGTAGCGCTCTTGCAAGTGAGTAAGCTCATGATAATGGGTAGCAAAGAGACAACGTGCACCCACCTGTTCATATAAATATTCTACCACGGCTTGCGCTATGGCCAAGCCATCAAAGGTGCTCGTACCCCGGCCAACCTCATCCAAAATAACTAGGCTATTTTTTGTGGCCAAACTACAAATAGACGCCGTCTCTTCCATCTCTACCAAAAAGGTGCTTTTGCCGGCTGCCAAGTTATCACCGGCTCCAATACGGGTAAATACCCGATCGAGCAATGAAAGATTGGCCTGCTTGGCAGGTACAAAAGAACCAATTTGTGCCAAAATACTCATGAGTGCAACTTGACGTAAATAAGTTGATTTGCCACCCATGTTTGGCCCGGTTATAATCCAAAGAGATTGTGCATCATTCAAATGAGTATCATTAGGAATAAAGCGATTATCTTGATTATATTCAATAACTGGATGGCGCCCATCTATAATTTCTAGTATATGATCTGTATTAAATATCGGCCGTACGTATCCATTATTATAGGCAGCCTTGCTTAGCCCTAAAAGCGCATCAAGATGTGCAAGTGCATGGGCAAGTTTGCGCAATGACGTTACATAAACAGAGACCTCTTGTTTTACGCGTTGCAAAACTGCTTGTTCGGCTGAACTTATCTCATCACGTGCTTGCAAAATTGCACCCTGCAATGCTTGCAAATCTGTAGTCATATAGCGTTCTTTGCCGGCCAAAGTTTGTAATCTACGATACCGTTCAGTTGGCACCAAATGATCATTGGCTTTGGTAATTTCTATGTAATAACCCTGCACTTGGTTGTATCTAATTTTTAATGAATTAATACCGGTCGCTTGTTGTTCATGCTGCTCGAGATCAATAATTTTTTGATTACTATTGTCTACCAACTCTCTGAGCATATCTAAACGTTCATCAAATCCGTGCTTAATCAACCAATCTTTACTGGTATCATCATTAATTGCTGCATGTAATAACTTACGTAATACAGTAAAATCTGCAATGTGATGCACAATAACTTGATACAACACAATATGCGCATGTGACTGCAATAATTCAACCAATGCCGGTAATATATCAAGGGTACGCATCAACGCTAAAAAGTCATGTATATGCGCGCGGTTTAATGCAATGCGCCCCACTACGCGCTCTATGTCACCCACACATGACAAACGCTCTTCTAACTGCTGCGCTAAGGCAATATCTTGCACACATAATGCAATGGCATCTTGACGCTGCACTATAGCTTCTTGTTTGACAAGCGGACGTAATAACCATTTTTTGATCATGCGTGATCCCATAGCAGTAGTTGCACCATCAATCACAGAAAATAGCGTATTTTTATAACTGCCATCCTGCGCGTTCTTGACTAGCTCTAAATTTTGCTGGGTTGCCGCATCTAACATTACAAAATCATCAGCTTTGTATAGATGCATGTGCTGAAATTGATTCAATGCCGTCGCTTGATTACGTCGCATATAGGCATAAAAATAATAGAGTGCTAAGCGTAATGCTTCTTGCTGCTGTACCGTTTCTACAACCTGCGGTTTAAATTGTGTGTGCATCCAAGCTTCAATTTCTGGTTGTTCACGCGCAACATCAACATCCAGAAACGTGGTAAGGTAGCCCAATTTTTTAAGATATGTATGTAATTCTTGCCCCTGCTTGGTGCGTGGTATAATAACTTCATCAGGAAAAAAACGAATTAATTCTGACTCCAACATTTTTTCTGCTTGTGCTGGTAATACCGTTGCAAAAAGTTGTGCCGTCAGCAATTCACCGCATAGTATACCCCAACTATCTTGCATTGGAAATAAAGAAAATAGATACGAAGCCGATTTGGCATCAAGTAGTTTTTCATCCGTCAACGTGCCGGGTGTAAGTACTTGTGTAACCCCACGTTTGACCACCGTGCCCGGCCGCGGTTTTTCTAACTGATTGCAAATGGCTACATTAAACCCCCCTTTAATGAGTTTTGCAATGTAATGATCAAGCGCATGTACCGGTACACCACATAAAGGAATCGGTTCATCATTACTACTTTTGCCACGGGCAGTTAGTGCAATGCCCAAAAATGCAGCTGCCTGTTTGGCATCATCAAAAAATAGTTCATAAAAATCACCGACTTGAAATAATAATAATGCATCGGCATATTCTGATTTTATATCACAATACTGCTGCATCAGCGGCGTAAGGTGTGTTTTTTGTTGCGTCATGGTTCTCTATCGTAATCTATGGTATAGTTATGAAGCATTGAGTATAACAAAGGTTACACACTCATGTAAGTCCGTATCACATAAAAAATAAAGAGGAATCCATGAAATTATTTCTGTATACCATACTCTGCATCACCATATGCATCTGTTTTGTACCATATGTCTGGAGCAAAAAGTTGAATATTGGGGACGTAGCACCAAACTTTACACTCGTTGATGAAGATGGTAAATCACATACGTTATCATCATTACGCGGCAATAAAGTTGCATTGTATTTTTACCCAAAAGATAGCTCGCCCTATTGCACCAAAGAAGCCTGTGGCTTACGCGATGATTTTGCTGTATTACAACAAAACGGCATTACCATTTTTGGCATAAGCTCCGGATCACTCAGTAGCAAAAAAAAATTTAAAGCAAAATACCAATTACCATTTACCTTGTTGCAAGCTGATAGCAATACGCTCAAAAATTATGGAGTACGTGGTTTTTTGGGGCCAAAACGTAAAACATTTTTAATTAATAAAGATGGAATTATTGTTGGCATTATAAAAAAAGTTGACGTGAACAATCATGCAGAACAAATTGTTAAAGGCTTTGCTGCGGTGGACTAATCAGCTATGGGATTAACAACAGGATTAACAAGCCAAACGATAGGGTATCGCATGTGCCTATTTACGCCGGCACATATAATTGCACGCACATCATCACACAGCTTTTGAGTAAACTTATTACATAAGTCATATAGTATGCAGATATCTAACAAATACAATGGAATTTCGTCTGCACTATCTGTTTTATGCGCGTAAATTTTAAGATTATATAAAGCATATGGATTTTCGTTGTATAACGAATGTAACTTCCTCATGGTCTTAGTAACCGTATTAAGCATGACTTTTTTACCGGTCCATAATGTAACTGCACGTGCCGATACCGGCGAAAGACTGCCAAGACTAAGTATTCTTTGTATATATGCACTCTTTTCTTTGCTCATGGGCACATTGCCATCCATTGCATAAACAACATGACAAGAGACAAGAACTACGCTCCAACTCCATAAACATATATACTTCATAGCTTCCCTTTTTTTGATAAAAGATCTTATGTGAGTATAGTATGCTCAGGTTATAAATCGCATGAGTTTAATAAAAATGAACAAAAGTTACTTAATTATTGGCACATAGCCCTCTTGATAATCTTCTTCTACAAAAGAAAAATGGTTAATCTCATTACTGCATAGATCTTCATAATATTCAAATAATTGTGCTAATCGATTATAATCTATGTCAGATGCCGTCAATGCTTGCCCAACTTCTTGAGCAAAAAGATTAATCGTATCAACCATACGTTGCATAATACCACGGGCCTCATGCTTTAACATCGGCTCATATAGCTTGCTTTTTGCAGACATATAACCAAGTAATTTTTCTGCCCGTGCAACCAATCGGTTACACACACACAACAAGTCTTGTTGGTCTATCATTGCGCGGCGCCCTTCTTTATGGTACGAGATAACTTTGTGTATGTCTTCTTGCATTTGCTGCATCAGGGGCCTAAGACGCGAACAATGTTCATCAAATTTCCCGATAGATTCCGTGTACATAATATGTTTGATAGCATCATTCATGGTGTATGACATAAATTCATACATAACTGCCATGCCCATAATACCCAAAATATTTTTACCGGCATTAAGCACCCAAGAACCTACTTGGCTAAACCACTCAGCTTTTTTAAGAGGTGTATTGGTCGCTGAAATAGTTGAAGTATAATCTTGTTTTTTTTCTGCAAAAAAATCTTTTAAAGAATATAGTTCTGTGCCAATGGCAACACCAGTAACCGCAAGTGCTGAAACAAGTAATGCCTTACGTATTTTTACATCACGGGCAATACGTTCAGCATATTGTTGAATATGTTGTTGTTGTACAGGTGCAATAGCAGCATCGGACACTGCATAACTCATGGTGTTGATAAGAAGCAAGCTGATAAAAAAAATTGCTATTGATTTCATGTTTTTAATTCCAAATTACCAAGTAAAAAATAAGATATTTATCAGAGTATCCTTTATAATACCTGCAAGATCATATTACCGCAAGATAAGATAAGTCCAACATGCTTCATTCCATGCAGTAGTTGCGCAAGCAATAACAGCACAAGCAATGACCATATAATTACTTTCCATTTACATTCAATGACCGGTTAATCTTGAAAATATATACTCAACAATTAATCGGTATACGTCGTGTATTTGTCTGAACGACCTTTAGATTTTTCGATAGGGTATTTTTGTGCATTTAATGCCATTTTGCGCGCATACGCTTTGCTTAAATCAATATTGCATGCATTGGCAAATGCAAGTAGATAGGACAATACATCTGCAAGCTCTTCTTCTAACTCAGTGCGCTTATTTTTGGCTATTTCCCAAGATTCCGTATTATCACACCATTGAAACAGCTCCATAATTTCTGCCGCTTCTAAAGCTAGTGATATACTCAAGTTTTTTGGGATATGGAATTGTTCCCACTCACGCTCATGCACAAATTGTTTCATGAAATCTTTAAGATCTTGGCATGTAGTTTTTGCATCATTCATTATGAGCCTATCTTATGGTAATAAGGTTTTTAAGTATCTTCCTGTATGAGAAGTTTTATGTTGTGCCACTTCATACGGTGTACCGGTCGCTACAATAATACCGCCGGCATCGCCACCTTCAGGACCAAGATCAATAAGGTAATCTGCGGTTTTGAGTACGTCAAGATTATGTTCTATCACAATCATCGAATTACCTTTATTCACTAATTTGTTGAGCACGCGCAATAACTTATCTATATCATGCGTATGCAAACCAGTAGTCGGTTCATCTAAGATATACAACGTATCGCTGCCACGTTTTGCCAACTCATTAACTAGTTTAATACGTTGTGCCTCACCACCGGATAATGTGGTAGATGGTTGCCCAAGCTTGATATAATCAAGTCCAACATCATTCAACAACTGTAGTCTTTTTGCAATGTGCTTATGTGCAGCAAAAAAATGCACTGCTTCATAGGCAGTCATATCAAGAATATCGGCAATTGTTTTGCCTTTATATGTAATTTGCAATGTTTCTTTATTAAAGCGAGAGCCGTTGCAATCTTTACACAACATTTGTACTTCAGGTAAAAAATGCATTTCTACGGTAATGCTACCTTCACCCTTACAGGTTGAACAGCGGCCATCGGCTACGTTAAAACTAAAGCGCCCTTCTTTATAGCCCCGCACTTTACTCTCCGGCAATGCAGCAAATAATTTGCGAATCAAATCAAAAATACCCAAATAGGTAGCCGGATTAGATCGTGGCGTACGGCCAATAGGTTTTTGGTCAATAACTACTAAGCTTTGCAATGATTCTACACCTACTAAATCAACGTCTTGTTTGCCGGCACGGCGGCGTTTGCTGCCACCTAAGTCTCGTTCCAAGGCAGGTACTAATTCTTGCATAATTAATGAACTTTTACCCGAACCGGATACACCGGAAATACCGCACAATACACCGAGTGGAAAATCAACTGACAAGTTTTTTAAGTTATTTTTATTTGCATGCTTTAAAGTCATAAAGCTTTTTGGCGTACGTAGCAAATCCGGCACCACAATCATGCGTCTACCGGCTAAATAAGCACCGGTTAATGAATTGCTATCTTTTTGTAGATCTGACGGTGTACCATATGCCGTCACAAGCCCACCTTGTGTACCCGCACCTGGCCCCATGTCTATAATATAGTCTGATTGTTGCATCGTATCATGATCATGCTCAACTACGACTACCGTGTTCCCTTGATCGCGTAATTTTTTAAGTGTTTCAATCAAGCGATCATTATCACGTTGATGCAATCCAATGCTCGGCTCATCCAAAATATACAATACACCTGATAATGACGACCCAATTTGAGTAGCCAAACGAATGCGTTGGCCTTCACCACCGGACAAAGTGCTTGCTGAACGATTGAGTGTTAAATAACCAAGGCCAACATCATATAAAAAAGTTAAACGATCAATAATCTCATTAATCAACCCTTTAGCAATTTCATGCGATGTGGCATCAAGCTTAATGGTTTTGAAAAAATGTAACGCATCTTTAATCGGGTAATCACAGACATCATAAATAGTTTTGCCCGCTACTGTAATCGCTAATGCAAATTTATTTAATCGTTTGCCTAAACAGGTGCGACAGGTTCTTTCCGTTGCATATTTGTTACTAAAAAATGATGGATAATCTGCTTTCCATGCCTGCGGGTCATTTTTGCCCCATGGCCACTCATGCACAATACCAAGTCCATGGCATTCAGCACAGGCACCAATTGGTGAGTTAAATGAGAATAAACGTGGCTCAACCTCAGGAACTGAGGTATTACATTTAACACACATGCGATGTGATGAATACAGATGTTCTTGAGCTCCTACAATTACTTTGCACATACCACCGGCATGTTTAAATGCCATTTCCACTGCTTCTTGCAATCGTGGACGTTCAGCATCGGTAACTTCGAGCGCATCAATTAAAATATCAATCGTATGCTTGTGTGTCTTTTTTAATTTAAGTTCAAGAATCTGATCAACCGAATTGAATCTATGTCGTTCACCATCAATGATAAAGCGATATAAACCTGCATGGAACAACTGTATCAATTCGTTGGTAAATTCACCCTTTTTTTGTTGTGCGTATGGCGCGGCAACCATAATGGTTTGATGAGCAAATGCAACACTCAATAATTCGGTAATGCGATCTGGCAATTCCGCCGTAATTGGTAATGCACATTCAGGACAATGGACCTTACCAATACGAGCAAAAAGCACCCGTAGATAATCATATAATTCGGTTACTGTACCCACGGTGGAGCGTGGATTACTGCTCACGGTCTTTTGTTCAATAGCAATCGACGGGCAGAGCCCCTCAATACGGTCAACATCCGGCTTTTTGGCCGCACCCAAAAATTGGCGCGCATATGAAGACAAAGACTCCATATAACGCCTTTTGCCCTCAGTAAAGAGAATATCAAGGGCCAGGGAGCTTTTGCCAGATCCGGATGGGCCGGTAATTACCGTTAATTTACCCTTGGGAATCGATACATTCACGTTTTTTAGGTTATGCTCACGTGCCCCGAATACATTGATCCATTCAATATTTTTGAGAATTTTATTCAATCTTGACATAATTACTCTTGGAAAAATTATAGATTTTTAACCTCACTACTATTATTATTAGTATAATATTACCATATTAGAGAAACACTGACAAATGAGTCCCCTGGGCCTAAAATGCAAATAAGTTTTGATTTTTAGGCTAAAAACCGTATACTACTATCCGTACCTATCTTTGAATTTTAATGGTGAATGTAGCTCAGTCGGTAGAGCGCCAGATTGTGGCTCTGGAGGTCATGGGTTCGATCCCCATCATTCACCCCATTAAATCCAAGAATTTTGTTGCAAGTCAGATAAAATCTGGTACTATAACAAGCATATTTAAGTCGGGATGTGGCGCAATCGGTAGCGCACTCGCTTTGGGAGCGAGGGGTTGCCAGTTCGAGTCTGGCCATCCCGACCATCTTTTTTGTAACAATTACTCTTATATTCATCTCTTTTCTATTTTTATTGCACTCACCTTGTTTGCTTTTTTATATTTATAGCATAATTACCTATTGCTATAAAAAAGGAGACCTATTATGAAAATTAAACCCCATGCATTTGCACTTGCATCAACCATTATAACTACTGGCATGTATGCACTTGCAACCATACTGATTAAAATTTTCCCAAGCTCAGCATTTGAATATGCCGCACCATTATTCCATCTCGATCGTCTTAAATTGGTTAAATACTTAAAGCCATTTTTTGCAATCAAACCATTTAATTTTTTGGTGGCACTTTCAGAAATATCGATTTACACGTACCTCTCTTCATTTTTACTCATCGTGCTATATAACTTTTTTGCAGGTTATTATCGCGCTGATAAAAAATAATTGGTTGCACAATGTCATTTTATGTACGTAAAACATCCGGTGAACAAGAGGAGTTTGACCCAAAAAAATTCAAACGCTCTTTAGAAAAAGCCGGCGCCAATAAAGAATTAATTGATACTATTTTTCGGGAAATAGAAGCACAAAAACCAAAAACCACGCAAGATATCCATGCTATTGCAAGTGGCCTTTTGCAAAAAGTTAATCCTCCCATTGCGGGGCGATACAATTTAAAACGTGCACTGATTGCATTGGGTCCGGCAGGTTTTTCTTTTGAACAATTTATAGCAGAACTTATGCACGCACAAGGTTATAAGACACAAACAGATCATATTATCCAAGGAACTTGTGTTGATCATGAGGTAGATGTGATTGCGCACAAAAATAATCAAAATTACATCATTGAATGCAAATTTCATCAATTGGGTATAAAAACTGAAGTACAAACAACATTATATATGCAGGCACGATTTAAAGATATTCAGCAAGCTCACCATCAACCATCATTTACGCAGGTAATGGTTGTAACCAATACAGAATTTACCTCAAAAGCAATCAAATATGCTGCATGCACAAACATGCAATTGCTTGGCTGGAATTACCCAACTAATAAAGGACTTGCATACTTAATTGACACATTAGGTCTGCATCCCATTACTGCTTTAACCAATTTAACTAAACATCAACAACAAGAGCTTATTAAACATGATATTGTATTATGTCGTAATGTTCATGCTCATAAAGACTTATTTAAAAAGTTAGGATTTTCTGGTCAAAAAATCAATCAACTTATTGAACAATCTGAGGCAATCTGTACACTAAAATAAAACAATAACTTTATACGGGCTGTCTATGAAAAAAATATTTATCCTAGCCATATCCATTGCATCCTTATATCAGATTATAAATACTATGGACAACCCTTGTAACACAGTTCTTATGCTATTAATTAATAAGTCATGCAGCAATCCTGCAAATGATCAATATATCCTTGATATAGCCCAGTATCTTCAAGAACAAAAAATAGATATCAATAGTATTGCATGTTATGATGATAAAACAACAATCTACTCATTACTTGAATATGCTATTGATAAACAAAACAGAAAATTAATAGAATATGCACTAAAGAATCATACTTATATAACACCCGAAATTATCAACACACTACGAAGGTATACTAGCAACACATCTTATTATTACAATAACTTATTCAAGCAATTTAATAGCATTCATACTAATATAAGCGAGCTACCAAAAAAAGAAGTTGCCATGCTCATGAATAGCTATTATGCATATTATGATTGGTATAAACTCCTATTTTTAGCAAAACAATATTATAAACAGCAACAATGGGTAGCTATACTTTCGCACGTAGCAACAGAAAAATATAATAGGGTAAATCCTAAAAAAAGAACTCGATCTAATACTCCTTGGAATGACAAATCATTTGCTCCTTACAAACGACAACGTCATTACTAAGTTAATCTCTGCTTGCCACAAATATGTTCATCGCTAGACTAAACATAAACTATAGGATGAGTAATGTTTGGTATAGATCAACGCATATTTAAATATTTCGATTGGCTTTATTTTGCACTCATAATAACTATAGCGACTATAGGTTTATTGTTTGTATTCAGTGCAACACACACAGCTATGCAGCCAATTTCACTCTTTTTCAAAAAACAATGTATCGGCATACTGGTTGGCATTGCTATCTATTTTTTTTCTTGCATGATTGATTATCGCACCCTACTCCGTTGGGGTTATTTTAGCTACGTTGGCGTTATTGCATTACTGTTATTTACATTAGTCAAAGGTAGTATTGGCATGGGTGCACAGCGATGGATTAACCTTGGTTTTTTTAAATTACAACCATCTGAACTTGCCAAATTACTCTTTCCTGCATTTGCGGCTTACCACATACGTACCGAGCATGATGCACACAAAAATTCGTGGTACACCTACTTACCAATTTTAGTTATTCTTGGCGTTAGCTTTATATTAATTTTAAAACAACCTGATTTGGGCACTGCGCTCATTATTGCATTCACCGGTATCATTCTTTTATGGCTTGCCGGTATTCCCAAAAAATTTTTTATTATCGGGTTTCTTCTATTTACTATTGCTACACCAATTATTTGGCATATTGTTTTAAAGCCGTATCAAAAAAACCGCATCATTGTTTTTCTTGGTTATGGTAGCAGTCATAAAGAGCGATACCAAATAGAACAGGCAGAAATTGCGATCGGTTCTGGTGGTATATGGGGCAAGGGATTATTACATGGCACACAAAATCAACTGCAATTTTTGCCTGAAAGCCGTACCGATTTTATTTTTGCAGTGCTTTGTGAAGAATGGGGATTTGCTGGAGCATTAATAATACTCATATTATTCACGCTCCTATTTTGGCGCATGTTTCTTGGTATCACTACCATATATGATAGTGATATACAACTCTTTGCCATAGGTACCATATTACACATTATACTTTCGGTTATTATCAACATCGGCATGGTTATTGGCTTACTGCCTATTGTTGGCATTCCACTCCCACTCATGAGCTATGGCCTCAGTAATTTATGGATTACGTTTGCAAGCCTTGGTTGGTTTATGCGCATTATCATGCAACAAAAATATTTAGAAGAATATACGCCGCGTCAATAATAATTATTTAAGGTGCAACTATCAGCTTAATACCAACCAATAACAAAAATAATGCTACCACAATACGAAAATATTTTTGCGGTATCCGATATATAAAATATCTGCCTATATATGCGCCCATAAAAGAAACTGGAACTATCATAAGCAGTCCAATTGTTAGTTCACTATGCAGACGTATGCCAGATGCAATATAGGTAATAAGCCGTATAGAATCAACCACACAACTGATTGCACCTATCGTACCTATATAACTTTCTTTAGGTAGATTAAGAGCAGACAAAAATACTGCGCGCACTGCACCACGAATACCAAAAATACCAGCCATAAATCCGGTTACCAAGCCACCCCCTATCATAGTTTTTTTGGTATACGGCACTTTAAAATGTGGCCGAAATATAACAAAAAAACTATATGCTATTAAAAAAGCGCCAAGCATGATGAGTAATATATCACCTGCTTTGCCGACCAATAATGCGCCTAAAAAGCTAGCTATAAATGCTGGTATACCAAAACCTATAAAGATATCCCATAATATATATTTTTTAAAAAATACAATCTTCCAAATACTATTCAACCAATGTACAATACCAACAAGCAGCACTACCTGCGGTAATGGCATAAACAAAATCAGTATCACTGTCATGCTCGTGCCAATACCAAAGCCAGAAAGTGTGCCAATGATACTTGCAAGAAATGTCATGAATATAGTGACTATTAATGTATACATAGTAATACCTCAATTGGTTAGAAAATTAGTAAAATACTTTTCAAATCATTTCACACACTCTATGCTAAATAACATAAATCGGTCTATGCTTGAATATAATGTAGGTATATCTATGGAAGAAATGCAAGACATCAATATTATCGCCTTACAAGAAACAGTAGAAGAAACAGGTCTTGATTTTATACCTAAATCATTTGATGATTATATTGGTCAAGCAGCACTCAAAAATAAATTGCATGTATACACGCAAGCTGCTCTCATGCGTAATGAACCGCTTGATCACATGCTCCTCTTTGGCCCACCGGGTCTTGGCAAAACTACTTTATCTCAAATCATGGCTCAGGTCATGAACGTGTCTATCAAAATCTGCAGCGGCCCCATGTTAGAACGCACGGGTGATTTGGTTGCCATATTATCTGGTCTTAATGCACGTGACATATTTTTTATTGATGAAATTCACCGTCTACCAACTGCCGTAGAAGAAGTATTATACAGCGCGATGGAACAATTTCGCGTTGATGTCATTATCGGCCAAGGAGCCGGCGCAAAATCGGTTAGTTTGCCTATTCAACCCTTCACCTTGATTGGCGCTACTACCAAAAGTGGTATGCTTTCTGCACCGCTACGCAGCCGGTTTGGCATTACTGAACGTCTCGATTTTTATGAAGATGACGAGCTGAGCACCATCGTTTTGCAAAATGCTACTTTCTTGCAGGTTAAAATTTCCCCTGAAGGAGCGCTCAACATAGCACGATGCTCCCGCGGCACCCCACGCATTGCCAAAAAAATTTTACGTCGCGTACGTGATTTTGCTCAAGTGCACAATCAAAACATTGCAAATGATAACTTGGTACAAGATGCACTTACATTTCTGGGGATTGATAGTGACGGGCTCACTAAAGTGGACAATCTCTTGCTGCGCACTATTATCGAAAATTTTAATGGTGGTCCCGTTGGCCTCGAAACACTTGCTGCACTAGTAGGTGAAGACGCAGAGACCATAGAAATAGTATATGAGCCATTTTTATTGCGCAAAGGTTATCTAGAAAAAACAGCACGAGGCAGACAAATTGCCCGTAAAAAATTACCCCACTTACATAAAAAATTTCTAGGACAAGATACCTTTTTGTAGTATCGACAAACTGCCTTTTTATCGATACTATAATGATGCAGGAGGTTTTTAATTCAGCTATTTTCACAGGAGAATTCACCCATGGCAGGACATAATAAGTGGTCCCAAATAAAACATAAAAAAGCAAAAGAAGATTCAAAACGGGGCCAAGCATTTACCAAACTTACCAAAGAAATTACCGTGTCAGCGCGCACCGGTGGGGGCGATCCGGCAGGCAATGCACATTTGCGCCAACTCCTGGAAAAAGCACGCGAAATTAATATGCCCATCGAAAATTCAACCCGCGCCATCAAACGTGGCACCGGTGAATTGCCCGGTGTTAATTATGAATCATTCACATACGAAGGGTACGGCCCGGGTGGCATTGCAATTATTATTGAATGCTTAA
>Ga0055451_10000360_pt1 | contig 18141 bp, 15 predicted proteins | sample China_Galinas_PW_3_FD_57745 | JGI IMG/M metagenome (GOLD analysis project Ga0055451, IMG submission 57745) | Wetland microbial communities from San Francisco Bay, California, USA, that impact long-term carbon sequestration - China_Galinas_PWB_D2 | ecosystem: Environmental > Aquatic > Marine >... | reverse complement strand
CTGCCAGTCTATGGCCAGTAGCTTGGCTTCGGCCAAGGAAGGGAACTCTCGGCTTCAGACGCTCATCATGCAGACGGGCGTTGAAGAACTCGACATACGGGTCCTGCCAGTCCGAGCGGGGCTCAATGTAGGCGATATCGATAGCTTCCTCCGGGCGCCGATTAGGCAGCACTGCGGTGGTAAGGCTGAATCGTTCTCAGCAAGGTCGCCGCGCTCGGCGGCAGTGCACTCTCGCACCTGGGCTGTCGTGTCTGCGTGATCGAGCGCCCAACCTCAATCGCCAGCGTCGCGCAAGTGACGTACTCAACGATATTGACTCGCGTTAGACAGGACGGAGCCGCCCACCTCGTAAGGGCTGCCATCCGCTCCCTGCAAGAAAGTGGTCGGCACCTGCGCAATGTCGTGGGTTGCCGGGGTACGCCCGGTAGAGCCACATACGGAGGTCGCCGACCATGCATAACGGTACACCCGTCACCGCGGGCCGCGATGTCCACTCCCGCTCGGTTCGCCTCGTAGCACTGCGAGACGATGAGTTGCTCAAGGAGCGCAGCGGACGTCCCTGGTGGTTCCCAGGTTACCTTGGTCTCTCGAGGACAAAAATCGGTTGTGAAAATGAACCCGGCCTGCGTGCGCCGATCGCCGCTAGTTGGCGGAGCTGTCCGTACCAGGACCGGTCGGGGACCCGGTCGATCACCGTCAGGTCGCCGAAAAGTGCCGCCCGCCGCTGCCGGCTGTAGATCCTGTGTTTGTTGTAGACAACGCAACCCCGGCCGACGGGGAAAGACATCAGCATGATGCCGCCCGGGCGCAGCAGGCGACCAAGATTAGCCGCCATCTTGATATCGCCCCTAGGATCGAGCCGGTCCCCGTATCGACCAAGTCCAATATGCTCAATGGTCGACAAACAGGTTATGAGGTCAAACTCAGGCTCAATCTCCCGAGCATACGTAAGATCCTGAATCCGTATCTTGATTCGCTTGCTGTTTGTGTTGATCGGCCGCACCTCGAAAACGGTGCACTCCTCAACTCCACTGGCCAGCTGCATAGCAGGGAAGCACCCAGTGGCACATCCAACATCCGCGCCGCGGCTTATCCGTCGGCTGGGCACCATTCTCTGCAGGGTTTCGAACACCGCCTCATCATGACCTGGATAAGAGAAGTTGCGCCTGCCGGCCGACAGAGCGGCAAGATAACCGGTTACATCGGCCTCCACGTCATCGCTCTCGTCCACGACATCTTCTATCCATGCCGCCTCGCGCCCGCGATAAAAGTCCCGGCGGAACTCCGTCCTTAGATCGTTGCTCACCTTCGTTCTTCTCATCCGTCTATGCCCTCCGAGGATATGGAAGCCTGAACCCGTGCTGGCGTGCCTACGCTACCGACTGTTCCCCCACCTGGGTGTGAGCGCCCAGCTGATCCGCCTCCGGCGACCTCCAGCATCAGGCGTGGCTTATCGCCCCGGAGCCACTTCTCGGCAGGCCGCTCGACGTACTTGAAGAGCACAGCGGCAAGTGCAATCGACGCGACAAATAGGCCTGCGGCAGCAGCTACCCCCGTAAGCGGCGACAGGACGAGCGGTTCGAGATACGGACGTACCGTAATGATCAGTAAGTCATGAATAAGATAAAATGCATATGACCATGTACCCAGCGTGACCATCGTGCTACCAGCGACGACGCTTCTACGCCCAGATAGATCTGCCTTTGCAGCCGATACGATGAGAATCCCGAAGGGAATCAGTGTTACGGCTGCGTTTGACAAGCTCCCCGGAAGGACTGACGTGGCGTAATGACCTGGTATGGCTGCAGCTAGATATCCCGCAAATGCAACGGCCAACCCGAACTTGAACGAAATGCTCGGGAGTCGGCCGGCGAGCAGTAACTGCGCCAGGATGATCCCCACGACGAACTCCCCCAGTCGGGCGGGCGGGAATGCATAGGTAAACCAGACTTTGACATCCGGCGACGCAATGAATGCATTGGCGTACGGTAGGAGCACGGTAATCGCAATGGCACCTACCAAGACGCGGCGTAGTCCACGTAAGCCAAGCGACGTCAGAATGACGACGAGCATTGGAAATAGGAGATAGAAAAATGCCTCGCACGACAACGTCCAAGACACCCCGTTTATGCTCAGCCATACCTGTTCTACAGGCACCCACGCCTGAATCAAGAGGACATTGAGCAGCGCTATACCCGGGTCGATTGGAACATCGATAACTGTTAGCAAAATAACTAGCGCGAGCATGAAGGTCGCTAGATGATTCGGATAAATACGTGAAAAACGTCTTCGGTAGAACTTCCAGTGCGTATCTCCCCTCCGGTGTGAATACATAAGGACGAAGCCACTCAGGAGGAAGAAGAAGGAGACGCCCGCGGCACCCTGCCCACCAATCCACGTTGACACTGCTTCAAGCCCGCCCCGATCAAACGCCCAGGTTATATGCCGCAGGAAGACCAATCCCGCGGCTAGAAAGCGGAGCCCCGTAAGGGAATCCAGGCGCTGTCTGCCCTGCAGCTCACCCTGGGTCATAGCCGACACCAGCCGCCGCTATCGTCACAGGGAGCCATCGGGGGGGTATGATCTCCACGTCGCAGTTCGCTGCGTTCGCGGCCCACGGCGTTGGATATACAATTGTCGCCCCACGCTCAGCCGCAACCCGTGCGGCCCACCAAGAAAATGTGCTACGCGAGATAATGAGGGAGGTGCATCGAGCAAGTGAGGCCATGTCCTCGACGGCAGATGCACGTTCAGCAATCTCGAACGGCACACCTAAGCGAAGCTCTTTTCGGCACCAGTCAGGGTCGTCCGACCAGACACGGACGGGAAGCACTGTGTCAGTTGCGAGCCCGAGATGACAGAGCGCAACATGGAACCATCTAGCCGGTACGCTCGCGGGCAAGCCGACCATGTCACCACGCCGAACATGAACACCAATGCTTGGCCTTCTAGTCTGATCCGAAAGACAGTCCAGTGCCTCTGCGAGCCGTGGCAGTAGTAACTGTGTATAATGGAGTCGCTGCCAATAGCCAAACCACCAGGCAGCGTGGTCTATCGTCGGATTGCTGTAACCAAGGGCTGAGTAATCTCGGAGAACCGCGCGCTTCGTAGGGACTCTACGCATGACGCGCCCGAGCCGCCCCAGTCGGCCGTCAGGCGTTGGCCAGGCTCTGGTCGACCAGAGGATGCGTTCTCGAGCATAGTCTCCGATGAACTCAATCTCAAGTATCGCGGGGGGCGATGCTCGCAGAAAGGACACGTCGTACACGGTGGTCCGTTCTGTTTCACGTTCAAGCCATTGGCCAAATGCGATCTGGAAGAGCTGGTTTCCCAGCCCGCCGAGAAGAGCGACGACATTGTCGTTTCGCATACGTAGGACGCTCATGGTTTCGCGCCAGGGGTATAGTGGGTTATCGTGGTCATTCTCGGGTGAGCCGGCCCCATGGCTCCGGTGGGAGGTTCACCAGAAAGCGACTATCGACCGCACCCAACATGAAGCGTGCAGCCTCGCGGTTACTCAGTCGCCCGCGCACCCAGCGATGCCCCTCGAGGCCAAGCCGAAGAACCTCATCGTCGCCGGCGGCCCGGAGGGCGTCAACTCGCTTCAGGAGATCGGGCACTGTCCGGGCCGGGAAAAGGCCAGCCTCCTCCCCGGGAGGCCAATCGTAGCCAGAGTGCATCGTCGTCAAGTGGACGCGCCCCGCAAGCAGGCTGATCGGGAGGCGGTTTGATGCGTAGCCGTCGTGGCGAGGGAAGTGGTCCCAATTAACCGACATCAGCCCCCGACGGATCGCGCGCACCTGATCGTCAAAGGGCAACGCACCCATCGCTCCACGGCCGGACCAGCCGTCGCCGTAGAGGGCTATACGTAGATCCCGTCGCGCCTGGAGCTTCCTCACCAGACCCGCCCTGGCGACGGCGCCGGGGATGCGCGAGACTCGGCCCCAACGAGCGAGCCCGCTCCCGATCATGACCGCGTCGGCTGACAGCCCTGCAGAATCCAGCGCTGGTGCGGTCGCCTCTGCTTCCCCAAAGGCCACGTGGTCATAGGTCGGCGGCAGGAAACGCACCTCGCGGGCACCAGCCTTCCGAAACATTTCCACATGCGGCTGGCGCGCATGGGTGAACACAGTGTCCGCTACCTTCAACCAGGCCCGCATCGAGACATTGAGAGGCTTGCCAAGTCGCGACCAAGGATCTCCCTCCCAATAGATGACCTGCGGCTTGTTATGTGCCCTCAACAACCTTTCGACCCACGCCAAGTCGTGACCGAAGCTATGCGGGGACGCAATCAGGAGTACGTCGGGCGACTCCGCCTCGCCAGCCTCCAGTAACTCGTTCAACGACTCGGCGTGCCCCCGATCACTCGCTGTCCTGCGCGGCGTTACGTACTTAAACCACGTCAGCTCGCCGCTACGCTCCATGGCCTCAAACGTCGCGCGATAGCCAGCGTGGCCCGCCGCGGTCATCTGGTTACTGACCATAAGCAGTCTCATGGCCGGAGGCCATCACGCCGATAGGTGCGCGTCACCCCGCGAGTGCCGACGGCGGTCGCTCCCACGGTCGTGGGCCGGCTGGAGAGCGGCCCGCCTCCGCTCGCAGTCCTCATCGCGCGAACGCCAGCGCTCGAAACAGCCGTAGACCCCACCAGCCGGGGGCAACCTGTGTCAGCCGCCGGTAGAGCGCCTGCCCGACGGGCAACCATGACCAACATAATATGAAAATCCCTCCCAAGACGAGGGCAAGAACAATGAGGCCGGTGAGCTGAAGGGGAACCGATACCTCCCCAGCCATGGCAACGTATAGGACGGCAATCGCATACAGGACCAGCGCGGCACCCGCGTGAGCCCCTTGGTCGCGTAGGATGGAGCGCCAGTCGAGAAGGGTCTTCCGCACAAATGGTGAGATCGTAAGGGAGTAAACAAGCCATTGCGCCACGGCGACACCGACCAGAAGTGCGGTCATGCTCAGGTCACCGAAGTACACGACGGCGGCCGTACCTGTCACGCCGGCGACGAAGGCGATCTGGCGAGCAGCGATGATCCGCATCCACCCCAAGGCCTCTGCGCAGTTTGTGAGCAGTCCAACCGGGATGGTCGCACAGACCGTGAGGGCGCAGAGGGCCAGAAACGGGGCGGCGTCCACCCACCGCGCCCCGAGAAGGACCCGTACAGTGATTGGTGCGCTCCCGGCGGCAAATGCGAAGACCGGCCACGCCAAGCCGGTCGTCAAGGCCAGCGCCTCCTCGAGGAGAACCTTTACGCGGGCGGGGTCATCCCGGACGCGGCCATATAGCGGGTAGATAATTTTGTGGATGCTTCCCACGGCGTAGGTTGCAGGGAGGCCAACCATCAGGTTCGCGCGAGAGTACAGCCCGAGGACGGATGCACCGAAGGCACGCGCCGCGAACCAGCTCGGGATCGTGTTGGCGGCATAGGACAGAAGACCCAGACCACCAACCTGACCCGCGAAGGCGAACAGTTCACGACCGTCAGCACGATCGAACGCTGGCCGGAGGCCATCCTCAACTGCAATACTCGTTGCGATTAGGAGGGCGACCACGCCGACCGCCTGGCCGAGCGCGAGCGCCAGTGCGGAGTGGAGCTGAACCGCCAGGGCCACCCCGGCGATCAGGCCAATCACAATCGCGCCCGTTTCGATGACCGCGGCGATCCGGAAGCGGAGATGGCGACGAATCAACGCAAGAGGCACCGTCGCGACGGATTGGAGGAGCAGAACCACCCCGAACACTCGAACTGGCCAGGCGGCGCCCGGGACCCCCCAGGCGCGAGCCCATAGCGGTGCACCGAACCAGAGACACAGCGCAAGGAGACCCGAGGCCGTGAGCATGATTGTCATCGCCGTCCCCACCGTCTTTGGTCCGAGAGCCGAGCGCCGTTGAAGATCCTGCGCGACGGCCCTCATCGCAAAGTATCCGGCGACGCCCGAGGTAGCCTGCGCGGCTGCGTAGAGGCCGAACTCACGAGGGGCCACCAGGCGTGCCGTCGCCGCAGTGGAAGCGACCTGCGCGATAACTAGCACACCGCTACCAACCCAGTTCCAGGCAATACCCTGGAGCGCGCTCGTTGCCAGAGATTTACCCTCCGGAACATCCTCGGCATCGCGCTTGGACCGCGTGTAATCAGACATCATGGGTGCGCGTCTTTCAGGCCTGTGTACATTCTGATCCAATTATCAGCCACTGCAGACGGAGAAAACAGTGACCTTGCGCGCAGCGCTGCGGCTGCACCAAGCACAGCACAACGCCGATCATCGGCTATCAACTCGGACACAGCCCTAGCGATGGCGTCAGGTTCCGTGATGTCTACAAGTAGTCCCACCCGGCCCTCGTCGAGCACCCACGGTACGGCACCGGCCTCCTCGCCGGCGACAACTGGGAGACCGTACGCCATGGCCTCGGCAACCGAATTTCCAAAGGACTCCTCACGAGACGCATGGACGAACATCGTCGCTCGTGAGTACTCCTCGCGCAGTTGCGCTCGATCCATAGGTCCCAAGAATTGGACTGCATGCCGTACCTTGCACCGATCTGCGAGCCTAGCCAGCGATGAATTCTCCGTGAGCCCTGACCCAATCAGACGCAGCCTGGCGTCGGGATGGCAGCGCAAAATCCGCTGCATCGCTGAAATCAGCACGTCAACGTTCTTCCTCTCGCTGTCGTCGGCCACCTCGAGAATTATTGGCGCGGCTGGCGTAGCTTCACTTGAACTTGTAGGGGCAGGCCAGACTATGTTTGGTAGGATCGCGATGGGTCGCCGATACAGCATTTGGCGGCGCCATGCCTGCGCTAGGTAGGGGGAGGGAACAGTTAGCGCCCGAGTTCGGAACCGGACGATGAAGGCCATGGCCGTCCTCATTGCACGATATCGGTCGCGATAGTGCCCGAGAATGGTCAGCGGGGCGTCCCGTGCGGTTACAACGACGGGCCTGCCGCCGTCTAGTGCCGCCCAGGCAAACTCGTAGGTCCACTGGGCATGTATCACGTCGGCTTCGCTCGACCTAATCACTTTCTCGAGGCCTCTGCGCTCCATACGACACATATCTGCCGCGCGACTACGGGCACTTTGCCTCATTGGAATTAGGTGGAGCCTGAATCGCTCCCCCTCAAGCGTCATCCGTTCTGCAATGTCTGCAGCGGTCGTGGCGATTTCCACTACCGATCCGGCTGCTACGAGCGCCCGCGCGAGTCCGCTCACGGACGTTCCCCGATAGCCGGGAATGCTTTCGGCTAGCCCCTGATCACGGCCAGCCAGCAAATCGGCAACGTCGCGGGGAGAGGTTGGGCCCACAAGCATTGGTAATAGCTCGCCAGTCATCCATTCACTCTTCTGTCCAGTGGCAGCTCGCCGCGCTACTATGCCGTGCGACCGATGGCCAGAGACTATAACCTTCGTCCACAGTTCCTGTCACTTGCCCTCCAGCGCGGCCTATCCTGTATGTGGGCTGCAGAACTCCGCGCGCTCACGGGAGTCCGACTGTCACGCGCAGTCCGGATAGCTGGTCGACCCATCGTCGTCTGCGCTCCCGAATCCTCAATTAGCCTGGGCGAACGAGTCGTTCTAATATCGCGCTCGCGCGACACCGCGCTGGGCGTGTGTCATCCAGTTGTGTTGAGGACGATGTTACCCGGAGCCACCATCGCAATTGGTGATGATACCGGCCTTAGTGGGGTTACGATATGCGCAGCCCATTCCGTTGCTATCGGAGCTCGAGCCCTCCTCGGCGCTGATGTCATCATCTGTGATACTAATTTTCATCCTACTGACATAATTTCTCGTCGTTATGAGCCAATACCTACCGGTTCATCCATGGATGCCGTTCGCATCAACGACGATGTCTTCATCGGAGCCCGCTCACTAGTCCTACCTGGAGTTGAGATTGGCTCAGGTTCGGTGATCGGGGCCGGAAGCGTCGTCTCTAGGTCGATCCCCGCTGGCGTCGTGGCAGCTGGAAACCCATGCCACGTCATTCGCTCGCTCTCCTCAAGCACTGAGTCAGTTGACCCTGCGGCGTTGTGAGGCAAGGAGGCGAATTCGTGGTCCAAGCCTTGAACCTCACCCGTCGTAAGCAGGCAACACCCTTAGTCTCGGAACAACGGGACTCCGAACATCCTGCCCTGCGGCGGGCGGATGCCCAACATGATCGGGATACATATCTCCACCGGTGAGACCCGGATGGCCGGCTCTCGGACGCGATGAACAATCGGCGACGAGAAAGTCTGTGCAACCCGCCAGCCAGTTCGTGCGACTGATACGTTGCCTGAATCTTGGTTCGTCCAAGCGCGGGGTCAGCATCGTCGATCATGCGTCACCGGTGCGGCTCGCCCGCCACTGTGGGTCTATTATCGACGGAATCGCCCGAAGGTATGGCCAAGCCCAGAAGATCGGCCACGCGGGGCCGCCATGCTTCCTCAGATAGCGCGCCCTAGGGCGCAGTGGCAGCCCCTTCGGGCCAAAAAGAGCCCGCAGGCGCTCCTTCCTCGACGCCGACCGATCCAACCACGGCCGGGGACCACCGCCACGCACACAGGTCCCAACCGTCCCTGGGACCAAGACGTTCCTGACCCCAGCCGCTGCAGCGCGGAGCCCGTAGTCATAATCGGCAGCAGAATGCACAAGCGCACCATCAATTCGGCCAATCTTTACTCTCACGGCACGCGGAATCAGCACGACATTGCCATTGAACGTTTCGACCTCAACGGGACGGTCACCAGGGACAATAAGTGCCATCCGCAGCGGATGTCGCCCCACACGCTGGACACCCGAGTAGGTGAGCTCTTCGCTGACCGGATCACGGAGACCGCCGACAACGATGCAGGCGTTCCCCGTCCTGTCGGCAACTGAGATGAGCCGCTGCAAGGCATTGGAGTCAAGAACGACATCATCATTCAGCCAAAGAAGGTAGTCTGGGTCGCCGGTAAGCGCAGCCTGTTCGGCGACCGCCATTGCGGCAGCCCAAAAAAGGCTCGCGCTTCCCGCAATCACCTCGGCTGCCGGGAATCGCTCTCGCACCGCACGAACAGTGCCATCCGTACTGCCGCCATCAACTAGGACAACGCCAAGCTCCAGGTCCGCCTCAACTTCCTGTGTATAGTAAGAGTCAACGCATGTAAGAGTGTGGACGTATCGGTTATGGCTCGCAAGGATCGCAGTAAGTCTCATGAGTGTTTAAGCTCCACACTCGGTGGCCTTGCAAAAACTGTTGGCCTGTCATCGGTGCCCTCGCGAGGCAGTTGCGCTGTTGAATCATCGACAGGATCCAGAAACAACAGAATAGATAAGAGCCATAGGTTGCCACTCACTCCTCCAAACGACAGAGGACTCTCAAACAAGGCGTATGTAACTACTAAGACCTCCATTGCGAGCGGCAACCAGAAGCCCCGCGAGGCTGCATGCAGTGACTTGAGGGTCCATGTCACTATTAGAGCCCCAAGAATGAGCATCCCCACTATTCCCATGGTAAAGAGAGTCTGAAGAAACTGATTGTGTGCCTGTCCAGCCCACACGGGCAGCTGACCAGTCGCGATGAGGTGCAACCAAACCTGAGGCCCGTGCCCAATAACGGGGGAGTCGCTCCAGCGTTGAAGAACGAAGGTCCAAACCGTGGTGCGACCGTTAAAGTCGTGTACGGAGCCTTCAGGGAGAACGTACGTGACGATAGACCATGCTGCAATTGCTATGAGGATCCCTCCCGTCGTGACTCGTCCTGATATACGCCCGCTAGCCCTCGTTACTGATGCTGAGCTTTGCGGTCGTCCCAGTGATTGCCGACCAGCCACGAGTATGGCGATCGCGGCGACGCAGGCAAACCACGACCCTCGGGAATCGGATGCGACCAGAGCCAGGCCGCAGGCCGGGGCTCCGATCCACCTTGTCCGCCCGCCCCTTTGCCATGCAAGAACAACGCCTAGGCTAGCGAACAGCCCCATTGCGTTCGGATGTTCGAGGATACCTGCGAGGCGTTCGGCGAACAGAAGTGATGCAGGAAATCGCGACGGCCCAAGGAACGCGATCGACGGCTCAACCAATGCCAAGATCAGACTACAAATGCATACTAAGACGGTGACGTAGGTGACGACGGCAACTGCGCCACGATATCCAGGGCGAAGCTTTAACGATGCGAAGAAGATGACTGGAACTAAGAGAAAGGACAACCTCGAAAGAGCGAAGCCTGCGTAGTAGTCCGAGAGACCTCCAACAAGCCAATAGAGTGTGACGATAACGAAGATGACGCGATTCAGCCGTGACGCGGACGATACCCGACTTGATATTACGGCTACTGTCGCTACACCGAATAGGTAGAGGCTGATCAGTATCCAGCTAAACTGTGTGCCCGCAGCCCCGGTGAATTCGGCTCGAGTTGTCGAAAGGAATGTGAGGGCAAGTGGAATAAACGCCGCAAGTGCGAGCAGCACTGGCGCAAACACAAGTCGACGTCCAGGCTCTCTGGACGAAGCAAGCCAGCTCACCGTTAAAATGGCCCAGCAGAGAGCAGACGTGGCGGCGACGGCGACGAAAAACAAAGTCGACAGCGAATAGCGCTCTACAAACATAGCGAGTCACGTGAACTTAGGATCTGACTGTCAACTAGTGCTTCGTAGCGCATCACCTAACGGGCGGGCGTTCTCGAATTGGCTAAGACGTGATCTAAGCAGTTCGGTGGCGGCATCGTGTCTTCGTTGCATGACTGAGTTAAGGGCTCTGAGCGAGGCGACCCAGCCATACCGCAAAGCACCTTCGGCACCCGGTACCGCGTAGCAAGATACAGTATTTGGCCTCTCTATTTCACCAAACGAGGAGGCCTGCGAAGTATCGCTGCCACAAATACAGGGTTGTCGAAGAGGTAGCGACGCCAAAGTCTACGAGGCTCTTGGATCAAGCGGAAGAGCCAGTGCAGGCCCACTCGCCCAACCCACCGTGGAGCCTCGCGGCGAAGTCCGGAGTTGACGTCGAAGGCCGCCCCCACCCCCAGCATCACGCACGGGGTTGTAAGGCGATCGATATGCGCAGCCATCCAGCGCTCCTGTTTGGGAGTCGACAGGCCAACCCAAACAATATTGGCGCCACTAGCATCGATTGCCGCGATGACTTCAGCGTCCTCCTGGGGGGTGAGTTCCCTGAAAGGAGGCGTGAAAGTTCCAGCACTCTGAAGTCCTGGAAACCGAGTGCACATTGTCCTCTCGAGGAGCGGGGCAGTAGCTACTCCGCCACCATAGAAGAAACAGCGCCAACCCTTCTGGGAAGCACGCTCACAAAGTACCCGCATAAATTCAGGCCCATAGACCCTGCCAATGGATGACGCTCCCGCGTAGCGCCCTGCCCAAACCATGGGCATGCCGTCGGGCACGGTGAGGCCTGATTCGTTGTGGATCTTGCGCAGCGTCTCATCACGCTGGCTCTCCATCACTCCGGCGACAGGGGTTACGCAAACATATTGCCGTTCTCGGTCTTGGATCCAGCCTTCGACGACCGCTGTCGCGCGCTCGATGTCGACAATACTGATCCCCACGCCAAGAACGTCAACACGTTGATGAGGGTCCGGACCGGCCACGACGGTCGAAGCTAGCAGACGCTAGACGCGGAGACGTGCAAGGATTCTCCTGCGATGGCTGCCCAATCTCCGCCGAAGCGGACCCTTCTGACGGGCTTAACTGGACAGGATGGGTCTTACCTTGCGGAGTTCCTTTTAGCAAAGGGCTATGAGGTCCACGGCATCATCCGCCGCTCTTCAAGTTTCAACACTGACCGCGTTGAGCACCTCTACCATGACCCACATGAGGCCGGGACGCGCCTTTTCTCCCACTACGGCGACCTCTCCGATCCCGTTGCCTTGACCAGACTGATCCACGAGCTCCAGCCCCACGAGATCTACCACTTGGGCGCCCAGAGCCACGTCCGCGTGTCCTTCGATATCCCCGAGTACACGCTGGACGTGACCGGGATTGGCACCTTGCGCCTCTTAGAGGCGATCCGGGAGTCCGAGGTCAAGTCGCGTTTTTACCAGGCCTCATCGTCGGAGATGTTTGGCTCGACGCCGCCGCCGCAGAACGAGGCGACGCCCTTCCATCCGCGCAGCCCGTATGCGGTCGCAAAGGTCGCCGCCTACTGGACGACGGTCAACTACCGCGAGGCCTACGGCATGTTCGCGGTCAACGGGATCCTCTTCAACCACGAGTCGCCACGGCGGGGCGAGACCTTTGTGACGCGGAAGATCACGCGGGCGGTGGCGCGGATCAAGACCGGCCTTCAGGACAGGCTCTACATGGGGAACCTTGATGCTGAACGCGATTGGGGTTACGCGCCGGACTTCGTCGAAGCGATGTGGATGATGTTGCAGGCCGAGGAGCCCGACGATTACGTGATCGCCACCGGGGAGAAGCACTCGGTGCGCGAAGCGCTGGAGGTGGCGTTTGCTCACGCGGGTCTCGACATCGACGAGCATGTGGAGATCGACCCGCGCTACTTCCGCCCCTCGGAGGTTGACTCGCTGCTTGGTGATGCGAGCAAGGCACGGGAGAAGCTCGGCTGGGAGCCGAAGGTGCGCTTCAAGGAGCTGATCGAGCTGATGGTCGATGCGGACATTGAGGCCCTCGACGATCAGCTCTCGGGGAGGGCGGCACGCTAAATGGGCCTCTCTCCGGACCCCAGCTTCTGGAGCGGCAAATCAGTTGTCATCACCGGGGGGGCAGGCTTCCTCGGTAAGCCGACCGTGAGGTTGGTGGAGGAGCTCGGCGCCGAGGTGCGGGTGCCGCGCTCGGCCAAGCAGGATCTCACCGATCCGGGCGCCTGCCTGGCGGCGCTCACGGGCGCCGATGTCGTTCTCCACCTGGCCGCAAATGTAGGTGGGATTGGGTTCAACCGGCGCAACCCGGCACCGCTTGCGCGCGACAATCTGGCGATGGGGCTGAACGTGTTCGAGGCCTGTCGCGAGCTCGGCGTCGGCAAGCTCGTCGCTGCCTGCTCGGTCTGCGCCTATCCGAAGTTCACGCCTGTCCCGTTCAGCGAGGACAACCTGTGGGACGGCTACCCCGAGGAGTCCAACGCACCCTACGGGCTGGCCAAGAAGATGCTGATCGTCCTCTCCGATGCCTACCGGCGCCAGTACGGGGTCGACTCCTGCGTGCCGGTGATCGCCAACCTGTATGGGCCCGAGGACAACTTCGACCTCGAGGACTCGCATGTGATCGCGGCGATGGTCCACAAGTACGTGGTTGCCGCGGAGCGCGAAGAGCCCGAGGTGGTGCTGTGGGGGACCGGGGAGCCCTCGCGGGAGTTCCTCTACGTCGATGACGCGGCGCGGGCACTGGTCTTGGCCGCCGAGCACGCCGATACCTCTGAGCCGTTCAACGTTGGCACGGGGGTTGAGACCAAGATCCGCGACCTGGCCGAGATGGTTTGCTATGCAGTTGGGTACGAGGGCAAGACGGTCTGGGACGCCTCGCGGCCCGACGGGCAGCCGGTGCGCTACCTCGACGTCTCCCGGGCCAGGGAGACGATTGGGTTCGAGGCTCAGATGCCCTTGGAGGAGGGCCTACGCCGGACGGTGGAGAGCTTCCGGGCCAGCATGCCGGTCGGTTAGGGCTTGGCTGGCGCTGTCGGGAGCGCCGCGTAGAGGACGTCGACTTGGCCGTAGCCGATCTGGTCCCGCTCGGGTAGCTCGTCGAGGCCAAGCCACCGGTATGTGGTCGCCTCTCCGCCAGCGCGCACCTCGCCGGCAAGCTCGAGCGCATAGGTCAGGGAGATGGCGTGCTGTCTGGGGTCGAGCCCGTGATCGCCTGTGCGGGCCGGGAAGTACTGGCCGACGACCTCGGGCTGGCTGAAGTCGCTCCTCGTCCAGCTGACCCCTGGGCCAAGCGTGGAGAGCAGGTGGCGCCGCACCGCGGCGCCTACGGTCTCCTCGCGCCTGATCCGCCCGCCGATGAGGTTCCATTGCCCGGGGCGGTCCTCTCGCTCGATGAGACAGACCTCGATGTCATGGGCCTCGGAGCGCCGCCATGGCAGGACGTCGACGCATGCGATGGGGACCAGCTCGCGGGCTCGGTGCAGCTCCTCCTCCGTGAGGTCGTGCTCGTCGTGGTGGGGCATTGGGCCGCATTGTGACGCGGTTACGCATTGGGAGCTTGGGCCACATGCCTACGGCGAGGCGAAACGTGGGCTCGAGGAATAGAGCTCGTGCTCCCCGTCAACGGTATGCGAGTGGTGGCCTCCTGAACTCGCTCGAACTAACCTACCTGTCTACTATCTTGCCAGCGTTGAAACGATTCAGTTCGGATAACTAGGAATTATCGACGATGGCCGACGACCTGGCCGCGAGGTTACGCGCCTCGTTGGCCGAACAGGAACGGGAGCTCCGCACAGCTCTGGTCCTGAATCCGGTGGAGAACTTTCCTTTTGTCGAGGACCTCTCCGCGGCGAGCTTTCTCCACGGCCTCTACAACAGCGACAAGACCCGCACCCGCGAGCAGCGCCTGAGCACCCCGCACCAATTCAGCGGCCGACAGGCACTTGAGCGCGACTCTCGCGATGTCTACTCCGCCTGGGCAGACGCGTTGGGAGCGGCGGACGCGACGCTTCGCGTCCTCTCCGGCCTTCATGCGCACACGACCCTGTTCATGTCGCTGGCCAAATCAGGTCAAAAGGTTCTCCTGCTTCCAATCGAGGCCGGCGGGCACCTCTCGGGCAGGGCGATCCTGGAACGCCTGGGCCTTGAGGTGGCCGAGATGGCAGTCGACGAGGAGGGGATGTGCGTTGACATGGACGCGACGCTGCGGCTCTGCGCCGAAGACCCTCCCGATTTCGTCTTCGTCGATCGCAGCGAGGGGCTTGTCTATGAGGATTTCAGCCCTCTCGCCGAGGTCGACGGGGCGGTGACGGTCTTCGATGCCTCCCAATACCTGACTAACGTCATCTGCGGCGATCATCCCAACCCATTCGACTGGGGCTTCGACCTAATGGTCGCCAGCGTCCACAAGAACTTCCCAGGCCCACAGAAGGCGCTGCTCGCTACCCGGCGAGACGATGAAGTTTGGCGGGGGGTGCTGGGAAAGGTCTCGACCTACGTCTCCAACCTGCACCCGTCCAGCGTCTACGCAGCCGGTCTGACGCTAGCGAGAAGGGATTGGCTGGCGGGCTACTCGAAGCGGATGCTGGAAGTGTCGGTTCAGCTGGAGAATGAGTTACACGAACGCGGGGTGCCGGTCGTGACACGGCGCCGAGATCGTCCCCCGACCCATCACGTGTGGATACGCGAGTCCGACCGCGACCGCGCCTTCACGACCTTCGAGCGGCTGGAGCAATGCATGATCCTGACGAACTTCAGGACCCTTCCCTACTCGCTCGGCTCCGGCGTTCGCCTCGGGGTGAATTCGGCCGCTCGGCTCGGACTTTCTACGGCCGAGGTTCCTAGGCTGGCCGAGCTAATCGCTGACATCCGCGACCAAGGACCCACCGTTCAGCTGAAGGGTGAGGCGCGGGAATTCAACGAAGCGATCTGGGCGAAGCAGTAGTGATGGGTAGGGCCTACGGGTTCACACTCGTCTAGCTATGCTCTGACCGTGACGGTCGGAGATGCTACGCCCTTCATGGCGTCTGCTATGCAGGCCACTGTGTCGTCGGGTTACGTTCTTGCCGGGCCGCGGACGCTGCGTTTCGAGACCCGTAGCCTGCCGGAGCTCCCCGCCGACTGGGTTCGGTTGCGCTTCCTCTACTGCGGGCTGTGTGGTTCCGACATCACTCACTTCGAGAGCCAGGAGGGCTCATACCCGGTGTCGGTGGGCCACGAGTTCGTCGCGGAAGTGATGGCGGTCGGCGCGGACGTCGAAGGCCTCTCTCCGGGCGACGTCGTCACCAGCGACCTGAACTACCGCTGCGGCACCTGCGATCACTGCCTGGCCGGACGCTCGCACCTCTGCCAGGACGGCCAGCAGGGGCTCTTCACCAACCGGGCCTTCTCCGACATCGGCGACATCCACTTCAGCTACCTGCTCCGCCTTGACTCCCCAGTACGCAGGCACCTCACTCTGGCCGAGCCTCTTTCCTGCGTACTGCACGCGAAGCGATGGGCGGGCTTGACGGGGGACGAGAGAATCCTCGTGATCGGCGCGGGGAGCATCGGTCTCTGCATGGCGTTCGCACTCTGCCACCAGGCGCCGGCACGCCGCTTCGAGATCACGGATCTAATGTCTAGCCGCCTCTCCGCGATCAAAAAGGCGATCGGCCCTGTCGGCAAGGGGGTAGCGGAGCCGGAGGGCGACTACGACGTCGTCTTCGACCTCTCGGGGACCGAATCGGGGTTGGAAGCCGCGTGCAACCACATCAGGGCGGGGGGCCGGATCTGCTCAATGAGCCATCCCGGCGGCGATCCGGTCAGCCCATTCTTCATCAGCAAGATCATGCGCGAGGATGTCACCTTCACCGTGAGCTATCTGAACGGCGAGCCCGCCGTGCTGCGGGAAGCCGCCTGGCTCCTGGAACGACACTGGAGCGAGGTGTGGGACTCGCTGATCGAAGTCCTACCGTTGAACCGACTCCAAGAGGCATACGAGGAGCGCCGTACCGCCCCCTGGTGCAAGACCGTGATCGCCGTCGCCGGCGACGGCGCCTAGGGCGCCAGGTAGTTGCCGAGGCGTTCCTCTAGCCTCTCGGGCTCGATCCATTCGACCTTCGCCGCCGCCTCCGCGAAGGCCTCGGCGTCCCCACTCAGGAGCAGCGGCGCGACGAGCAGGTGGCCGTAGGTCCCGAGCGAGCAAACCGCGTCGCGGAGCCGGGAGATTGCCTCGTCCAGCCCTTTGTCATCGCCTTCGAGCCCTCGTTTGATCGCCTCGGCTTGCAGGGCGAACGCCGAGCCCGCCGGGTAGCCGACCTCTTTCGACATCTTGGCCGCCGCCCCGATCACCGTGGTCGCCGCACCAAACCTTCCCAGCTTCGCCAGCGCGATCCCCCGCGCGGCGTCGCACTTCGCCAGCTCGATCCGGTTGGCGAAGCGGCGGTTGAGCTCGATCGAGAGGTCCGCCTCTTTCAACGCCCGCCGCGGATCGGACCAGCACAGGGTCTCGGCCAGGTTCGTCTGCAGTTTCCCGCAGAGGGCGGGGGCGTCCTCGACCTCCAGCATCGCTTCTCGGTAGAGCCTTGCGGCGTCCTCCATCATGAAGGAGAACCGGAAGGTGTGGCCGCGGTGGCGCACCAGTTCCGCCCAGTCCACCTTCGCCTGCAGGTCCACCTTCTCACTGGTATCGCGGAGGAGTCGCGAACCCTCGTGGAGCTCGCCGTCCATGGTCTGCATGTCAGCGAGGTAGAGACGTGACCTGACGTGGAGCCGGCTGGTGTGGTCGAATCGACCCAGGTTCTCTTTCAGTTCCTGGAACTCCACTCGCGCCTGTCCATAGTCCCCCGCCAGCTCGCGGAGGTAGGCGGCCTCCATGTCGACTGATTGCCGGTGGCGACCCAGGCCGGAACTGCGACCCTGCAAGCCCTCGAACAGCTCGAGTGCGCGGTCGACCCCGGTGCCTCGGCGACTCGCAATCGCAGCGAAGAACTCCATCGCCACAGAGACCGGGTGCTCTGTGCGACCGGGGGGAGCCAGAGGCATCGAGCCGATCTCGGCCCAGTAGCCGGCGTCATACATCAGGTAGCAAGCGTCGACCAGCGCCTCGACGGAATCCTTGGGCGGACCTTCGACCGAGTACCAGGCGGAAACGACCGCCCCGAACAGCGCCAGCAGCTTGTCCGGCTGCTCCAGCCGGTTCAGCTGGATACGCCTGAACAGGCATCCGGTCGCCGCCCGCAGGGTGTCCTCTCGGACTGTCTCGTCGGGAATCGACCGGTGGGTGAACTCGGTGAGGATGTCATGGCTCTTGTAGAGACCAGGCGATACCTCTTCGATGAAGTACCGACTGACGAAGTCCTCGAACTCGAAGGAATCGACTTGAAGGCGCAGCTCGTCCGCTATACATTCGAACATCTCAAGGTCAAAGATTTGAACCGTTGCCAGCGCGATCGCAAGTTTCTTACGTCCATCCGTGAGATGCTGGAGAAGGCGCGCTACCGAACCTTCCGGTGAGAGCGGCAGATCATCGAGTTCGACGCTCTGCCCGCTCTTGACGCGGATCTCATAGGTACTGAT
>Ga0055451_10000356_pt1 | contig 18179 bp, 14 predicted proteins | sample China_Galinas_PW_3_FD_57745 | JGI IMG/M metagenome (GOLD analysis project Ga0055451, IMG submission 57745) | Wetland microbial communities from San Francisco Bay, California, USA, that impact long-term carbon sequestration - China_Galinas_PWB_D2 | ecosystem: Environmental > Aquatic > Marine >... | reverse complement strand
GTCGAAATCCACGAGCTGTCAGCGGCCTTGTACAACTAGAACGGCGCCTCTTCTTCGTCCTCGGTCTCTTCCCACGCTTCCTCTTCTTCCTCTTCGCCGAGCGTCGCGACGACTTTCTGGACCCTGATCTGCGTTGCATCAAGCTTCTCGCGGCACATCCGGATCAGCTCGGTGGCGCGTTCTACCTTGGCCGACAGGTCGTCGATGTCGATCTCGCCTTCCTCGATTCCGCCGAGGATCTCGTCGAGCTCCTTCGCGAGCTGGCCGTATTTCGCATCTTCGGTGGTCTCGGCCTTCTTCTTCTTTGCAGCCATTCTCGTTCTCTCACTTCTTCTGCGAGTCCGGGTGGATCTCGCAAACCTGGAGCTTCATTCCGCCGTCTCGCAGGCGGGCGTCTAGAGTGTCGTCTTTCTTGGCGTCCTCGACCGAGCGGACGACGCGTCCGTCGGGGCCGCGGAGGATCGAGTAGCCGCGGGCCAGGACGCGTTCGGGGTCGAGCGCGCGGGCCCGGACTTCGTGTTTGGCGATCACCGCTTCCTCGCGCGCCAGCCGCGCGCGCGTCGCCGCGAGCAGGCGGTCCTGGATGTGCTGTAGCAGCATGCGCTGGCGTTCGAGGCGGCGGTCGGTGCCCTTGTCGAGCGCCGCGACTGCGCGTGCGACGTGCCGCGACTCTTCGCGAAGCCGCGCGCGGCTGCCGCGCGTCAGGCGTTCGCCGCTGTTCCTCAGCTCGCTCTTCGCACCCGCGAGCCCTGCGCGCACGACCTGGCGCAACAGCTGCGCGCGCTGGCGCAGCGCGTTGCGTTCGCTTCGGATCCTCGTCTCGACCCGGTCGGCGATCTCGAGCATCGCGTCTTCGACGCGTTCCTGATACTCGCGGACGCGGTCGGCGAGCAGCTCGGCGGCGGCCGTCGGCGTCTTGACGCTCGTTGCGATCAGGTCGAGCACCGACTCGTCGCGTTCATGACCGATGCCGACGATGACCTTGACCGGGTGTTCGGCGACCGCTCTTGCGACTTCGAGATCGTCCCAAGCGCCGAGCTCCGACCGGGACCCGCCGCCGCGCGTGATCACGAGGACGTCGAACTGCGTTGCCTCCTCGGCGAACCATTCGAGCGCCGCGGTAACCGTCGGACGCAGGCGCTCGCCCTGCACGAACACCGGGTAGAGCGTGATGTCGAAGCTAAACCGCGTCGCCGCGAGGGTCTGCACGAAGTCGTTGAACGCGTCGGACTCCGCGCTCGTCAACAGGCCGACGCGCAACGGCACGAGCGGCATCGGGAGCTGTTGCTGGCGCTCGCGCAGCCCGGCCGCGGTCAGCTCGGTGAGGATCTTCTCGCGGCGCACGAGCATGTCGCCGAGCGTGTAGTCGGGATCGATGTCCTCGATCACGAACTGGTAGCGGCCGCGTTGCTGATAGAGCTCGACGCGGCCGCGCACGCGGACCTTGAGCCCGTCCTCGAGCTCGATCGACTGACCGCCGCGCCTCAGGCGCCGGTTGATGATCGTCCACGATTTCTCGAAGATCGCGGCCGCGACGACCGCGCGGATGCGCAGCTCGCCGTCTTCGTCTTCGTAGCGCTCGACGAGCTCGAAGTAGCGGTGGCGGCGCCTGCCCTTTCCCTTGTCGAAATTCTCGATCTCGCCTACGACCCAGGTCGGCTCCTTGAACGATTCGCTGAGCACGTTGGCTACGCGTAGATTGAGCGCCGAGACCGTCAGAGCCGGCGCCTGGCTGTCGACCTTGCCGAGCGTGATCGTGCCGCCGGCCTCCTTGCCGCCGGTCGTCAACGCGCTCGTGACCTCGGGCGACAGGCTGAAGCCGTAGGACATGAACGTCTTGACCGTGATCTCGACCTGGGCGAGCGGGACCTTCCAGGTCTTGCTGCCGCGATCCCAGCGGCGGCCGGGAATGTTGCGCACGAGCGCGACGAGGTCCTCGCGATACGGGAAGCTGATCAGCAGGCTGGCGCCGTCCGGTGAGATGTCGATGGATCCGACCATGGGCGGCGGATCTTAGCGGTCGACCGAGGCTGTCAGCACGGGTATTCGGCGAAACGGCGGCGGAATGCGCCGGTCATCTCGGTTTCGACTTTCGAAAGCGGTGGCGCGGCGCCACCGAGCTCGACCTCGAGATTCGTCATGATGTCCGCAGAGAAACCGCACGGTCTGATGGGGGTGAACGCCGCGAGATCGGTCGTCACGTTGAGCGCGAGCCCGTGAAACGTGACCCATCGGCGGACCGCGATCCCGATCGACGCGATCTTCTTCTGGCCGACGAAGACTCCGGTGCCGCGGGGATCGCGCGTTGCCGTCACGTCCCACGCCGCCAGCGTGTCGATGACGACGTCCTCGAGCAGGCGCAGGAACCGGTGCAGGTCCCTGCCCTTGTCGCGCAGCTGCACGATCGGATAGGCGACGAGCTGGCCGGGGCCGTGAAACGTGATCTGGCCGCCGCGCTCGATGTCGACGATCTCGGTCGCAGCGTCGAGGACGTCGCCCGCGTCGTGCCGGCGCCCGCGCGTGTAGACCGGCTCGTGCTCGACGAACCAAACCTCGTCGCCGACCTCGCCCCTGGCTCGGGCGTCGACCTGTGCCCGCATGAGCTCGAGGCACTCGAGATAGGGCGTTTGTGCGAGCGGTCGAAACGTCGGACTCACGCTACTTCGGGTGCCGCTTGTGATAGTCGGTCGAGCGTTGCCAGGCGTCCGCGAGCGCGAGCAGGCGGCTCTCGCCGAACAGCTGGCCGGTGAAGCAGATCGAAGTCGGCGTCTCGACGTTCGGCCCGTTGCCGCCCCGCCCGCGACGACGGCGGCGGCCCGAGCTGAAGCCGTTGGGTACGACGACCGTCGGGTGCCCGGTCAGGTTGAGTTCGAGAAGCCCCGTGTACGTCGGGTGCACGAGGCATTCGACGCCTTCGAGCGCCTTGTGCATCGCGAGCATCAGCTCGGTCCGCTGGCGGTTGGCGTTGATGTACTCGACGGCAGGTATGAGCCGGGCCGCGCGAAACACCGTCGGCCACGCGTTCCTCGACTGCCGTACGAGCAGGTCGTCGCGGCCGCTGCGCGTCAGCAGGTCGAACGCGGCTGCGGCTTCGGCGTTGAGAATGATGCGCAACGGCCGAGTGTCGAACTCGGGAAGCTCGACCGGCACGAGCTCGACGCCGAGCTTCTCGAGCTCGGCGAGGACTTTGGTGTAGCGTTCGTTGTTGACCCCGCGCAGGTAGCCGACCTTCCAACCCTTGACGTCGACCTTCCACGGGATCGTGTACGGCTCATCGACGGCCGTCGGGTCCTTGCCGTCCTTGCCACGGATCGCGTCGAACACGATCGCTGCGTCCGTGACCGAGCGGCACAACGGGCCGAGCTTGTCCATCGACCACGACAACGCCATCGCGCCGTAACGGCTGACTCGGCCGAACGTGGGGCGCAGCGACGAGTTGCCGCAACGTGTCGACGGAGACACGATCGAGCCGAGCGTCTCGGACCCGATCGCGAACGGGACACAACCGGCGGCGGTCGCGGCCGCAGGGCCGGCCGACGAGCCGCTCGAACCCTGGCGCGGGTTCCACGGGTTCTTGGTCGTGCCGCCGTACCAGACGTCGCCCATCGCGAGCGCGCCGAGCGTCAGCTTGGCGATCAGGACCGCGCCGGCCGCATCGAGACGCTGGACAACGGTCGCATCGAGGTCGATGACCTGATCCTCGTACGGCTTCGCGCCCCACGTCGTGCGGTAGCCGCGGGTCGCGAGCAGGTCCTTGGCGCCCCATGGGATGCCGTGGAGCAGGCCGCGCCACTTCCCGGCTTCGAGCTCCTTGTCGAGCGCGTCCGCCTGGGCGAGCGCACGTTTCCTGGTCAGCGTGATCACGCACGAGAGCTGCTTGTCCATGCGCTCGAGGCGAGCGAGGAACATCTCGGTGAGCTCGCGGCACGTGACCTTGCGCGACTTGATCAGCGAAGCCAGCGTCGGGATGTCGGCGAACGCGAGCTGCTCGAGATCTGCTGGACGCTCGACGTCGGGAAGCTCGATCTTGTGGGCGGGGATCGAAGCGTCGCGAATCGCGATCCCCGGGCCGGTCGCCGAGAATTGGATCGCCGGTGCGATGCCGTTGTCGAGCTCGTGAGCACGGATTTGGGCATAGGCGCGCCGCCGGGCTCCGACCGTGCGCGTCATCAGCTCGATCTCGGCGTCGGTCAGCTCGAGGCCGATCAGCTCGGCCGAGATCCGGATGCGGTCGCGGGCCGACACGTCGGTCGTGCTCGACGGGTTCTGCGGCATGGCAGCGACCGGCAGGACGGCTGCGAGAAGGGCGAAGATCGCGGCTGCGAGCATCGTGGACACCGGTTGTGGGGAGCTACGGTTCAGCGGAGCGCGCGGGCCTTGACGCGGCGCAGCGCGAGGCTCAGGTCGACCGCGCCTTCGAACGCGCTCGCGAGGTTCTGCCGCAACGTGTGCAGCATGGCCTGGCCGTCTCGGCCTTCGTAGCGGAGCGGAAACGGAGTGACGACGTCGTCGATGAGATCGGCGAGTGTGTCGTAGTCGCGGACCTCGACCCAGGTCGCCGTGTTGACATCACGGAACCCGAGCTGCTCGAGGCTCGTCGTGAGCTCGCTGCGATGGGGGAGGACCCAGTGTTCGGCATCGGGGTGGCAGGCCTGGAGGATCGGCGAGAACCCGTATGCCGGCAGGTCGAGCCAGATCCTGCCGCCCGGCCGTGTCGCGTCGCGGACCGCGCGAAGGAAGGCGTCGAGGTCTCCGAGGAACGGTGAGCTGCCCCACGCGAGGACCATGTCGAACGGCCCGAAGTTCGTGTTGGGTTGCCCGGGGTCGTCGCCGATGATCGAGAGCTCGGGTGGAAGCGGGTCGTGGAGGAACGGCTCGCCTTCGACGAGAGCCGCGACCATGCCTTTGTGCGCGCCGCCCGCGCGGACCGCCTCCAGGCACACGCGGGTCGTGGCTGCGAGCTCGCCGGGGGGCGCGAGACACAGGACCCGCGTGCCCGGTGGGGGCACGATGGTCGTCAGCTCTGCGAAGATCGGGGCGTTTCGACTCATTGCTCGGATCTACTACCGTATTCCGTATCGGCTTCCTGGCAAGGGCACTTGGTAGGCGAGATCGCTCCCAGATGCCAGCGGGCCGTCGGCTATGCTGGGGCGGCATGGAATTCGGTACACCCGACTATCTCGCGAAGCTCGGCGAAGGGCTCGGGGCCCGAGCGGTCGCGCCGGACCTGACCCGTGCGACGAGCCATGGGTTCGGTGACAACGATGGGCTGCTCGCGGCTTCCGACGGGGAGCCGGGCGGTGTGTTCTATGCCCGCTACGGACATCCGAACAGCCTCGAGGCCGAGGCCCGCGTCGCCGTGCTCGAGGGTGCCGAGGGATGCGTCAGCTATCCATCGGGCATGGCCGCGATCTCGGCGGTGTTCCTCAGCCTGCTCCGGGCCGGCGATCGGCTCGCGCTGAGTCACTATTGCTACGGCGGTACGATGGCGACCGCGGCCCGCGACCTGCCACGGTTCGGGATCGAGGTCCTGCGGTTCGATCCGTTCGACGAGGCTTCGGTCGACGAAGTGCTCGTGCGCGCCCCGGCTCTGGTCCACGTCGAGTCGCCGGTCAACCCGACGGTCCGTGTCGTCGATGTCCCGAAGATCGCGGCCAAGGCCCACGCGGCGTCGGCGAGGCTCTCCGTCGACGGCACGTTCCTGCCCCCGCCCTATCAGAAGCTCACCGCGCTCGGTGCGGATCTCGCCGTGCACAGCGCGACGAAGTCGCTTGGCGGACACTCGGACCTGCTCGGCGGCGTCGTCTGCGGACGGATCGCCGACCTCGAGATCCTCGAAGCCATGCGCCGGCGCACGAGCGCACCGCTCCCGCCCGACAGCGCGTGGCTGCTCGTGCGCAGCCTCGAGACCCTCGTGCCCAGGTTCGATGCTCAGGCACGGACCGCAGCAAGGGTCGCGTCGTGGCTGGCCGAGGAGGGCAGCCGCCGCGGTGTCGCGACCGTCCACTATCCCGGCCTCGCCTCGCATCGAGACCACGCGGTCGCGGCGCGCGACCACGCGTGCTTCGGCTCGATGCTCGCGTTCGAGATGGCCGGCGGCTACGAGGCGGCGAAAGCCGTCTACGGGCGCTTTCGCGTGTTCCGAAGGGCCGCGTCGCTCGGCGGCGTGCACTCGCTCGCGTGCCTCCCGGTCGACACGAGCCACCGCGCCCTCAGCGAGGAGGAGCTCGAACACGCCGGGTTCTCGCGCGGCACGATCCGGCTGTCGGTCGGCATCGAGGACGCCGACGATGTCATCGCGGACCTGGATGCCGCCGTCACGGGATCGGCCGGCTGAGACCGTGCTCAGCGAATGCCGCGCTGGGTCGGGCGGCTGTCGCGGTCGTGCTGTGAGCGGAGGTACTCGAGCTCGTCGCGGTCGTCGGGGTCGACGTCGATGAACGCGGCCTGCGGAGTCTTGGCGGTCGAGCGATACAGCCCGAGCAGCCGTTCGGCGTGCTCGCTCGAAGTCGGCGAGACCCGCGCCACCCGCTGTTGTGCGGTCACGAGCTCGCTCGGGTCGTCGAGCCACTTCGCGACGGTGGCCGCGATCGCGTCGATGTCGCCAGGGGGCACCAGGATGCCGCGATCGCCACACCGCTCGCCGAACGCCCCGATGTCCGTGACCAGGGCCGGGACGCCGAGCTCGAACGCTTCGTCGAGCACGAACCCGTAGGTCTCGAAGCACGTCGACGGGAACACGGCGACGTGCGGTGCGAGGGTCGCGAGCTGCTCGTAATCGTAGCGTCCGTGGAAGGTCACCGGCAGCCCCGATGCGAGCGCTTGCAGCTCGGTCTCGAGCGCCTCGGTGTCGACCCTGCCGAACACGTGGAACTCGATCGCGCCCGCGAGTTCGCGCGTCTGCGCGAGCTGCTTCAGAGCCGTCAAGAACACCTGAACACCCTTGCGGCGGGTCACGACTCCCCAATACGCGAGTCGCAGCGGTCGGCCCGCCTCCGGTGGCGACCACTGTGGGAGCTCGATACCCGCGAACCGGTCGGCGTAGCCGAGCGGCAGGATCTCGACGAGGTCGCGCGGCAGGCCCAACCCGTCGGTGACGAGCGCCGCGGTCACGCTCGTCGCGGCAAGGACCGCGCGTGCCCCGATGAGCTCCGCACGGAAGTTGTCACGATAGACGCGGATCGCGAGATCGATCTCGGTCTCGGATTCCGTGCCGCGCACCGGCACGCAGTCCCGGCAGTTCTCGAAGCCGACGGACCGCTCGCAGTGGCTGTCGTCCGGCCGAAGCCGGAAGCACGCCGGGCACGAGCTGTAGACGTCGTGCAGCGAGACGACGTACGGGACTCCGCGGGCCGTGCACTGCCGTCCGAGGTCGTCGGTCAGGCGGATCCATTGGTGGACATGGACGAGGTCCGGGCGACATGTCTCGAGCACCTCCTCGAACAACGGCACAGCCGGCGGATAGTGGGACTTGTCCCAGAAGTCCGAGTAGGCGTCGGACCGGTGCAGGCACCACGCCGGCACGGCGAGGTCGGTGCGCTCGACGAGCTCGGGCTCGGGGCGAGGCTCGAAGCTGCCGTGCAGCAGAAACGGCTCGATCCCGAGCGAGGGTTGCTCGGCGAGCAGGCTCGAGACGTAAGTCTCGGTGCCACCGGAGGACTCGGGCGGGAACCCGTGAACGATGTGGAGGACGCGCTGGATCTCGGGCATTTCTCGGACTCAGCGTGGACGGTGGGGTCGCTCGGCGCAAGTCACCGATGCCATCGTGGCGCGACCATAGCCGTCCCCGCTTGTCGGGTGTTGTATGCTTGATTTAATCTGAAAGACCAACTCCGCTTCACAATGCCGTCATCGCCCCGACCCTCGACGGTCCTCCTCCACCCCAATCGACCATTTCCATATGGTTGCCGCTTCACGCAGAATCGCTGTTGCACTGGCGGCCGCAAGCCTTCTCGCACTGGGTTGTCACCGCGGTAGCGGCGGCGCGACGGTCAAGTCGAGCCTCCAGACGCCGAGCCCCGGCAGCGCGTTCGGGAACTGGGTCGTTGTCCAGGTCCAGGAGAACCCCGAACAGACCGAGCCGATCAAGGGCCGCCAGCGCATCCTCGAAGGCATGAACTTCCGCATCGCTCCGAGCGGCGTCGACGTGCTCGCCGACGAGTACATCGGCCCGGGTACGAAGCTGCCCGAGATCATGGAGCGGTTCTATGGAGGAGAGTACGAGCTCAAGCAGTTCCCGCTGCCGAACGAGACTGGGTTCTCGGTCGACCTCGTGCTCGACTACGGCCCGCTGTTCATGCTTCCGCGGCGCACGCTCTACACGAAGGTCGCGGCGCGGCTCGAGCTCGTAGGAGCGAAGCTCATCGTACGGTTCCGCATCGACGAGTTCTGGCCGGGACCCGGCGGTGGCGCCGTTGCGCTCGAGTGGAACGATTTGATCGTGACCTGCGATCCCGGAAGTCCGATCCCGAGTCTTGTCGGATCGTGGCCGGTCACCAAGGTCATGGCCCTCGCCGATCCCGATCCGACGAAGGACCTCCCGTTTCCGGTGCCGCTGATTCGCCGGCCCCAGCTCGGTGACGCCATCGTGGTCGGACCCGAGGGGCAGCTGACGATGTTCGGAACCGGTTTCGACCCGGCGGGCTTTCGCGAGCAGTTTCCGACGTTCGACCTGCTGCATCACATCCTGTTCATCGACAACGGGGCGATCCAGGGCCTGGTCTCGGGTCTCGGCAAGTCCACGCTGAGCTTCGTCGTCGACTTCAACTTTTTCCACACCGGGGGACTCGTTCAGGGGGACATACGGATCGCCTGGCCCGAAGCAGGCGTCTACCACGCCTACATCGTTGCCGATCCTCATCCACCGCTGGCCGCCGGCAACGGAGACGGTCCGCCTCCGCCGAGCGACGCGACGCGACTGATGCGCTATCCCGACGATCTGGAGGCCGCAGCCGCCCGGCTCCACGTCGTGCTCCCCGAGCGTCAGGACAAGCGGCGATAGGCTTCGATGCTGCCGATGTCGTGCCACGGTTCGACGATAGGGAACTGTCCGACGACGCCGGCCTGCGCCAGCTCGTTGAGCCACGTCACCATGTCGAGCGGGCCCGCCGTCAGTGAACCGATGAGCTCGGGTGCGAACACGTAGATCCCGGCGTTGACCGGAAGTCGCAGCGTCGGCTTCTCTTCGAGCCGATCGAGTCGCTGTTCGGTGAAGTGAGCGAGGCCGAACGGCACTTCGACCTCGAACAGATGTGTCGCAACCGTCGCCTGGTTCGCGTGACGCTCGTGCCATGCGGCCAGCGCGACGAGGTTGATGTCGCTCAGGATGTCGCCGTTCATGACGAGCAGCGGCTGGTCGAGCTCCGGGAGGCTGGCGAGCGCCCCTGCAGTGCCGAGCGGCTCGTCTTCTTCGAGGAACTCGATCGTCAGGTCGAACCCGGTCCCGTCGCCGAGCGACTCGCGCACGCGCTCGGCGAGATACCGGACCGACACGAACGCCCGGCTGATCCCGGCCGCGCGCAGTTGTCCGAGCACGCGGTGCAGCAACGGCTGCCCTTGCACCGGCAGCAGTGGCTTGGGGCAGTCATCGGTCAGCGGCGACAGCCGCGTCCCCTGCCCGCCGGCCATCACGAGCGCGGTATCGAGCCGCGGGGCGTCAGGGGGCCGGTACGACGCGAGCCGGCCGTCCGCGTCGATCGTGATCTCCTCGACGTCCGACGCCGGCGCCGCGAGATCGGCCAGCGCGTGATGGACCCGGCCAGCGCCGGTCAGGCCGATGCGCACCTGTTCTTCGCGCACGACGCCGACGACACGCTCCTGTTCGTCGACCAGCACGAGCAGGGGGCAGTAAGCCGCGCCGACTCGGGCCGCGGCGTCACCGAGCGTCGCGGTGTGTCGCAGGAGAATCGACGCCGCGCCGTCTTCGCGCACTACTTGTAGGCCTGGGGTAACAGCTTGCGCCAGCCGTCGTCGATGCAAGCGATGTCGACCTGGCCGCTCTTGGCCCGCTGGATCAGGTTGCGCAGTGTGCTGGGGTCGGGCGCGAACGACTTGAGGATGTGACTGCAGCGCACCTGGTCGGCGTCCGGCGTCGCGCCCTTGTTGCGTTCGGTGACCTTCAGAATGTGGTAGCCGAACGGCGACACGAACACCGGGCTGATCTTGCCCGGCGACAGGGTGAACGCCCAGCGCGCGAAGCTCGGCGTCAGGGTGTTGCGATCGGACATGTCGAGGGCGCCGCCCCTGGTCTTCGACGGGCCGTCGGAGTGTTCCTTCGCGAGCGTCGCGAAGTCTTCACCGGCGGCCGCTCGCTTGCGCAGGCTCTCGATCGACTTCTCGAGGTCGGACAGCCGGTCCTTGAACTTGGCCTGCATCGCGCGGATGACGATCAGCTCGCCGAGAGCTTCGGTGATGTGGTCCTCGACCGTGCCGCCCTTGAAGCTGGCGAGATACTTCGCGAGGTCGCGGATGTCGGCTTCGCTGAGCTCCCTGCCGTCGACGAGCATCACCGTGCCGTCGGCGAGACCCTGCTTCTCCTGGTCGCCGAGCAGGCGGGCCTTCGAGGGCTTCGTGACGCCGGTCTGGACCGGGTTGGCAGGCTTGGTTTCCGGCTTCTTGCCGAGGTCCTCGACCTTGCCCTTGATCGTCCGGTAGTGCGCGGTCCGGGCCTTGAGGCGCTGTTCGACCTTGGCCGGGGAAACGTGGGACTTGATCAGCTTGCGGATCTCGTCGAGCAGGTGATTGAGCTGTTGGAGCTCGTCCTGCCGCCCGGAGGCGTCTTGGACTCCGCCTTTCGCGCCGTCCTGGCGCGGAGCTGCGGCGGATGGGGTAGAAGCGATCAGTGTGACGAGCAGCGCGGCGGTCGGAATCGCGCGGCGGAGAGCATGCGAGCGCATCGAGGGTTCCTGTTGGCGGGAAAGCGAGCAGAACATTGTACCGGGGCCGACGAGGGCCGTCAGCCCTTTGTCGCCAGCTCGCTAACGTTTGGGCTCGCCGACTGCTCCGCTGGTATCGCCGCCTCGCTCGGGGCCCTCGGGGCGTTGCTCGTCGCGCGCGGCGTCATCGCCGTGAGCGGCCTGCGCCTCGGGCTGCGGGCCGCTGCCGGAGCCCTTGCTCTGGTCGGAGGCGTTGCCCTTGCCCTGCTTGGCCTTCTTGGGTTTCGGCTCGTCCCCGGCGGTCTTGGTCTTGCCGCTATCGGCCGGCCCCGGCTCGCTGACGGGCTCCGAAGGAGCTTCGGGCTCGGCCGCTGTCTTGGTCTGCTTCGCCTCGGTGACCGTCGGGCGGAATGCGTCGACGACTCCGGCCGGCAGGCCGAACCGTTCGACGAGCTCCTGCATGCGAGCCAGCAGCGGCTCGAGTCCGCGTGCCTTGGCGTAGGCGATCGGACCGCCGAGGTGGGGCGGAAATCCGATACCCATGATCATCGCGAGGTCGAGCTCCGACTCGCTGGCAACGACGTTCTCGCGCAGGCACAGGAACGCCTCGGCGATCAACGGGGACAGGAGGCGATCGACGATGTCGGCGGGAGTGACCTTCGGGCGGCCGCGTATCGCGAGCCCCTTCTCGCGAACGACCGACGCGACGTGCGCGGACACCTTGGCGTCTTTGCCCTTGTGGCGGTAGATCCCCTCCCCGGTCTTCTTGCCGAGAGCGCCGGACTCGGCCATCGCATCGAACAGCGGCGAGGACTTCATCCGCTCGGGATAGCCGGCCTGGAGCACGTCGCAGACCTTGGCGGCGACGTCCCAGCCGATCTCGTCGAGGAGCCGCAGCGGACCCATCGGCATGCCGAAGTCTTCGGCCGCCTGGTCGATTCGCTCGACGCTGGCGCCTTCGAGCAACATCTCCACGCCCTGCGCGAGATAGGGCGCGAGGCACCGGTTGACGAGGAAGCCCGGGCAGTCCTTGACGAGCACCGGGAACTTGCCGAGGTCGCTTGCGAGCCTGGCCGCTCGTGCGAGCGCCTCGTGCGAGCTGACCTCGGCGCGGATCACTTCGACGAGCGGCATGCGCTCGGGTGGGTTGAAGAAGTGCAGGCCGACGAGCTGCTCGGGGTGGGGCAGGTCGGCGCCCAGCTTCGCGAGCGGCAGCGACGAGGTGTTGGTCGCGAGCACTGCGTCGTCGGCCAGGTGCTCGACGGCGCTCGCAAACAGCTTCTTTTTGATTTCGAGGTCCTCGACGATCGCTTCGAGCACGAGGTCCCTGCCGCGGCAGCCGCTGAGCTCGGTGCTGACCGAGAGGCGGTCCGACGCGGCTTGCGCTTCGTGCTTCTGCAGCCGCCGCCGCGACAGCGCCTTGGACAAGGTCTTCGCGTGCCGCTTCAGGGCATCGGTCAGGGACTCGGGTGACAGATCGACCAGTCGCGTGTCGATGCCCTTCTGGGCCATCAGGCTGGCGATCCCGCCGCCCATCGTCCCGCCGCCGACGACGATCGCGGATTCGACAGGGGCAGCGTTCGGATCGAGGGTCTTGTGCAGCTTGCGCGCTTCTTCGGTTGCGAAGAACAAGCGGATCAGGTTCTTGCACGTGTCAGTGACCGCGAGCTCGCCGAGCAGCTGGGCCTCGGTATCGAAGTCGCGGTCGCGCTTGTTGAGTCCGCGCAGGCTCGCTTCGAGGATCTTGGCCGGGGCGCGCATGAACCGGGCTGGGCCCTGGTTCAGCGTCTTGCCGACCTTGTGCGCAACGAACCCTCGTCCGATCCTCGTGCGCGTCAGCACGCGATCGGCGAAGCCGAGCTTGCGACTCGGTCGCTTGCCCGACAGAGCGGTCTCGGCCGCGCGCTCGAGCAGATAGGCGACGGGGACGACGCGGTCGACGACGCCGCGCTTCCACGCGCGCTTGCCGTCGAGCCGCGACCCGCGCAGCATCAGATCGAGGGCCTTCGGAAGCCCGATCAGGCGCGGGAGCCGCTGCGTGCCGCCGAAGCCCGGCAGGATCCCGAGCTGAACCTCTGGCAGGCCGATCTTGGTCGATTTGTCGCGCGTCGCGATGCGAATGTCCATCGCGAGTGCGCATTCGAGCCCGCCGCCGAGACACGGTCCGTGGATCGCCGCGACCGTCGTGCACTCGAGCTTCTCGATGCGCGTGAACAGGCTCTGGCCGCGCTTGGCCATGCGCACGGCGTCGTCGCGACTGTCGATGGCCGCAATCAGCTGGACGTCCGCGCCGGCGATGAAACCCTTCTCGGTGCCGATCACGACCAGCCCCTTGATGCCCGTCGTGTTCTCGACCTCGGACACGGCCGCTTCGAGCGCGGCGATGCTGTCCTCGTCGAAGATGAAGATGCCGCCGTCCTTCTTCGGCATCAGCTGCAGCACGTGGAGCCCGTCGTCGCCGGCCAGGTGCTTGACGAGGTCTCCGTGAAACGAGACCGTCTTCATGCTCTTCAGAGGGTCGCTCATGCTGCCTCCCAGATCTGCGCTGCACCCTGACCGCCGCCGACGCACAACGTCGCGACACCGAGACCACCGCCCTTCGCCCGCAGCTGATTGACCAGCGTGAGCACGAGCCGCGAGCCGGTCGCTCCGACCGGATGGCCGATCGCGACGGCTCCGCCACGCGGATTGACCTTGGCGATGTCCGGTGCGCCGAACGCCTTCGCGAGCCCGAGCTCCTTCTCGGCGAACTCCTTCGAGTCGAGCGCGCGCAGGCAGGCGATCACCTGGGCGGCGAACGCTTCGTTGATCTCCCAGACGTCGAGCTGCTCGGGGTCGATGCCCTTGGCGGTGATCGCCGCGGGTGCAGCGTAAGCCGGGCCGAGGCCCATGACGTCGGGGCCGAGCCCCGAGACCGCGGTCGAGACCAGCTTGGCCATCGGCTCGTAGCCGTTGGCTCGTGCCGCGGCTTCGGACATCAACAGCAGCGCGACGGCGCCGTCGGTGATCGGGCACGAGTTGCCGACCGTGACGCTGCCTTCGCGGCGATCGAAGTACGGCTTGAGCTTCGAAAGCGCCCCGAGGCTCTGTTCGGCCCGCGGTCCGTTGTCCTGGGCCTGTTGCTTGAACGACGGCGGCGGGAACAGGCTGAACACCTCGTCGGCGTAGTCACCGGCCTCCCACGCGCGCACGGCCTTTTGGTGGGACTCGAGCGCGAACAGGTCCTGCTCCTCGCGGCTGACACCGAAGTCGTGGGCGAGCTTCTCGGCCGTCAGCCCCATGATCATGCCGCACACGGGGTCGGTCAGGCCTTCCAGCAGCGAGATGCGCGGCTTGAGGAACGACGGCCGGAACGACAATAGCGTGGACAGCTTGGCCATGGCCGAGCGGCTTCGCATCAACCGTTCGAACATCGCGGTCAGCTTCTCGCCCATCAGCAGCGGGTACGACGACATCGACTCCGTGCCGCCGGCGATGTAGACCGAGCCTTCTCCGGCGGCGATGCGCCGCGCGGCTTCCTCGATCGACTGCATGCCCGACGCGCAGTTCCGGTGCACGCTGAACGCCGGGACCGACTGCGGGATGCCCGCGCGCAGGCTGATCACGCGACTGACGTTGGCTTCCGACGAGGCTTGGCCGACGCAGCCGAAGATCACCTCGTCGATCGTGCTGGCGTCGAGCTCGGCTCGCGCCAGCAGCTCCTTGACGGCCCAGACTCCGAGGTCGGCGGCCGAGGCCTTCTTGAGCCCGGTTCCGGCCTTCTCGAACGGAGTGCGTGTGCCCGCGACGAGGACCGGTCGGCGCTCGGGGTCCTCCGGATAGACGAACGACTTGCTCATGCCTGGGTCCTCGTGTCGACGAACCGACGTTCCTTCATTTCCTGCTCCATGCCGACCTTGGTCAACAGCGCGTCGATCGGCAGCACATGGATCTCGTTCGGCGTCACTTCGGTCGCCGCCTTGACCTGCTTGCGCAGGCGTTCCTTGGTCTCTTCGACGTCCGCGCCGGCACGGACCGCGATGTAGATGACCAGCTCGTCGACCTCGTGCGGATCGTTGTCCTTCTTGCGGATCTCGACCTGCCATTCCTCGATCGCCATGTTGCCGGCGACGACCTGGCCGATCTCTTCGACGTTGATCAGCGTACCCTTGACCTTCAGCAAGTCGAGCGTCGTCGCGCTGGTCCTGCGCTTCAACCGGCTCGAGACCCGCGGAAGCATCCGGCCGCAGTGCTTGCACTTGGTCAGCTTGATGCCACCGTCGACGAGGTCTCCGGTGCGATAGCGGAACACCGTCGTGCCGCGTCCGTTCAGCGGCGTGTAGACGAGCTCACCGTCCGAGTCGGGCGAGAGCACCTCCCCGGTCATCGGGTCGATGACTTCGAAAATGCCCTCGTCGGGGTAGACGTGATAGCCCGACGACGTGCCGTCGCTCGTCGGACACTCCGCGAACGCGGTGCGCGCCTCGGTGAACCCGTAGGTGCCCAGAACGTGGACATCGGGCGAACCGAGTCGAGCCATCAAGTCGCGTAGCTTGAACTTCAGTCCTTCGGGCACCGTGTCGGCACCCAGCACGAGCAGCTTGGTTCCCGTGATCTCGACGCCCTGCGACTCGGCGACGCGCAACAGGTGATACAGATAGCCGGGAACCCCGATGATCGCCTGCGGGTTCATTCGCGACAGCGCGCGGATGTTGCCCTCCGTTCCGGCGACGCGGCCACCACCTGTGCCGAGCACGAGGATCTCGCTTTCCATCCCGGCCATCGTGACTTGCCAGAACGCGAGGTGTGGGGCGTAAGGGAACAGGTTGAGGACCTTGTAGTCCTGCGTGAATCCTAGTACGTCAACAAGTCGCTTGCCACAAGAGCGCAGCGTGTCGAGGTCGTGCGACGTGTAGAGGAACGGCACCGGCTGGGCGCTGCGCCCGGTCGTGAACGTCATGAACACCGGGTAGTACTCGCGTCGCAGCGCGCGCTTGACGTGTTGCTTTCCGTGGATCAGGGCCTGCCACAGCAGGGGAAGCCGCTTCGACAGCGGCCAATGCTCGGCGATCTTCTCGGGTGTGGGCTGCAGAATGAACCGACGCGGGCGTTCCGGATCGTCGTCGGTCGGCATCAGGTCCTTCTTGCTCGTGAACGGGACGTTCGCGAGGTCCTCGACGCGACGAATGGAGTCCGGCCGGATTCCGTTTTCATCGAACAGCCGGCGATAGTAATCGCTGAACGGGTACAGCCGGGTCTGGACGAGCTCGCGCAGCAAATGGTCCTGTAGCGACTTCTGCTCGTCCGCCGACATCGACTGAAGCTTGCTCCACTGAGCCATGAGAATGCCTGGAAACCTCTTGGGCTTGGGTGACTATCAGAACTGGTCCGCTGGCCATGAGTTACCGGTCAGGTTCTTCATAGGCCATTGAGAGCCGAATTCGCTGCGAAGGTTGCCCCGAAACCCGTCAACTGGATTTGGACGAGGGCGCCCCTTAGCCGATACAGGAACTGCAGCCGCTGCAGGGGGCCTCAGCCTCTTTCTTTTTTCTTTCGGCTAGATGTGGCGTCGAACTAGCGGCCAAGCGTAGGAAAGGCATGTGAGCGACAACGGCAGTCGGATCCCCGCTGAACTCTCTTCGCGACCTCCCCGCATCGTGCTCGTTCTCGGTGGCGGCGGCATGAAGGGCATGGTGCACGTAGGCGTTTTGCGCGCTCTCGGGCGGCTCGGGATCCACGTCGACGAAGTCATCGGCACGAGCATCGGCGCGGTCATCGGAGCGTTGTATTGCTCGGGCATGGGTGTCCAAGAACTCGACGAGCTGACCCAGGACCTGAGTCGGCGTGACTTCTTCCGCCTCAATGTCTTGAAGTTCCTCGTCAAGGGGTATCGCCACGCATCGCTCTACAAGGGCGAGCTGTTCATGGACTTCCTCGAGCAGCGGCTGCCGGCCAAGACCTTCGACGACCTCGATCGGCCGTTCTTCTGCAACGCCCTGTCGCTCGTCGACGGTTCGATGCGCTACTTCGGGCTCCCTGGACAGAAGACGATTCCGCTGGCGAAGGCGGTGTACGCTTCCGCCTCACTGCCCGGCATCTTCGAGCCGCTCGAGTACGAAGGCGACCACCTGATCGACGGTGGCATCGCCGACTCGTTGCCGCTGCGGCTTGCAAGGGCGCGCAGAGCGGATCTGATTATCGCCGTCGACCTGTCGGTGCGCGATTACAGGGCGCGTGCGGAGTTCCGGCCGAGCCTGCCGTTCATCCTCTACAGGAGCTTCGAGGTCTCGCAGGAGGCGCTCGTAGAGCAGAACCTGCACGCCTACGGCGGGCCGGACCTGATCCACCTGAAGCCGCCGGTCGGACATCTCGGGCTGTTCAACTTCGAAGACCTGAACGAGCTCGTCGATCTCGGCGAGCGCAAGGCCATCGAGGTTCTCGCGAGCCATCCGCGGACACGGTATCTGTGTAGCAACGAGGAGGTCGAGCGCTTGCGGCTCGCCGGGCGGGAGGCGCGCAACTACGTCGGAGTCAAGGTCGATACGGATGCGTGCATCAACTGCGGCATCTGCCACGTGACGTGTGCGACGAACGGGTTCGTCGCCGCCGAAGAGGGGTCCGTGCTGCTGAAGGCGCAGAACTACGAGTGCCCGCGTGACGGTGGATGCGTGCGCAACTGTCCGGTAGGGGCGATCGAGATCGAGTTTCCGTAGGCTCTGGCCGACAAATGCCGCAGGCATTTGACGGACAGGCCCCCCTGCCCGTGCCCTAGTCGCAGATCAGCTTCAGATCCTCGCGGGCATCGGCGAGGTCCTCGGGTGTCTTGATCGGATAGAACCGCGATTGCGATCCCGTGCGCTTGACGCGCAGGTACTGCGTGTCGAGAAACCGCGTCAACTCTCCGATCAGCGTCTCGATCTGGACGACACAGGTGTCGTCGATCCGCTTCTCGACATAGCAGTCGGTGAACTCGAAGTCGCGGTCGAGCGCCTCGGCGGTGACCGTGAACGTGTTCGTGTTGAACACGGGGACCTGCTCCTGGTCGAAGCTGTCCGGGAACCGGAAGCCCTCGACGACCCAGAGCCGTCCATCGACGACGACGGGCGCTCCGCCTTGGTCGCCGGGCCACTTCGGCGCGAGCTCCGCGGTCAGGTCGAGACCCGACTGCACGTGCATGCCGATCACGAGCGGATCGAGTCGCGCAGCGAGGTTGTCGACGTTGGAGATGAACACGTACTTGCCGCCGCGCGCGATGAACTTGTCGAGCAGCCCGGACGAGCGGAAGAAAATCTGGCAGTCGCCGTGACCCGGACCGTGGGGTGAGGG